>Ga0194055_10000881_pt1 | contig 24348 bp, 25 predicted proteins | sample SepL449m_MetaG_FD_155482 | JGI IMG/M metagenome (GOLD analysis project Ga0194055, IMG submission 155482) | Anoxic zone freshwater microbial communities from boreal shield lake in IISD Experimental Lakes Area, Ontario, Canada - Sep2016-L442-9m | ecosystem: Environmental > Aquatic > Freshwater >... | reverse complement strand
ACAAACATGCTTCTTACCGTTGAATATGTAGACATCCCGTCTACAGAACTGGGGAAATACGAATATGTACACACTTGGATACCTACTCCTGGCAGCTGCTCTGCTTGGTGCCGTAACGACCGTCGTCGATTCGGTATTGGGCACTGTTCAGTTATCAGCAATCATCAAGAAGATTCCAATCATTGGTTCAAACTGGGGCCTCATCGTTGCAATCGCAATGTGCTGGTACCTCAAGATGACACCAGCCGCTGGTTGGGGCATGAGCTTCTCCGATGACTGGATGACATACACCGCAAACGGCGCAATCGTGATGGGAATGATTCCTGTCAAGGATGCTGTCATTTCAATGGTTGGCAAGGGATTGCGCGCTTAATTCGCGTTAATCAAAGCGAACTCGAAAAGCCGTCGGCGCAAGCCGGCGGCTTTTCTATTTATATCGTTAATCTGCACTACAAGTTCCGGCAACTAGCGTGAGGAGAATGACGCTCGACCCAAACCTCGTTGCTACGTACAAGCGAGATGGCGTGGTGGTATTGCGCAATCTCGTTTCACCTGACGCGCTTGAACAGCTGCGACAAGGGGTCCTGACCAACATGAAGTCTCCTGGCCCTTGGGCAAACGAATACACCCCAGTAGGTGCCAGCGGCCGATTCTTTGACGACTATGTCAACTGGCAGAGAATTTCGCAATTTGAGCAAGTGGGAAATCATGGTTCGGTCCCTCAGGCCGCACTCAAACTCATGGCCACTCAGACTGCCCGCATGTTTCACGAGCATGTGCTTGTCAAAGAAGCTCAGACACGCGAAGTGACGCCGTGGCACCACGACGACCCGTACTACAGCATTGATGGCATGGACAACGTCAGCATTTGGATTCCGCTCGACCCAATCCCCGAATCAGTTGCGTTGCGATTCATCGTCGGTAGTCATCTGTGGGATAAGCGTTTTATCCCCCGCCGATTTGCTGATCAATCTGCATATGTCGACAAGGCAACGGACTTTGTAACCATGCCCGACCAAAGCGAACTAGACAAAATGCCATCTCGTACCTGTCCAGTTGATCTCGGTGATGCAGTGGCGTTTCACTATCGCACCCTGCACTCGGCCCCGGGCACGCTCGGCACACAAGTGAATCTGAGGCGTGCAGTCAGTTTTCGCTACGTCGGCGACGACGCAGTGTTCGCCTCGCGCCCGTGGCGCACTTCGCCGCCACTTGAAGGCAATGGCTTGTCATTTGGCGATCAATTGAATGATCCGCGATTTCCTATCGTTGCAACTCGATAACCAACCGAGATTTACGCACCATCACGCACTGGCGCACCCATTGGCTTAAACGAAAACTTGCGGAACACTTCGGCGTAGCCACCTTCGTACAACAACCCTGCCTCGCGAGCGCGCTCTACAGCGTTGACGCGCACCGACAAGTTTGGCACTTCGTACCACGCAACTCCGGGCTGTTCGTGATGGGCGACATGCAAATTATTGTTGAGCATCAGCAGGCTCATAAATGGCCCCGCCATGACCATCGCGGTTCGCGTCTCTTCCTCTGCCTGATATTTGTGTTCTGGAAATGGACGAATCGCATTGAGGATTCGCCCACCGTAAGTAGTGCCGAGCGCAAATTGCCAGAGCGGCATTCCCGCAACTGACTGAACGAGAGAGACGACCACAACAAGACCAACTGCATGGACTGCCATCGCAAACCAAGCCTGCTTATCCCCTCGCAGCATCAGGCGAATCTTGGACCACAGATATGTCACCGTGCTGACAATTGTCCATACGAACATACGGAACAAAATGGTGCGGTTAGCCCAGTAGGCAGCCCTACGAATTGGACCCGCACTCGCCCAAGCTTCTGGCGACACGTAATAGCTCTCGTTGTCGAGACCTGGGTGCGTGAGATCCGACCGATGGTGCTCGACATGGTCTTTTTTAAAACTGAAATAGGGAATCCACAGCGTGACAGGAATTGATCCGATGACATCATTGATCCACTGACGTCGAAATGGATGACCATGGATTGTTTCGTGTTGCATGCTGAGGTGCCAGGCGCCAAGCACGCTCAAGAATGGAATGGTCAACCAAGGCGTCAATACTTCGCGACGCATCACAGTAAGAATTGTGAGCCCATAGACCGCAACAATTACGGCGAGCGTACGCCACTCACCTCGCCCATTGAGCAGTGATTTTCGGGAACCAGGGGCTTGTGACACGCCTCCATTCTACAATGTGACAGTGCCCCGACTAGTTGCTCTCGCCAAAACTTATGGTCCAGGACTTGTATTTGTCGGCGTAGTGACATTTGTCGGTTTTGTTATCCATTGGAATTTCAAAAACATTTCTCCACTTGTCGCATCACTGGTGTTGGGTGTGCTTATTGGAAATATTATTTCGATCCCAAAAATATTTGTAACCGGACAGAAGTTTGCGGCAAAAAAGGTCTTGCGGTTTGGCATCGTGCTCCTCGGCACACAGCTCGCCCTCAAACAGGTCGTGGATCTCGGTGGTCGCGAATTAATCGTTGTTGTCGGTGTTGTTGCGCTCACATTTCTCGGAACATTGTGGCTTGGTCCACGACTTGGAGTATCAAAATCACTTTCGCTTCTCATCGCAACAGGATTCTCTATCTGCGGTGCTTCTGCTGTCGCGGCGATGGAGGGCGTTGTTGATGCCGACGAAGAAGAGGTCACATACGCAATTGCGCTTGTGACACTGTGTGGAAGTTTGGCGATTGTGCTGCTGCCACTCTTACGCAACGTCCTTGGTCTTTCAGATCCACAAATGTTCGGCTCTTGGGTTGGGGCAAGCGTTCACGATGTTGCCCAGGTGATTGCAACTTCGTCCACTGGTGGAGAAACCGCAGTGCATGCAGCAACTGTCGTCAAACTTTCACGGGTTGTGCTACTTGCACCACTTGTCGCCAGCATCAGTATCTGGGTACGCCGCCCATCGAGCGGCCTCGTGGCCAAAGCAGACAAAAAACATGTCAGCGTTGTTCCACTTTTTGTAATCGGATTTCTTGTGATGATCGCGGTACGCACGACCGGTGTCATTCCCGACAACTGGCTCACGACGCTCAAGACAATCGAACAAATTTGTCTTGCAAGTGCACTGGTGGGTTTGGGTTCTGATGTGCGCATCGCCAGGCTCATCAAAGTTGGCGGCCGGCCTCTGTTGCTTGCACTGATCAGTTGGTTTGGAATTGCGGTTGTCTCGCTGATCGGCGTACGACTCGTTGCCTAACAGCCTGCCCGGTAGTTAGAGCGCGCCAACCACACACTTGCCACCGCGCACAACAGCGCGGGTTTGATTCACGCCCGGTCGGTATGCCAAGTGAATGTGACTCGGAGCATCCAACACAACCAAGTCGGCTCGCGAGCCAGCACACAGGTTGCCAACGTCGTTACGTCGCAATGCCTGAGCACCGCCCTGCGTAGACGACCACAGCGCCTGATCAGGCGTCATGCCCATCAAGATCACTGCAAGTGACATCACAAATGGCATCGATGTGGTGTACGAAGAGCCAGGATTGCAGTCGGTTGCAAGAGCCACCGTTACACCCTGTTCGATCATGTGCCGAGCGTGTGGAAACGGTGAACGCGTGCACAACTCGGCTGCAGGCAACAACGTTGCCACCGTCGTTTTATTGGCACTCGACAGTGCCTCAATGTCTTTTTCGGTGAGGTGGGTGCAGTGGTCGCATGAAGCGACGCCCAGCTCGACACCGAGTTGTACTCCGCCACCCCTTTGCAACTGATTGGCATGAATGCGGGTACCAAGACCGGCCTTTGCGCCAGCCTTCAAGATCTCTCGCGACTGATCGACATCGAATGCGCCGCGATCACAAAACACATCAATCCACTTTGCATGAGGCAGACAAGCATTCAACATTTCACCGACTACAAGATCAACATAATCTTCTTGCTTGACATCAGTCGGATAAAGGTGCGCACCGAGAAATGTTGTCTCGGTCGTAATTGAACGCGCAATGCGCATTGATCGTTCTTCGTCTCTAACTGATAATCCGTATCCAGACTTGACCTCAAGGGTCGTGGTACCCGAGCACAACGCCTCATAGGCAAGGTGTGCTGCATTGGAAGCCAACAACTCGTCGCTTGCCGACCGCGTGGCCATCATGGTGCTCTGAATACCGCCAGCGGCGTACGGGAGACCCTCCATGCGAGCCTCAAACTCAGCCGCCCTGTCGCCAGCGAACACGATGTGGGTGTGGCTGTCAACAAAGCCAGGAATGATGGCGCATCCGTCACAACTGATTGGTTGCGCTTCGGTGTATTGATCGATCTGATCTTGTGGGCCGCACCAAACAATCTTGCCTTCGTCGTCGGCTACTAAGCCTGCATTGTTGATAATGCCAAGCGGGCCGTTGCCAATTGACGGGTCGTTAGTAACAAGGTGCCCGATGTTGTTGAGCGCGAGAGTCATGAACCGTGCTTTGCAACAAGTGCTTTGGCGCGCTCTACAAACGCGTCGTGATGAAAAAGATTAAACGAATCCCACGTAGTCAACGTTCCCGCGTCAATCACTTTGTCGAGAAACAACAAGCCATCTAGGTGATCAACTTCGTGTTGAAACGTGCACGCCGTAAGACCAAGAATGTCCTTATCAATCGGGTTGCCGTCTCTGTCCCATGCGGTCAAGTGCAGACGGGTATGACGAGCCACCTCACCACGAATGCCGGGAACCGACAAGCAGCCCTCCATGTTTTTAAACATGTCGTCGTCGAGTGGTGTAAGCACGGGATTGACCAAAATGGTCAGAGGTACTCGCGGCTTGTATGGGTAGCGCGGGTTGTTGTCGACTTCGACCGCACAGATGCGTTGATGTCGCAGCACTTGCGTTGCGGCAAGACCAGCACCATTTGCATGACGCATCGTCTCGATGAGGTCATCAATAAACGCTTGAGTCTCGGACAATGCAAGTTGCTCGCGAGTTACTTCTTTTGCCACCCACTTGAGCTCTGGGTGACCCACTGTTGCTATCGGTAGGACGGTCATAAGCCTTACAGTGTAACGACTGAGGCAATTGCCCTTCCAAGTCCGCCCACCACGTCAGACAGGCTGAGATGTTGGTGATCTTGCACTATTTGACGCCCAGCCACCCAAACATCGCGCACATCTGCTGGCGAAGCCGCATGCACAATATGGGCGGCGGCATTTGCGGCATCAAACGACGCGAGGCGCACCGAATCAAGCGACAATGCAATGAAGTCTGCTGGAGCACCCACCTGAATGCCGTGTTGCCCCCATCCAAGTGCAGTCGCCCCACCCGAAGTTGCCGCAATTAACAAGCTTGCAGGAGCATGTACTCCGCGCTTGCCGGTCACTAAACGCTCATCGGTTTCTACTGCGCGTACTTCTTCAAACATGTCAATAAATGCATTCGAGTCGGTGCCAATCGACAGCACTGCCCCGCACGCACTCAACGAACTTGCGGGGCCAACACCATCGGCCAAATCGCGCTCGGTGGTTGGGCACATACAAACTCCACTGTGACTCGACCCAAGTAATGAAATGTCGGTTGCAGTCAAGTGCGTTGCGTGCACTGCGGTGAAATGCCTGCCAAGCATGCCCACATCAGACAACACCTGGGTCGGCGTCTTGCCTGTCGCAGCAATGCACGCAGCATTTTCTGCTGGCTGTTCGCTCACATGCACGTGCACAACTTTGCCGTGACGATTTGCAACTACTTCTTCCAACTCAGCTGGGTGTACTGCGCGCACGCTGTGCGGCGCCATGCCGACTGTCCAGAGTTCACCGCCCTCGCCAAGCGCATCAACTCTGTCGAGCCAGTTGTCGATCGTGCCATCAGAAAAACGTTTCTGTTCGGCCAGCGGCTCAGGTTTGTCGAGGCCACCGTGCAAGTAAGCAACATCGAGCAGTGCCATGCGAATACCCGCACGTTGTGATGCTTCAACCATTGCAAGACCCATCTCGTTTGGGTTTGCATATCGCTTGCCATCTTGCTGATGATGAATGTAATGAAACTCGCCGACACCGGTGATGCCGCTCAACGCCATTTCTGCAAATGTCATTGCTGCGAGTTCACCATAAGTTTCTGGTGTTAAACGATTGGCAATCTCGTACATCGGTGTTCGCCACGACCAAAAATCGCCTGCACCTCCGTGCGTGCGCCCGCGCAGTGCCCGATGAAACGCGTGGCTGTGTGCATTCACGAAACCTGGCATCACGACACCAGTAATACGAACATCGGTTGCTTGCGCCTCCACACCATCTTCAACACTCGTAATCACGCCGTTACTCACCCCAATACGTACGTTGGCAACGGCAGATTCAGCGCCCCGCCAGGCCCACTGTGCATGAAATGTTTGAGTCGTCATGTTGCGTGCTCGCTCAGCCTTCGCGCATTGGTAAGCGCACTCCGCGTTGGTCTGCAACTTCGATAGCCCTGTCGTACCCAGCATCTGCGTGGCGAATAACGCCCATGCCTGGGTCGGTCACCAGCACGCGCGCAAGCTTTTCTGCGGCTAAATCAGTGCCATCGGCAACCGCAACCATGCCGGCGTGAATACTGCGGCCAATGCCCACTCCACCGCCATGATGAATGCTCACCCACGTTGCGCCGCTCGCGGTGTTGACGAGCGCATTCAGTAGTGGCCAGTCGGCAATGGCATCCGAGCCATCAATCATCGATTCGGTTTCGCGATACGGCGAAGCCACTGAGCCAGAGTCCAAATGATCGCGACCAATCACGATCGGCGCCTTCAGTTGCCCCTTTTTCACCATCTCGTTAAATCGCAGACCGAGACGATGCCGTTCGCCGTAACCGAGCCAACAGATGCGCGCTGGCAGACCCTGAAATGCAACACGTTCTTTAGCCAAGTGAATCCACTTTGCCAAACCTTCGTCGTCAGGAAACTCTTCCATCGCTGCCGCATCGGTCGCTGCAATGTCTGCCGGGTCGCCCGACAACGCAACCCAACGGAATGGTCCGCGACCTTCACAAAACTGCGGACGAATATATGCGGGCAAGAAGCCTGGATAATCGAACGCTCTGTCGTACCCACCCAGTTGTGCCTCGCGACGTAGCGAGTTGCCATAGTCAAACACTTCCGCACCAGCATCCATAAAACCAACCATTGCCGCACACTGCTCGGCCATTGCCAAGCGAGAACGCCTGATGTATTCGGCAGGGTTTGTGGCCAGCAAATTCTTCGCAGCATCTTCGCTCACATCATTTGGCACATACGACAGCGGGTCGTGCGCGCTCGTTTGATCGGTCACGATGTCTGCCGGAAAACCCATTGCCAGCAACTTTGGAAACACATCAGCCGCGTTGGCCACAAGCCCAACCGACAATCGTCGTCGCTCTTTTTTTGCGGCCAGACATTGCGCAACTGCATCTTCAAGCGAAGTTGCAACAACATCAAGATAACGAGTTTCAACACGACGATTGACACGCCATGCGTCAACGTCGACACACAATGCGACACCGTCGTTCATCGTGATCGCAAGTGGCTGAGCACCGCCCATTCCGCCAAGGCCACCAGTAAGCGTGATCGTGCCGGCAAGTGTGTTACCAAACTTGCGACGTGCAATCTCTGCAAAACATTCGTACGTGCCCTGCAAGATTCCCTGTGTACCGATGTAGATCCAGGACCCCGCGGTCATCTGACCGTACATCGTGAGCCCAAGATCTTCTAAGCGACGAAATTCGTCCCAGTTTGCCCAGTCACCCACCAAGTTGCTGTTTGCGAGCAATACTCGCGGTGCCCACTCATGCGTGCGAAACACACCCACAGGTTTGCCAGACTGCACGAGCATCGTTTCGTCTGGCTTGAGGCTGGTCATTGTGCGCAACATCGCGTCGTACGCATCCCAACTGCGTGCCGCACGGCCCGTGCCGCCATAGACAACAAGGTCGTCAGGGCGCTCGGCCACCGCAGGGTCGAGATTGTTCTGCAGCATCCGGTACGGCGCCTCAATCTGCCAATTAGCGCAAGTGAGCTTGTTGCCCGTAGGCGCCTTAACTGGACGAGGACCTGACATCAAATTTCCGATCTGTTTTTTGTAACTACTTACGTGGCAACACTACCTCGGCTATTTTCACCAAGTCGCTCAACATGTCATAGTCGCTATTTGCCAGGCGCACAAAGCCACTAATACCAATTTGGTCGAGGGCTTCTTGCAAACTCGGACGCTGAAACGCTTCTTCAACAGCCTGAAAAACTTTACCAGTGGAAACCCCACAAGTTTTCGAAACTATAAATGGCGTTGCAGGAACAAGAGGGCCATAACCAATCACTCGCACATTTTTTACGAGTGCAGGGCGATGTCGGCTGAGCAAACGAAATGTCGCAGCATCTATTGATGCAATATCTGCCTCATTGTCTTGCAACTTCTGCAAACTTTTTGCATGTCCCCCGCTTTGAGTAAATGGCTGCACAAAAGACGGCTCAGTCGTTACTTCACTGAGCGCCACCCCAAGACTGCACCATCCACTCAAACTTTGCGTATTGCTCACCACGGGGCGCAACCCACCTACCTCGGCAATGCTTGAAACACCTAGCGACTCGCGCACGACAATCACTGTTTGATATCGACCGCGTTCGTCACTCACATCCGTCCACGTTGGCGTGCCAATGACATTCACGAACTGATGTAGTTCCTCCATAAACGGCAAACCACATGACTGGCTCAGCACCATGTCTTTACTGCGCCACATTTTCATCAGTTCTGCGTGTACCGAACTATCAGGAGTCTGGACGTGTGCCGTTTCATTGCACGACTCAAGTGCCCCAACAAGAGCCACGAGTAATTTCTCTGTCGAGTTTTGTACTTCAGGAAAGTCGTACATGGGCAGCGAAACGCTGCGAGATTCAGAATTAATCGGCTGCAACAAACTTGGGCTTTGCAAACACCGCACGCACACGGTCTTCGAAGTGTTCTAAAGGCAATGTGTCATAACTTGGGTCAAATGCTTTTTGATCCCACTCATCTGCAAATTTTGCAGCCAAGTCATAAGCCGGATGACCCTCATGCTTTTTACGTGCGTCTGGGTTCATGCCAAAGTGTCCGTAATAGTGGCGGCCCTGAAAATCTTGGTGCGCCTCGATCATGAAGTGCACTTCAGGCCGCACGTATGGCTTCAAGATTGCTGCAGCAATTGCTGGATGGTTAGGCACGCTGATGGCCTTTCCAATGTCGTGACACAGTGACGCGACAACGACTTCGTCGTCGGCACCGGCGCGCTCTGCCATTGTTGCGGTCTGCAGTGCGTGGGTCAGTTGATCTGTTACGAAACCATCAACGATCGTGTCCATGCCGCGCAGCATGTTCAGAATTCCTTCTGCAACACGTGGTTGATTTTTAGCGGTCTCGGCACCAATATTCATCCACTCTTCTTTGGTCGACACATCCATGCTGGTAAAAGTGGCATTGGTCATCTCTCAATTCCACCATTGTTCCGGTCAATAGTCAAGACCAAAGACTCATAGCCTTGCTGGTGTGAAGCGCTTGATCATCAGTATCAGTCTTGTCATCGGGCTCGCTGCCTGCGCCAACGGCGAGAGCTCCAAAGCACCTGCGTCTACGTCTACGTCTACAGCGTTCCCCAACCCGACCACTTCAACACTCGTGCCCCCAGACGGCAAGCAGTCTGATGAACGCACACTCACTCTGGTTGACACCATCGCCAACGACAACTTGCAGCCAAAGAGCATCGTGCACTCTGGTACCGGATTGTTCTTTGCACAAAACATGATGTACCGGCACAACATCAGCGTGTTTGATCGACAAAGCAACTTAATTGCAACTATTGATGACAAAGTTGATCTCAAGGATTTCGGTGTCGAAGTCGTTGGCAGATCTTCAGTTGTGCGCGGCTCTCCAGTCGAGGCTGCATTTTCCCCTGATGCAAAATATGCCTATGTCTCCAACTACGCCATGTATGGCACTGGATGGGACCCAAGTGCAATTGACACATGTCAAGGCAAAGACCGCGACCAAAGCTTTGTCTACCGCATAGACACAACCACATTCAAAATTGACCAGGTGGTCCTGGTTGGTGCTGTACCCAAGTATCTTGCTGTCTCGCCCGACAACAAGTACGTCGTTGTTTCCAACTTTTGTTCACTCGATGTGTCAATCATTGATGTCTCAACGAACAAAGAAGTAAAGCGCGTCAATGTTGGGTTGCACCCACGCGGCATTGCCATCACAAATGATTCATCAACTGCGTACGTGACAGTCATGGGTGGTGGCGTCATCATTGCAATCAACTTGCACGACTTCACCACACGCACTATTACAAGTGCTGGCTACACACCACGACACGTAGTGCTTTCGCCCGATAATTCTGTTCTATATATCACCAACAACAAGGCTGGTCAGGTTCGTGCCATCAACCCCAAGACCGACACGCTGATCAAGTCTGTTGCCACTGGCGTCGAACCACGCAGCATGGCGATTTCCGACGATGGTTTGAGTCTGTACGTGGTCAACTACATGAGCGACACAATGGTCAAGATCCGCACGAGCGATATGCGTGTGATGCAAACAGTAACGACTGGTCACCATCCTGTGGGAATTACATATGACGCACAAATGCGTCGAGTATGGGTTGCCAACTACACGGGCAGCCTCTTTATTTTTGACGACAAGTAACGAGTGAGTTATTGATTAAACAGTTGCGTGGCCTGAAGCCATGCGCTTGCCAACTTTGGCAATGCGAGCCATGCGCTTAAACAACGAATCGCGAGCCACTTCTGCTTCGTCGCTCAAACCTGTGACATTCTCAATTTTCCAGTGCTTCATGATGACAGGCTCAAGAATTTGGTCGTGATGGATTTGTAAGTCATAAATGCCAGCCTTGGCGATTTCTTTTGACAAACGATCGAAGTCTGGAATACCGAGACCCGGCATTGAGAATGTGCGAACCGCACGCTCGATGCCAAGCACCGTTGACGACGGATCAACCTCGAGTGCCGCTGCTGTGAGGTCGCGATAAAACAAGTAATGCAAGTTTTCGTCGTTGCCCACGCGCGACATGATTGCGGTGCCCAACTCGTCTTTCATGAGCTTGCCAGTGTTGCGATGCGAAATACGTGTGGCAAGTTCTTGCATGCTCACATACGCAAGTGCTTCAAAAGCATCATGTGGTGTTGGCACCTGACCACCGCGTACCTGAATCATGCGCGCGCGCTCAAGTGCAATCGGGTCGACGGCTCGTGTGACAGTGAAATAGTCGCGCATCACGATTGAGTGACGTCCCTCTTCGGCTGTCCAGTTGCGTGCCCACTCACCAAATGCAGTGTCGCTTCCAAACAGGCGGTCAATATCACGAAAGTAAAACGGCAAATTATCTTCGGTCAGCAAGTTAACAAACAGGGCAGCGCGAACTGCTTCGTCGATCTCAGTGTCGCCACCGCCAAAATCGGCATCTTCAGGCACCCACTGCTTGCCTGGTTCGAAATCTTTGCCCCGGCTGTACGGCACCATCTCGTGTGGAAACCATTCCTTAGCAACACCCTGATGACGCTCATACAACTTGGCCGCAACGGGCTCGAGCTCAATCAGCAGTTGCTCTTGATTCATAACAACAACCCTACCCTCGCTCGTTGCGCTGAATCTGTGACACCAATCGCGCTAGAGGCACGCGAAAATCGGGGAGCAATTCAATGCCAGCATGTTTCAGACTTGTGTTGTTGAGCACCGAATTAAACGGGCGCTTTGCTGGTCGCGGTGGCTGCAATTCGTGAGTCTTTATAGGTGCAACCTTGTTGGCATCAAACCCAGCAGCCATCAATACTTCGCGGGCAAATTCATACCAACTCACATCACCCTGATTGGTGACATGCCATGTACCTGATCGCTTTTCGGTTGCGATGCGCACGATCATTTCTGCTGCATCGTCTGCAAAAGTAGGGTTGCCTATCTGGTCGTCAACAAACTTGAGTTGGGGCTGTTCGGCCAACCGCAAAATCGTCTTAACCATGTTGCTTCCGTAAAACCCACACACCCACGCAATGCGCACAATTGCATCGTTTGGCCCTAGCGCTCGCTCGCCCTCCAATTTGCTCGCGCCATACACGCTCTGTGGGTTTGGAGTGTCTCCCTCGTCATATGCCGAAGTCTTGCTGCCGTCAAACACGTAGTCGGTAGAAATGTAAACAACGTGTGCGCCAACAGCATGTGCTGCGTCTGCGATGTATTTCGTTGCGGTGCCATTGACCAGCATTGCTTTGTCGGGGTCGCTCTCGCATGCATCAACCGCTGTCCATGCAGCAGCGTGAATGACAACGTCAGGTCGTGCTGCATGGATCGCAGCATCAACTGCTGACTTGTCAGTGATGTCGAGTGTCTCGTGCGAAGTTGCAACAACTTCGTGCCCTGCGGCAACAGTTGCGCGCACGAGTTCGTGACCAAGTTGCCCATTGGCCCCCGTGATCAACACTTTCAACACTTGGATACCTTGCATTACTTGTTTGCCTTGAGGGGCTCCCACCACCAACGGTTGTCGCGATACCACGCAACTGTCTGCTCAAGTGCTTCGTCTAGCGAACGAGCGCGCTTCCAGCCAAGCGCAGTGATCTTTGCAATGTCGACCGAATACCTGCGATCGTGCCCAAGTCGGTCGGCAACATAGTTGACACTTGAGTCGTCTTTACCCAGCAATGCGAGCAACTTGTCGACAAGCACCCTGTTTGCGGTCTCGTTGCCAGCACCAATGTTGTAAATCTCGCCAACAATGCCCTTTTCTAAAACCAAATGCACACCCGTGCAGTGGTCGTCTACATACAACCAATCGCGCTCGTTAAGCCCGTCGCCGTACAAGGGAATCTTCTTGCCGTCAAGCAAGTTGGTCGTAAATAGTGGAATCGCTTTTTCTGGATATTGAAATGGTCCAAAATTATTGGTGCAACGCGTGACTACAACCGGCACACCGTGCGTCGCGTGATAACTGAGCGCAATGAGGTCAGAGCCGGCTTTGGATGCCGAATAGGGCGAGCGTGGCTCCAGCGGGTCGGTCTCCTTAGACGAACCAACTTCGACAGAGCCGTACACCTCGTCGGTGCCAATATGCACGACGCGCGAGACTTCAAGTTGACGCGCTGCGTCCATGATCACGTTGGTGCCAAAGCAGTTAGTGAGAATGAAGTCTTCGCTACCTACGATCGAGCGATCGACATGGCTCTCTGCCGCAAAGTGAACAACAGAGTCGTGACCCTTCATTGCAGCCATAACATCGCCCGGTTGGCAGATGTTGCCCTTGACAAACGAATACCTTGGGTTGTCGTCAACATCTTTGAGCGTCGACATATTGCCCGCATACGTGAGTGAGTCGTACACCGTTACCGAATGATCGGTATTGGCTAACACCCAACGCACATAGTTTGAGCCAATAAAGCCGGCTGCGCCAGTTACAAAAATCTTCACGTTGTTACCTCAGGTGCGCAAGCCAAAATGCGGCTGAAATTGTTTGTCGATCTGGCCACGCTGTGGGTTTTCTTGATCGCGCTTTGACAAGATCGGGTCGGCGATGCCCCAGTCTGCTTTGACGCCTGGATCATTCCATGCAAGACCACGCTCGTCGGTTGGGTTGTAATAACTGTCAACCAAATATGTGATGGTCATGTCGGTCAACGATGCAAAACCATGAGCAACACCTGGCGGAATAAAAATACCTCGGTGGTCATGCGTGCCATCGGCTCGTGCTCCTAAATCAACAACTTGCGTTGCCCCATCGGTTGGCGAGCCAGTGCGCAAGTCGTGCAACACCACTCTGCACGTACCGTACGGCACGTACCAGTAGTCGCTCTGGTGTAGGTGATAGTGCAACCCAACGATGCAACCCTTTTGGCGGTCTCCACGATTGCCCTGCACCATTTCGCGACCAAGTGGAAACCATTGGCGACGATATGTCTCGATGAAGTAGCCGCGGTCGTCTTTAAACATCGACGGCTCAACGATCTGTACTCCAGAAATAATTGTTGACTCAGTAATTGTTGGCATTTACTCCAGCTCCACTTTCGAATCATCGCCCAACATCAAACGCAATGCGCGGGGCTTTTGCTCAGACCTTGTTACCGCAACATCACGACCAATGAGCGAATCGGTGAGGCGCGCAATGCCGATAATGCTCGAGCCGTCGAGCACAACCGAATGCTCCATCTCTGAATGCTCTACTTTGCAGTTGCGGCCTAGTGATGTGTATGGCCCGATGTAGCTGTGATCAACCACCGAGCCGCTACCGATCACCACTGGTCCGCGAATGCGCGAGCCTTTGATAACAGCGCCCTTTTCGATCACAACTCGCCCCTCGATCTGTGAAGCGCTATCCACTTCGCCGTCATTGCGAGGCTCAAGCACTTCAAGTACCAAACGATTGCATTCGAGCAGTGGATCTTTTTTGCCGGTGTCAATCCACCAACCCTGCAGTACTTGGTGATGCACAACCTTTTTTTGATCAACAAGCCACTGAATAGCATCGGTGATTTCGAGCTCTCCGCGTGGCGAAGGATTGATGGCGCGCACTGCTTCATTAATTGTCTTGTCAAACAAGTACACACCAACGAGTGCTAGATCACTTGGCGGGTTCTCTGGTTTTTCAACCAGGCGCACAACGTGGCCGTCTTTATCAACCTCTGCAACACCAAACTGTTTCGGATTCTCGACGTGGCACAACAAGATCTGTGCAGTCGGTGCCTTTGGTCCGCCAGCAGCACGAGCATTCTTGAAGTCATCCACAAACTGTGTGAGCCCTTGCTCAAGCATGTTGTCGCCCAGGTACATCACAAAGTCTTCATCACCCAAAAACTCCTGAGCAATCACAACGCAATGTGCAAGGCCCAACGGCGCATCTTGCGGAATGTAGGTGACCGTCACACCAAATTTGGATCCGTCTCCGACTGCAGAACGGATCTCTTTGCCGGTCTCACCAATGATGATCCCGATCTCGGTGATCCCCGCCTTGGCCATTGCCTCGATGCCGTAAAACAGGATCGGCTTATTGGCTATAGGCACCAGTTGCTTGGCACTGGTGTGCGTAATCGGTCGCAGACGCGTGCCAGCACCACCAGAGAGAATCAGGCCTTTCATACCGTCTACAGGTTAGGCGAAACAACGACCCACAACCCCTAATAACTCCCCTGCCAACTAGCGTTGCAGCCATGACCGACGCCCTCTTGCACGCCTTTGCCAAGCCCACCAAAACCGATTTTGTGCGCATTGTGAGGGGCAAGGGCTCGTTGTTGTGGGACGACAAGGGCAACGAATACATCGATGGCATCGGCAGCCTTTGGTACAGCCAGGTGGGTCATGGGCGAGACGAGATCGCTCAAGCCGTAGCCGAGCAGATCTCGACTCTTGAAACGTATTCGACTTTTGATCCGTTTAGTAATGACATTGCCGAAAAACTTGCAGCCAAGTTGCAAACAATTTCGCCGATGAAAGACGCACGAGTGTTTTTGTGCGGCAGCGGTTCAGAGTCCGTCGATACTGCAATGAAACTTGCTCGTGTTGCCCAAGTGCAGGCTGGTCACCCCGAGCGCACCATCATCATCTCGCGCATGCGCGGATACCACGGCACCAACTATGGCGGCACGAGCGCGCAAGGTTTGCCTCTGAACAAAGTTGGTTTTGGTCAGTTGCTTCCAGAAGTCGTGCAAGTCGACAGCGACAACATTGAAGACCTTGCCAAGTTCATGAGTGAAAACAGTTCACGCATTGCCGCTGTGATTGTTGAACCACTGCAAGGTGCTGGCGGAGTATGGCCACCGGCTCCTGGATATTTGGAAAGTGCACGCAAGTTGTGCGACCAACATGGTGCGTTTCTTATTTTTGACGAAGTCATTTCTGGCTTCGGTCGCATGGGCACTTGGTTTGCAGCAAACTTTTACAACGTTGCTCCAGATTTGTTGTGCTTCGCAAAAGGTGTCACGTCTGGCTATCAACCACTCGGTGGAGTTTTCGTTTCACGCAATGTGTGCGATGCCCTCGAGTCTGATCCAAACTTTTTCTTGCGTCATGGCTACACATACTCCGGTCACTCTGCTGTGTGCGCTGCCGCATTAAAGAACCTCGAGATCATCGAACGTGAAGGCTTGCTGGAGCGCGCCAAACATATTGGTGCAGTGTTGAGCGCCGGGCTCAAGGCTCTCGCCCAAGATGGAACGATCGACCATGCGCGCGGTGACGGCGCAGTCTGGGCTGCCGGGCTCAAGCCAGATCAAAATGCTGTCGCTATTCGCGACCGCATGATTCAGTTGGGTTCGATTGCACGCGCAATCAATACCGACACGATTGCGTTTTGCCCTCCACTAGTAATCACCGACGCCGAACTTGGCAGACTGATGGACGCGTTCGCCGCAGCGGCGCAAGGCAAATAAGCTTTTTCAACAAGCAGAATTTGAGGAATCATGTCGGGAAATCTAGATGTCCAGTTAACTAGTCAGTTAACTGGTCAACGCGCATTCATTACTGGTGGAGCAAGTGGCATAGGTGCCGAGATGGCTCGCCGTTTCACCCGCGAAGGCGCGAGCGTTGTTATCGCTGATGTCAACGACACCCTCGGTAAGGCCATTGCCGTCGAAGTAGGTGGCGAATATGTGCATCTCGATGTCACCGACTCGACAGCATGGGAAAAGATCATCACCAAGCACAAACCGTTTGACATCGTGTGCCTTAATGCGGGCGTGGCAACCAAAACTGATGTGTTTGGTGCAACAGTCGACTATCCGTTTCAGCACCTTGACAATGATGCATATCAACACATCATGAGCATCAATGTTGACGGTGTCGTGTTTGGTGCACGTGCAGTAATCCCTGGCATGGTTGATCGAAAGTCTGGCCATATTCTTGTCACCGCTTCACTTGCCGGAATCGTGGCAATTGCAGCAGACCCGATTTATGGTCTCACAAAGCACGCGATGGTTGGTCTCACCAAGTCACTCGGTGCAGCACTCGAACCACACGGAGTCTGTGTGAGCGCGCTGTGCCCCGCGTTTCTCGACACACCATTGCTCAGCGATAACACCCGCAAAAATCTCAGCTTGCTAGGCCTTGGCATCATGGATGTTTCGATTGCAGGCGACTTGGCAATGAGAGCACTGACCGAGCGCGTCTCTGGCTCACAATGGATCGTCATGGACGGTCAATCAATTTCGCAATACATTCCTGCAGCACCGTTTGCTTAAATGACTGCACCAGTCTTCAATCCGTTTGATCCGGCATTTCGCGCCAACCCGTATCCGTATTACGACGCGCTGCGCACGCATGAGCCTGTGCACACCACTGCATTTGGCATGGTCGTGCTCACTCGCTACGAAGACGTGTCGACAACACTTAAAAGTGCAGACTTTTCTCGCGACATCGAAAAGTATTCAACACAGGCATCATCCGAAGCACGTCAGGCACGTCGAGACCGCCAAGAATCCCGCACCAAATCAATCCTCAATCTTGACCCTCCCGATCACACGCGTTTGCGCCGCATTGTCTCCAAGTCATTTACACCTTCTGCAATGGAGCGATTGCGGCCGCGCATCCAACAACTTGTTGACAATGTTCTCGATCACGCACAAGAAGCTGGCAATATTGAATTAATAGATGATCTTGCTTTTCCAGTGCCTTTTCAAGTCATCTCCGATCTTCTCGACATGCCAACTGATCGCTCCATCGAGTTGCGCGAGTGGTCACAACTGATCACAAACTCACTCGAGCCAACCGCCACCGATGAAGAACTTGTGCGCTCCGAAGACGCGATCGCCCAACTCGTGCCCTACCTGACCACCATCATCGAACACCGCCGCAAGCACTTGAGTGACGACATGCTTTCATCCTTGATCACAGCCGAAGAGTCTGGCGAACAAATGACCACCGAAGAGCTGATGGCATTCGTGGTGCTCTTGTATATCGCCGGGCACGAAACAACTGTCAATCTCATCGGCAATGGCACACTTGCGCTGCTCAACAACCCAGAGCAACAAGCCATCGTCCATCACAACGGTCTCACCCAATCGCACATCGACGAACTATTGCGCTTTGATGGTCCGGTGCAACACACCGTGCGCGTGCCACTTGTGCCAGTGCGTTACATGGTCGACAACGAGCAAATAACTGTGCAACCGGGCACCATGGTGCTCACTTCGCTCGGTGGAGCAAACCACGATCCATCAATGTTCGAAAACCCAAATGATCTAAATCTCAATCGCCCCAACTCCAACCGCCACATGGCGTTTGCATCAGGCATTCACTATTGTCTTGGAGCATCATTGGCAAAACTCGAAACCGAGATTGCAGTTGGCTCACTCATCAAACGCTTCGCTCAGATCGAAATTGTTGGCACACCGTCTTGGCGAGACCGACTCACCATTCGCGGCGTCAACAAGTTGCGGCTTTCAGTCAGTTAAGCGGGCAATCAAACTGCTGGTGTCCCAGCGCTTGCCACCCATGGCAACTACTTCTTCATAAAACCTGTCGACCATTTCGGTCATTGGTAATTGCGCGCCGTTGCGTGACGCCTCGTCGAAACAGATACCCAAATCTTTGCGCATCCACTCAACAGCGAAGCCAAACTCAAACTCATTACGCACCATTGTCTTCGCACGATTTTCCATTTGCCACGACTGTGCTGCACCTTTTGAAATCACGTCGACAACATCATCTGGGTTGAGGCCTGCGCGCATTGCAAAGTTGAGTGCTTCCGACAAACCCTGAGCAATACCCGCGATACAAATCTGGTTGACCATCTTTGCCAATTGCCCAGATCCTGCTGTGCCCAAAAGTTTGCTTCGTTTTGCATATGCAGCAATAACCGGTTCAATCGCATCGAAAGTTGCTGAGTCGTTGGTGCCGCACATGATCGTCAGTTGTCCGTTTTCGGCGCCTGCCTGGCCACCAGACACTGGTGCATCCACAAAGCCGCAGCCCTGCTTTGTGCACGCATCGGCAATCTCGCGAGCGATAGTCGCAGAAGCAGTTGTGTGATCGACCAAGATTCCACCGGTCTTGAGTCCTGCCAAAATTCCGTCTGAGCCAAACACCACTGATCGCACGTCATCATCATTGCCAACACACATCAACACAACATCAGATGATTGAGCGACTTCTCGCGGTGTCAGCACTCGTGCTCCACCATGTTGCTCAACCCACGCATCAGCTTTTGCAGTTGTGCGGTTGTACACCGTCATCGAGTGTTTGGCAGTTGCGAGATGGCGAGCCATTGGCCCACCCATGATTCCTAAACCGACGTAACCGAGGCGTGCCATCTTCGGCTATTTCTTTTTAGCGACTGCCTTGGCTGGAGCCTTGGCAACTTTTGCCACAGTTTTAACGGCAGATTTTTCTACGGGCTTCGGCGCAGTTTTTGCAGCCTGCTTTACCAACTTGGCGCCCTTAGAAGGCTTGAGCACACCCTGTTCGAGTGCCGCATCGAGCCACACCTGTGCGGCATCGGTCGACACTTTGAGTGCAGGCGAAATTTCGGAGATCAAGTTGATGCGTGCGCGGTCGTACATCGTTTTTTCGGCTGCCGACAATGCAGAGTCGCGATCGCGTGCAGCCAAGTTACGCACTACTTCGGCTACTTGGTACACATCTCCGCTCTTGAGTTTTTCTTGGTGATTCTTAAAACGTCGCGACCAGTTTGCAGGCACGCGTGGGTCGGCTTTCGACAACACTGAGCGCAAGTCTTCGAGCTCCGACTTGGACACCGGTGGACGCACGCCCACCTGGTTTGCCATGGCGGTTGGCACCGAAAGAGTCATCTCATTGATCACGGTCTTCAAGATGAGATACTCCTGAACAGATCCAAAAGCCTTCATCCGCTTGATGCCGTGGACGATGCATGCACCGTGTTGTGGATAGATGACGGTGTCGCCTTTTTTGAATTTCAAGTGAAGACCTCTCTCAAGTCTGACCCCGAAAGGATAGACGATGAGACCCCAAAACCCACAAACGCTGAGTGTTTTGTTTGATTGTCATAGTCGTGCCCCTCGCCTCGCCATTTACACTCAACAGATGAGCGCAATGGCCTCCTTCGACAACTGGATGGATCCTCCACACAATCGTTGGGCGTTCCATCATGTAGCGGACTTGTTAAAAACTGCTCCAATCTCAAACCAAGGTGACTTCGTAAGCGCACTTCCCCGTCGCCCCATTGAACTGGACAACATCTCGTTTACCGCTATGGATGGCACAACCACAAACTGGAATCGCCACTTGAGCGAAACCTACTGCGACGCCATCTGCGTGATCCACGATGGCCACATCGTTGACGAGCGTTACTTCAATGGACTTCATGAAGGAAGTTTGCATCTGTTGATGAGCGTCACCAAATCGATAACTGCCGCTGCATTGGGTGTTGCCATTGGTCGGGGTCTTCTTCTCAGCAATGACCAAGTCACCACCATTGCGCCGGAGTTTGTTGGCACCAGTCTCGAAGGATGCACTGTTCGACACCTCATCGACATGACTGCAGGTACAGATTTTGTCGAAGATTACGATTTATATCTCGAACCCGACTCGGATTCTGTGCTTATCGAATACGAACGACAAGCCGGTTATCGACCACTGGGAAATAGCCCCGCCATTGGTGTGCTGAAACACTTCGCTACGTATGCCAACGCGCGACCACACGGAACTCGTTTTGACTACCGCTCACCGCTCACCAACATCGTTGCGCGCATTCTCGAGATCGTCAATGGCATTTCGTTCAGCGATGTTTTGTCGCGAGATATTTGGGGCCCTTTCGGAATGGAACACCGCGCCGACATCTTGGTTGATCCGCTTGGTTTCCCCGCTGCAGAGGGTGGCATGTCCTGCTCGATTCGCGATCTCGCTCGATTTGGTCTGGCGTATCTCAACGACGGAGCGATCAATGGTCACGCCGTGTTACCAGAGAGTTGGGTGCAAGACACACGCGAAGGCGACGAAGATGCGCGCAACTGTTACACGAATTATGTCCAAACTTCTCCCGACACAAGCTTTGAAGGAGACAACTGGAGCATGTATCACAACGCGTTTTGGGTAGTTGAACGCAATCAACAATTTTCAGGACTCGGTATCTTCGGTCAATACTGTTGGATCCATCGCCCGAGTCGCACCGTCATCGCCCGATTCTCCACATACCCAAGCGCTTCGCCATCCGCTCTTTCGGCAGAGACGATCCGTGGTTTTAATGCCGTTGCCCAAGCATTAATTTCGCGCCCCCGGTAGGAATCGAACCTACGACCTACGGATTAGAAGTCCGCCGCTCTATCCAACTGAGCTACAGGAGCATTGCTCACCTCAAATCTACAGGCGCACCAACTACGGTTCTTTCCATGCGCTCTCGCCATCTCGTTGTGTTGGCGGCTGTGTGTTTTGCCACCACGGGCACGGCACAACAACTTGGGCCAGACGGTTCATCTCCTCTTGGGGTCGCCACCTTCCGGTTTTTCATTGGGTCACTCGTGTTGTTCGTCATTGCTTTTTTGCGACCCAGTCGTACTCGCACAGTCGAGCGTGCACCTCTTGCCGCTCGAGTATGGATAGCAACAGCATTTGGGCAAGCGCTATACGGCGCCGCATTTTTTAGTGCAGTGCGTTCTACGGGCGTGGCAGTTGGAACGGTTGTTGCTCTCGGTTCGGCACCGCTCATCACAGGCGCCATCTCGGCGATGTCATTGCGAAAAGTCCCTGCGCTTTCATGGCTCGGCACCACAGTGTTTGCAATTATTGGCATGATTCTGATTGTCGGTTCAGGTAAAGAATCTCAGGTCACAATGTCGGGTGTTGCGCTCGCGCTGTGCGCTGGTTTTGGCTACGCCATCTTTGCACTTGGCAGCAAAACCATTCTTTCAAGTGGAGTCGCAAGCGAACTCGCAATGGCACGAGTGTTTGGCATCGCTTCCGTCATGCTTACGCCAACATTATTTTTTGTCAATCTGAAGTGGCTTTCGAATGGCGATGCAATCGTGATGGTGTTGTGGCTCGGTATTGTCACGCTCGCCCTCGCCTATTGGTCGTATGCAACTGGTTTGCGCCACCTCGAACCCAGTCAGACAACGCTGATCACTCTCGTAGAACCAGTTGTCGCAACCGTTCTCGGAGTGGTGGTTTTGAGCGAACGACCATCGACCGTTGCATGGCTAGGGGTACTTGTAGTGATTGCTTCGTTGCTCGTCGAATCACGCGCGCCAAGCAAAAATATGCGACAAGCAGTTAAACCAATACGCTGAGGCGCGTGATATTGCATTTGACCAATTCGACAAACTGGATTGAGGCGCAGCAGCAAGGTTTCATCACAGCGCCTTCACTTGCTGCTGAAGGTTTCATTCACTGCTCCACCGAGTATCAAATGCGCGATGTTGCCAACAAGTACTACTGCGGCGCAACCGACATGGTGTTGGTCCACATCGACCCAATAGTGCTCACAAGCCCACTGAAGTGGGAACCCCCAGCACACATCGACGGCTCACCATCGCTACCGAACGAACCGCTCTTTCCACATATATATGGTGAGATCAATCTGGAGGCAGTCATTCGAGTAATCGACTTCCCTTCCAACTCTGACGGCTCGTTTGATCTGCCAGCACAACTCACCGCATTTTCCGTCACCCATATCAAGAAAGTTCCACACCTCCATCAACAGGCAGCAGAGATGTCACGAGTTGCATGGAAGCACGACTTTCCGGAAGACACGACACAGACATACCTCGACATGTTCAATGTCAATGGCACTTATACCGATCGCTTCGTCGAAGTCTTTGCCGCAATCAACCAGGCCGACGAACTGCTTGGTCTTGCAACGCTCGTCGACGACGACGGACTCCCTGGCGCCACCGAGCCCGGCCCGTGGCTGGCTGCAGTCTTTGTTGTTCCAGAGGCCCGCAAACTTGGAGTTGGCTCAGCGCTCATCAATCACGTGGTGAGTCGCTCACGAGAGCTTGGCTACTCAGAGATGTTTCTCTATACCGAAGATCAACAAGAGTGGTACCAAAAAAGAGGATGGACGTATACGCGCGACACTCTTCTTAACAACCTCAAACATGTCGTGATGCGCAACGCCGTCTAATTCAACGCAGAATTACTTCAGACTCCAGCGCACTTCAATAGTCACCGACACTTCTTGTAGTCCTAGATCGATCTGGGTTGGTGCGCTTTCTGCAGCACCAACAGCCTTGTCAGCCGTCATGTTCGGCACAAAGTTTGCTGGTGCAGCCACTTCGGTTACGTACACCACATCACCCAAATCAACATCCAGCAATTTGGCATACGCCTCGGCCTTGGCTTTGGCGATTGACACGGCTTTGTCACGCGCATCTCCCGCTGCAGCATCGGTGTCGAGCAATGTCGGAGTCACCGAACTGATCTGCACTGCATTGCCACCAGCTGCAACGACTGCGTCAACAACTTCGCCAGCCTTTGCTGCGTCGCGCAGTGTCACCACAAACACTTGCTGACCCCGATACCCCTTCAACGACGTCGTGCCGTCAGCAAGATAGTTGTATTCCGAATACACCGTTGCGTTCTGAGTCGCAATGTCGTCTTTTGCTACACCTTGAGCATCAAGAGCATCGCGCACCTTTGCGGCCGCATCACTGGTCTGTGACACCGCAGTTGCGGTCGAGTCGGTCAGTGCAGTCACTGAAAAATTAAACGAAACGCCGTCCGGCACCACTTTGATCGTGCCTGTCGCCTGCACTGTCACACCCCTGTCTGTTGATGCCTGCACCACCATCGTGTGGTCTTCACGGTCTCTTCCACCACAGCCCGCAAGGGTCACGACACCAATAACGACAACACCTGCAACTGCAATCACTTTGGAGAGAGTTTTCATAACTACAGTCTGCCCTATGGAACAACTCGATCCCGACAAGCTAAAACTCTTCTCTTTTCTGCTTTTTAGCAAACTCGAGGGCGCCGTCACATCGGGCATGGTGCATTTGGGTGACCAACTCGGCATTTATAAAGCGCTCGCAGCGGCGCCACAACCACTTACCACCGCCCAACTTGCGCACGCAACACAATTGAATGAGCGGTGGGTTCGCGAGTGGTCCTACAACCAGGCTGCTGCAAAAATGATTTCCACAATCAACACGCCGACTACAACACAATCAATTACTGACGACACCTTCTATTTGTCACCTGAGCAAACTGCAGTGCTTGCCACCGACAACCACCCAGCATTCGGTATGGGCATGTTTCATCGACTACCGCAAACAATGGAGTCACTCAAGCGCATGCCCGAAAGCTTTCGCACAGGCCTTGGCCACAACTACGACAGTCATGGCCCAGAAGGTGCAGTTGGTATCGAGCGCAGTTTCGAGCCGTGGACAAATGCAAACCTCATCTCGGCCGTGCTACCAGCGCTCAATGGCATTACGAAAGTT
>Ga0194055_10000879_pt1 | contig 24378 bp, 16 predicted proteins | sample SepL449m_MetaG_FD_155482 | JGI IMG/M metagenome (GOLD analysis project Ga0194055, IMG submission 155482) | Anoxic zone freshwater microbial communities from boreal shield lake in IISD Experimental Lakes Area, Ontario, Canada - Sep2016-L442-9m | ecosystem: Environmental > Aquatic > Freshwater >... | reverse complement strand
CGGATTTTCAATGTCACATCGCAAGAATAATACGAGCTGCTCCTTGATGTTGTTTGCATTGACAGAGATCTTCTTTTTTTTTTCAATAAACGCTACAAGTTTTCTGGTAATTTGTCCCAAAATATATTCAACATGCTTGCCACCCTTTGCCGTGTGAATACCATTTACAAAACTGATTTGAATGAACTCGTGTGTAGGTGAAATCGCGACGGCATATTCCCAGCGTTCTCCGGCATCTTCATAAACGCGAGGGGTTCCATCCTTGGGACCAATATACATGTCAATATATTGCTGGAAATTCTTTACAGGAATAATCTGTGAGTTATACTTTACTTTGATGGATTTATCGGTAATTGCAGCCACATCATAAACGCGCTTCTTCAAAAGCGCAATCACGTCGGGCGACAACCCAGAAATACCAAGGCGCTGATAATCTGGTTTAAACGTGATCTTGGTATATGGCTTAGATTTGCACTTGGTAATTTCTGGCTTACCAATAACATCCAAATTATTACTGAACTCTTGCTTATATTTTAGACCGCGAATATGATCAACGGTTTCAACTGAACCAGATGACGACCAGATTAAAACGAGTTTGAATCCAAAGCCGTTCTTTCCGCCAACTATCTTCTTTTCAGTCTTGTCATAATTTGTAGAAGTGCGCAAATGACCGAATATGAGCTCTGGAATCCAAATATTATATTCGGGATGCATTGCAATATCAATGCCATTGCCATCATTAATCATTATAATTGTCCCGTCATCTTGAACGGCAATGTCAATATAAGAGACTGGGTGCGAATTCGGGATGCTATTTTTAACAGCTTGTTGCATGCGAACAACATGGTCTCTACAATTGACAATACCTTCATCAAAAAGCTTGAATAGTGCTGGTATATAATTAATATTTCTTTCAACAATTTTCTCACCAGAATCATTTAATAGCCAGACAAAAGAATCAACATTTTCCACAGATCCGATATATGTATCAGGATTGTCTAGAATATGCTGTTTATCAGTCTTCTGCTGATATTTATTTGCGAGGGTTTCATCGTGTGAGTCCATTTGTATATGATACTCTATATTTTAATGTTTATATCTGTTTCAATTTTTTTAATAAAAATAATTTAAAGGGTCCCCCCTGCATTAATTAATAATTAATATATCACAAATATTTCACAAATTTACCAAACGGTGTCAGTATTATGCCACCACATACCATCGTCTTTATTAACGTCATATATCGCTCTAAAAACTAAAGACCTAGATAATGGAATATTACACCTATATTTATCCAAAGGATGCGGGTTAGTTTTTAATTGTGCGGCTAAAGCCCTTTTAGCTACCTGCTGTTTTTGTTGATATGCATAATAAGTATAAAATGCCTCAAAAGATATATTTTGGATAGGAACTATATCATTGTTATGCCATTGATAATCTCTCAAATACTTATCGCAAATAGCTAGACCGGATATATCAGCTAAATCTTCACCAATTCCAATAGATGCATCAAATTTAATGCCATCTCTAGCAGCAAATACTTCATATTGGTTAATCACATCGGTTTGAATTGCCTTAAATTTCTTTTTATCTAAAGGAGACCACCAATCGTTCAGATTGCCATGATAGTCGTATTGGCTACCCCAGTCATCAAAACCGTGACTCATTTCGTGGCCAATTGTAAAACCAAGATGCGCTAAATTATACTCAATTCCACGTTCATCTAAATCAATAAATGGTTTTTGAATATAACCCAAATTAATATAGATGCCATTTTTGGATGGGGTATAAGAAGCATTGACAATGTATGCTTGTCTGCCAGTCATTTTAACTGGATATTGAGTCCAGTCCATTATAGGAATGTCGATAGCTTCTTTTCCTTCTAACTGTAACGATTGCTCATGACGCCATGCATATATTTTATTCAGATTTTCAATAAGACTTTCGCCATAATTTAGAAGAGGATCTTCTCTCAAAAATTTAGGTGTTGCAATATCAAAATGCAAATGTTTTAATTTAAGGAGTGCATATTTTTTAGTAGAAGGTGACAACCACGTATTGCGTCTCATCATTCTAAGAAATGTCTCCTTTAAATCATTGCATAAAACCTCAACATATTTAAGGCTTGCTGCATTTTCATATTTTGCAACATATTGGTCTGTCAAAAATTTATTAAACGGAATAGACAAGTATAATGTTGAGCTAACAGCATTACTGGTATTTATAGCTTCTTGCCCTCTTTCATATTTCCCAAAAAAATCATAAACTATTTTTTCCCAGTCTGTTGTCATTCTGCATATAGGTTTTAAAAATAAAAACATCCAATATGACATCCATTTATCGGAATTCCAATTTTTTAACATTAATTCTGTGCCACATTTTAAATAACTTAGATTTGATGTAATGTAAAAAGATGGTGTATAAGAAAACCCCAATTCTTTCGCGAATTCTTTCCAATTAAAACCATATTTAGTGATAGATTCACTTGCGCTAATTTTATTATAAGTGCTTGTGCTATTTGTAACTTCATTGCAAATAAATGTATTAATTAGCTGTTGTTCAACTTCAAAAACATCTTCTGGGTTTAAACCATGATTTGGGCCAAGCATAATATCAAATATTTTTTTACACACTTGTTTAAATTTATTTCTCATATCTTTCTTGTATTTAACTTCTTTTCCATCATCAAAGTAAACGGTAGTATCCAATAAATAAAAAGAACGTGGATTTATATAACAACGATTAATTGTGGACTGTTTATCATCAGGGCTTAATGACCACACAAATGGCGCATAAGAGTTTGTAATTTCAGATTTATTTGCGAGTGCAAGCAATTTCCATATATTATTCTTATCTTTTCGCAAGTCTTCTATTTTATGAAAAATTTCTTTACTAAGTTTTTTGCTATGTTCTTTGTTATTCATCCTAATGACAGAGTTGTAAAAACTTTTTAATTCTTTGGATAATTTATTATCATTATGTTTAATGTAGTCCAACATAATTTCATTTAATTGCCCATAGACTTTATCTTGTGCAAGTCTAAAATCATCTATTTGAGTAATATATCTTTGTGATTTCTCTAGGGACACATTCTTCAACCAAGTATAATTTATATGATCATAAAAATCATTATTTGGCTTAATGTTACGTGGTGAATATCTTGCCATTAAACCTTTAACGAAATTACGCTTAATTTCTTCATTAGATTGATGTAACTTTTTAATCAGTTTTACCTCAAAATTTTTTGCAAAAGGTTTAAGACCAATTTGAACTTCGCATGATTTTACAACTTTTTGTTTATGATTTCGTTGAGTTTTGTGTTTCCCGTGCAATTTTATCCTGCGAGTTTTACTCTTATTTGTCATTATATATATATATAAATAGAATGATATTTAAAAAATATAAAATATAAAATATAAAATATAAAATATACTTTATTATACTATACTATAATGACCGACTACAACAAATTTGCGGCAACATATACACATGTTTCTAGATATATTATTCCAGGACGTAGAGCAGGAAATATTAAACAGATAATCAATTATGACAATAACAATTTTATTGAAAAAGCATGTGTTTGCCCATCGCCAAATAATAATAAAATAATAAAAAATAGTAATCCAGATGTAATTCCTCTTTCATCACAAACCGATAGAGCTGTAAATGCAATAAAATATTCACGGGGTGGAAGAGTTGTATATGGTAATGCTCCATATAATTCAAGCGGGGTAACTTTATTTGGTAGAGTAGCTGGAGGATGTGAACCACCGATAAAAAATAAGTTTTAGATATAGCGCGTTGAAATTTAAATTATTTAGACGGTTTTTATTATTTTCTCTTATTATTTTATAATGACTCGTTACACGAAAGACTCACATGGACATTACCATATTCATGGAAAAAAATACGAAATGTTAGAAGGTTCTAGGGCCCAGGTCTATCACGGAACTGCTTACAAGACCAGTGGTGGTCTTAAGAAGCCTGAAATTTTAATGAACAAGAATGGTCGTATTGTTTCAAAAAAGAAGCACACAACTGCCAAAAAGGAAAGACGTTTAGTTAAGGCGGGTTATGGAACCAAGAAGGGCAAATTCGGATTTGTCAAGATTGGACAATCCAAGAAGATGCGTGGCGGAAAAATGGGTGCATTAGCTCCTATGGACTTGGGCGCCAATGTCCCCACATCTCAATATGGTGCCGTTGGTGGCTCCAGACGCAGACGCAGAGGCGGGCAAGTTGGTGCCCCTGCCCCTGCTTCTGCCCCTGCTGCTTCTGCCCCTGCCCCTGCTGCTTCTGCTTCTGCTATTGGTGGTGTGAAGCCCATGGTTCATGCAAAACCTATGGTCAGCAAGTAAATTAATAAATATTATCTAATAATTATGAATCCTCCACTAACGTTACGGATTCTAGTCGCTCGCCTCCGCTAACGCTCTGGTTCGCTCCAAATACATAATATTTATCAACTAGAAATCCAAGAAATAGAGACAAAATTGTCAAACTCAATATAATCTGCAAGCGCAACATATAAATATTTTTCAAAATATCGTTTGCTGATGGTAAATTTGGTCTGTTTATGTTTAATATAGTAAGCATAAATCTCATCAAATGGAATTAGACTGGAAGCATTTTCATTTAACAATATGCTTTCCTTATAAAAATTTTTAAGGGTATCTAAAGAACTATTAATATCTCCAATCTTGTTCCACAAGTTGCACTGCACATTTAAAATATATTTATTTTCAATTATGTCAATATTGGGAAAATAATGGTTCAATATTTTCAAAATATCATGTTCATTTGTGTTGCCAGATGAATAGCATGATTCCGAATTATCATGCGTCCATTTTTTAAACAATCCACAAAGTTCATCAATTTCAATTTCATGATCAAAGTCAGTGTTTGTAGAAATGGAAATAGTATTATCCCAGAACTGAATAAAATTGCTAACAAAAGGTAAATATTTGCTTGTCACATTTAAAAACGAGTCAGACGCTTCATCATACGCGTATTTTTCTTTAAGTAGTTTTTTAAATGTATTAATATAAATCATACTGGGTAGTGAATGTTTTGATATAAATAATTTCCATATAAAGTGCATATTTTTCCATTGAATTGTGAATTTATTATTTGGGATTACTATGTTTGTTTCTGCGTCTATTCCAGCGTCTGCATCTGCATCTGCATCTGCATCTGCATCTGCAATAATAGAAACAACAGACTCAATAGAATAAGCGCAAAATTTATTAAAAATGTCCATTTGATTGTTATTTTTCAAATATAAAGTATAGTTGGATAATTCTTCGAAAGAGCTAAGGTATTGATCTGAATTATTATAGCGGTCGGAATAATGAGTTGCAACACATAAAAAATCCAGTCCATTTTTATTCAAAATTTCTTTCAGACTATCAATGGATATTGTGTCGTTTATATTAATCAATCTGCAATTTTGAAAATTATAAGTTTCATTATACTTTGTAAAAAAATTGTGCGTTACATTTGCATGCCCTGTAATTAAATATGCAATATAATCTATTTCGTGCAAAATCTTCTTTGTTTTTGGTTTGATTAAAAATACCAAATCGTTTTGTTTTTTGAGAATATTGTCGCCAATAATTGTTAAAAAATATTTTACCTGATCCTTTGTGGAAAACAAAGCAGGACACAATAGGTTAATTATTTTTTGAATTGTATCGGTTTCAGGAATTGATTTAAACAGATTTCGCTCTTTGATTTGTTTGATAATATTAATCTTGGTCTTATGTTTCCATTCCATGAGCGTTCTATCTTTAGAAATAGTAGAGAGAAGTTTATACTGAATATCATCTTCTGTGACACTCTTGTATGTTTTTCCATCATACTGATAAAAACAGTTGTTGTTTGGCAAATAAAAATACTGGTTTTTGCTCAAAAATACTTGAATAAATATTTGCTGTTCTTTTGTTAAAAATGCAGTGCGCTCAATCCTTTTTTCATGGTTTTTATCTTCATTGTCAAGTGTAGATGGAAGAATATCAGTTATATGATAACACAGCCGTTGAAGCATATAAGGTTTTTTTTCATATTTTTCAAATAATGATTGAATATTATCAAAATATATTTTTGTATCAGACATATTAATAAATTATTTAGCAAAAATCTGTTTATATGTTTAATTACTAATAATAATTTTATTTTAGCAGGTTTAGCGCAATTTCAATAAAATAAAAAAATTAAATTTCTTTTATTATATTATAATGCCAAGAACTAGTGCCTTGAAAACCTACCGCAAACGCGTTGCTTCTTCCCAATGCAGACGTCTTAAGCGAAGAACCTGCAAGTCTAAGTCTGGATGCAAGTATGCGTCTGGATCCAAGAGACGTTTTTGCCGCAAGTCCGGAAACACTCGTCGTCATGGTATGTCGTTACGCCATTAAATTTACCGAATCCTTCACTAACGTTCTCACTTCGTAGAGGATTCCAGTCGGAATCCTTCGCTATCGCTCCGGCTCGCTCCAAATAATTAATTATATAGTTTGTGATAAAATAATATAATTAATAAACCAATTGAATCAAATAAATTAATGAAAAATATAGGTGCGTTCAAATTTAATATTTCAACTCATAAGTATTTAAAGATTTTTGACAAAATTCATTTATAATGTCAAATTTAGCATCAAAGGGTTCAAGCACAGATAATAATGTTTTGACAATTAAAACAGTTCAAATTGCGCCATTCAGAACATTAATGACTGCCTTAAAGGATATTCTTTTAGAAACAAATATCACTTTTCAACCTGACGGGATTCGGATTATTAATATGGACAAGTCGCACACTATTTTAGCGCATTTATATTTAGCCGCTCAAAATTTTGAGTTTTATGAGTGCAAGAAGGAGAAAATTATTATTGGTGTGAATATGTTTCACTTGTTCAAGCTTATCAACTCTATTGACAACGATGACACGCTTACGATTTACATTGAAAATGGGGATTACGTGGATGGAATTGTGTCGCATTTGACATTAAAGTTTGAGAATGGTGAAATTAAACAATGCAAGACCCAGAAGTTGAGATTAATTGAGCCTGAGCCCGAGGAGTTGGAATATCCCGATGTAAAATTTTCATCCGTCATTAATCTACCATCTGCCGATTTTCAAAAAATTATTCGCGATTTGTCTGGTATTTCCGACAAGTTGGAGATCAAATCTGTTGGCAGCGAATTGATTTTCAAATGCTCTGGCCAATTTGCCAGCGCCGAAATTCATCGCGCCGAATCAGATGGCAGCATGGGATTCATTTTGAAGCAAGACTCGTCCAAGGTTATTCAAGGTGAGTTTTCTCTGAAGAATTTAGGATACTTTATTAAATGCACAAATTTATGTTCTCAAATTGAAGTTTATCTGGAGAACGATTTGCCTCTCGTTGTGAAGTATGATGTGGCCTCACTTGGGAGCATACGTCTTTGCCTCGCACCTCTTCCCTCAAGCTAATTTTAGGACCATGTATGGTAACAAAATAGTTTGGTATAGAAAAATACATTACAAATTGTGAATTGTATAGTTGCAACGCCAATTACCGAGTTCTTTAGAATTAATAAAATAATTTAATAACATTTAATTTGTTTCATTATTAAAATTTTAATAATGAAAAATACTATATACACATGTCGCAATTTTCAAAAAAATGTTGCCCATCAACAAATAATAATACGACAAATTATTCCAATTATTCGGATTACATAAATAGTCAAAGAAATTGCAATAAACCAGTTGTAGAATGTGCGCGAGGACCCCAAGGCATTCAAGGACCAACTGGCGTATCTGGTTCAGCTACAAATACTGGTGCAACTGGACCAATGGGGCCAACTGGTTATACAGGACCCCAAGGTGTAGCGGGAACTGCAACTAATACTGGTGCAACTGGGCCAATTGGATCAATTGGTTTAACTGGACCAACCGGTTATACAGGCCCTCAAAGCACAGTAACAGGTCCTACTGGATATACAGGTCCAACAGGCAATACAGGACCAACAGGCCCTCAAAGCACGGTAACAGGACCAACAGGACCTCAAAGCACAGTAACGGGACCAACAGGCAATACAGGACCAACGGGCCCTCAAAGCACAGTAACGGGACCAACTGGTCCAGTAGGACCTACACCAGTAGCAGATTGTTGGGGAGATTACTTGTATTGGAATAACCAAACAACACCTGGGGCGTGGACTGTAGGAGATTCAAATATTACGATTGGTTGTCATGCGGGAGAATTTAATCAAGGAACAAATGCCGTTGCGTTGGGGTTTTTAGCTGGTCAAAATAGTCAAGGAACAAATGCGGTTGCTATTGGGTTAGAAGCTGGTAATAATAATCAAGGAACTTTTGCCGTTGCAATTGGTTATCAAGCTGGCAATATAGACCAAGGTACAAATGCAATTGCTATTGGCACTACTGCTGGTTATGAAGTTCAAGGCTCACAAGCAGTCGCAATTGGTAACCAGGCTGGCAATTACAATCAAGGGTTAAGCGCGGTTGCACTTGGTGACCAATCTGGCTACACTAGTCAAGGAACTTTTGCAACTGCAATTGGCTACCAAGCAGGCTACGATAGTCAAGGGTTAAGCGCGGTTGCAATTGGTGTCCAATCTGGCTACACTAGTCAAGGAACTTTTGCAACTGCAATTGGTTACCAAGCAGGCTACGATAGTCAAGGAACAAATGCAGTTGCTATTGGCAACCAAGCTGGCGGACAATTTCAAGGTTCTAGTTCAATTTCTATTGGCTATGCTGCTGGTAATAATCAACAAGGAAGTAACGCTATTGCCATTGGTGAGCAAACTGGTCAAGACACGCAACGTGCAACAGCAATCGCAATTGGTTTTAAAGCTGGAAAATTTGCCCAAGGAACAAGCGCTGTGGCTATTGGTGAGAACACTGCTACTAACAATCAAGGCACACAAGCAATTGCAATTGGAAATCAAGCTGGATATCAATCCCAAAGAGCTAATGCTGTGGCAATTGGTTTTAAAGCCGGTAATCAAGACCAAGGCACAAATGCAGTTGCACTTGGTAATCAAGCTGGCCAAAGTCGTCAAGGAATAAATGCAGTTGCAATTGGTAATAAAGCTGGTCAAACTGGTCAACAAACTAATTCTGTTGCAATTGGTAATTCGGCTGGCGCACAACTACAACAATATAGTAGTATTGCAATTGGTAATCAAGCGGGCAACACGTACCAGGGAACAAATGCAGTTGCGTTAGGCTATTTTGCTGGTAATAACAGTCAAGGAACAAATTCTATTGCTATTGGTGCTTTAGCTGGAGCAACTTTTCAATCAGAAAACTCAATTATATTAAATGCGACGGGTGCACTTTTAAATAGTGCTACAGCAAATGCCTTTTATGTTGCGCCTATTAGAAATGCAACAAATGCAAATTCATTATTTTATGACATAACAAATAAAGAAATTACTTATGGTCCTGGAATAATAGGAAATACAGGACCCACAGGAAGAACAGGGCCAACGGGCCCTCAAAGCACGGTAACCGGTCCAACAGGACCTCAAAGCACAGTAACCGGACCCACAGGACCCAGCCAGTGGAACACTGCTTATTATACAGGACCTACGGGCCCAGGATATACTGGAATTGGATACACTGGCGACGTAATGGTTTTTGGAAATTTATATGTTTCAGGAGCAATAGATCCAACTTATTTAGCGTTGGAACCACAGATTACTAATCCAATGCCATCTGGGTTGAACGGCATCTGGGTAGATAACACCGCTGAAAAAAATTTACGAACAAAAAACATTTATTTAAATGATGGGTCGTCATCTTCTATTTCTATTAAATCTTCAGGCGTTCCAAGTCCAAGTATGACGCTTTCTGCATTTGGGATTAATTCTCTTTTAGAATATGATAAATTAACGTTTGATGATAACGCTGGTAGTATAAATATTGTAGATAGTGGTGGTGAGGTTATTACGAGTAGTAATGCTACTTTTAATTATAACACAACGGTCCTTTCCACAGGAATAAGTTTAACGCAAACAAATATATCAACCTCTGCGATTGAAGTTGGTGCTATTGATTTTACTGATGGTGTTTCTTACACAAACAACGATGTTCCAGTATCGGGAAACAACACAAAACTCTCAATGAAAGCAAGTTCTACACTGGGGACTATTCGTTGTTTTAACAGCAATATAGCACCGCCCAGTCTTGCTGATATTAATTTTGAGGCGTCTTCTTTAAGTCTTAATAGTATTCCTTTTGCCCCTGCAACCACACCAAACCTCGCTGCTGTCCTCACCGTTGCAAATATTGCGAATACGAGTATAAATATGAATACTAATTCAATAAATAATATAACTACGATGACCACCCAACAGGCAGGATTAGTATTTATACCACAAGCAAATATTACAGCGGTTAGTAATACACCAACCCCAGTCACTGCTTACGGAACAGACCATCAAGTATTATTACGGGCAACAGACCCAGTCCCCCTTATTGATACATTCGTAGTTCAACCACAAAATATATCAAGTGGTTATATAAATTGTTCTCACCTTTCCATTGGAAATGGACAATGGTTGGGAACAATCAATGGTGAGGTGTATATGTTTGATACAGGAACTAACAACTGGTTTTTGATTACTCAATTAGACGGACCTATAAATGCTCTTTTTTACGAAAATTCCACTGGTTTCCTATACATTGGAGGGCAGTTTTTTAATTGTATCGTTCCTGCCCCTGCGGGGTCGGTATTTAATTATATATGTTATATACCATCACCTACTATCGCAGTGGTCACACCCGCAGAGATATTCTTTAATGGTTCAGGAACTGCTGGGTTTAATAATTCCGTTAATGCGATTACAAGCGACGGTGGTAATAACATATATTTTGGAGGTGATTTTACAGCGGACTCCACTTATATAACACTGTGCTCATACTTTGCGGTGTATTATTCCGCTGGTAATAATCTTTATGCGTTAAACGCATCAAATGGAAACGGGTTTGATGATTCTGTTAATAATTTAAACTATTTGGGGGGGGTTGTATGTGCTACGGGAGCATTTAGTAATATGCTTTATGGCGGGACAACTTATAGTCCGTATTGTATAACTTTTCAAATTTCGGGGTATAGCACTAGCACGATTTATCCATTTGACGGTGGAATGGGAACTCTTTCTTCTCTAATACCTGGATTTGATTTGATTAAAAATGACGGGACAGATTTCTATGTTGGGGCAGGTAGTAATGTATATAATTTTTCAATGTATTATTTTTTCCGCCTTACTCAAAGTTGTATTCCTATTGCTTACGGCACACCCCTTCCCAGTCCATTAACTAATTTTTATTGGAAAGCGCCAGGAGTAATATATTCGGTAGATGCTGTTGCGTATTACAATGACGGTGTTTTGATTTCAACGATACCTTGGGCATCATATATATTTTACTTTGACTACGGGTCTCTTATATATTTTAATTATCAAGGCGTCGGGTCACAATGGGCATTCAATGGTCCTACTTCTAATTGGTTTTCTCTCCAAAATGGGCGAGTTCTTAAAATCGGGAACGGGCAATGGACTAATATTTTTTGTGCAACTCCTTACCAAGGATATAATATGCTTATAAACTGGAACCCCGCCTTAAATTTTTACGTACCAGTCGGTGTGCCTTTCCCTAATTTTGGAGGCACATGGTCGGGTAATTAAAAATATCCGTTTATTATAAATGCTTCAATCATATACAAGTTCAGGTTACAATATCTCAAGGAGAATCTGTGTGTTTTATTTATATGGCAAATGCTAGTATTCCTAATAATATGGGATTTAGTTATGCAGGAACAGGAACCGGTCTTTGGATGCTTCAATATTAAATTTGTGTAAATTCAATCTATTTTATTATATTATCGTATTGTAATATAATAATGTCAAATTTTACAAATAGTTATTCCAATTATTTAGGCGCGCGAAGATGTTGTGATTTGCGTGGCCCAGGGCCTTTGGGTCCAATAGGCACACAAGGTGTCCCGGGCCCGAGAGGCATACAAGGATTTGTAGGTTATACGGGTCCAACTGGACCTACAGGAAGAAGCTGTTTGGGATCTGTCGGTCCCCAAGGACCCCAAGGCCCTACAGGGCCAACTGGAAATACGGGTCCAACTGGGGCCACGGGTTACACGGGCCCAACCGGGCCAACAGGGAGCACTGGTCCAACAGGACCAACCGGGCCAACAGGGAGCACTGGTCCAACAGGACCAACCGGGCCAACAGGGAGCACTGGCCCAACAGGACCAACAGGGCCAATTGGAACACAAACAGGGCCAATGGGGCCAACTGGTTCCAAAACATTCATTGTAAATCATCCATTAGACGCATCAAAATATCTGATTCATGCTTGTTTAGAAGGACCTGAAGCTGGGGTATATTATCGTGGAAAAACTACTATTGAAAATAACGAATCTGTTACAATTCGGTTACCAGATTATGTTGCACCATTGGCAACCAATTTTACCATACAAATCACATCCATTTATTCCAAAGAAAGAAGCAAACCAAATTTTTTTGAAGTTTCTGAAATTGAAAATAACAGTTTTACAGTTTATGGAAAAAATGGAAGTTTTTACTGGTATGTATATGGAATGAAAAATGAAATTTTAGTAGAACCTTACAAAAATTCTATTGTAGTAAATGGTAATGGCCCTTATAAATGGTATTAAAATAAAAATTTTAGAAAAGAACACAAAAGAACACAAAAGAACACAAAAGAACACAAAAGAACACAAAAAGTATATTAAAAGTATATTGATATAATATATAATTATATGACAAGCCCATTTTTAAGCTATTTTGGAAAAAAATGTTGTAATTCAAAAATTGTTGGACCACATGGACCTGACGGACTAACTGGTCCAACAGGACTTAGAGGACAGGTTGGTTTAACTGGCTCAAAAGGACCAATGGGTCCAACTGGAAGAGATTGCACTGGTCCTACAGGTAAAATCGGTATTACAGGCCCAATAGGCACATTGGGTCCATTCGGAAATCAAAGCGACGTAACTGGATCAACTGGTTATACCGGACATACTGGTTATACAGGACCAACTGGTCCAACGGGACCTACGGGACCTACAGGACCCACTGGTTATACAGGACCCACTGGTCCCACTGGTCCAGTTGGTCCCACTGGAGGCGGACCCACTGGTCCCACTGGACCACCAGGACCATTCCTCAAGTCATTTATTATAGACCATCCATTAGACGAATCAAAATACTTGATTCATGCTTGTTTAGAAGGACCAGAAGTAGGTGTATATTACAGAGGAAAAGCAACAATTGATAATAATGAATCCACAACAATTGTATTACCCGATTATCTTGCACAACTTGCAATTAATTTAAGTGTTCAGGTAACACCAATTTATTCAAAAGAGAGAACCGAACCCAATATATATGAAACTTCTGAGATTGAAAACAATCAATTTCAAGTGTATGGCAAAAATGGCAGTTGTTATTGGACTGTCTATGGAACAAAAGATGAAATTATTGTTGAACCCGATAAGATATCTATAAATGTTCAAGGAATCGGGCCATATACTTGGCATTAAATCAGAATCCTTCGGAATCCTTCACTAACGTTCTCACTTCGTAGAGGATTCCAGTCGCTCACTTTTGCTATCGCTCCACTATCGCTCCACTATCGCTCCACTTTATAACTGCGATCATAATTCAACGATACTTTAAAATTATTAATCTGCACTATATGCAATCAACGTGTCAATATATTTTTTATCATATACAGCAATGTCGGTAGTTCTATCCCACGTGCTGTAAGTGCAAATAACGCGGTCTGCCTCAACTATTAAACCCAAACAATATTCAATACAATGTTCGTCAAATTTAAAAGGAGCAGAATACCTCAATAATTTCATATTTTCATCAAAAACTGAAAACATGTGATAATAGTGTCTTGGTTGTTCGTATGAAACTACATGTCCAACAAACCATATTTCTTCTTTATACTTAAATCCATTGGTAGAACCTCTTACATGTTTAAAAAAAGCAGGCATCTCTATTGTTTTAACAATATTCAATTTCCCAACGGCTTCATCAATCTTGCACAATTTAAGAGGGAACCAATTATAGACAACACATAGTTCAGAATCCTTCACTAACGTTACGGATTCTAGTCGCTCACCTTCGCTATCGCTCCGGCTCGCTCCATTATTTACATTTACATATACCCAATTTTTTTCACAATCAGAAACTGTAAATGATGGATTAATTTCATTTGGAACTAAAACATTATTTTCTTCAGAATCCTTCACTAACGTTACGGATTCCAGTCGCTCACCTTCGCTATTGCTCCGGCTCGCTCCAAAAGGTTCATATTTTCCCACAACGATGCCAATTTTATTATTTTTGTGAAATCCCGTTCCAATAAATTGTAATTTATCGTCAGTTGTCATAAAAATGCGCACATCTTCTATGCCAATATATCGCCGATCAACATATTCAATATCAATCAATTTCTCTTTTACAACGGCAAAATTGTTATCCATTTCAAAATACTTGTTTATGGAAATTATATGTTGGTCGCAATTGTGATAATATCCATTGCCGTCAATAACATAATTAACAAGGCGCATATTCATTAAGTAACCATCAGGTTTATTATTATTATTATTATTTTTATTAGGAATAATGCAACTAGATGATGAATTAAATTCAATGTATTTATCATTTATGCGATGTAATGATTTGTTATTCATATTAATTTTCTTTAAAGGGACCAAAATATCCTTATAAAATTTGATATTTGACAATAAATTATTAACAATATTACCATCATTTGATTTGTTCAATATAGTGACAACTTGATTATTTATGTTGCGAACCCCAACATAAGATGCAATAATAGAATATTCATATTCAAGTTTATATTTATATACGTCATTTTGCAAAAATAAATAATCCGACCAATTTAATTTTTTATCTAGAATATTTCTAGCTAAATTATAAAAAACCAATGCTGTTTTGCATTGACCAATAATTCTATAATACTGCATAATTTCATACAAGTTTTCAATCCTATCTGGAAAACATTCATATGCGGCAAGCCAATAAAAAATGGCATCGCCCATTTTTTCCATTCTTTTATAAAGTAATCCGATACGATAAAAACTATACCATATTTCCTGAAACCAGCCGCCTAATTGAACGCGTTTTTTATAGTAAGTAATAGCGGCTTCATTATTTTTTCCAGAATCAAAATAGCTGTTAGCCAAATAAAAATGATATCGGTCATTTTTGGGTTCTTCTTCAATACCTTTTGTCAATAATGCAACATCTCTGTCAAATTTATTATCTTTAGATCCTCCATCTCCAACATCATTAATAAATAAAATATCCTTCTGCAAATTAACATTAATATTATTTGAAGGTGTATTAATGTATTCGTGCGTGACACCAGAGTAACTATATAACATGTTATTTCTAATAATTCTCATGTTATAATAGAAAAAATCATCATTTCCTTGCAAAATAGAAAAAGAATCGGCTTTAAGTAGCAACTCCTTATTGAATTGTTTTATTTCCAACATCATATCTGCATCTAAAAATAAGATATAATCAGACATTCCTGCGCAATTTTGCAAAGACACATTTCTATTGTGAGAAAAATTTTTAAATGGTTCTGAAATAATTTTGCCATGAATATTTTTTTTTTCAAAATATGTAGTAATTAATTCAATTGTATTATCGGTAGAGCCAGTATCACAAATGCAATAAGTGTCAATAATCGTGCAAACAGAATCAAGTAATCGTGTAATAATTTTACTCTCGTTTTTAACAATCATGTTTAAACATAAAGTCGGTAGTGCCTTTTTTTCAGTTATGATCAATTCCATAGAAATAATAGCGTTTTGGGTTTAAGTTTTATTTTATTTTTTTATTTTATGTTTTTATTTTATGTTTTTATTTTATGTTTTTATTTATTTCAAGGGTTAATTGTTTTATTTTTTACGATATAAATAAAATCTTATCTATTAATAATATTATGTCTTTTACTAGATTTCATGACGACCCTTGTAGAGTTGCAAAACAATTACAACAATCAACCGATGTTGGTAGATGGATATTAAATGTGCCTGGGAATGGTGATAAACCAGCATATATGGCGGACCCTCAAATTAGAATTCAAACCTGGGGTGGTAATTTAATGACAAATTGTGTTGATTTAGAAAGTGAATTGCGTGGTGTTAATAGGCGAGCAAGTAAAGATTGTTTAGGAAAAGATGAATATACGAAATTCAATGTTCCTTCGCAACCGATTCAATATCCTACAAATTCATCTCTTTATACTGAAGAGTCTAGAACAATTATGCCAGCATGGACCGCCCGCGATTTAGAACAAGTAGATTGGTACACTCTACCTTTGAATCCTCAAGAAAATACGTGCATGTCTTTTCAAAATAATTTAAGCACGCGAATTATAGAAAAAGATAACTTTGTTGCAAAAATTCATTGTTTTACAGATGCGCAAAATGAAAGCGTTTTTCCTCTGCCAGTAAATCAAGGAAAGAAATCATTATCATATACTCCGGGTCAAGGAATATGCACTCATGATAATTCATGCGAACGTGTAGGTAATAATTAAATCACGAAAAAAACAAACAAATAAATAAGTATTGTATTGAAAAAATATAATACTTTATATATATAATAATTAATGGAGTTAGCAATCCCAATTTTAGCATTAGGAGGTTTATATGTTGCTTCAAATCAAGGCAAAGAACATAAAAAATCATCAAGACACAGAAATGAAAATAGAATAGAAAATTTTACAAGCATGGGAGCAACCCGTAATTATTTACCAAATACAAATACGCCACCTCAAAATTATCCAGTGTCAAATGTTAGTGAATTAACAGATACCGTGCAAAAATATGTAAATCCAAATGTTGCAAGTGACAAATATTTTGACCAGAATTTGTATGAAAAAAAACAGAATAGTGGTGTTAAAGTCGGAAATAATATTCAACAAGTGCATTCATTAACAGGCGACTATATGGCAAAAACCGACTTTAAGCATAATAATATGATCCCTTTTTACGGCGGTAAAATTAAAGGCCAAGTATATGATAACAATATTGCTGAAACAATTTTAGACAATATGATTGGAAGTGGTTCTCAAGTTATTAAGAAAATAGAGCAAGCCCCATTGTTTAAACCCCAAGATAACATGCAATGGGCAAATGGCGCACCAAATAACAGCGATTTTTATCAATCTCGCGTAAATCCTGGGATGAAAAGTAGCAATGTGAAGCCATTTGAATCCGAGTATGTCGGGCCTGGTTTAGGTCAAGGATATTCTGCTAGTGGAAGTGGTGGTTACAACTCTGGGATGGAGGCGCGCGATGCGTGGTTGCCAAAAACAGTAGATGAAATGCGCGTGGCAACGAATCCAAAAATGGAATATACATTGGAGAACCATCAAGGCCCGTCTTATTCGCACGTTCAAAATGTGGGTATTATAGGAAAAGTTGAGAAATACAACCCAGACAAGTTTTTTATTCAAACGCAGGACCGTTGGCTAACCACAACTGGTCAGGAAAAAGGACAGATGCTTAGACCGATTGAAGAAGTGCATTCAACTACGCGTGCATCAACAACACAATCTTATGCGGGTGTGGCGGGACCAGCCGACCGTGTTGCAAATTATGTTCCTGGTGCTTACGAAGAATCTAAGCGAATGCAACTTCCTGTGTGTGATGTTGGACCATCTAGCGCAATGAACAGAGGTGACCATACAGATAAAGATAATACACTGCGAAGTCATACAAATTACTCAAATAACCGTTCTACACTAAGACAGCCAGACACCTTGAGAAGCGGATTTGGCCGCGCAATTGGAGCCGTTATTGCTCCTATTATGGATGCATTTAATCCCACAAGGAGAGAAGAGTATTCAAATAATTATCGGGTTTATGGAGATGCAAGAGGCATGGTTCCTGATGGTTATGTGTTGAATCCTAATGATGTGACATCTACTACCATTAAAGAAACTACATTATACACTCCAAATTCCTTCATTGGCCGACAGATTGAGGGTGGGGGTTACCAAACTAATGAGCAAACACCAATTACAAATCAACGTGATACTACAAATTGCAGTTATATGGGAGATGCTGGTGGTTCCGCGACTGGATGGGGTGATATGAGTTATGCAGCCGCTTATGCTCAACATAACAATGAGTCTAAGGAAAAATCGGTAGTTAGCAGAACAAATCACGGAAATGCAAATATTTATAATCAGCAAATGAACGTGAATATTGCAAGAATTGACACTGATAGAGATAACACGAGAATGTGGGTGCCAACAAATATGCAGCAAATGCCAATGTCAAAAGAAACATATGGTAAAATCCGAGCACCTCAATATTACAACCAATGCATTGGATGCGACCGCATTAGTCCTGACATTTTGAATGCATTCAAGGAGAATCCTTATACTCATAGTTTAACATCGGCTGTATAAAATATAGCAATAATTTACTTAAACGCGTGATAACATAATATTATATAACATGTTATCTAACATATCAAGAATTCCAAAACAAGGTATTAAAATAAAATTTTCAAATAATCTGAAGCAACTTATAATCCCGATTTTATTTGATGTTTCATTGCGCGATGGATTGCAAGGTTTATCCAAAGAACGACAAGAGTCATTTTCCATGAATGACAAAATAGATATATTTCACAAAATCATTAATCTTGGAACAAAAAATATAGAAATAGGAGCTATTGTGAATCCGAAAATTATGCCCGCTATGGCCAATTCTTTAAAAATGCACAAACATGCAAATAATTTTAAGACAAGGGTTGAATCAATGATAGGAAACAATAAAACATTTGAATTAAATAATTATATAGTTGTTCCAAATGAAAAAGGGTTTAATATTGGAATGCAACATGGAGTAAAAAATTTTTCCTTTTTAACGTCGGTATCAAATAGTTTTCAAAAGAAAAACGTAAATAAAACCCTTAAAGAAACCCGAGTAGAATTGAATAAAATGGTTGGAATATTAGACGCTACTTTAGACGCTACTTCTGATGAATTCAAAACAAAACTGTATATTTCGTGTATAAATGAATGTCCTATGGAGGGTAAAATAGATAAAGATTTTATTGTGCATGAAATATTAAATTATTACAAAGATTTGCCAGTTATTGACGAGTTTTGCTTATCCGATACATGTGGTTCATTAAATTTTATAGATTATAAATATATTGTTGATAATTGTATGCATTTTGGAATACCGTCGTCAAAAATTTCTTTGCATTTGCACGTTAAAAATGAAAATATTAAGGAACTTGAAAAGATTATGTTTTATTCGTTGGATAATAATATTATTCGGTTTGATGTTTCTATTTTGGAGTCAGGTGGCTGTTCTGCAACAATACATTCATCAAAATTATTACCAAACATGTCGTATGAATTATTTTATTATTTTTTAAAAAAATATTATGAATAGAATAGTCTTTAAGAATATATATTAAAATATATATTTTATCAATAATATATATACAGTAAATTATGAATAGAAATAGCGCAACTAATGCAAACTCTAGAGTAGTCGCAACAGCAGCAGCAATAGCAGCAGCAGCAGCACCACCCATAATATATAAATATCCAAATCCCAATCCTGCTTTACCCGAAACGTATTGTCCTCCTATTAATTTAACTGATACTTCAGGGTTTTCTTTGTTTAGAAACCTAATAATATCATGTGTTAAACCAACCAGAACTAGTCAAGCAACATATACAAAAGACATGTTGCAAAAATGTAGAGAACCTAGCGATGCACAACAAATGATTGATGAATATAGGGACTATGTTAAAGACCCCATTGCACACCCTCATGGAGATGAAAAACTATTAAATTTAATAGAAACCAAAAATGATGTTCGTAATGCGTTAAAACTGGTTGCCCCGATACAATTTAGAACACTTTTTGAAATACCAGCGGAAATATTAAATTCTGCGCTATTTGTGAAACCCGGCACAAACCCTGCAACACCCCTAATAATGCGTCACATAGCTAACTCGTTAAACACAACAAATTTTGGATGCAAAAAAGGAGAAGCAAAGTTAGCTAAACAACCGATAGCCTGCGCCAACATGGATGTTCCGAGTGCTTTAGAAATATATACCAAATTTGTCGATGCTAATGATCAAAACCCATTAGATTTACTATTGCCACTTGCAAACAGACCAGATGATCCTCAGAATCCTAGTCAAAAACTTCAAGTAAAATGCAACACTGATATTAGAAGTGCTTGTGAAGTCGCAAATCCCCCACAAATATTATCAGACCGTCCATTTTATATAGCGATTAATTTGTTTAATTCATCAACCAAAAGTGCTTCACATACTGCGGCAATAATAGTATATAAAAGACAGTTATATTCAATTGGATTATCAAATTGGGCTCAGGACGATCAAGATCTTTCCCATTTTAGAACAAAGTTGGATGCAAAAATATCGTCTCCAGAAAATTACGTTAATTCTATATTATATGCAGTGCAACAAAAAAAAGGCAAACACCTTGCTAGGATTGCAGTGCAAAATTACCAAATTATTGATATAGGATTTGTAACTACAGATATGATAGACAAATTAGACGATTATTTTAAAGATATGTTTCAGATTACAGCAACTCCAGATTTTTCACTTACTCGTATAAAAAATACAGGTTCATCAACTATATACGCTACACAATGGGATCCCGAATTTCAAGCAACTCCATCGGATTTGGCGTATTCAAGAATTAATAGTTGTTATTATAATTATTTGCCAATTGATCCAATACATCTTCGTAATCCGGCAATTGCAGCTATTGCGGTTGCACTTCCATCTGCCGCGATTGGAGCAGTAGCCGCACCACTTTTAGGCCAAGATATGACAACAACAGCAGCAGCAGCAGCAGCAACAGGAGCAGCAACAGGAGCTGCGTTAGGAATTAAATACACACCAGGTTTCATAAGTAAAAGCACCGAACCACCGAGAACAAGAGTGAATGAGAATAGGTATATTAAATCTACAAATTGCTCTGGGTTTATTGAACAAATATTTGGTATAAGTTGTTCAAAGGTATTATCCAGAGGATCAACCGGAGTTGGGCTTGCTGGTCAGATATCAGCGCCAACAACATGTTGGCTCAGAATTAGTAATGCCGTGCTTCAACAAATTATTTCTGCAGTTATTGATGACGACGCACCTGCATTTGAAACTGCATTAAAAGGCAAAAGTAAATATTTCAATGCAGCTTTGTCAGGTGGCAAGAAAAAATATAAGAAAACCAGAAAAAATTCTAGAAAAAATAAAAAACAAAAAACAAGAAAATTAAGAAACCCTAGAAAAATGTAAAAAAAATTGATTTATTTTATTATTTATTTTAAATAACTAATAAACTATCAAAAACAATCATAAATCCAAATTCAAATACAAATACAAAATGACTAAACCAGAGTGGATTATTTACGCATCAACTATTACAAGATATTTGGGTATAGATGGTCTAGTATTATATCCATTTATCCTTATATCCAATAAAGAGGAGGAGGCAAACCCGTCTCTGCTCAAACATGAATTGACCCACGTGCATCAAGTAAAACGCGAAGGGTTTTGTAAATTTTATTCAAAATATTTGTTTTATATTATTACAAATGTGTGGAAAAATAAAAACTTGAATACAGCATTTACAGAAAATGAGTTTGAATATGAAGCATATGGTTGCGAAAATGACCCATTAACAGATGAGGAAATAGCTGAAATTGGTCGTGATATTCCAAGAACGGATAAAAAATGGTTCAAAAAACAAAATAAAACGAAACAAAATAAAACGAAACAAAATAAAACGGAATCCTTCACTAACGTTCTCACTTCGTAGAGGATTCCAGTCGCTCACCTTCGCTATCGCTCCGGCTCGCTATCGCTCACCTTCGCTATCGCTCCGGCTCGCTATCGCTCACCTTCGCTATCGCTCCGGCTCGCTCCAAAAACAAAATAAAAAATGTAAAAATGTAAAAATGTAAAAATGTAAAAATGTAAAAATGTAAAAATGTAAAAATGTAAAAATGTAAAAATGTAAAAAACGAAAAAATGTAAAAATGTAAAAAACGAAAAAATGAAAAAATGAAAAAATGAAAAAATGAAAAAAACAAAATATGAGTATAATATATTTTACGTTTAATATCATATAAAAAATAACAGCGCTATAATAATAGTCGCATCAAAAATGTCTTTAAATATACATCAACCCATAATAGAAAAATTAAAATACTTTCATGCTATGCATAAAACACCAAATATTATATTTCACGGACAATCTGGTTGCGGAAAAAGAACAATTGTAAATGAGTTTATAAATATTATTTATAACAATGATAAAGAGCGCATAAAATCATTTGTCATGTATGTAAATTGTGCGCATGGTAAGGGTATAAAATTTATTCGCGAAGAATTAAAATTTTTTGCCAAAACACACATTAATTCAAATGGTGGTGATATTTTTAAAAGTATTGTATTATTAAATGCGGATAAACTAACAATAGACGCTCAATCTGCACTGCGTAGATGCATTGAGCTGTTTAGTCATACTACACGTTTTTTCATTATTGTAGAGGATAAATATAAATTATTGAAACCAATATTGTCAAGATTTTGTGAAATCTATGTTCCTGAACCAAGTCACAATGGCAATATTATCAATCTTTACAAGTTTAATCTGGGAGAAACATTTAAAATGAAAGATGTTAAGACATTAAGGGCAGATTGGCTAAAAAAAGAATTACAAAAAATAGTGAATGCAACTAATCCAAATCCTGTAAAACACGAAGAACTAATACTTTTATCAACAAAATTATATGAAAAGGGGTATAGTGGATTAGATTTAATTCAATTATTGGAAAAACCAAGTAACTTGAAAATACCGGGTCTAACTGAAAATAAACGACATGAATTATTATTTGCATTTAATAAAATTCGCAAAGAGTTTAGAAACGAAAAAATATTCATAATGTTTATTTTAAACTTTGTGTTTTTGAGTTTAGATGATAGTTTAGAAAATATTTCATTTATGTAAAATGGATGATTTTAATGTTTCTAGTTTGCATGAATCAAAAAATGAATGGGGTTCCAGGTTATTAACAATTTTAACCCCTCATATTACAGACGGGTTGCGATCTATTTTTGAAGAAGCTACCAGGTTATGCAGAGAAAATAATGAAATGGATAAATATTTGATGACGTTTCAAAATTTTATTACGAGAATTCCAAAATGGAATTCAAATATTATAGAATTGGAGAGAAGACGAATTGTTGAAAAAAGTGGTTGTGGATATTTAGAAGATTTAGTCACATGTGTTCATATAATTCAGTTGAAATTACTGTCTGCTATTAGAGTTGGACAGAAGCAAAAGAAGATAGATATTACCATTCCAAAATTGGACGATTTTATTCACAAAATTTACATTAATGTTGCAAGAAAAATCTATAAAAATGTGTATCTATTTGAAATAAATGTTCCGCCTTTGCAGACACAAAAACTTCATCGTGAATTGGAAACTATTGTGCAAGAATGCATCTTGAATACAGTAAGAGATAGTATCCCGGTTGAAGCCATTTTACAAGCCTACATGGATGAAACAATTGAGGAACATGTTGTTGAGGAAATTCGCGAGCAAGAAATTGAAGACCCAAATAAGTCCAATGATAAATCTGAGGGTCCTCCTCAAATTATTTCCGAGACAAAGAAAAGTAAAAAGGATGAAAATGAAAGTTCTAATGGGCCACGTCAATTAGAGTCTGATCCTATTACTGCTATTTTAGAACAAAATAAATTAGAAGCTCAATTGGCATTCCCGGATCTTTCAAGTGAATCAAATACATCGTCCAAGTTGTCATTTAATGATGTAGATTTTGCAAGAGATGAAAATAATAATGAGCATGTAATTGAGGCGCCAAAAACGGTAGATAGATTAGAGGAAATTAGTGCGATGCGAAATGCACAAAGAAAAATAGAAGAAAATGATGATAGTGATGGTGAAGATGCAAATGTTAAACTTAAAATCTTTGACCAAGATGTTAATTTGGATAGTTTAGACGTTCATAATATAGATTTTGCTGAAATGAAATTGGAGCCGGACTTTTTATTGGATGATATTGAGGTTTTAGTATAATTACCCTCCATAAAGTTATGCAAAAAAACGTAAAAATTTGTAAGTTTGCGTAAAAATATAAATAAGAATGTAGTCATTTACATTAAATGAATACATTTGTGGTCGCAGGAATTATTTCTTTTGTGTTTTTCCTTGTTA
>Ga0194055_10000878_pt1 | contig 24381 bp, 20 predicted proteins | sample SepL449m_MetaG_FD_155482 | JGI IMG/M metagenome (GOLD analysis project Ga0194055, IMG submission 155482) | Anoxic zone freshwater microbial communities from boreal shield lake in IISD Experimental Lakes Area, Ontario, Canada - Sep2016-L442-9m | ecosystem: Environmental > Aquatic > Freshwater >... | reverse complement strand
CATGACCAAGGCCGCCCAAGCCGCCCGCAAACGCGGCACTCTCGTCGTCTCGATGGTCACAACCTTCATGGCCACCGGCAAAGCACCCGTGGCCTCCACCACAACGCTCACACTCCGACACCACTAGCCCGAACCAAAAAACCTGATGCTCGCCCGCAGAAAAGACGAACCCATGACGCCCACACAGCCCCAAACACCACGCACCACCCATCACCGTGGGCGCCTGCTGCTCGCCGTCGGCCTCGCAGCCTGCGGCGCCCTCCTTGCCGGCACCATCGACGCGGGTGCCCAAGTCGCCCCCCACGCCGCGACGGCCGCAACCGTGGCCAACAGCGCAATCACGGAGTACCCCACGCCCACCCCCTTCGCCGGTCCGCTGGGCATCGCCCTGGGCGGCGACGGGCGCGTGTGGTTCGCCGAGCAGTTCGCAGGCAAGCTCGGTGCCATCTCGACGACCGGTGCGATCACGGAAGTTGCACTGCCCGCCGACTCGATGCCGTTCATGGTCACGCCATACGCTGCCAACCCGTACCCGCAAGCGGGGATGTTCTTCACCGCCGATGCCGGGAACGCGGGCTACATGGGCTTCATGGGCCTCGATGGCTCGCTGCTTAGCAGCAGCCCTCCCGCCGCGGACGAGCTGTTCCTCGGTGCCGCCACCGAGCCCAACGGAACGACGATCTGGACCACCTCTCCGCGGAGCCACCAGCTCATCAGGTTGGGTGGAGCGAGCATCAATGGATATGAGATCCCCACGGACGGGAGCGACGCATACCCCGTCTTCATCGCAGCGGGTCCAGACAACACGATGTGGTTTACCGACTGGCGCGACGACGGATTCATCGGCAAGCGGACGGCCGATGGCGCCATCACGGAGTACCCCGTGCTTCCCGCGGGAGGCTTCGTCGGTTATGGCAGCGCCACCTCCATCACAGCGGGCCCGGACGGCAACATGTGGTTCACCCTTCCCGGCTTGAAGTCCGTCGCCCGGATCACCCCGGATGGCGTCGTCACGAAGTTCCAAGTCGGGGCCGACCCTGCGGGAATCACAGCAGGTCCCGACGGCAACCTCTGGTTCACGACGATGCCATGCACAGGAGGCCTTGCCAACTGCGCAGATCCCGCCGTGTTCTACTCGGACAACTCGGCGCACCTCGGCCGGATCACCCCCAGCGGCGCGGTCAGCCTCTACCCACTCCCGACTCCCACGGGCGGTGGCTGGGGTATCACCACCGGCTCCGACGGCAATCTCTGGTTCACCGAAACAGACGCCAGCAAGATCGGCACGATGTCGACATCACCACTAACACCACCAGCACCAGTAGGAGCCTCGGGCGCCTCGTCGGCGACGATCACCGTCAGCCCCAACCCTGACGGCCCGGCACCCACAACCTACGTCGTCACCGCCAGCCCTGGCGGCAAAACCTGCAACGTCACCGGCGCCACAGGCTCGTGCACAATCAGCGGCCTCAGCAACGGCAAGATGTACACCTTCACCACCACCGCAGCGAACACGTCACCACGAGCATCGGCAGCATCCGCCGCCTCGGCACCCGTCAAAATCGGATACCTCGCGCTGCGCCTCAACCGCACCACCAACACCACCATCACCACAACCTTCAACGCCCCCAGCATCGGCTGGGTCTACCAACACGGCTATACCACCGAACAGGGCCGCGCCAGCAAGTCCCACCAACTCAACATCTGCGCGATTTCCAAAAAGGCTAGGAAAGCCGGCCCAACCAAGCTGACCTGCACCATGACCAAGGCCGCCCAAGCCGCCCGCAAACGCGGCACACTCGTCGTCTCGATGGTCACAACCTTCGTCGCCACCGGCAAAGCACCCGTGGCCTCCACCACAACGCTCACACTCCGACACCACTAACCCGCACCGTTCGGACACACCCCGCTAACGGGCGCGCCGAAATCGCGTCACGTACTAATCAACGCGTGGGTGCGTCGCCCAGCCAATGGTCGACGCACCCACGCGGGCTAGGCGAGCGAGTGCGCGAGCGCAGCGACGACAGCAGAAATATCCACGTCGCTCATCGCCGTATGCACCGGTAGGGCAAAGCCGCGGTCGACGATGTCTTCCGCGATCGGGGCGGATTGGCCGAGATGGGCAAGGCTGCCGATCCGTGTCATCGCGTAGGAGAGGATGCCGGCACCGATGCCCTGAGTCTGCATCGCTGCGACAAACGCAGCGCGGTCGACACCAGGCGGAACAACCGCGCCAAAGGTCTGCTCGTTGACGGCAGCACCGGGTGGGTGCTGTTGAAACTCGATGCCAAGCGCCGGCAGTGCAGAGCGGTAGGCCGTGCAGATCTCTCGGCGGCGGCTGATCATGGCGTCGAGGCGCCCAAGCTGAACGATGCCGATCGCGGCCTGCAGCTCGGTCAGGCGCGCATTTGGGCCGGGCTCAACGAAGACACCCGGTGTGATCTGGCCATGGTTGCGGAAGATGCGGAGGCGGTCGGCGAGTGCGTCGTCGTCGGTCAGACACGCCCCGCCCTCGCCCGTCGTCAAGACCTTGCGCGGATGGAATGAAAGACAGGAGATGACGCCGAACGAGCCACAGGCCTGGCCATTGAGTGTGCTGCCAATCGCACAGGCTGCGTCCTCGATGATGGGCAGATCCGGCAGGGCAGCGGCGATGGCGGGCTGGTCGGCCGGCACGCCGAACTGATCGATCGCAATTACCGCCGTGGTGTCGGAGTTGCGGGCCGCTGCAAGGCCAGACGCTTCGCCATTCCATGTGGCGGAATCGATGTCGACAAGGCGCGGCGTTGCGCCGACCCAGGCGGCGACGTGCGCCGGGCTCGGCCACGACATCGCGGGCACCAAGACCTCGCCACTATCGATGCCGAGCGCACGCAGCGCGAGCTCGAGTGCGACCGTGCCATTGGCGACGGCGACGGCATACTTGCGTCCACAGCGGTCGGCCAGCCCCTCCTCGACCTCCTGCACGAGCGCGCCCGAGATGAGCATGCCGCTCTCGAGCACCCGCGTGACCGCAGCGATCTCCTCCGCTCCGAGCGCAGGCTTGGCAATCGGGACGCGAAGGCTCACAGAGACAGGATACCGGCGTCGACCAACGGCCTAGTCGTCAAGGTCGGAAATGTCGCCTGCCGCCGCCTCGAGTGGTGTGTCGACGCCCGGTCCAGGTTTGACCTCAGGCCGGCGACGGATGCCTGCCACGAGGCCACGAACCTCGACCAACTCGGCCCGGGTCAGGAAGCCGACCGCCACGTACCCGAGTGGGATAGCGGCGGCCACAACGAGACGGAGCGCCAACGGCCCAACGCCACTATCGGGGATCACCAGCGTCGCCACGAAGGCAAAGGCCAACACCACGGGGATGCGCACGATGCGTCCCCATCGGTACGGCACGGGAAAGACGCGATGCTCGCGCCAGATCATCAGTGCAAACATCGAGCCGTAGGCGATCACGAGGGCCCAGCCAGCGCCAGCGACGCCATAACGCGGCACGAGCACCAACAACGCTCCGACCTCGATCAGCGCTGCCACCGCAACAACGACCCAGTTGAACTGGTTCTTCTTCTTGCGTCCCACACCGATGGCCGCGATGAAATAGCCGCCGTAGAGCGGACCGGCAATCGCGATCGGTGTGATCGCAGCCGTGGCGCCCCAGTACGGCTCGGTCGTGAGCAGCCGGAGGAACCACGGTGCGACGAGTGCAAGGGCGAGGGCGGCCCAACCCATAAAGGCGAGGTATGCCCCCAGCACGGCTGCGTACGTCTTCTTGGCCTCCTCGTCGCTCTTGATCGAATACGCAAAGGCCGGCCAGGCCAGTTGAAAGGCGTTGACGAGTAGCAGTACACCCGTGCCAATCCGAAAGCCCGCACCCAGCACGCCGAGCATGGCGGGGTTGCCGACTGCCAAGACAACCGGACGGTTGATCAGCGTGACCGCCCACATTGCGGCTCCGGCTGGCATCAACGGCACACCGAACTTGAGCATCTCCTTGAGCAGCGGTCGATCGATGCCGAAGCCCACCCACGAGCGCTGCTCAACCAGGACCCCAAACCAGACGATCAGCGAACCAAGATACGTCCCGAGCAGGAGCCCAAAGGGACCCATATCGAAGACGACGATGAAGAGGTAGGTAAATCCGGCCGTGAGGATGAGGTCGATGATCGTGCGGACGCTAAATGCGAGTGGTCGCTCCTGCACGCGGAAGAGCGCAATCGTCAACTCATAGTTGACCGTCACGTAGACGCCAAACGCCACCGCCAATACGAGGTCTGGCCCAGCCCCTGGCGTCGTAAAGATATGGTCGCCCACCCAGGGCGACGCGACGGCCGTCAGGACCGCCCACACGAGCGTCGTACCTTGGAGCGCCCAAAACGCGGTTCGAAATACCCGGCGCCGTGCGGCTTCGTCGTCGCTGTCGAAGAAGAAGCGAAAGAACGAGTTGACGAGGCCGAGCCGAGCGACGATCGCGACCGCGAGCACCACCCTCAACGCGAGCTCTGCGTCACCAAACTGTGAGGGTGTTAGGTGCCGCGTGTAGAGCGGCAACAGCACAATGCCCAGGAGCGTCGCAGCAACCGAGCCCGCGCCATAGATCGCAGACTGCTTCCCGATGCGCCCCAAATTGCGCGCGACACTCATCGCTGCCCCCGCCTCATCTCTCCCCATGGTGCCACGCAGGCAGCGCGGAGGCGGACGTTAGTCGCGCTGAGCGTCCTGCGAATCGGACTGGTTGTCCTTTGGCTGCTTCACCTCGGGCTGCTTCGCCTCGGGCTGTTTCACCTCGGGCTGTTTCACCTCGGGCTGTTTCACCTCGGGCTGCTTCACCTCAGGCTGCTTCACCTCAGGCTGCTTCACCTCAGGCTGCTTCACCTCAGGCTGCTTCACCTCAGGCTGCTTCACCTCAGGCTGCTTCACCTCAGGCTGAGTTGCCGGCGTATCACCATTCCTCGGTGCGTCGCCAGAGGGCGGATTGGTGGGAGCCGCAGACACACTGCCCGCGACAGGAACAGCTACGTCGGCGCTAAGTGCGGGCGCGGATGCAGCAACGACTACTGTCCCACTACTCGCGGCCTCGGCACCGGCTTCGTTGCTCACGTGCTGGTGTGCATCACTCGCTACGTGCTCTGCCGGCGGCGCAACAGTGGCCGAACCAGCCGCAGTCTGGACTGACACCTTCAGCGGCGGGGCAGAATTGGGCGCCGACGCAGTTTTGGTGGGTGGTTGAATCGCATTACGCACGGCGGGAACACCACTGATCGCCCCACCTGTCACCACGGCGCCAATCGCCACCGCGGCCACGATCTTGACGGCTGTGGACGCAGCAATCGACGAGGCAACCGTGGCTGCAACGGCACCAGACCCAGCCACAGCGGCCGCCGTCGCGCCAGCGGCAAAACCAGGAATCGACTCGCCAATACGCGACGCGATCGAATCGAGCGGCAACATCCCCTGGACAGCCAGTTCTTCAGGCGCCCGCAGCCGCCGCGCAGCAGCACGACACGAACGACAGGCCATGAGGTGCGCACGCAGTTTCGTCGAGGCGGCGCCTGCGACGAGGGCATCACGCGTATCGGCACAGGTACTGGCATCGGGCACATCCGCTACCCCCACCAACGACTTGCGAGCTCGATAGACAAGGGCATCGACTCCCTGCGGTGTGGACTCCAAGATTGAGGCAGTCTCGATTGCCGACAGCCCAAGCCATTCGCGAAGCACAAGCGCCTCGCGTTGCTGCGGCGGCAGCGTGCCAAGCAAGGCGACGGCCACATCGAATTCGTCCCGGCTCTCGCTCGCCTCTGCGACCGACGCCCGCGGATCGGCGTGCCACTCCTCGAGCGGCTCATGGGGCCCGCGACGTTTGGTCATTGCGATGCGCGTTAGACACTCGTTGCGCAGAATCCGAAACAGCCACGCTCGCGGTTCGCGAACCTGCTCGCCATCGGTCAACACGCGGTGCGCCGACAGGAACGTCGCCTGCACCGCGTCCTCAGCATCCTCGAGCCGGCCAAGACGATGCCACGCAAATCGCAGGAGTTCGGCGCCGTGCGCTCGATAAAGGGCAGCGGTACGAGCGCCCTCTTCAGAGCGAGACGACCGACGAAGGGGGACAGCGATTGCCATGCCTCAAGTGTAGACTCTGAAATCGAAAAAATCTGACGTGGCACCCTTTGTGGGAACACGCAAAAACAACTAAATATTGCCCGTCACGCCAGTATTCATGCTAATTCGCTGGGCGAGAGATCGGTGCGTGCACTGGAAGCCATCACACACCACGCCCCGCATTGCACGACGAATCACTGCGTTGTACGATCTTCACCAAGTACGAACCAAAGGAGCGAAATGGTTAAGCGCGTTATGAGTTCAATTGGAATAGTGGTTGCACTCCTTGTGGTCCCAGCTATTGCAGGGGCCTCCGTGGCATTTACCAAAATCGCCGCCCCGTACACGTTTAACAGTCAGTCACTGAATCCGCCGATCTACGTGGCGAATGACAACGGTACCGGCGCGCGCAAGCTCTCGGTCTCGGGCGGCTTCCCCGTGATCTCGCCAGATGGAACGATGATCGCGTACACGGTGACGCATAAAAACTGGACGACGACGCTCCATTTCGTCACGATCGCAACGGGCGCCGACTTCAATACGCAGACGTTTTGCACGAGCCCCGTTTGGGCGCCGAACTCGTCGGCCGTCGCCTGTGAGGCAATGGGGCCAGGCCCAACCGACACGGGACTGATCACCCTGACGCCGACGGGTACCTCCACGAAGATCTACGACAATACGGATACAACGCGTGTCGCTGGCTCGGCCACGTGGTCCTCGGACAGCTCGATTGTCGCTTGGGAACTTGATCTCTACCCGAAAGTGATGAAGCCGGGCACCAACGCTGTGGCGAAACTCCGCGGCATGAAGGCTGACGGCACAGGTTCGCTGCTAAAGCTTGGCAACGGAAGTCGTCCAATTTGGGGTCCCACGGGAACCCCGCGAATTGCCTTCGCCGTATATACAACGGTTAAGAGCAACCCGATGGGATCTGGACAGACTTGGACGGTTGAGGCGACAGGAGATATGGCCACCCCCCTGACAAGCTATAAGCCTCAGGACATGTGGACCGGACCAATGCCGAACTTCTGGACACCAAACGGCGGCACGATCGTTGGCGCCATCACCGGCATGGACGATGACGCCTACACCGTCTCGATCAACACGACGAGTGGCAAGATCAAGGCACTCGGCAACAGCACTCCTTACTCGAACCGCCCGGCCGCCGTTTCGGCCGACGGCAAGACCGTACTTGTGACGTATTACTCGCAGGCCTGCTGTGCCAGCAAGAGTGTCGGCATCGTTCGTACGGTGCCGGTCGCGGGTGGCACGTACTCGCCGTTTCTTTCCAACGTGAGCTTCATCTCGGCATCCGCCAACTGGCAGCCGTAACGCCGATCGGGGGAGCAGGCACCTGCCTGCTCCCCCACCAAAACCCCCCGCACTTTCACGTGCGGGACCGCTCTATCCAAACGAATGATCCAGCAAGCCTGCTTGATCACCGGTACCACGCAACAAGGAGTAGTCACCATGCGCCGTTCGATGATCTTGATCCTCGGAGCACTGATCGCGTGCCTCGTCGTGCCGGCATTCGCTAGCGCTTCGATCGCGTTCACCCGGATTTCCGCCCCGTACACCTTTAGCAGCCAACCGTTGAACCCAGCGATCTACACCGCGAAGAACGACGGTACCGGCGTCCGCAAGCTCTCCGTCACAGGCCAACAGCCAGAAATCTCGCCTGACGGCACGATGGTTGCGTACCTCGTGAGCAGTACGCCCTCGTATTCGAGCACGCTGCACTTCGTCACCATCGCAACCGGCGTCGACACCAACACAAAGATCGAATGTGAGAACGCTACGTGGGCACCAAACTCGTCTGCCGTGGCCTGTAACACGACGTCCAAGTCATTCTCCGGATTGATCACCGTCACGCCCGCCGGAAAGTCCACAGTCATCGCGAAAAACACATCCTCGGTAGGCGTTGGTTGGAACAGCACAACGTGGTCGCCCGATAGTTCGATGATCGCGTGGGAGTCAGATACCTCGACTTCGACCGACATGGGAGGAGTCACGCGAAAGCTGCGAGCCTTGAAGGCCGACGGCACGGGATCGATCGTGAAGCTGGGCAACGGAGGGTTCCCAGTGTGGGGGCCCGACCGCATCGCCTTCACCCGCTTTACCGGCAGTGGCGACATGGCGGTAGAACAGATCTGGACGGTTAATCCGGCAACCCAGAATGATTCGACCGCAAAGCAGTTGACGCATTGGACACGGCCGACGAACAGCATGGATTCTGGTCCTGCGCCGAGCATGTGGACGCCAAACGGCAAGACCATTATCGGTGCGGTCAACGGCATGGACGACACCGCCGTCACGATCGGTGTCAACGCCACGAGTGGCAAGATCACCACGATTGGCTGGGTCAACTCCTACGCCAACCGCCCGATGGCCGTATCGACAGACGGCGCGAACGTGCTTGTGCATAACTACTCGCAGGCGTCGGGAACAAACAAGGACTACGGGACGATCAACCTGGTCTCGATCAACGGCAAAACCAGCAGCTTGTTCCTAAACCACGTGAGCTACCTGTCCGCCAGCGCTGACTGGACGCCGTAACGCAACGGGGGGGAGCAGGCACAAGCCTGCTCCCCCACCTGTACTGCGTTACGCCTCGATGCGAGCGGGGAAGCCCGGAGCGCGAAGATCCGTGCCGCAGGCGTCCTCGAGCAGCTTGACGATCATCGGGCTCTCGGCGTCGCCGCCGTACTGCGCCTTGCCGCGAATGTACGTCTGACGCACGAGGCTCGCGAGCTCGACGGGCACGTTGTACTCACGACTCATGTCGTCGATAAAGCCAAGGTCCTTGAGCGCGAGATCGAAGCTGAAGTCGATCTGGTACGAGCCGTTGAGGACCAGCTGGCCCTCGGTCTCGTGCACAAACGAGTTGCCGCTCGACGCCTGGATTACGTCGTACGCGGTCTTCAGGTCGATGCCGCCCTTCTTAGCGAGCATCAAGGCCTCGCCGTCGGCCACCAGGTGGATGAAGGCGAGCATGTTCGTGATCGCCTTGATCTTCGAGGCCTGCCCAACACCACCGACGTGGAAGATACGGTTGCCGATGATCTGAAAGATCGGCATAAACTCCTGCACGACCGCGTCGTCACCGCCGAGGATGACCGTGATTTCGCCCGCCTTGGCGAGGTGCACGCCGCCCGTGACCGGCGCCTCAACGGCGCGCACACCCTGTGCCGCAGCCTGCTCGGCAAGCCGCATGATGATGTCGCGGTCGTTCGTCGAGTTATCGAGCCAGGCCGAGCCCGCAGGCATGACCGTCAGGATCTCGCCGACGACGATCTCGATTGCCCGCGTCGAAGGCAGGCACGTCAGTACCGCTTCGGCACCCGTCGCTGCATCGGCCGCACTGCTCGCCCAACGAGCACCGGCAGCGACAAGCGCTTTCCCGGTCTCCTCATTGAGGTCGAAGACGGCAACCTCGTGGCCCGCCTTGACGAGATTCATGGCGATGTGCTCGCCGAGGTTGCCAAGGCCGATGTATGCAAGCTTCACGGATAGTGCTCCTCTTGGAGTTCGCCATAGACAGGGTTGAGATGTAATGCGGTGCCGGTATACGGATTGGCACGAGCAACATCCTCATCGAGTTCGACACCCAAGCCAGGCGCCGTCGGGATGATCACGTGGCCATCCTCGAAGCCCATCTTGGTCTTGAGGATCTCGGCGTGGAAGCCGCCCCAATCGCGGATGCTCTCCGTGATCAGGAAGTTCGGCGAACAGGCACCGATTTGCACGTTTGCCGCCCCTACGATCGGACCACAGTAGAGATGCGGAGCGATCTGGGCGTAGTGCGTTTCGGCCATGCCAGCGATCTTCTTCGCCTCGAGGATACCGCCGACGCGACCGAGGTTCATCTGCAGAATCGATGCAGCACCCGTGCGCAGCACGCGTGCGAACTCGTACTTCGTCGTCAGGCGCTCACCCGTCGCGATCGGAATCGACGTGGACTGCGCAACGCGCGCCATCTCCTCCGGCATGTCCGGCGGAGTCGGCTCTTCGAACCAGAGCGGCTCGTACTTCTCGAGCCGCTGCGCCATCCGAATCGCGCCACTCGTCGTGAACTGCCCGTGCGTGCCAAACAGCATGTCCACGCTTGGACCGACGGCCTCGCGGATCTGCTTGACGAACCGCTCGCAGCGCTCCAAGGCATCGCCCGACGGATTGCGCGGGTCGAGCGAGCTGTAGACACCAGCGGGATCGAACTTGATGGCCGTGAAGCCGCGCTCAACGTTCTCGACCGCGCGCTGTGTCGACAGATCGGCGTCGTGATAGACGTCGACCGTGTCGCCCGGCTCGGAATAGAGGTACGTATAGGCGCGCAGTCGCTCGCGCACCTTGCCACCGAGCATGTCGTAGACGGGCTTGCCGGCCGACTTGCCGATGATGTCCCAGAGCGCCATCTCGATGCCACTGAAGCACCCCATCACCGTGGTGTCTGGGCGGAACTGGAAGCCCGCACCGTAAACCTCGCGGTACATCGTCTCGATGCGATGAGGATCCATGCCGACAATGCGGCGCTCCATCATGTCGTCGATGCACTTGACGATCACGTCCGGCCCGAAGGTGGCGACGTAGCACTCGCCGTAGCCAACGATCCCGTCGTCGGTCACGAGCTTGACGAAGATGAAGTAGTTGCCACCCTCGCTCGGTGGCGGGTTGCCCACGACGAACGTTTCCCAGGATGCGACCTTCATCAGAACACCACCACGTTGCGCAGCGCCTCGCCACGCTTGACGGAGTCGACGGCCTCGTTGATTTCCTCGAGCGGATACGTGCCCGTCACGAGCTCGTCGAGCTTGAGTCGCCCGGCTCGATAGAGGCCGACGAGCTGCGGGATGTCCATCGGCGTCTGGGCCGATCCCATCTTGCTGCCGACAATGCGCTGCGAGTCCGAGGCCAGCCAGGACGGATCAAACGTGGTCGTGACACCCGACGGTGGCATACCAACGATGACGGTCTCGGCGCCCTTGCCCATCAAGCCAATGCCCTGCTCGATCGCGGGACCAAAGCCGACCGACACGAAGACGTGATCGGCCATGCGGCCGTTCGTCAGTGCCTTGACCTCAGCCGCAGCATCCTGCGTGGTCGAGTTGATCACATGCGTGGCGCCAAAGGCGCGCGATGCCTCCAGCTTGGAATCGTTGACATCGATCGCGATCAACGGGTTCGCCCCCGACAGTGCAGCACCCTGGATGACGTTGAGGCCAACGCCGCCCGTGCCGATGACGACAGCACTCGAGCCGGGCGCAATGTGCGTCGTATTGATCGCCGCACCAACGCCGGTGATGACGCCACAGCCGAGCAGCGAGGCAACCGCAAAGTCGACATCCTTCGGCATCACCGCAATCTGCGAGTGGTGCACCAGCACCTGGTCCGCAAACGAGCCGACGTTCATCATCTGTGCAACCGGTGCACCCGAGGCATCGCGAATCGGCGTGCGCGTCGACAGCGGCAGCGTCGTCTCGCACATCACACGATCGCCACGCGAGCAGTAGAAGCACTGGCCACAGGCGCGGATCAAGGTGACGACCACGTGGTCGCCGACCTGGACGCCAGGCGTCTCGGGACCAACGGCCTTGACGATGCCCGCGGCCTCGTGCCCGTAGAGCGCGGGCAGATCGCCGCCCCAGCCACCGTCCATGTACGTGATGTCCGAGTGGCAGATCGCGCAGGCCTTGACGTCGACGAGCAATTCGCCCGCCTGAGGCTCCTCGATCGTCAACTCCTCGATCACCAGCGGTTCATTGAATGCGCGACAGACAGCAGCCTTCATGCGATCACCTTCAACTCGTTCGTGTACGAAGTACCCGGCGGGCAAAACCGCCAGTCTGGCGGAGCCTAACCGATAGGTGGGTGGTCCCGGCCGCTACGGCGTCGTCATCGCGCCATCGACCGTCAGCACGGCACCCGTCATAAACGGCGGCGCCTCGCTAAGCGCCCAAGCCGCGACGTCGGCGATCTCGGCTGGTTCACCGAAACGCCCAATTGGCATGCGGTCGAGGAAGTTCTCTGGATCACCACCGGCCGCCCTCACTGCCACGCGGATGTCTTCCATCATGCGCGTTTCCGTCGGCCCCGGACAGAGACAGTTGACGCTGATTCCCGCCCCCGCCACTTCGAGTGCGACGCCCTGCGAGAGTCCGACGACCGCGTGCTTCGAGGCGACGTACCCCGAGAGGCCCGGCACTCCACGCACACCGGCCTGCGAGGCCGTATTGAGGATCGAGCCGTGGCCCTGCTCGCGCATCTGTGGCACGACGTGCTTGAGGCCAAGAAAGATGCCGCGCACATTGACCGCGAGCACCTGCTCGAACGTCTCCGACGGGTAGTCCTCCACGTTGGCGATGGCACCCTCGATGCCAGCGTTGTTGAAGAACGCGTCGATGCGACCGTAACGCTCGACCGCCGTCGCGACGTAGACCCGGACGTCATCCTCGCTACTGACGTCGGCCGCACAAGCTGAGGCCGTAGCGCCAAGGCGTGCCGCAACCTGCTCAGCCGCAGCCGCATCGCGATCGACGATCAGCACGGCAAAGCCACGCTCGACCAATCGCTCAGCTGTGGCAGCACCAATACCGCCCGCACCACCCGTGATGATGGCGGCGCGGTCCATCATCAACCCGAGCGGCGAGCCCGCCAGTCGAGCAACGTCTGGAGACCCTCGAGCGGCCAGTCAGGACCCGAGGCGCCGTAGATGAAGTACGTCGCACCCGCATCGACGAAGGCCTCGAGCTTGGCGTCATCGCCATCGAGTTCTTCGGCGTTGAGCATGATGCTGCGTTCGATCTCGGCTGGGTCGCGACCCACCGTGGCGCAGTGCATGTCGAGGACCTCGCACTTATGACGAATCTCATCCGGCGTGCCAAAGCCATGCCAAATATCGGCGTGCTGGGCCACAAGCTTCAACATCACCTTCTCGCCACCACCACCGATCATGATCGGAATTTTCCCGCGCACCGGAGGCGGGTTGCCGATCGCCATGCGGTCCTTGATCACCGGTATGGCGTCTCGGAAGGCATGCAGGCGCGTGATCGCGGTGCCGAACTCGTAGCCGAACTCGGTGTAGTCCTTCTCAAACCACCCCGAACCAATCCCCAACACCAAACGCCCACCCGAAATGTGATCCACCGTCCGCGCCATATCCGCCAACAAATTCGGATTCCGATACGACATACACGTCACCAACGCACCAACCTCAACGCGACTCGTCGCTTCGGCCATCGCGGCGATGAGCGTCCAGCACTCGAAGTGCAGACCATCAGGGTCGCCGGAGAGCGGGTAGAAGTGGTCCCAGTTGGTGATGGCGTCGACGCCCATCTCCTCGGCCTGGATCCACGACTCGCGCATCGCCGCAAACGAACCGTGCTGCGGGCGCGATTGGAACCCAATGCGAATGTCACGTGTCATGTCTCAGCCCTGCCAGTGTTCGGAGTTGACGTTCATCAGTACCTTGACCCGGGTCTCGCCATCGCGACGGAACGGGTAGTCGGTCCCCAGATACTTCTGCGCTAGCTCATCGATGCTCTGATCGGCACCGTGCGTCGTCACCTCGACCGTGCCACGCAGCTCGGCGTAGCGATAGCCGTTTTCTGGGTCGAGGAGCATCACCGTCACGCGCGGGTCGGCCACCATGTTGCGGTGCTTGGCGCGACCTTCGGCCGTATTGAAGACAACCTTGTCGCCCTCGACGTGAAGCCAGATGACCGTCACCTGGGGGTGGCCGTCAGGACCAATCGTGGCGAGGCTGGCGAAGATGGGTTGCTCGAGCAGGATGCGAGCGTTATCGGAAATCGGCATAGGTGGAGATTAGCGGCTCGGCTCGGGCCGCTGCGCGCGCCAGTCGAGCAACTGCTGCAACCCTGCGAGCGAGTAGTCGGGGCCCGCGGCCGAATAGAAGAAGCACGTGGCTCCTGCATCGACGTAGGCCTCGAAGAACGCGTCGTCGCCCAGCTCGTGCGCCTCGAACATCACACTGCGCTCGATCTCGGCTGGGTCGCGACCCACCGTGGCGCAGTGCATGTCGAGGACCTCGCACTTATGACGAATCTCATCCGGCGTGCCAAAGCCATGCCAAATATCAGCGTGCTGCGCAACGAGCTTCAACATCACCTTCTCGCCACCGCCGCCGATCATGATCGGAATTTTCCCGCGCACCGGGGGCGGGTTGCCGATCGCCATGCGGTCCTTGATCACCGGAATCGCATCACGAAACGCATGCAACCGCGTCATCGGCGTCCCAAACTCATACCCGAACTCGGTGTAGTCCTTCTCAAACCACCCCGAACCAATCCCCAACACCAAACGCCCATCCGAGATGTGGTCCACCGTCCGCGCCATATCCGCCAACAAATTCGGATTCCGATATGACATACACGTTACGAGCACGCCAATCTCGACGCGGCTTGTCGCCTCGGCGAGCGCGGCCAACGATGTCCAGGCCTCGAAGTGCAGACCATCAGGGTCGCTGTCGACGGGAAAAAAGTGGTCGTCGTTGTAGACCGCGTCGGCACCCATCGCCTCGGCCTCGATCCACGATGCCCGCATCGCCGCAAACGATCCGTCCTGTGGGCTCGCCTCGTACCCAATTCGAATTTCGCGCATCGCTCTACCTCCTCGCTGAAGATCGCTACCTATCTGCCAAACAGGCCCATCGTGCCAAGTTCGGTTTGGCGTCCAACCCCAACTCCTCCAAGCGTAACGGGTGCCTAGATGGAGCCCTGCTTGGCGGATGTCACAAAGGGGTCAGACCCTTATGTGACATGCCGCCCCAACCGACGACGGAGTAGCATCGCTTCCTGCGGAAATGTCACATAAGGGTCTGACCCCTTTGTGACATCCGCCAAGCACGCGATCAGGCAAACAAATCCTTGTCTCGATCGATCACACCCTCCGTGGCACCTTCAGAACCAGGCTCGAGCTCGACGCCGCGAATCAGCGCCGCCGGCACGCCGCCGTACGGGCCGAGTGCCAATTCAGCCGCACTGGCCAGCTGGTCGGCCATGTGGACGCGCGTGGCGTGCAACTCGCGGCCCGCATCGTCGAGACGACCAGCGTGCTCGACGACCGGAGCGAAACCCGCCGCGCCGATCGCCACACCAACAGTGCCCCGGCGAAAGGGACGGCCGAACGAGTCGCTGATCACAATCGCCACCGCAGCGCCCGTCATGGCGTGCAACCCATCGTGCAATCGCTGCGCAGACTCGTCGGGATCGACGGGCAGCAGCGTGACCTGGTCGGGGACGTTCTGGTTCGACCGATCGACACCGGCCGAGCCACAGACGTGCCCGTGGGCGGTGCGGCCAATGATGAACGAGCCGCGGCGGCGCACGACCTCAACCGACTCTCGCAGGATCACCTCGACGACCCGCGCATCGCCGTCGTCCTCGGCCGCGATCGCCAGCGCCTCAGCGGACGGTTCGACGTCGGCGAGATCGACGATGCGCCCCTCCGCCTTCGAAATCGGCTTTTGCGCGACGACGAGCACGTCGCCGCTCTGCAACTCTTCGCCCGCAGCCACGACCGCTGCGGCCAACAAGGCCACGAGATCATCGCCCGGCTGGATCCGCTCGGCGATCGGCAGGGGCACGAGGCGAATCATGCGAGCACCGCCGCGGCGAGCCCCTGCCGCACAGCCGGATCGGCCATCAGCGTTGGTACACAAAGCGAGGCCATCTGCAATTCGGCGAGATCAGCGGCAAGCTCGGAATCCTGCGCGTCCAAGACGTACGTCCCTGCCAGTGGTGCGAGATAGCGCGCAACGCCGATTGCATCGGGGCGATGACCCATCGACTCGAGCATGCCGACGATCGGCCCCTTAACGGCCTTGCCGGCAATCACCGGCGAGACGGCAACCGTGTCGGCCCGGCGGGCGCAGACCGCGGCGCGCACCCCATCGACCGCGAGAATCGGATCGAGCGAGACAAACGGGTTCGATGGCGCGAGCACGATGCGATCGGCCGAGGCAATCGCCTCGAGCACGCCGGGTGCTGGCTGCGCCTCGGGAACACCCTCAAAGCGGACGCCCGTGACGGTGTCGGCGGCGCGGCGGTGGACGAGCCACTCTTGAAACGGCAGCTCCTCCGTGTCCGTGGCGATCCACGTGCGCTGTCGATCGTTGGTCGCGGGCAAAAGTTTTGTGGCACAGCCCCACCGAGCCGCCACGTCGGCGGTGATGGTCGAGAGCAACTCGCCGGCCCGCAGGCGTCGCGTGCGCGTCACGTGCAGTGCCAAATCCTTGTCGCCGAGGATAAACCAGTCTTCTTCGCCCAACGAGATCGCGGTCTCCATCACATTGCGCGTGTCGTCGGCCACTCCCCAGCCATTGATCGGATCGATGCGGCCGGTCAACGTGTACAGAACGGTGTCAAGATCGGGCGAGATGCTGAGCCCCCAGTGCTCGCAGTCGTCACCGACATTGCCAATCACCGTCAGCTCGCCTGGCGGCAGCGCCTCATGCAGCGCCAACGCCATGCGAGCACCCCCAACACCACCGGCGATTAGCGTGACGGCCATGTCGCCTCAAACTCCAATAGGTCGGCAGGCGTGTCGAGGTCGCGCGCCAACCCTGGGCGCACCACCGGCGTTCCACCGTGCCGCGCCGCAGACCCGTCGCCATACGACGGCGTAAAGGCACTCGGCGGCGTGGCGGCAATCGCATTCGTCTTGCCATCCGCCGACGGCGCGATGGCAAGTGGGTGCGCAGCCGCCAGCAGCGCCTCAAGATCGGCAGTCTCGACGTAGGGCAGGTCTGCAGCAATCACCACAACGGTCTCGGCATCAGCGTAGACGGCGAGGCCGCGTCGCACACTGCCCGTGAGGTCCTCGCCGCCATCGTCAACGACGACGGTGCCCAACTCGCGTGCGGCGATATAGGCCATCGGGTCCGACGAGATAATCGCGACCGTCAGCCCGGCACCCTGGCAGGCGTCGACGACGCGCGTCAACATCCGCAACGCAAGCGCGTGGCGCTGCTCGGCATCGAGCACATCGCCAAGACGCGACTTGGCGTCATCGAGAGACTTGAGCGGTATCAGGGCTATCATCCAGCGGCAGTCTACGTCCGCACGGCGTGTGCGACGCGAAGGGAGTTTCGTGATTCGACTCGGCTACAAGGCCTCCAGTGAGCAATTCGCCCCGCGCGAGCTGTTGGAATACGCCGCTCAGGCCGATGCTCTCGGCTTCGATACCGTCGCGATCTCCGACCACTTTCAGCCGTTTCGCCACACCGGTGGGCACTCGCCGTTCTCGTTCGCGTGGATGGGCGCACTCGTCGAGCGCACCCAGCGCGTGCACATCGGAACCAGCGTGATCACCCCCACCTTCCGGCATCACCCCTCGTCGGTTGCCCAGGGCTTTGCGACCTTGGCCTGCCTCGCGCCCGGCCGAATTTTTCTTGGCGTCGGCTCGGGCGAATCGCTCAACGAGGTGCCGCCGACGGGTGTCGAGTGGCCCGAGGGGCCCGAGCGCCTGAAGCGCCTCAAAGAGTCGCTCGCACTGATCCGCCAATTGTGGAGCGAAGAGCGCGTGACGTTTGAGGGCGACTTCTACCAGACGAAAAGCGCGACGATCTACGACCTGCCCGACGCGCCACCTCCGATTTACGTTGCCGCCGCTGCGCCGATGGCCTCACGCTACGCCGGTGCCACCGCTGATGGCTTTATCACCACCTCGGGCAAGCCGAAGGAGCTCTACACCGAGAAGCTCCTGCCGGCGCTGACCGAGGGTGCCGAGAAGGCGGGCCGCTCGCTCGCCGACCTCGACCTGTTGATGGAGATCAAGCTCTCGTATCACCCCGACCTCGAGCAGGCAAAGAGCGACTGCGACTTCTGGGCGCCCCTCGCGCTGCCTGCCGAAATGAAGCACGGGGTCGACGATCCGGTCGAGTTGGAGCGCCTCTCGAAGGACCCCTCGGTCGACGCAACGAGCCGCTTTATCTGCACGAACGATCCCGAAGAGGCCGTCGAACGCATCGCACCGTACGTCGAGATGGGTTTCCGTCACCTCGTCTTCCACGCCCCGGGCGCCGACCAGGCTGGCTTCCTCGATCGCTTCGCCGCCGACCTCGCGCCGCGCCTGCGCGAGCGTTGGGGCTGATCAATTTGGCTTTGGGGTCTGACCCCAAAGCAAAGTTGATCCACCTTGCTACCGTCACAGCATGCTGACGAACGCCGAGGCACTCGCGCTCGCCGAGGACCCTACGCCAGATCTGGCCGGGCTCTGCATGGACGCACGCGCACGAAGGGACGCAACGCACGGCGTCATCGTCACGTACTCGCCGAAGGTCTTCATCCCGCTGACGATGCTGTGCCGCGACGTCTGCCACTACTGCACCTTCACCAAGCCGCCTCGCAAGGGTGAGCGCTCGTACATGACGGCCGACGAAGTGGTCGCCATCGCCGAGCAGGGCAAGGCGGCCGGCTGCCGCGAGGCGCTGTTTACGCTCGGCGACAAGCCCGAGCTGCGCTACGAGGCCGCGCGCACAGAACTCGCCGAACTCGGCTTCGCCACGACTGCTGCGTACCTCGCGCATTGCATGGAGCGCGTCCTCACCGAGACCGGCCTCTTGCCCCACGCCAACCCGGGCATCCTTGACGACGAGGAGCTCGCATCGTTTCGTGCCTTCGCCCCGTCACAGGGGATCATGCTCGAGACCGCGAGCACACGCCTGAGCGAAAAAGGCATGCCGCACTTTGGCTCGCCCGACAAGGAGCCGTCGGTCCGCCTCGACGCCCTCGGTCGCATGGGTCGCCTGAAGATCCCGACGACGAGCGGCATCCTGATCGGCATTGGCGAGACGCGGACCGAACGCATCGAAGCGCTGCTCGCACTGCGCGACCTGCACGCCGAACATGGCCACCTGCAGGAGGTGATCGTCCAGAACTTCCGCGCCAAGGCCGATACGAAGATGGTCGACGCACCCGAGCCATCGCTCGATGATCACCTCTGGACGCTCGCCGTCGCGCGGCTGATTCTGCCCGACACCATCTCGCTGCAGGCGCCGCCAAACCTCGCCCACGCCGACTTTCCGCGACTGCTCGACGCGGGCATCAACGACTGGGGCGGCGTCTCGCCCGTCACGCCCGACCACGTCAACCCCGAGGCCCCGTGGCCCGAACTGGCGGTACTCGAAGCGGCGACCGCTGAGGCCGGGCACACGCTCCAGGCGCGACTGACCGTCTATCCGCACTACGTCAATAGCGAGTGGCTTGAGCCTGCACCGCTCGCCGCCACGCTTCGGGTCGCCGACGCGCAGTTGCGCTCGAGGCCGAACGATGGCTGGACCAACGGCGTCACCGAGATGCCTCCACTCGCGTGGCACGACGGCCCACCACTGCGCGTCGGGGGTGTATCGCCGGTCTTCGCAAAGGCTCTCGCCCGTGCCGAGGCTGAGCAGCTGCTCGACCTCGAAGACACCGAGGCGTTGCTCAACGCTCGCGGCCCCGAGATCGCGCTCCTGACGGGGCTCGCCGATCAGCGACGCCGCGACCGTATCGGCGATGACGTCACCTACGTCGTCTGTCGCAACATCAACTACACCAACGTCTGCTATTTCCGCTGTGGCTTCTGCGCCTTCTCGAAGGGGCGACTCGCCGAGAACCTGCGTGGCCCCGCCTATCTGCTGGAGCCCAGCGAGGTCGCCCGTCGCTCGGTTGAGGCCTGGCAGCGTGGTGGCACGGAGGTCTGTCTCCAAGGTGGCATCCACCCCGGCTTTACGGGCGAGTGGTACCTCGAGGTGCTCCGAGCCGTCAAGGCAGCCCAACCCGAGATCCACGTCCACGCGTTCTCGCCGCTCGAGATCTGGCAGGGCGCGGCGACGATGGAGTGGACCCTCGAGGACTACCTGCACCAACTCCAAGAGGCCGGGCTCGGCAGCCTGCCCGGCACGGCTGCAGAAATTCTCGACGACGAGGTACGGGCCGTGCTCTGCCCCGACAAGGTCAACACGGAACAGTGGCTTGAGGTGATGCGCACCGCACACGGCGTCGGGCTCCGCACGACCGCGACGATCATGTTTGGCCACGTCGAACGCCCGATCCATGTTGCGCGCCACCTGCACCGCATCCGCGATCTCCAGCGCGAGACCGGTGGCTTTACTGAGTTTGTGCCGCTGCCGTTTATCCCCGAGGAGGCTCCGATCGCTCTCAAGGGCAAGGCGCGCTACGGACCGACCTTTGACGAGACGGTCGTGCTGCACGCCACCGCGCGCCTCGTGCTCGACCCGTGGATCCAAAACATCCAGACGTCGTGGGTCAAGCTTGGCCCCGAGGGTGCGCGCGTAATGCTCGGCGCTGGTGTCAACGATCTTGGTGGCACGCTCATGAACGAGTCGATCAGCCGCGCCGCCGGTGCCGACCACGGCCAGGAATGCCCGCCCGAGCGGATGGAGGCTGTGATTCGCGCCGCGGGCCGCAATCCGATCCAGCGTTCGACGCTCTATGGACGTCCGCCGGCCGACCAGACCGCCCGTTCATTTGGCGCCGCCGAACTGCTCGACTCGACGCCACCGCCCTACGACGACGGTGGACTCGTCAAGCCAACCGTGCTGATCCGCCCCGGCCTTACCCCCACACGCTGAGTAGACGCCACCAGTTCTCTCTACTAGGATGATCCTTCAGGCGATGTGTACACGCTCACCAAGGTCGAGGAGACCAGAATGATCAGAGCACGAAGACTCACTCAGGTCGCCCTCGTTGGAGTTGCGCTGGTCGCGATGCTCACCATCGCCTCGATTGCATCCGCAGCGGAGCTCCAAGTTACCGCTACGGGCGACACGGGGCCTGGCACCCTCCGGCAGGCCATCGCCGACGCAGCCCCCGGCGACACGATCACGTTCGCCGCAGGTGGCCAAGGTGTCATCTACCTGGGCTCGCCTCTGACCGTTGACAAGACGCTCACGATTGCCGGTGCCAGTAGTGACAACGTCGTGATTAGTGGCAATTTTGCAACTGACCTGATCCACGTGACAGATGATGCATCGTTGACCCTGTCGGGCGTCACCTTGACTGAAGGCTTCGCAACGACTGCCGAATGGGCAGCAGTGCTAACCAATCCCGGGGCCGGAACCGTGACGCTCAATCATGTCGTAGTCGAGAACAACATCGCAGCGGTAAACCTCCTCCCATACATTCTCCCTCCCGCAGCCTCCTCACGTCTGGACGCATTTCGTCGTGCTGCCGCCAGTCTGAGTACCTCTCCCCAACGAACCGCGGATGTCCGTTCTCTTCATTCGAATGCCTCCACATTGACCCAACGTGGTCGAGCTGGATTCGACCTCCCAAACCCCAGTGACTACGCGTGCCTCGTTTCAACCACGTGTGTCGTGCCCGGAATATCGGTGATCTGGTCAGGAAATCCGTACTGGGGTGACAATCCCAGTGACGGTGGCACGAGCCACCTGATTATCCGCGACTCAACCGTTACCAATAACGACGCCACGGGTGGCATCGTGGACTCAGTCTCCGGTCCGGGTGGCTCAGTCGACGTCAACGGAACGACGTTTAGCAGCAACAACGCGAAGCCGTTCCCAGGGCTATTCGAAACGCCCAAATCTGTAACGTTCTTCGTGTTGCCCGCACTTGTGGTAGCCGGCTCGAGCCCTGTCACGATCACCGGCAGCACATTCACGCGGAATACGGGGTTATTGGGGTCCGCGGTAGCGATCTTCAGTTCTGGGGAAACTGAGCAGCCGGTAACCATTCGCGACTCCTCATTTGCCGCCAACAGTGGCGTGATCTTCGGTCCACTCATCGTCAGCGGTGTCGCGGGTACCGTCACGCTCAGCGGTTCGGACTTCAGTGCGAACTCTGCGGGTAGTAACGTCATTTCCCAGTTGATCGGCTCATACGGTGGTGGTGCCATCATCCAGGCCGCACACACAGCAATTGACACGACGAGTTTCACTGACAACGCAGCAACATTCGGTGGAGCGCTGATTGCCAACGGTGGCGAGGTCTCGATAACGTCCTCGACCGTCGCCGGAAACCACGCGTTATACGTCGGTGGAGTTGTCATGGGCTTCTCCGTCCCCCTTGTAGGGTCGAGCGGTGGCCTTGTCGCTGGGTCGATTACGAATTCGACGATCGTGGGAAATACTCAAGTAGGCTTCACTGACAGTGGAGGTGCTGGTGGTCTTGCTCTGGCAGGGGAGTCAAATACCCTCGCCAACGACACCATCACGGGGAATTCGGGTGGGCTTGGCACCGGCGGTGTCTGGCTTGGCTACGCAGAAGGCACATCGAATGCCCTCGCTGTTCGGAATTCGATCATCAGTGGCAATCGTGCAGGGGACGGCGCGAACCTTGGTTGTGATCCCCGCTCCACCAGCCTCATGCTGCAGGGCGCGAACCTGATTACTCCCGATGCAATAACGAGCTTCCCCTGTGCCTACGACACAACGGAGCACCTGCTGACCACTGACCCCAAGCTCGGAACGCTCGGAACCTACAATTGGGGTACGACGTCGACCATGCCTACCGTTCCACTGCTTGCCGGAAGCCCCGCAATCGATGCGGCACTTGGTGCCACACCCACAACCGACGAGCGTGGCGTCGCACGTCCTCAAGGTGCGGCCGGCGACCTCGGCGCGTACGAGGCGCGTCCACCGCACCTCTCTCTCAGCGTGACAGCGCCGGACACGGTTGGCTTTGGTTCCCCAATCGACTACACACTGGTAGTTGCGAACGCCGGCGACCTTGGCGCGATGGGCGCCACCCTCACGTCCCCCCTACCTGGGTTCGTGAAGTACGTCTCGACTACCGGGACGGCCTGCACGTGGGCGACCAAAGTGCTGACCTGCCCAATCGGGAATCTGGACGGTAATGCGATCGTTACGAACGTAGTGACGACCAAGGCAGTCGCTCCCGGTACTGCGGTTGCCGCCTGGACACTCGCAGCCCCTAGTGTTAGCTCAGCGACGGTAACCGCGACGACGGAGATCACCACGAGTGAGGCGCCGATGGTGCTTTACAAAGCGACTCAGTCAGCGACGGGCTTGACCTTTCGGGTCCACTCTTCGACCGGTGGCACGATCCAAATTTCCATGGGCTCTGATCCTTCGGGTAGGGCTCGTCGACCAGCGATGTGCACGGCTGCCAAGAAGGTAAAACACGCGGCAACGACGACCGTCACCTGTCGCTACACACGCGCAGCTCGCAAGAGTCTGCATAGCCACACTGCGCGCGCACTCGCAACGATTTCCTTTACCCCCGTCGTGGGTGCAAAGACCACGATGCATCAACGCCTCTACTTGCGGCGCCTCGGCCCGAGCCAGACCAAGCAGGCCAACAGCCAATCTGCCGAACAGCCCGCCGGCTAGCGTTCTCGCACGGCGAACCAACGCACAGCAGCGGCCGTGCCGCAGACAACTGCGCCACCCAGCAGCCATCCACCGAGGATGTCGGTCGGCCAGTGCACGCCCAACACGAGACGGCTCGGGCCCATCAAGATGCCAACTGCCAACGCGAGTACGCCGATGATGCGCGGTAGGCGACCGCCGACTGGTGCGAGCAACAGGATCAGGCCGAGCACCACCCACATCGTGATGCCACTCATCGCGTGCCCCGAGGGGAACGACGCCGTCAGCGGCTGAAAGGCCGACTCGGACCAGGCTGGGCGCGTACGACCGACCAGTTCCTTGACGATGTTTTGGAGTGCGAACCCACCGATCGCGCTCAACAGCAGCCACTGCGCCCACACTCTATGCGGGCGCCACAACAGCGCAACCGCGATTGCCACGACCGCTCCCGTGCCGAGATCGCGCGTGGCGAGGCCCAGCGAATCAGCGGGCGAAACAAGCCAGCCCGGATACCCGACCAGGCCGTGGCCGAGCCAGTCGTCGAAGCGCAGAATCGGCTCCCACGCGGCAGCGACGGCAATCAGCAACACCACGAAGAGGCCAAGCAGCACGCCCGCAGCAATGGCGAGCGAGCGAGGGCGCGGGGCGTCAGTCGACGCCTTGCTCCATCGCCGCGTCGATCGCCGACTGCGGCTCATCCTTGCTGGGCACGACGGCTGGGTGCACACCACCCGGTCCAAGGTGCCCTTGAATCGACGGGTTGGATGCATCGAGCAGACCCGCCTCGGCGTAGATCTCGAGCTTCTCGCGCGAATCCTGAATGTCGAGGTTTCGCATCGTCAGCTGCCCGATTCGATCGAGCGGACCGAAGGCCGACTCGGACTTCTCCATGCTGAGGCGCTCGGGGTGGTACGTCAGGTGCGGGCCACACGTTTCGAGCACGGTGTAATCCTCGCCGCGGCGCAGACGCACCTTGACCT
>Ga0194055_10000877_pt1 | contig 24383 bp, 25 predicted proteins | sample SepL449m_MetaG_FD_155482 | JGI IMG/M metagenome (GOLD analysis project Ga0194055, IMG submission 155482) | Anoxic zone freshwater microbial communities from boreal shield lake in IISD Experimental Lakes Area, Ontario, Canada - Sep2016-L442-9m | ecosystem: Environmental > Aquatic > Freshwater >... | reverse complement strand
TCATTAACGCTAAGGCGCTAGCCGCTGCTCTTGAGGCCGAAGGTATGCGTGCAGTGTCGGGTGGAACGGAGACTCACTTAGCTTTGATGGATATTCGCGGCACTGGGGTCACTGGAAAAGTTGCCGACCTGCGCTGCGGGGCTGCTGGAATTGTTATGAATAAGAACTCGATTCCAAATGATCCGGAAAAACCTGGAATTACAAGCGGAATTCGCGTTGGAACGCCGGCAACAACTACCCAAGGTATGGGAGTCGCTGAAATGAAGCAGATCGCATCATTAATCTCGCGCGCAATTGCAAGCGAGGATGCGTCAGTACATGCTGGGCTTAAAACTGAAGTGCATGCTCTGACTTCGCGTTTTCCTATTTATCAGGCGTAAGTGATTTTATGCGTGAGTATTTAGTAACACTATTTATTTCAGCGGCGCTGTGTTACCTCATTACTCCTTACGTTCGTAAACAAGCTATCGCTATGGGTGCCGTTGCACAAATTCGAGGTCGCGACATCCATACAACTCCCACTGCCCGCTGGGGTGGGGTTGGCATGTGGATGGCTATGGCTGTAACTTTTATGATCGTTAATCATCTGCCACTAGTCGGTAATTCTTTCGGACATGAGTCGCAGGGAATCTTCTTAGCCGCCACCGTCATTGTGTTACTAGGCATGGCCGATGATCGTTTCCAATTAGATGCACTGACAAAACTTGCGGGTCAAGTCTTTGCTGCCAGTATTTTATTACTCTACGGAATTCAACTCCTGTGGCTGCCTATCAATGGTGTTATCACGCTTCCTCCAAGCATTGGACAGTTAGTTACCGTATTGATTGTTGTAGTGACGATAAATGCGGTTAACTTCATCGACGGCATGGATGGATTAGCTGCAGGAATTGTCGCTATTGCCGGTATTGCTTTCTTCGCTTTTGCATATTTGTTATCCGTTACTTTTGGTTTCAATCGAGCAGGTGCACCATCACTTATAACTGCAGTACTAGTTGGGCTTTGCATCGGCTTCTTGCCGCATAACGTTCACCCAGCAAGAATTTTCATGGGCGATAGCGGGTCAATGTTGCTGGGACTTCTGCTCGCTTCGGCGGCAATTACATTAACTGGACAAGTAGACTCCAATGCAATTTCAGCCGAATCTGGCGGGCCGACACTGTTGCCGTTATTTTTACCATTTGCAGTCCTAGCCATTCCACTGGCAGATCTATTACTCGCCGTTGGTCGACGAGTAAAGGCTGGAAAATCTCCCTTCACTCCAGATAACGAGCATCTACATCATCGGCTATTGGCTGGTGGAAACTCACAGTTAAGAACCGCCCTGATTTTGTATATGTGCACGGCCACGATTGCCTTTCCAGTGACGATTTTAGCTTTTGAACCGTGGTGGATTGCCCTGGTAACTGCGCTGGGATTAATTGCCGCGACAATTGTTATTAGTAAAAAGGGTAAGGTACTGAAATGAGTCAATCGACCGAGTTTGAAATGTGGCGAGGCGCGGTAATTCCGGCCAGCGTTATGGGAGTTCTAGCAACGATCGTCATGACCTTTGCACGCGGTTCGTCGTCGATCTTGGGTGGAGTTTTAGCCGAGTTTATTGTTCTCATCTTTTTTGGAATTCATTTAGCGATCTCAAAGTTCTCGCGCAAATTAGATCCAATGATGACAATGGTTTTAGTTTTAATTTCATACTTTGCCAAACTCGTAATCTTGGGAGTTTTTCTTCTCGTTGTTGTAAATATGGTGCCCGAGAAGAATTTAGATAGAACTACGTTCGGAGTCGTTGCCGTAGTCATTACTTTTGCGTGGCTGGCAGGAGAGGTACGGGCTTTCTTAAAGCTGCGCCTTCATCTACCATTGCCAGGTGATGCCAGTCACAATCAATCCGTCGAAAAAGGTGGTAACTAATGGCTATGGATGATGATGCAGCATTTTGGTCAATACTCGCCTATTTAATTTCCGGCTTAGTTTTCTGGGGTGGCGCAGGAGCCCTGGGGGATCACTTTCTTGGGACCCACTTTTTGCTCATCAGCGGTTTGTTGCTCGGGCTCGGCTCAAGTTTTTGGCTTATCTGGCTCCGCTTCCTCAAGAGTTAAATCCGCCCCACCGGTTTTGCATGTAGCCGAATAAGCCTCTAAGTTTGCCCATGTACAGCCCCCTCCCCATGGGTAAGAGCTAAAAACCGACTTTATTTTAGAGGAGTTTTAAGTGCGCGTTTTATGGAGCCAAGCCAATCCAGGCTTCGTCGCCCCAAGTAGCGCAGATTTTAATTTCCCCCCTATTTTTGGAAATAGCATCCTATTTACCAAGCCCGTCCTTTTAGTTTTTCTCTCCGTGATTATTGCCGGAACTTTCTTTACTCTCTCAGCTAGAAAAGCCTCAATCGTTCCTTCACGTTTGCAATTTGCCGGTGAATCAATTTACACATTCATCCGCAATGAACTTGGACGCGACGTTATTGGCCCTGAGTTCATGCGCTTTGTTCCCTTTCTCTTCTCACTCTTTATTTTTATTCTGACGAACAACATATTTGGCGTCATTCCACTTTTGCAGTTCCCAACTATGTCGCACATCGGGTTTCCAATTGGTGTGACTATTTTTTCTTACGTTACTTATCACTATGTCGCAATTAAGAAGCATGGTTTGAAAAAGTACGTAATGGACATCTGCTTTATGCCAGGAATTCCAAAGCCTGTTTATTTAATTTTAACTCCGGTTGAGTTGCTTACTTATCTTGTAACACGTCCGCTAACGCTTTCAATGCGTTTATTTGCGAACATGTTTGCTGGCCACCTTCTCCTCCTTGTGTTCACACTTGGTGGCGAATATTTGCTCACGAGCGGATTGATTCTGAAGTTTCTAAGTTTGTTCTCATTTAGCTTTGCAATCGGTTTGAGCTTCTTTGAAATGGGTATCCAAGCGCTACAGGCGTACATCTTTACTCTGTTAACGGCTTTATATATTGCAGGGGCGCTCGCCGACGAGCACTAGCACCACAGTAAATTTGACCAAACAACCGTTTGGCCAATATGAAAGGAAAGAGAAATGACAGGTACTCTCGCAATCGTAGGCTTCGGCCTTTCGACTATTGGACCCGGTACAGCTACCGGCTTGATCTTCGCGGCATACATCAGCGGCGTTGCTCGTCAGCCAGAGGCTCGCAGCATCCTGCAGCCAATCGCATTCCTTGGCTTCGCCCTTGCTGAAGCTTTGGCGCTATTCGGCCTTGTTCTTGCATTCGTACTGAAGTAAGAAATAGATACAAGGAGTACATAGATGTTGAGTCGTATTGGATTTTTAGCAGCCGCTGAGGCGGGTCCTAGTCCGGTCATTCCAAAGCCTGCCGAAATAGCCGTCGGCTTCGTTGCCTTTGGAATTTTGTTCTTAATCATTCGTGCCCGCGCAGTTCCGCGTTTCGAAAAAGCTTATAAGGATCGCACTGAAGCAATTCAGGGTGGCTTAGAGCGTGCAGAAGTTGCACAACGTGAAGCCGCTGCGGCGCTAACGATGTACAAGTCACAACTTGCCGATGCTCGCGGTGAAGCCGCAAAGCTTCGTGAAGAGGCTCGTGCAGAAGGCGCCGTTATTCTCGAGCAGATGCGAACTACTGCTCAAGAAGAGGCGACGCGAATTACGGCCTCGGCTCGAACATCAATTGAAGCTGAGCGTCAAGCTGCTTTCAACTCACTTCTCAATGAAGTAGGTGCGCTAGCAACTGAACTCGCATCAAGAATTGTCGGAGAATCACTCGATGATGCAGCGCGTCAGTCACGTGTGGTCGAGCGCTTCCTTGCAGATGTGGAGAAGGCAAAGTAACTATGACACTCGCACTCAAAGGTTCAAGTCGACTTTCATTGGTTGCAACCCGCGGACAGCTAGAGAAGTTAATCTCCAGCGGTGATGCATCGGTTGCAGCTGAAGTTTCGGCTGACCTTTTGGCGATTGTTACAGTTCTTGACTCTTCAATTGCATTGCGTAGGGCGTTAACTGATTTTGCACGAGATGCGTCCTCTAAAGTTGAATTAAGTAAGACGGTTTTCGCAAAAATTCAAAGCGGAGGCGCCTTTACTTTGCTCGCAACAATGGTTGGTCTGCGTTGGTCATCACCTAAAGATTTAGGCGATGTCCTCGAACTCCTTGCAGTTGAAGCCCAAAGTGTTGCCGTTGAAAAGGCTTCACAGCTGGATCAACTTGAATCCGAACTCTTCGCTTTTGCTCAGATTGTTATTAAGAGCCCAGAGCTTCGTGCCGCATTCGCACTTCGTTCAACGACAGAAGTTAAAAAGAGTGATCTAGTGCGCTCCCTCCTGTCAGGGAAAGCACTTGAAGCATCAATCGATTTAATCTCGTTTTTAGTTGATCATCCACGCGGCCGCAATCTTGAAAATGGTCTAGAAGAGTTTGCAGACATCATCTCAGCGCGTAAAGCCCGCTTGATAGCACACGTTGTTTCGGCCACTGCGCTTACACAAGATCAAACCACTCGCTTAACTAATTCCCTCACAAAGATGATGGGTCACGAAATTCGAGTGAATGTAAGTATCGAAAAGGAAGTCGTGGGAGGTCTGTCAATTCGAATTGCAGATGAGCTCATTGATGGAACTTTGATTGCTCGTTTAGCACAAGCAGATCGCCTGCTTGCTGGTAAGAGCGCTTAAGTTTTTAACTAGAAACAAGAAAAGGGAGAATAAAATGGCGGAACTTACGATCCGGCCCGAAGAGATCCGTGATGCCTTGGCGACATTCGTTAAGTCATATGATCCAGGGACTGCGTCTCGCGATGAAGTCGGAACTGTTAGCCAAGCAGGCGATGGAATTGCACGCGTCGAAGGTCTCCCGTCGACAATGGCAAACGAACTTTTGCAGTTTGAGAACGGAACCCTCGGTCTTGCGTTAAACCTTGATGTGCGCGAAATCGGTGTAGTTATTCTGGGTGATACAACAGGAATTGAAGAAGGTTCATCAGTTCGACGTACTGGAGAGATTCTCTCTGTACCAGTCGGCGATGCTTTCCTAGGTCGCGTTGTTGATCCACTTGGACGCCCAATCGATGGCAAAGGCGAAATTAAAGCCGATGCACGTCGTGCCCTTGAAGTACAGGCACCATCGGTAGTTGAGCGCCAGCCAGTTAAAGAGCCATTAGCAACTGGAATTAAAGCCATCGATGCCATGACAGCAATCGGTCGCGGACAGCGCCAGCTAATTATTGGTGACCGTCAGACTGGAAAGACTGCCGTTGCAGTTGACACAATTATTAACCAGAAGGAAAACTGGAAAACTGGAGATCCAAAGAAGCAAGTTAAATGTATCTATGTTGCTATTGGTCAAAAGGGTTCAACTATTGCATCCGTTAAAGCTGCTCTAGAAGAAGCTGGCGCAATGGAGTACACGACAATCGTGGCATCTCCGGCATCCGACCCGGCAGGCTTCAAGTATTTAGCTCCATACACCGGCTCTTCAATTGGACAGCACTGGATGTATAAGGGCGAGCATGTTCTTATCGTCTTTGATGATCTTTCAAAGCAAGCTGAGGCTTATCGTTCAGTTTCACTATTGCTTCGTCGTCCACCAGGCCGCGAGGCATACCCTGGAGATGTTTTCTACTTACACTCACGCCTATTAGAGCGTTGCGCAAAGCTCTCCGATGAGCTCGGTGGCGGTTCAATGACTGGTCTGCCAATCATTGAGACTAAGGGAAATGACGTATCTGCTTTCATTCCTACAAACGTAATTTCAATTACCGATGGACAGTGCTTCTTAGAAACAGATTTATTCAACGCCGGTGTTCGCCCAGCGATCAACGTAGGTGTCTCTGTTTCTCGCGTGGGTGGTTCAGCTCAGACTAAGGCGATGAAGAAGATTGCCGGACGTTTGCGTCTTGACCTTGCGCAGTTCCGTGAGCTCGAAGCTTTCGCAGCTTTCGGTTCCGACCTTGATGCAGCATCAAAGGCACAACTTGAGCGCGGCGCGCGAATGGTTGAGCTACTTAAGCAAGGTCAGTACTCACCGTACTCACTAGAGCGTCAGATTGTTTCAATCTGGGCCGGTACATCAGGTGCACTCGATGACGTTGCAGTTGCCGATATTCGCCGATTTGAATCAGAGCTTCTGGATTACATTGGCCGTGAACGCAAAGCAATCTTTGATGTTATCGCCGAAACCAAGCAGTTAGAAGATGACACAGTCGCTTCAATGGTTGAGGCAGTTGCCTCATTCAAGTTGCGCTTTGTTCCTACTATCGCCGTTGTTGTAAAAGATGCACCAGTAGAGGCACTTGAGGGCGAAGGCTCTGAGCAAATCACTAAGCACGTTCCTCCTCATAAGGAGTCCGCGAAAGCGTAATCCCATGGGTGCCCAACTCCGCATTTATCGCAGACGCATGCGATCCGTAAAAGCGACTAAAAAGATTACGAAAGCTATGGAGTTAATCTCTGCTTCTCGTATCGTTAAGGCGCAACAACGGGTTACTGCGTCGACTCCTTATGCTTATGAGTTGACCCGTGCTGTTTCTGCAGTTGCCACATACTCTTCAACAAATCACCCGCTAACGACTCCAACTGAAAATCCAATCCGTGCTGCGGTTTTGATAATCACCTCAGATCGTGGAATGGCTGGCGCGTATTCAAATAATGCGATTAAAGAAGGGGAGCAGTTAGTAACTCTTCTTCGTGAGCGCGGTTTGCAAACAACCTCGTATTTGGTAGGCCGAAAGGCAGTTAACTACTACCGCTTCAGAAATCGTGCAATCGCAGGTTCATGGACAGGTTTCTCAGATAATCCAACGTATGAAAATGCTAAAGAAGTTGCCGATGCATTAATCATCGCTTTCCTAGCCGATGCACAAACGGATGTTGCCGGTGTCGATGAGATCCATATCGTTTTCACCCAGTTTGAATCGATGATGACTCAAAATGCACAAGCTAAACGTATGTTGCCACTTGAGGTCGTTGAATCTTCTGAACCCGTTCCAACTGGCTTACTGCCAATGTATGAATTCGAACCAAGTGGCGAAAAAGTGCTCAACGCTCTTCTTCCGCGCTATATCGAGGCTCGAGTCTTTAACGCAATGTTGCAATCGGCTGCTTCCGAGCATGCTGCACGCCGCCGTGCGATGAAGTCAGCAACTGATAATGCTGATGAGTTAATCAAGTCGCTAACCCGACTTGCGAACGCGGCCCGTCAAGCCGAAATTACCCAAGAGATCAGTGAAATTGTTGGCGGCGCAGACGCGTTGGCCTCAGCTAGTGCAGGGAGTGAATGATGTCGACAGAGACAACCAATAAGGGTCGCGTAGCGCGAGTAATTGGACCGGTGGTGGATATTGAATTCCCTGCCGATGCGATGCCCGCAATTTTCAACGCCCTCAAAGCAGACGTGACGTTGAGCGGTGAGACCCGCACATTGACCCTAGAAGTTGCCCTACACATTGGCGACAACTTAGTCCGTGCCATCTCGATGCAACCTACCGATGGAATGGTTCGCGGAACCCCCGTCACCGACACAGGTTCGGCAATTTCTGTACCTGTAGGTGATGTAACGAAGGGGCATGTATTTAACACTCTTGGTGAATCACTCGATGTTCCTACATCTTCTCTTGATATTAAAGAGCGCTGGCCAATCCACCGTAACGCTCCTTCATTTGACCAACTTGAGTCAAAGACAGAGATGTTTGAGACTGGTATCAAAGTTATCGATCTATTAACACCATATGTAAAGGGTGGAAAGATTGGTCTATTCGGCGGTGCCGGTGTTGGTAAGACAGTTTTGATTCAGGAAATGATTTATCGCGTAGCTGAAAACTTCGGTGGAGTATCTGTATTCGCCGGTGTTGGTGAGCGTACTCGTGAAGGTAATGACTTATTTTTGGAAATGACTGAAACCGGCGTTATCAATAAGACTGCATTGGTCTTTGGTCAGATGGATGAGCCACCTGGCACGCGTCTTCGTGTTGCACTCTCTGCGCTAACAATGGCTGAGTACTTCCGCGATGTTCAAAAGCAAGATGTGCTTTTATTCATCGACAACATTTTCCGTTTCACTCAGGCAGGTTCAGAGGTTTCAACACTTCTTGGCCGTATGCCATCTGCCGTGGGTTATCAGCCAACTTTGGCCGATGAGATGGGCCAATTGCAGGAGCGCATTACGTCAACACGTGGTCACTCAATTACATCTATGCAGGCGATTTATGTTCCTGCAGATGACATTACCGACCCGGCCCCACACACAACTTTTGCGCACTTAGATGCGACAACAGTTCTATCTCGTCCAATTTCAGAGCTTGGAATTTATCCTGCAGTGGATCCTCTGGATTCATCGTCGCGTATTCTCGATCCTCGCTATATCGGTGAGCACCACTTCCGTGTTGCTAACCGCATTAAGCAGATCTTGCAGCGTTACAAGGATCTCCAGGACATCATCGCAATCTTGGGAATCGATGAGCTATCTGAAGATGACCGCATTTTGGTTGGTCGCGCACGCCGCATTCAGCGCTTCTTGTCACAAAATACTTTCGTGGCCAAGGTCTTCACTGGTCTAGAAGGTTCATTTGTGCCAGTTACTGAAACAATCTCTGCATTCGAAGCTCTTGCCGATGGAAAGTACGATCACATTCCAGAGCAGGCATTCTTTATGTGCGGTGGATTAGAAGATGTAGAGCGCAAGGCCGCTGAACTAGCAGCGAGTGTTGGAAAGTAATTTCACATGACACTTAACGTCGAATTAGTATCGCCAACCGAGCGCGTGTGGTCAGGGGAGGCAACTTCAGTCTCTGCTCGCACTATCGATGGCGATCTCGGCATTTTGACCGGGCACACACCTTTATTTGGTGTCCTAGTCGACGGAAAAGTAAGTATTACTGGTGTTGATGGAAGCACCTCTGACTTTAACGTCAGTGGTGGCTTCTTATCAGTTTCAAATAATCGAGTGTCAATTCTCTCTGAAACGGTCAGTAGCTAACCTACTTTAAGTGGTGCTCAGTTTCGATAATTCGCACGGTTTTTGATTTTCCACGCATGACAATTGACTGGCTAACGGCACCGAAACTTGTGTAACGAATACCTTTAATAAGCTCGCCATCAGTTACGCCGGTGGCCGCAAGAAAAACATCATCGGAGTTAACTAAATCTTTAGTATGTAAAACTGGACCAGAGGCTTTTCCATCGATGTGCAACTGACCTTGGATTGAGCCCCCTAAGCAAATCATTGCCGCTGCAGTAATTACGCCTTCAGGTGTCCCTCCGACTCCCATCAATAAATCGATGCCAGTATTAGGACGCGCAGTTTCAATTGCAGCTGCGACATCTCCATCTTGAATTAAACGGATGCGAGCACCTGCAGCGCGAATCTCACTTATCAACGCTTCATGGCGTGGTCGATTCAGGACTACTACCGTGATGTCACTTACGGGTAAATTCTTAGCTTTAGCAACGGCTTTGATATTGGCTTCAGTAGAGGCCAAAATATTGATTACACCCGCAGCCTCTGGTCCGGTCACAATTTTATTCATATAAAAGGAGGTCTTTGGGTCATACATAGTTCCGCGAGGTGCGAGTGCAATTACAGAAATTGCACCGCCCATTCCATTTGCTGTCAGTGATGTTCCATCTATTGGATCAACTGCAACGTCGCATGCAGGCCCCTCCTGATTACCAACATGTTCACCATTGTGCAACATTGGTGCTTCATCCTTTTCGCCTTCACCAATAACAACTATTCCGCTCATATCGACCGTGTTAATCATTTCGCGCATCGCCTCAACTGCAGCTTTGTCGGCTAAATTTTTCTCTCCTCGTCCCACCCAAGGCGCAGCAGCCATCGCTGCCGTTTCGGTAACACGGATTAACTCAAGAGCTAAGTTGCGATCTGGGACTGGAGGCATTATTCACGGCTCACTTTCGCACCTAGGGAACAGAGTTGTTCGGCAAAGTTAGGGTACCCACGATCAACGTGGAAAGCACCATCTATCGTAGTTTCACCCTCACTCACAAGGGCTGCCAGGATTAATCCCGCTCCAGCACGTATATCGGTCGCTTCAACTGGGGCTCCTGAGAGCTCTGGTACACCATCGATGGATGCGTGATGACCATCAACTGCAACTTGAGCACCTAGCCGAATGAGTTCGTTAACAAACATGAAACGCGATTCAAAAACATTTTCAGTAACTAATGAGTTGCCTTCTGCAATCGCATTGAGCGCAATAACCATTGGCAGTAAATCGGTGGGAAATCCGGGGTAGGGCAGCGTTGCTACATCAATGGCTTGTGGGCGTGAATCCATTCGCACGCGAACCCCATCGGCAGTTGTCGTAACAATCGCACCAGCAGATGCTAGCTTTTCTAAAGGCAGTTCAAGATCTTGAGAACGAGCTCCATGAATCGTGATATCTCCTTGGGTCATTACTGCAGCAAATGCCCACGTTCCAGTAATAATGCGATCGGGGATGGTGGCGTGTGAAGCTGGATTCAATTTTTTGACACCCGTGATTGTAATCAACGGTGATCCGAGGCCGGCAATCTGCGCCCCCATTGCAACGAGAAACTCACCGAGATCAACTAGATCAGGCTCCCGAGCGGCATTATCAATAATAGTTTGACCCTTAGCTAAAACAGCCGCGGTCATAATATTTTCAGTTGCACCGACGCTTGGAAAATCTAACTCGACGCGAGTGCCGATTAACCCATTCGGCGCTTCGGCAATGACGTAACCATGTTCGATATGGGCTTTAGCGCCTAGGGATTCAAGGCCCTTAATATGAAAATCTAAACCACGTGAACCAATTGCATCTCCACCCGGGAGAGCCACCTCAGCCTTTCCAATACGTGCAACTAGAGGGCCTAAAACATTTATCGATGCGCGCATTTTACGAACGAGGTCGTAATCAGCTCGGTGACCAAGAACCTCTGGAACATCGATAGTTAAAATATCTTTGGAATGTACGACTGTGCACCCTAAACGCGTCAAGAGCTCGGCCATGATTTCAACATCGGCAATTTCTGGAACGTTTGTAATAGTTGACTTACCCACGGCCAAGAGAGAGGCGGCCATTAGTTTAAGGACTGAGTTCTTAGCACCGGTAACGCTGACTTCACCACGTAGACGGGCTCCGCCAGTAACGCGGAAACGATCCAGAGATGCCATGCCCGCAGTCTACTTATAGGCTAGGGGCATGGTTAATTTGACGCGTATTTATACCAAGACCGGCGATGACGGTACGACTTCTCTCGGAGACATGAGTCGAACATCAAAGAATGACCCGCGCCTTGAGGCATATGCCACAGTAGATGAAGCTAACTCCTCAATTGGCGTGGTGCTGTCAACTGATGAATTGAGTGACGATGTTCGCGCGCTTTTAGTTCGAATTCAAAATGATTTATTTGATGTAGGTGCTGACTTATGTACCCCGGTTGTAGATTCACCTGCTTTTGAACCGTTGCGAGTTTTGGAGTCACAGATTACATATTTAGAAACTCAAATTGATAAATACAATGGTGAACTAGAATCTCTTCGCTCTTTTGTTTTACCTTCTGGAACTCCCGCAGCTGCTCATTTGCACGTAGCACGTACGGTTGTACGCCGTGCTGAACGTTGCACGTGGGCTGCCATACACGCCTTTGGCGGAGGAGTAAGTCCGATAACTGCCAAGTACTTAAATCGATGTTCCGATCTTCTTTTCGTTTTGGCGCGTCATGCAAATAAAGAAATTGGTGACCAACTCTGGGTACCTGGAGCCAATCGTTAATTATTGACGACAGTATACGAAGAAGTTGGTAGTTTTATTGTCGTAGCGTCGTGGTGACAATTTGCAGAAACCCCGGAAACTACATGATGAAGCTCAATGGGTTCCTGACTTATCAGCAAAATCGTAATAATCGTTTTAGGTGCTGTTCCTGCAGCCAACATATTGATTAGTCCAAAGTTGCGAATTGTTTTATCATCGGCTGACGTTTGACCCACAACATTGGCGCTAATTTCCCACCAAGTACAACCATTTGTGGATGCTAACTGAACGGCGCCACAAGTGAATTTCTCGCAAATTCGAACTCCGTCTACAACTTGCGCTAACTGCCGCGTCAGAGACACGTTATTAGACACCGTGCTCACCAACTCTTTAGCGGTTGGAATTTTGGCAAAGACTTCACCATTAGATTTAAATCCAGCTGGCGGCCACTTCGGCGAAGGCGATGGAGTTACTGTTTTCTTCTTGACAACAGGTTTCTTTACCGGGGTCGCTTTCTTAGTTGTAGTTGCTTTGGGTGTGGGGGTGGGCGATTTAGTAGCGCTATAAGCGACTGGAGTTACCAAAGTAGTCACTAGAACCATCGCTAGAAAGCGTTTAATCACGATCCCACTTAAATTTACGAACTGAAAAGTAAATCCCGATTGCTAGCCACATCATAAGTACGATGAAAGTACGGCCATTTTCCCAGGACTTTGCTACTTCTTGCGTTGCAAATGAGTCAGGTAAGAAAACCGATCGCATTCCTTGGGTTAACCACTTTAAGGGAAAGATTGCTGCAACTTGCTGCATCCATGCTGGTAGTTGCGTGAAAATAAAGAAAACGCCACTAAAGAACTGCAAAATAATTACGATTGGTGAAACAACGGCGGATGCACCACGACCACTTTTTGGAACAATTGAAAATGCAATTCCAAGAGCGGTCGAGCATGCGCTACCAAGAAGGACTAACCAAGCGAAAGTCAGCCATTTGCTCGCATCAGTCGGCATATGAACGCCAAAGAAAATTACGCCAAAGCCAAAGAGCATAAGTATTTGAATCACCATGCTGACAGAGACCAATATAGCTTTACCGATGAAATAACTCGATGCTGGCATCGGTGTTCCACGCAAACGTTTAAGTGCTCCGAAGTCACGCTCGAGCGGAATGGTGATAGCTAGAGCTTGAAAACCAGTATTTACAAGACCTGATGCAATCATTCCAGCCACAAAATATTGAGAGAAAGTTACGCCCGGAGCAATCGTATCTTTAAATACCGAACCAAAAATTACGAGGAGGATGACTGGAAATAAAAGCGTAAAGACCACCGACTCGCGTTGGCGCGCGAACTGACGAATCTCCAACCCTCCACGACGAAGGCCGAGTGAGAGCGCGCTCGGTATCTTATTCATGAGGTACACCAATCATCTTTAAGTAAATATCTTCAAGTGAGAGGCGAGTGATCGTAAGTTCGGGGATCTCGCCGTTGAAAGATGTGGTCAGTTGGCCAACTAGCGCAGTCGGGTTATCGGTAGCTTCTGACTTAATTTCATCGCCATCGCGCCAAGTAACCATGGCCTTGGAAGTTGATCGCCCGCCTAGCTCGGCAGGGGTTGCAACTTCAACGATACTGCCAGCATTAATTACTCCAACGCGATCGGCAAGAGCTTCAGCCTCATCTAAGTAGTGGGTGGTGAGGAGAATTGTCGTTCCATCGCCGCGCAGTTTCTCAATCAAAGCCCAAAAGTTACGGCGGGCTTGTGGATCAAAACCAGTAGTCGGCTCATCCAGAAAGAGTAGTTCGGGATTACCGATGATTCCCAAAGCAACATCTAAGCGTCGACGCTGCCCTCCCGATAATTTTCGAATCAGAGAGTTTGTCTTGTCATCTAAACCAACTGAGTTAATAACTTCGTCAACTTCGCGCGGGTTGGAGTAATAACCACTGAAGTGTTGAATAGTCTCAACCACCGTTAAATCGCCCGAATCTGAGGTCGCTTGCAGCACAATTCCAATTCGGTCGCGCCATTGGCGTGCCTCTTGACCATCAAGGCGCGGATCAAAACCTAGGACCGAAACATCACCGCTATCGCGCGACCTAAAGCCTTCAAGAATTTCTACCGTCGTTGTTTTGCCTGCGCCGTTTGGACCAAGTAAGGCAAAGATTTCGCCCTGAGCAATTGTTAGGTCAATTCCTTGGACGGCATGGATATCACCGTAGCTCTTCGTCAGAGCTTTGACCTCGATTGCGTTCATGTGGTGATACTACTATGCCAACTACTGTGAGAAAATATGGCCATGAGCCCGCGCAGAAACTACCCCAAGAACAAGCGGCCAAAATCTGAAGATCGCGATATCGCCACGTCGAATCAAACTTTTGAAGAACATCATGAGGGGCTCTATACCGTTCGTAAATTAACGGGCTCCGCTTCAACAAAACCTTATAGGTGCCCAGGTTGTGACCAAATGATTCCAATGGCAACTCCTCACATAGTTGCGTGGCTAGAAGATGATGAAGAGAGCCGCCGACATTGGCATAGTGCATGTTGGGCGAAGAAGAATAACCGCCGACCTAATACTGAGCGAACACGAAACGCACCTAGATATTAACCGAGTCGACCCTTTAATATTTTTATTAATTTAATAATTAAAGAATCATCGGCTGGACGTCGCCTAAAGCTTAAGAAATGGAGCGGCAGATGAAAGCGTGTTCGTACTACTGTGCGTGCAAATGTGTACTCCAACAAGCCTTCAGGGCCATGAACCCGACCCGAACCGCTATCTTTTACGCCCCCAAAGGGCACTGAGGAGATAGTGGCAAAAGCAAAGGTCGAATTAATTGCAACCATTCCACACTGTAGTTTTGATGCAATCTGCTTTCCCTTTCGCTTGGACCAGACATTGGCGCCAAGTCCATATCGCGAGGCATTAGATAGTTCAATTGCCTCACGCATTGAAGCAACGCGATTAATAATAATAATTGGACCGAAAGTCTCCTCACGCATTGCGATGGAATCCTCTGGGACGTCGATCAATACTACGGGTTGTATAAAAGGCGCCTTCACCGAAGTAGGTCCACCATAAACACAGGTTCCACCATCTGCAATAGCGGCTTTAATGTGGGATTGAACAACTTTTATTTGAGATGGCATTGTTGCCGGACCATAGTTTGCATCCCCCGCAGCGCCGGAGTGAATTGTAGAAGCAAGTTCAATTGCACGCGCAATGAATTCATCGGCTACTTTTTCATCTACATAAACGCGCTCTGCGCCGATACATGATTGACCAGCGTTGGCCATGGCAGACCACATGGTCGCATCAACGGCGCGTTTAATATCCGCATCCGCTGCCACAATGACTGGATCTTTTCCACCGCATTCAAGAACAACTGGCGTCATGACGCTTGCGCATTGGGCAGCTACTAACTTAGCTGTACGAGTTGAACCCGTGAATGAAATCTTATCTACGCCACTTGTACAAAGCGCGCCTCCAGTTTCACCTAGGCCGGTAATTGTTGTGAAGATATCGGCAAAAGGTGCAACTTCACTAAAACTCTCTTCAAGCCACATTCCGACACCAGGTGTGAATTCACTTGGCTTAAAGAGAACGGTATTGCCTGCAGCAAGTGCGTATGAAATCGAACCAACTGGAGTAAAAATCGGATAGTTCCATGGGCCAATTACACCTATGACGCCAAGCGGTGATCGTTCAACCGTGGCTGCCATATTGGCCATTAATAATCCAGGGCGGCGATAAGACGTACGCATTATTGATTCTGCATGCCGCGCGGCCCAACCAATATGACTTACCGCGATGCCCACCTCAAGTCTGGCATCACTGAGAGGCTTTCCGGTTTCAAGTGATATTAAATGGGCGATCTCTTCAATACGATTAATAATTAATGAGCTCCACGCCAACAAAACTTGCTTTCGTCCGCCAAAACTCAAAGCTTGCCACTTGGTACTAGCAGTCCTTGCATGCTCTACAAGTACCGCAACTTCACTCTTATTCATCATTGGATATGTACCGATTACTTCACCAGTGGCGGGGTTATGCGAATTAAAGACGGGCCTGCGTTTAGTTGCCATGGTTTGAAGCGTACTGGTGCGTCGATACAATTTGTAGCATGAGCGAGATAATTAGACCCAGTACTCTCTTGCCGGCTCTACGTACCCCATTTCACGTTCGCACTAAAGACGGTGTGGAACTTATTGGCGAAGTTGCAGCTCCGCTTGCTGCTAGCCGGGGTGCGATTCTCTGCTTGCATCCTCTGCCAACGGCAGGTGGAATGATGGATAGCCATGTATTTAAGAAAGCGGCCAATAGATTGCCAGCGCTGGCTGACATTACGGTTGTGCGTTTTAATTCACGCGGAACAAGCAGCGAGGCTGGCAGCAGCACCGGGGAGTTCGATAATGGAGATTCAGAGGCACTGGATGTTCAAGCGATGCTTGAATACTGCTTCGATACTTTAAAACTTGAAAATGTATGGGTTCTTGGTTGGTCATTTGGAACTGATTTAGCGTTGCGCCACGCGAAAGACTCACGGCACAAGGGTTTAATTTTGTTGAGCCCGCCACTTCGCACTACTAACGAAGAAGATTTATTGTATTGGAATACCGACCCGCGTCCGATAATTGCCCTCGTTCCGGAGTTTGATGATTACCTAAAACCCGATCAAGCACGATTGCGCTTTGTTTGTGTTCCCAAGTTAACAATTATTGCCGTTGAAGGAGCTAAGCACTTATGGCTGGGGGAACCATTTGTCCATCGCGTGCTCTCGGAAATAAATTCAATTGTAACGGGCAGACCAGAACCTTTACCGTTGGAGTTCTAGGAGGCTTCCGCACGAGGAATGATGACCTCATCCATAATTAAAATAATTGATGCAGCAACTGGAACGGCAAGTAATCCGCCAATAAGGCCAAGTAAAGATGAGCCAATAAGGGCGGCGATAATAGTTACAGCGCCCGGTACTGACATTGTCTTCTTCATAATGCGCGGTGTAACAATATAGTTCTCAACTTGAATATAAATGACATAACCTAGAAAAGCGACCACACCTATTAGAACCGACTGGGTGAGCGCGATAACGGTCACAATTGCACAGCCAATCATGTGCCCAACTAGCGGGATAAGACCACAGACCAAAATAATCATTGCAATTGCAAAAGGTGATGGCAGGCCTAAAGCTAACGAGAGAATAAGAATAAAGATGCTACCCATTATCGAGATAATAATTTGACTTCCCACAAATGAACCAACGCGTCCAATAATGGCATCAGTTAACCGCCCTACGCGATCACGGCGACTTGCTGGTACAAGTGAGAGGCCCAGCTTTATGGCTTGAGGTAGAGAGGTGATGAAGTAGAGCGTCAAAATCAAAACCGTTAGAACCGAGAAAAAGCCCGAAAGAATGGATTTTCCAACTCCAAGGACGCCACCGAAAGTCGAAAAAAGCAGCGTTCCATTTGATGTTACGGACTTTAATTTCTCTTGCAAGGTGGAAATAATTCCGTATTGCACATCGAGTTTATGAATTGCCGCATTTTTAGTTAAATCATTTAGTAATCCAGGTGCCTTATTAATTAGTTGAGTGCCTTGGCTAACAACTGGAGGTGCCACAACTAAAGCAAAGAAGACAACAAATATGATGACCGATGCAAAAATGATTGCTACAGCCGAAGCGCGAGATAAGTTTCTACGGCGAAGAGCTTCAACTGCGGGGTTTAAACCTGTTGCAAGAAATAGAGCAATAAGAATCAATACAAATATCTGGCTAACGCTTGCCAGTGCGCGCATTAATACGATCGCGGTTAACACACCTAAAGTGGCTATAAAACCGAAATAAAATGGATGTGCTCTATTGATGGGTTCACCAAGGGCTCCAAAGTCTGGAGCAAGCGTTGCCGGTTTAACTGTTCGCTGGGACGCCTTCTTTATTCGCGCTGAAATAGCCATGAATCTATTGTAAAGTGCACTGCAAGTGAATTGGTATCACGCAGTTCACATAATCGACACATTGATAGGCAAGAATAGGAACCATGGCACTGAAAATAACTGGTCTAGGCGATGAGATCGCTGCCGTTACTGGCCTGCCATGGCATTTAAACCTAGAAGAATGGCCTGAAGATCCAGTCCTGGCTGAAAAACGCGGTATTTCGCGCCATATCGTGCGCTTAGTTCGCGCAACTGATGATCCGGAATCTCAAGTGTATGCCGTGAAAGAGACGGTGCAAGAATTCGCCAATCGAGAATACAAAATTCTTCGCGAACTCAATCACTTGGGGGCTCCCTGCGTAGAACCAATTGCAGTTGTTGAAGGCCGTACCGATATTTCGGGCGGAGAATTACCTTGCGCAATTGTCACAAGATTTTTGCCGTACTCATTACCCTATCGAGTTCTCTTATCTGGCTCAGTTACAGCCCATGATGTTACGACGATGGCAAGCGCTCTTGCATTACTACTAGTACGAATGCATTTACTCGGTTTTTGGTGGGGCGATTGCTCGCTATCAAATACTTTATTTAGACGCGATGCCGAAGGTTTTGCCGCCTATCTTGTCGATGCCGAAACTGGCGAGTTTCAAAAGAGTTTAAGTGATGGGCAACGCGAACATGATTTAGATATTGCAATGTTTAATGTTGCCGCCGAGCTTGAGGATTTGTCTCTCTCGGGTGTTCTGTATCCCGGTATGGATCCAGTGCGCGCAGCTGAAGCCGTCATACGTCGCTATCGCCGTATTTGGACAGCGCTGAGGGATCGCCAATTATTAGATCCTAAAGATCGCCACGCAGTTGAACGTGCAATGCGTGCACTTCACGATTTAGGTTTTGCCGTTGAAGAGGTATCAATCACAATAGATGGCGACACTCAAATGCTTTCATTCCAACCTAAACTAGTTGCTGCCGGTTACCACAAGGCTCGCTTGCGCGAATTAATGGGATTGGACACGGAAGAGTTACAAGCAAAGCGTTTGCTAGCATCATTTGATCGCTATAGAGCACGTGAAGATCGCAGCGGCGCCTCGGTCACCGAGATGGCTAAAAAATGGTTCTTAGAAGTATTTGAACCAATCATTAACCGAGTTCCGGAAGAGATGCGTGGTCGTGTTGAACATGCTCAGATGTTCCATGAGATTCTTGAAAACCGTTGGTATCTTAGTGAGCAAAAAGGCTCAGATGTAGGTCTTGAGTTTGCTGCCGACAATTACATCAATGAAATACTCCCTTACAGGCGAGATTCAGGTGTTGATCTCATTACCGAGTAAGATTTCGGTGTGAGCAACCCTCCTAATTTTGCACAAGCTGTAGATCTGAGCTCGCTCGGCAAACCTAAAGCAACACCGGCCGGACCAATGCCAGGCTTTGAAGTTACTGCCGCAAATTTAACGGCCGATTTTCTGCCGCTATCTAGCACCAAGCCCGTCATCGTTATTGCATGGTCTGCGAGATCACCTGAATCGATGGAGATGGTCAATGTTCTCGGAGGGTTAGAAAAGAGCTATCAAGGAAGTTGGGCACTGGCTCGTTTAGATATCGATGCCGAACCTCAAGTGGCACAGGCACTTCAAACAAAAAACGTTCCTTACGCCGTCGCTCTAATTGGCGAACAGATGGTTCCACTCTTTGAGCAGAGCTATCCCGAAGCCCAAATTCGTTTAGTTCTAGATAAAGTTTTAACTCTGGCTTCAGAGCAAGGCGTCGGTGCAGCGCCCGTAGAGATCAGTGAGCCTGAAGAGGACGAAGCTATGGCTGCGCTTGAAGTCGGTGATTTTGTAACTGCAGAGGCTGCATACAAAAAACTTCTCGCGCGTAAACCTGCCGATAGTTTTGCAAAGTTAGGCCTTGCACAAACTCAGTTACTTATTCGAACTAATGGATTAGAACTGAGCACCGTACTTGAGAAAGCTAAAGAGACCCCAAGCGATATCGCGTTGCAGTTACAGGCGGCCGATATGGAGATTGCACATGGTGGCGTAGAGAATGCTTTTAATCGCTTGTTGCATATGGTGAAAGGTACATCTGGAGATGATCGCACCAGGGTGCGAGAGCATCTACTTACTCTCTTTACCTTAGTCGATCCAGCAGATCCAAGATTAATATCGGCGCGCAGCGCACTTGCGAATGCACTCTATTAATGAATACACCGGCTGCAAGTAGGGAACTAAAGTATTTAAGAGCCCTATATTTCTTATTTGGTGTTTTGATTATGTCTTGGTTGCCTCGATTTCCTGAGGTCAAAGTTAATTTAGGTCTATCAAATGGCGCCTTTGGCTCTCTGATGAGCCTTTCTGCAGTTGGTTCACTAATTTCATTATTCACCGTCGGGCACCTTGTTCACAATTTCGGTGCCAAGTTAGTTTTACGAATTGCAATAGTTTCTATGACGGGTAGTCTTATTTTCTTGACCAGCACGCACTCGGCAGTGATATTTTTCATAAGCAACATAGTTCATGGTGCTGCAATATCCGCTTTTCATGTTTCAATAACTGCCCAGGGATTTAATTTTCAGGATCGACGTAAGCGTCACGTAGTGACCCAGTTAAGTGGCTTCTGGAGTGGCGGAGCTCTTATCACGGCGATCGTTTCCGGAGTTCTTGTTGATCGAATTTCGCTGAGTAGGCACATTTCTAGCCTTGCCATTATTGTTTTAGTTCTCATGCTTTTCATAATCACGGCCATCGGCGAAAATTTAATAAAGCCCAATACGAATATCGCGACAAGGAATCTGATCTCTGAATTATTCAAGGGTTTTAAGATCGATGGAGTCATATCAGGAGTTATGTTTTGCGCAGGATTTCTTGAATTAAGCGTGGGGGATTGGGCTTCAATTTTCCTCAAAGAGGATATTGGCATCAAAGGTGGGCTCAATACCCTTCCGTATATTCTCTTTACTTTTGCGATGATTGCTGGGCGAATAACAGTTCATCGCTTATTTGGTAGGTATTCAATACTGAACTTAGTCAAGATAGCCTCAGTAATTTCTGGAACCTCCTTTATAGCGGGAATTCTTGCAATAAAAATTATTGGTGTAGAAAATAAGCCTCTCGCTTTGTGTATCTTGAGTTTTAGTTTCTTATTGGCCGGACTTGGATCATCATTCCTTGTACCGAGTATCATGAATGCTGGAAATACTCGATCTGATTCACCAAGTAGTGTTTTAGTAGCTCAATTGAGCCTAATTAATAACTCTGCATCATTTATTATGCGCCTAGTAATTGCATGGACGGCGCAGGCCTTTTCCCTATCAATTGCGTTACTAATTCCAGCTATTCTCGTTCTAACGGTTCCGTTTTTTGCCAAAGCATTTAAAAACGTTTAAACCAGACTGTGGCTAGCGGCGGGATTGAAATGGAAGCCAAGAGATGAGCTCCATCATTTAAAGTTATTTGCGAATTTGTAACGCCACTTCCACCAAAAGCGAGATCATCAGTATTTAGAACTTCGCGCCATGTACCAGTAGTTGGAAATGGGAGTAGATAGCGCTCATGTGGCATAGGAGAAAAATTAGTAACGCAAACAAGTGGTGTACCCGCATCATCCCAGCGCGCAAAAGCTAAAACGTTGGCCGCACCGTCATTACCTACTAGCCAAGTAAAACCCTCAGGAGATGTGTCCTTCTGCCACAGCGCGGGGGTGGCTACATAGTGTGAGTTAAGGGTGGCGACAGTCTTTTGGATCGACTTGTGCTCATCGAATTCGGTTAAATACCACTGCAGGCCAGCGCTTTCACTCCACTCGTCATTTTGAGCAAACTCACTTCCCATGAAGATAAGTTTCTTACCTGGGTGAGCCCACATATATCCATAGAGCGCACGCAACGTAGCTAATTTTTGCCAGCGGTCGCCAGGGAATTTATTTACGAGCTGGCCCTTACCATGGACAACTTCATCATGAGAGAGCGGCAACATGAAGTTTTCACTCCACGCGTAGAGAATTGAAAAAGTAATTTCATTATGGTGATAAATTCGGTGAATCGGATCATGCTGCAAATACTGCAAAGTGTCATGCATCCAGCCCATGTTCCACTTAAAACCAAAGCCAAGTCCACCCGATGATGTCTCTCGAGTTACCCCTGACCACGCTGTAGATTCTTCGGCAATCATCATGATGCCTGAGTGAGTTTTGTAAGCCGTCGATGTCGCCTCTTGTAGTAGTTGAACGGCCTCTAAATTCTCACGGCCACCGTTTTTATTAGGAAGCCATTGACCTTCCTCGCGCGAATAATCTAAATACAACATGGAGGCAACGGCATCGACACGTAGACCATCGATATGGAACTCGGTAAGCCAGTACAAGGCACTTGCGACCAGAAAGTTTCGGACTTCATTTCGTCCGAAGTTAAAGATTAACGTTCCCCAGTCTGGATGCTCACCTAAGCGTGGGTCGGAGTGCTCGTAAAGCGCAGTTCCATCAAAGTTAGCTAAGGCCCATTCATCCTTAGGAAAGTGTGCCGGGACCCAATCCAGAATTACTCCAATATCTGCGGCATGGAGTGCATCAACTAAAAACTTAAATTCATCGGGAGATCCAAAACGCGATGTTGGTGCAAAGAAAGATGTGACTTGATATCCCCATGATGGACCGTATGGGTGTTCGGTCACTGGCATGAATTCAACATGCGTAAAACCTTGAGACTTAACGTAGGAGACCAGCTCGGTTGCTAATTCGACGTAGGTAAGACCTAACTTCCATGAGCCCAAATGAACTTCGTAAACGCTAACCGGGGCTCGCCAAGGCTGGAATTCCTTACGTGCCGTAATCCAGTTCTCGTCCTGCCAAAGGTAGCTCGACTCTTCAATGATTGAGGCAGTCAGAGGTGGAATCTGCGTCGCCCGGGCTAAAGGATCGGCGTGATCAACCCAATGTCCATCTATTCCACATACGGCAAATTTATATTTCATTCCACATCCGATATCGGCGATAAAGATTTCCCAGATACCAGTTGAGGCGATTCTAATCATTTGGTGAGTATTTCTATCCCAAAAGTTGTGATCTCCAATTAAGGACACTGCGCGGGCATTAGGTGCCCAAACTGAAAATGCGGTGCCTAGCAATGCGCCTTCCTTGTCGCGGCGAACATGGGCACCAAGTGCTTTCCACAACTGCTCATGTCGACCCTCGGAAATTAAGTGAAGATCGAGCTCTCCCAAAGTCGAATTCGGATTAAGGAAGCTAACCGCACTAACTTCTTGATTGGTCTTCTTCTTAAAAAACTTTGAGAGAGTCCCCACTTTTAAATCTTAACTTTACAAATATGGGCAACTTTGCCGATTGGGCGGGTTGGATCTAATGAGACGTAGGTGTCGGGAGACCAATTAAAAACTGAGCCATCGAGTAAATCTTTGACTTCGAAGTTTGTTCCATCCAGGCCTAGCGCCTTCATATCCCAGTGAACAATTGTGCCTTGGGCATAACTCGGATCTAGATTTACAACAACTAAAATTAAGTTCTTACCTTCGCGCTTTGAATAAGCGATTATGGCTTCAGAGTCGCTTGCATGGAAAACTAAGTTGCGCAAACGATGCAGGGCTGGATTGGTAGCACGAATGGCGTTTAATTGCGTGATAAATGGCGCAAGAGTTAAACCTTTTTTAGCTGCACCATCCCAGTCGCGAATTTTAATCTCATATTTCTCCGAATGAAGATATTCTTCGCCATCGGGTTTTACTGGGAGATGTTCATAGAGTTCGTACCCTGCATACATTCCCCATGAGGGCGAAAGGGTTGAAGCCAGAACTGCGCGCTGAGCAAAAACTGCGGGATTGCCGCTGTGCAAATGAAATGGATTGATGTCGGGGGTATTGACCCAGAAATTTGGCCGGAAGAATGCACTCGTTTGCTGTGATACTTCACGGCCGTAATCAGTTAACTCGCTCTTGCTCGTACGCCAGGTAAAATACGTATAAGACTGGTGAAAACCGGCTTTTCCGAGCGTGTGCATCATGGCCGGGGCCGTAAATGCCTCGGCTAAGAAGATTACATCGGGGGCTTCGCTGTAAATGATTTCAAGCAAGTTTTGCCAGAAATGCACGGGCTTAGTGTGTGGATTATCTACTCGAAAGATTTTTACACCTTTTGAAACCCATAGTCGGATAATGCGCAGAACTTCATCCTTCAAACCCTCGTAGTCATCATCAAAATTCAATGGATAGATATCTTGGTATTTTTTGGGCGGATTTTCAGCGTAAGCAATGGTTCCATCGGTGCGCTTGTTAAACCACTCAGGATTTGAAGTAACCCATGGATGATCGGGGGAGGTTTGCAGTGCTAAATCCAAAGCGATTTCAATACCGCTCTTTGTGGCGACAGCAACAAAGTTTTCAAAATCGGCCATTGTTCCGAGATCTGGATGTATTGCATCGTGCCCACCTTGTGCGCTACCGATTGCCCAGGGGACGCCAGGCTCATTCTCAGTTGGTGTTAGCGAGTTATTGGCACCTTTGCGAAAGGACAGGCCAATCGGATGAATTGGAGGTAGATATAAAACGTTAAAGCCCATTGCCGCAACTGCTGGGATTCGTTTGCTCGCGCTCTTGAATGTTCCACTTGTAATTGTGCCATCGGTATTTTTAACTGCGCCTTCACTTCGTGGAAAGAACTCATACCAAGAGCCAACCAGTGCGCGTTCGCGAACTGCGCGTATCGGATATTTCTCACTTGAAC
>Ga0194055_10000876_pt1 | contig 24391 bp, 21 predicted proteins | sample SepL449m_MetaG_FD_155482 | JGI IMG/M metagenome (GOLD analysis project Ga0194055, IMG submission 155482) | Anoxic zone freshwater microbial communities from boreal shield lake in IISD Experimental Lakes Area, Ontario, Canada - Sep2016-L442-9m | ecosystem: Environmental > Aquatic > Freshwater >... | reverse complement strand
CATGGCTATTTAGAACATCTTCAAGATTAGAGTAAATCATTCCTGGCTGGACCGTAACAGTTTGGCTGTCGATAGCTACTAACTTTCGCATATGGGCCGGAAAGACAATGCTAATTCCCTCCGAAAGCGAGCCTCCTCCTTGGTCAGTTCCCTTGCCTCTGGCTGTAACTGAAAGGGCACGATTGCTGTCGAGTAGGTTGTAGTTAAACCTAAGCGTCTCGATTACATCTTTTTCATTACGGGGATAAACTACTAGCTTTGGGGTGACCTTAAAAATACCTCCATCGGTCGAGAAATAGTCCCTGGTTTGGGTATCGATTGCGACTTCTCCGTCAAGTTTTTCTTTTAAATCCTTAAGTATGTTGCTCATACCTAATAGCATAGCAACTTTAGCCAATATTAAAAACCCATTTGACTTATTTTATTAGTCAATTAAAATAATACATAAGTACAATGAAGCGGCCAGCAAAAAAATCAAGCAAGTCATCGAAGAGCTATTCATCATTCAAGACAGCTCTTTCGAAAAAAACTGTCATTATTTCTTTTTTAACTATTTTTGTTATAGCTGGGCTATACTTCGTTTATAGCTCATTTGCCGCCAGCGGTATACCTGTTTTTGGTACCGACCCAGACTTTTGGCGCGACAAAATTGGCTACTGTGAGTCTGGAGGACGATACGATAGGATTGGCCCTAGCGGCCATACGGGCAAATACCAATACGATTCTGGAACTTGGCGCAGTGCTGTTGGTGCCGAACTTGCAGCACAATACCCACAAGCCTATTTAGCACCTGGTGATATTCAGGAAATGGCATTCAATAATACATTTGCACAACGCGGAACCCAACCCTGGAATGCTAGCTACCATTGCTGGATCAAAGGAACTACCTTTGCACAGGCCAATTCCGAACAAGCTGTTGCCGGACTGCCATCTGCCCCGATACTACCAGCCAACCCATTCGGATTGCCATCTGAATCCTACAATGTGATAATCAGCGGCAAAATAACCCTAAACGACCTGCCGCTTGCCAATGTCAAGCTCGATACCTGCATTAGTGGAAAGACCGCCGTTACTAATACGGAGGGGCGATATAACATCACTATACCGCTAGATGCCTCGTTTTGCATTAGACCAATCGAAGGTATTCCAGCAGGTGCAAAACTAACTAGAACCAATAATAATATCGAAACGAATGACAAGCCTACCTACGAAAATCAAAGGGCTGGTGTCGATACCTACCACAGCATATGGTATCTTTTTAGGCCAGAGTTCAATTGGGATAGACAAAATGATACTGGCTACAACTTTTACTACACCAAATAATAGTACTACCTAGATTTTATATACCAATCATATACATTATAAAAGCGATTGCTAGGCTCAGCAATTTTATTGGCATCAAAGCCCCTTACAAGCTCGCTCTGCGGATAGTTATAATAAGGACTATAAAGCACCACTGCTGGCAGATCTTTAGCCCACTGCTCTACAAAGGCCGAATACCTGCTTGCTTTATATGTGGGGTCCTTTGCTAATCGTCCAGCCTCTAACAATTTATCGACATCAGTATTTTTATAAAGCGATATATTTAGGCCAGGGTCGTTAATTTGACTGGAATGCCAGAAACTGTATACATCCGAGTCAATACCGAGGTTTTGTCCGTAAAGTAAAACATCGTAGTTTCTGCTGCGAATATAATTCTGCTGGAGCTCTATTGAGTTGGCAGCAATTACTTCGACATTAAGACCTAATTTACGCCAGCTTTCTGCAAGATAATTAGCAACATTTTTATAAACTGGGTTATCGAGGGTGACGATTCTTATACTTTGTTTGGCAGTGGCATTCTGAGCAAATAGCTCCTTAGCTTTAGGGTAATTAAAATTGTACTTTGTGGCCGATGGGTTAAAGCCTACGAAGCCTGCTGGAATTGGGTAGTACGACTGAACGGCCTCACCCTTAAGTATGTCTTTGACTATCACGTCTCTGTCTATCGAATAAGCCAATGCCTGTCTGACAGATAGATTAGAGAGCACGGAAGAGTTGAGGTTAAAAAAAGCCCCAACATAGGCAGGTAGCCCAATACGGTGGTCCACGATACCTTCTATTTTTTCTACCGTAGAAACATCGGTAGGTAAAACTTGAGATACGGCATCGACCTGCCTGCGAATTAGGGCATCGACCATTTGACTTTGGTCCTGAAAGAGCTCAATCCTTATTTTTGGTATATAAGGCTCGTGGATATAGTATTTTTCATTTGCTTCTAGCTCTATAGCTGTACTATTGACTTCTAGAAGACTCAGCTTATACGGCCCACTGCCGACTGGTTTTTGATTAAACTCGGAGGATCTCATGTTCGATGGCGTAACTGTTTCGAGTTTATGCTTAGGCAATACACCAAGCGTAGTATTAGACAAAAAATTACCATATGAAGAAGGCAAGCTAAACTTAATAGTTCCATCATCTATTACCGTATATTCAACCCCGCTCCAATTCGATGCAAAGCTGCTTCTTGTGTCTGGGTTTTTTACTCGGTCGATAGTAAAGGCGATATCATGAGCTGTTAGCTTAACTCCATCTTGCCAAACGAGGTTTGGCCGAAGAAAAAAAGTATATACCTTACGGTCGGCGCTAATTTCCCAGTGATCCGCTAGGTCGGGTGTAATCTCGCGCTTGCCATTGATTTTAGTCAAGCCACTAAATACTAGGCTTGAAACATCGGCACTAGCTGAGCTTTCTGGGAATAAAGGATTAATGCTCTTAGCTTGTCCTAATATTGCTTCCCGGTACAAACCCCCTCTAACTGGCTTCTCTATCTGACTCGATAGTCCGGAGCCTTGCAGCTGCCATACCATTCCCCAAAAAGAGACTAGCACTATAAATATCCACCCCAGAAATGCCCAACGTACATTACCAAGCTTCTGCCAGGATCCAAAGATATGTCTATTCAGGTAGTTGATTGTCCAGGCGCGCCAGAGCTTAGACTTCCTGCTCAGACCCCTAAACTTCCTATGAAAAGTAAATCCAGTATAAGAACTCATTTTGTTTTATTTAATTATTAGTAGTCCAACTATAGATGCTACAAAACTAACGCCCAGCACAATAGTGCCATAGAATAAAAACTTTTCGGCTCCTCTTTTTGTACGATAAAAGTTGGTTTCTCCACCAAATGCAGTTCCTAGTCCGGATCCTTGATTTTGCATCAGTACGGATATTGTTATAAGAACTGATATTACTATTAGAGCTGATTGTAAGAAGGTTTTCATATTTTGTCTCTATCAATTATAAAGCTCAGGGCGTAGTTGGCAAGCCAAACCACAATAACCGCTACCACCGCCGACATAACAGAAGTAACATGGAATGGCTTGTAGATGGCGCTTGTGAAATAAAGTAACATTGCATTGATGACTAAGCTAAAAAAGCCAAAAGTTATTACTATAAAAGGCAGGCTTAATATCACTAGCGCTGGCTTTAGGACTGCGTTTATAATACCAAATATCAGGCTGGCTATTATAACCACCCACAGGCTATCGGCATTGATACCACTTAGCAGCGTGGAGGCCACTAATAAACCGATAAAGTTTGCTAGCCATGTAAATAAAAATCTTTTAATCACGAGCTATATTCTAGCATATTAACAGATAAGATGATAGTTATTGCTGTAGCTGAGAAATTATAGATTGAGCCTTAGAGTTACCTACTACCTTAGCTATCTCAGACTGGGAAGCTTGTCTTATAGCAGCCACGCTACCAAAGGTCCTGATTAGTTTTTTTCGTGTGGCTGGTCCGACTCCATCTACGTCATCAAGTATCGATCGTTTGGTGCGAGTATTCCTTACATGAGTATGGTATCCGACTGCAAAACGGTGAGCTTCATCACGAACTCGTTGTAGCAAATGTAGCAGAGCTGAATTGGTCTCAAAATTAAACATATAATAGTCGCCTTCTTTTCGCAATTTGGTGCCATTGCTTAGATCTTTGGAGTCGACTACTAGTGTCTCGAAGCGTTTTGCCAGCCCTACAGCCAAAACCTTTATGCCCATACTATCGAGTGTTTTTTTGGAGCTCGAAAGCTGACCCTTACCACCATCTACGATAATTAAATCAGGTTTTGGCCAGGCTTTATTTCGCTCCGAAAAACGCCTAGTTAGTGTTTCTTGCATCATTGCGAAATCATTTGGGCCACGAGTTCGCATCTTAAAATGCCTGTAAGCTTTAGTGTCTGGTAGGCCGTCAGAGAATACTACCATCGAGCTAACGCTATCACCGCCAGCAAAATTACTAATATCGTAGCACTCCATTCGACGGGGGGCTTGTTTGAGCTCCAGTAATTCTGCTAGCTCAAATAGGGCCGAGTCCACTCCGATGGTTATTTTTTCTTCTCCCCCAAAAATAACCCTGCTGTTTAGTGCTTTTAATGCCAAGAACTGGTTCCTTAGAACAGCAGCTTCTTCGTATTGACGAGTTTTGGAAAATTTGCCAATATCTTTCTCTAGTTGGTCTATTAGCTCGGTGCTCTTGCCTTCTAACACCAGCACTAGTTTTTTAATTTGGCGACGATAGTCAGACCTAGAGATGTCGGGCTGTGGAAGAACCCCTATTTGGTACTCTAGCTTTGAGCTGTATTTGTGCTTATCCTTCACAAAAAATGGAAAAACCTTACGTAAATACTTTAAAGCCTGGCGCACACCATAGCTTTGCACGAAAGGCCCGAAATAGCGCGATTTATCGTCAATCGGACGCCGTACCAAACTAACTGTCGGGAAGTCTTCTTGCATCGTTATGCGGATAAATATGAAGTTCTTGTCGTCTTTCTCTCTGACATTATAGAGAGGCTTGTGGCGCTTTATAAACTCTGCTTCTAGGAATAGGGCATCTACTTCTGAAGAGGTTTCTATCCAGTCAATGTCGGCAATATTTTTAACCAGCAGTGGGGTTTTCTGATCTTTGTGGTTTTTGGCAAAGTACGATTTAACTCGCCTTTTCAAAATCGAAGCCTTACCAATGTAAATAATGTGCCCCTTTTTATCTCTAAAGAAATAGACACCTGGTGTATTTGGTAAGCTTTTTAGTTTTATTGCTATTGCACTCATCAGGTATATTATACCTCAAGATTAAATATCTTAATTAATAGCTATTGATTTATTTGTAAATAGTTGTATATTGAAATCGAACGCACCCCCCAAAAAAAATAGGAGCAAAATGAAATTCAAAGACCTGCAAGGTAGGTTCTCTGAGGTTCAGCTAGATGAGCTTGCGGAGATACTAAGAGAGTTTATAGCTATCGAGAGGCTACTAAACCAACAGCACGAGGGTTCCGGTAGGGATAAATTTCTCAGAGAAGCCCGCATCTGCTCTGCTACACTCAGGGGTCCCCCTTGGGAGATAAGTATCGATACACTTAGCGAGATATGCGACGACACCACACAATGGCTTCAGAGTATTGATAAATGGAATGAATCTCGTAAGTAATAATTTTTAACCTTTTTAATCTTTTTAAAGGCTCCGGGAATCCCGGAGCCTAAACTAACCTACATCAGCTTTAACGATTTGCTCTTATGTTTATTTGTAAGTACTATTGATATATGTGGCTAATATATTCTGTTGCTTGTGCACTCAGCGATAGTATCGCAAGTCTTACCAACAAGAAGCTTATCTCAAAAAAACAAGATCCTATGTCGGTATCGCTGTTCATACATGGCTTTGGCACTTTGGCTTTTCTTGCACTTGCCGTCATTACTAGCCAAAAGCTATTCCCAATTGGCTCCAAACTTTTGCTATTTATAATAATTACAGCTGCAGCCACTGCTGCAGCGGGGGTAATACTACTGATGTCGTTCCGCAAGGGCGACCTTTCGTTGATAGCGCCTATACAAACCATAACCCCACTACTAATATTGCTAATTGCTATATTTTTCTTAAAAGAGAGTCCCAGCCCAATTGGACTAATTGGCATTATTCTCATACTAGTCGGTGGGGTTGTACTAGACAAAGACCCTGGAGAATCAATTGGATCAATCGCGAAAAGGATTGTCAGCTATAAACCTGCACTGCTGGGAGTTCTGGCTGCAGGACTATACGCTATAGCCTCAGTTTTTGATAAGGGAGGCTTAAAAATCACTACACTGGGTGTCTGGATATTTTATGTTTATTTTTTTATATTTATTTTTATTATGCCCATTGTGTTGTTTAAGCGACGTAAGGAATTGACTAAATTGAAAGAAAATAAACTGCTTCTTTTGGCCTCGGCTTTTTTTAGCGTTTCTGCTATCTACCTACAACTCTTGGCTCTACAGACTGCGCTTGTGACCTATGTACTCTCTGTCAAAAGGCTTAGCTCGGTATTCGCAGTGGTACTGTCTTACATATTTTTAGATGAGACGAAAGCCCTGCATAGATTGCGCGGAGCGGCAATTATGGTTGCCGGCGCTATCCTGATAGGCCTGAGCTAAATTTTTCGCTTTCTGGACTGAGCTAAAATCAAACTCATGCGCGGGTTTTTGGCAAATTTGTCGTGGTTTTCACTGATAAATTTCCAATAAAGTCTAGTAAAGTTGCTGGCTTGAGCTGCTTTAAGGCTGGGCCACCACTTACCCATTTTTTGCAAATAATTACCTCCCGAAACATAAGGCTTGGTGGCGGTAAATCCGCCATCGGCGTACTGGCTCATTCCGTAGACATTGGCAACCATTACCCATTCGTAAGCATCAACATACAGACTACAAAACCACCTATAAACGTCCTCGGGGTCGTAATTGTTTAGTAAGAACCAATTACCCAAAACCATCAGGCGCTCGATATGATGGTTGTAGCCATACTTGTAGGTAGTTATTAAGACTTCTTTTACAGGCAGCTCTAGATCATCTGGGATGTCACCGGAGTACCACCAAGGCTCGAGTTTCTTTTTAAAACCAAAATAATTACCAACTATCTTGTCTTGTTTGTGCATATATAGCCCATACATGTATTCACGCCAGCCAATTATTTGACGCACAAAGCCCTCATAAGAATTGATTGGCACTTTGCCTTTTTTATATTCTCTGGTGGCTTCGTCGACTACTTGGCGGGGCGTCAAAAGACCAATATTTAGCATTGGTGAGAGAAGCGAATGAAACAAAAATGCCTCGCCAGATTTCATGGCGTCCTCGTAGGGACCAAAATTATTCAGGCGGTGACTAACAAAATCTTTGAGCCAGTGCTCTGCTTCGGGGTGAGTGGTTGGCAACCAGAAGTCTTTGATGTCACCAGGGTTATTGGGATAGAACTTTTCAATATCAGCGGCTGCTGCTGCAAAATTTGCTTTTGTTATTGGGCTTCTTGCTGGCAGTATAATATTATTTGGCAGCGGCTGGCGGTTAAGCTCGTCGTAGCTCCACTTTCCACCCTCTGGCTTTTCGTCTGCCATGAGTATATTCATGCGCACTCTTTGCCAGCGGTAGAAGCTATCCATAATTGGCTTTTGTTTTTCATCAAACCACTTTTTACTTATGGCCAGCGGAGTCAGAAATTGTTCATTCTCGAGCTGCTGATAATCTAAACCCACACTAATAGCTATTTTTTTGATAACAATATTGGGCCCCTTATCGCTAGCTGTCATCCAAACGAGCTTGCTGAAGTGGTGGGTTTTAATAATGTTTTTCAGCTCATTTTTAAATATGCTAGCTTTCTTAAGCTCGACATAAAATACTTTTCGCTTGATAGTATTGAGGTATATTTTATAATTACGCATACCAGCCAAAACAAGTATCAACTTGTGTTTATGGTAGGGTAGTTTTGAAAACAAGTCATCTGCCTCTATCATGACAATAGGAGAATTGGGGTATTGCTATAATGCCGGATGATCTTTGAGCAGCTGATTGCCCAAGATAACTATAAGCGAGCCGTCTTCTAGTCTAGCCATTTTTTAATATATTCCTCGACATCAAATCTATTTTTTAGACCGTTATAGTTCATATAGCGAATTTTTCCAAATACTGGCCTACTAAACCATGCTCTATCGTGTAAGCCGGCAATAGACCATAATACCCCTACGTAGCCATTGGGGTCGCCACCATCGATTGAGTAATGATCGTTGAGATAGTTGGCGTAGTCTATAGCCCGGCTGGGGCTTTCGCTCCATTCTAGTATTTTTTTAGCCCAATACATGCGCATATAGCCATGCATTATGCCAGTCTTGGAGAGCTGCGATTGGGCGGCATTCCAGGCTCCATCGTGAGTATTCAAATTTTCAAGCTCTTTTAGGCTATACAGGTATTCGCGTTCGTCGTGTTCGTGATCAGCTAGGGTTTTCTTGGCCCAGTCTTTAGCACCTGCGAGTTTTTTGTAGTTTGAATTGTAATAGCAATAATTGTCGGCCAGTTCTTTGCGTACTATTAGCTCTTCAAGTAGGGCGTCAATGCTATCACCAAGCGTTGGCTGGCCTTCATATTTAGCTAACCGCGGCTCTTTAATTAATAGCGGGGTATGGTGTTGGGTAAGCTCAAGAGCTGCTCGCAAGGATGATATTTGACCATAGTGTAGGTAAGGGCTAAGCCCGCTTAGCCCATCGATATTAGGATTATTGCGGTCACCGGCATAGCCGGCTAAACGGGTTTTAATAAATTCTTTAAGATGAGCCAAAGCTGCTTCCGACCCAGCTTCATAATTAATAATCGTGCCGTTTGTATCTATTTTTTGCACAATCTTAGCGGCGCGACCCCAGTCAGCTTTAAGGCTTGGCTTCAGTGCGATACTGTGCTTAAGAAGTTTTGGTGGCTCCTCAAGCCAATTTATAAGCTGTAAATGCACTTTCCTACGGAAGGTGTGGGCAGCAAATTCTTCATGCTCAGAGGCTGTCCAGATTGGGATAATATTATGAGTATCAACCTCCTCTACACTACAATCAGCATTATCTGCGATATAATTCTTAGTGTTTATAGGACCCTTTAGCGGACTAAAGTCAAAAACTATGGCGACTGGTTGCAATTTATTTAACTGCTCCAGAAGTCCCACAGCATGATCTTCAAAAAATAAAGTAAACTCAATATCGTGCGCTCTGAGGTCTGACTCAACTAGCCTAAGACCGGCTATCATAAATTGATAATGTTCTCTGGCTCTATCTCCAGATTTTGACAATACATTAAATACTACAACCAGCGGCAGGCTGCTCTCGATGGCTAGTTGCTGAGCTCTCAAGAGGGCGTGGTTATCGTGTGCTCTTTGGTCTCGGCTCATAACATAGATCACGCACTTGCCGGCTGTTAGTGGTAAGTTATTTAGTTTTTTTATTCTACTATCCATATGATTATTATACATCTAGCAGTAGAAATAAGTAATTTATTTTTTTAGTGTCTTAGCAAGGTAAGCACCGGTGTAAGAGCCGGCTATTTTTGATACTTGCTCTGGGGTACCTTGGGCGACTATGTTACCGCCCTTGCTGCCTCCCTCTGGTCCCAAATCTATTACCCAGTCAGCGCACTTAATGACATCTAAATTATGTTCGATAACTAAAACAGAATTTCCCATAGTCACAAGGGCATTCAAGACTTCTAGTAGTTTTTTGACGTCCTCAAAATGTAACCCTGTAGTCGGCTCGTCCAAAATGTAAAGTGTGCGGCCTGTTGCCCTGCGGCTAAGTTCAGTAGAAAGTTTAATCCGCTGGGCTTCTCCACCCGACAAGGTGGTAGCTGGCTGACCTAGCTTGATGTAGCCTAGGCCGACACTTTTGAGAGTTTCTAGTTTGCGATTAATGGATGGAATATTGCCAAAAAAATCACATGCTTCTTCGATTGTCATAGCCAGAACATCAGCAATATTTTTTCCTTTGTAGACTATCTCTAGGGCTTCACGATTATAGCGCTTGCCGTTACAGACGTCACAGGTTACATAGACATCTGGCAGAAAGTGCATTTCTATTTTGATTATTCCGTCACCTTTGCAATTTTCACATCTTCCACCCTTTACGTTAAAGCTAAAACGTCCTGCACTATAGCCCCTAATTTTGGCTTCAGATACCATAGAGAATAGCTCTCTAATATCGTTAAATGCTCCTGTATATGTAGCTGGGTTGCTACGAGGTGTTCGGCCAATTGGGCTCTGATCAATATCAATTACTTTATCAAGATTATCGGTGCCTTCTATTGATTTGCATTTACCAGCTGGTTCTTGACTACGGTGATATTCTTGGCTCAAGCGACGAGCCAAAATATCATTAATAAGCGAGCTCTTTCCGGAGCCAGACACTCCTGTAACAACCGTCATTATGCCAAGTGGTATTTCGACTGTGATATCGTTTAGGTTGTGCTCAGAAGCTCCAACTATCTTGAGTGCTTTACCATTAGATTTGCGGCGAATTTTAGGCACTTCGATTGACCTTTTGCCAGATAGATATTGGCCTGTTAGCGAATCCTTAACCTGTGCCACCTCTTCAGGGGTACCTGCTGCAACAACCCGTCCACCGTGCTCACCTGCAGCTGGACCAATGTCGATTACATAGTCTGCCATCCTAATGGTGTCTTCGTCGTGCTCAACCACTATCACTGTATTACCAAGGTTTTTAAGTTTGAGAAGTGTGGCTATTAATCTATCATTGTCTCTTTGGTGGAGCCCTATCGATGGCTCATCAAGGATATAAAGGACCCCCATAAGACTAGAGCCAATCTGGGTTGCTAATCTAATTCGCTGAGCCTCACCACCCGCTAATGTATTTGCACTTCTATCGAGGCTCAGGTAACTCAGGCCAACATCATTTAGAAATATTAAGCGAGCCAGTATTTCTTGGACAATCTGTTTAGCTATAATTTTTTGCTGACCAACTAATGAAATACTTTTATAGTAATCTAGCGCGTCTTCTACGGTCATTTCAGAAATATCCGCGATTGATTTGTCATTGATGGTAACTGCTAGAACTTCGGGCTTTAATCTTTTGCCATCACAGACCACGCACAGCTGGCTGGTCATGTATTTTTCAATTTCTTTTTTCACAAAATCACTATCAGATTCATGATAGCGTCGTTCTAGATTCGGAATAATGCCTTCAAACTTTGTGCGATAAGTCCTACCACTGGGTCCCGGAACGGCAATTTCTTCATCACCGGTTCCATATAACACTATATAGAGCTGGTCTTGAGAGAGCTTTTTGACAGGCATCTCAAGACTAAATTTGTGGGCCTTGGCAACGGCCTGAAGTAGCTTGGTGTACCAATTAAGACGCTGGGTGGTTCGGCTCCAAGGTCGTATTGCACCCTCTAAAATACTAAGGCTCTGATTGGGTATAATTAGATCCTGATCAATAACGAGTAGAGTTCCTAGCCCCATGCACTTAGGGCAAGCGCCATGTGGTGAGTTAAAACTAAAAAGTCTAGGTTCGATTTCAGGCAAAGCAAAGTCTGAGTCGGCCGTAGTATAGTGCTCAGAATAGAGCTTCTCTTCGCTGGTATCATAATTCAATACACTAATAACCCCGTCGCCCAAATGTAGTGCAGCTTCGACCGATTCAACCAATCGTTGTGGGTTTTTCTTGTCGATTGCCAAACGGTCAGTAACAACCTCGATGGTATGCTTTTTTTGTTTATTCAGGCTTGGGACTTCATCGATAGGAATAATATTGCCATTTAGGCGCACCCTTGTATACCCAGCTTTTTGTATTTCATCAAGCAGATGAAGATGTTCGCCTTTTTTGTCTTTAACTATTGGAGCTAGCAAAACCACCTTAGTGTCCTTGGTATTTTCAAATATCAGATCAACTATCTGTTGCGGAGTTTGCTTGGTTAATATTTCGCCAGTTTTAGGGTTATGTGGTACTCCGACTCTGGCAAATAATAGTCGCAAATAATCATATATTTCTGTTACTGTCGCAACGGTACTACGAGGGTTTCGGCTAGATGACTTTTGATCTATCGATATGGCCGGACTTAAGCCATCTATTTGGTCGACATCAGGCTTCTCCATCAAGCCCAAGAATTGTCTTGCATAGGCACTAAGGCTTTCTACGTACCGGCGCTGTCCTTCGGCATATATAGTATCGAATGCTAGAGACGATTTACCACTTCCCGATAGTCCAGTAATTACCACTAGTTTATCGCGTGGTATTTCGACATCTATATTTTTGAGGTTGTGCTCTCTGGCACCTTTGACGATAATTTTATCGTGCATTGACTGCCTCCTTTGGCTTAGTGATAATTAAGTCGCAAAATCAGCTATCAATTGTACTCTTGATGTCAATATAATTCAAGGGTTAGTGAGTTAGCTTACAACTCTATTTTCACCATTATTGAGGTTTTGGCGCCTCTTGTCGTTGTTTTCACTATGGTCTTGCATGCTAGCGACTCTGGTTTCTTCAATTTGACCCAAATCATCTGCTAGCCAACCTGCATGACTTACTACGTCTGCTCTAATTGATGTCTTGCCAGCCATTATATCTGTGGCCAGCCTGTGCCTGCCGCCGCCAATTTGCCAGAAAAACCCACCATCTTGGTCGCGAGTTAGCGTAAGGTACACGCGATCCTTGCGATCGGCCTCTTCACGGTTTGCATCGTTTGAGAGCCAGCTAATTCTATTTTTACTTGAGGTGCCATCTTTGGATTGTCTGCTCATGTCGGCCAGAAGCCCTACTATTTGCTTGCTTTTCAGAAGCTCGTCGATTGGAATATTACAGCTGCCAAATATCACAGCTTTTTTCTGTTCTGGGTCGTTATAGTCCAATTCTTTCTCATGGCGGGTCGGCAGTTTAACTGAGAGCTCTCTCATGTCTTGGCTAAATTCTTCGACTGAAGGGCTTTGTTCATTTTTAGCTATCGCCTTTAATTCATCATACAATGTAACGCCCGTCTCATTACTCTCATTCGGCATCGGCTCACCGTTCATTTGATTTTCTGGCTTTTAACGACATCTGATATCTCTTCAATCTGGTCACGCAACTCGGCGGCCTTCTCGAATTGTAAATTAGCAGCTGCAAGCTCCATTTGCTCAGTCATTTGTTTTTCTAGAAAAGCCAACTCATCCTTTGGCACTTTATAAAAATCTATCGCTTCGATATCGGCTTTTTCGGCTTCGGCCTCCGCACTGATGCTGTCAGATATAGCCTTCTGAATCGTGGCTGGTGTGATATTATGTTTTTTATTATGATTCTGCTGTAATTCCCGGCGATTATTGGTGGTCTCTATGGCTCGCTGCATACTACCGGTCATGTTGTCGGCGTATAATATCACTTTGCCATCTTGATGTCGGGCTGCCCTGCCTATTGTTTGAATTAGCGCTGTCTCGGATCTCAAAAAGCCCTCTTTATCGGCGTCTATTATTGCTACCAGGCTTACCTCCGGTAAATCTAGCCCCTCGCGCAAGAGGTTGATACCAATCAAGACATCATAAACCCCTGCTCTAAGGTCTCTCAATATATCAACACGCTCCATAGTATCGACATCCGAGTGCAGATACTGGACCTTTATCTTGAGCTCGCCGAGGTAGTCAGTGAGGTCTTCCGACATTCGCTTGGTCAGTGTGGTTACAAGTACGCGCTGGCGTTTTGCTACTCGCTCACGGATTTCTGCAATTAAGTCATCGACCTGGTGCTCGCTAGGGCGAACCTCGAGTATTGGGTCTAGCAACCCAGTCGGTCGGATAATCTGCTTGACGACTTGCTTAGACCTACTGAGCTCATAGGTGCTTGGTGTAGCCGAAACATATATAACTTTATTAATATGACGCTCAAACTCGCTAAAGTTAAGTGGCCTATTGTCGAGTGCGCTGGGCAGCCTAAAGCCATGTTCGATCAGGTTTTCTTTGCGAGCTCTATCGCCTGCATACATTCCGCCAACTTGAGGTATCGACATATGGCTTTCATCTATAAGCATCAAAAAGTCATCTGGGAAATAGTCCATTAGTGTGGCCGGCTGTTCTCCTGGCTCTCTATTGGTAAGGTAGCGTGAGTAATTTTCGATGCCCTTTACATAGCCAGTCTGCTCCATAATCTCAATATCGTATTTAATACGGCTCTCAAGACGCTGAGCTTCAATAAACTTCGCGTTGTTCTTAAACCAAGTGACCCTTTCGTCAGCTTCAGATCTAATTTCTGCGATAGCTCTTTGTAGTTGCTCTCTTGGGGTTACGTAGTGCTTGGCCGGAAAAATACTAACATTGCTGAGCTTTGCAATAACTTCACCTGTTAAGTAGTCTATTTGTTTGATAGAAGCTATATCATCTCCAAAAAACTCAATCCTGTAGGCACATTCCTCACCAATCGGAAATATATCTAGGTTTTCACCACGAACCCTAAAACTACCGCGCTCAAAACTAATATCATTGCGTTGGTATTGAATATCGTTGAGCTGCCGCAGTAGTTTGTCGCGCTTACGGACATCTCCTACACTAAGCTTAATTGTCATGCTGGAGTAGTCTTCAATGCTACCAATACCATATATACAGCTGACGGATGCGACAATAATAACGTCCTTGCGGCTAAGCAAGCTAGCCGTAGCGGCATGTCGCAAACGATCAATTTCTTCATTTATTGCACTGTCTTTTTCGATATAAGTATCACTACGTGCGATATAGGCCTCTGGCTGGTAGTAATCGAAGTAACTCACGAAGTAATGAACTGCATTATCTGGAAAAAATTCCTTGAACTCGCCATAGAGCTGAGCTGCAAGAGTTTTATTATGGCTCAAAACCAAAGTCGGCTTACCATAATTAGCAATCACATTGGCCATAGTGAAGGTTTTGCCTGAGCCGGTAATGCCAAGTAGAGTTTGATCTTTTATTTTTTTACTCAAACCCAGACTGAGTTTTTTTATAGCCTCGGGCTGATCGCCAGCTGGTGGAAACTTAGAATGTAGCTTAAAAATGGTCACGCTACTATTGTAGCAACTTTATCGACCAATAAGTACAGATTTGAGCACAGTAACAAAATTAGGCTTTTGGATAGCCAAAACCTTGATTTCTGTCTCTGAACTATAATATTCGATTCGTATTTTTTTGTTTTGTGTTGTAAGCATTTCTTTTTGTTTTAATTATTCTTAAATCTAATTGTGGATTACCATAAGAACTATGTCAATAGTTAATTTTAAAGTTTATTAAATAATTATTTAATTCCAACTGTTGCAGCGAAGCTTTTGTACACTAAAAATATTCCTACAAGTACAAATAATGCACAAATCATTACTACTGTTAGCTGATTAGCTTTAGTAATCGGACGGGCTCTATTTGGTGAAATGCGGTTTGATGTTTTTTTTGCTGGCACAACTTCTCCTTTAATTTCTTATGCTAATAAATATATATTAGCTACCTACTTTTGGCAAGTTATTTATAGTCAGTATTAGGGGCGTATTTGAGCCTTGGTGTCGGCGTTGTAGTTATTTATCCAGGTACTTATGGTTACCCAGTAGTTTATGGCGTTTCTAGAATGCGCGATATCCAAAGCATTATTTGTGATACTAAAGGGCAGTCCGTAACCATCAGGCCCCTGGTAGTTTGGAGCGCCATTGATGGATCCGCCATATATATCGGCGCCGCCATCACCTCTTATATAATTATTATTGATGACGATATTTTTACCGCAGTTAGCAAGATCGCATTTCATAAATATTGCAGCCGTATTACCTCCGCTGGACACTCCTTCGGGAGTTTGGGAATGGAAATAGTTATGATCTATTACAATATTGCTCGAGTTCCAAAGGAAGATTGGTTCCAGGTGAATACCAGCTGCTCCGGCATTTACAGATACGTTGTGGAAGTAAGAGTCAGTTAGGCTATCGTCGCCCAGTAAGTAAGTGCCTTTGGCAAAGCCCTGGACATCTAGGTGGTCGGCTGTAATATTTCGATTGCTAAAGCCAACGTTATCTAGCGTGCTTCCCCTACCATCTGCGCCGCTGCCATTAATTGTCAAGTATGACAAGCTTAGGTTGCGTGCAGGAACCCACCCTCGGGTGCTATCCTCTAGGCCTCCACTAACAATCGCGTTGTTTGGACCTCCATTCTGCAGACCTCCAGCACAAGAATTCTGAGCTACGATAAGTGAGTTCTTAATTGTTACATCGTTGGCTTTAACTGCAATACAGCCCTGTATATAGTAGTGGTCAATAATCGTTCCTGGTGTAGTGATGGTAAGATCACCAACCTTGCTTGTAAAGCCAGCCTGACCAGCCACTATTTGGGCTTCCGTATAGCCTGTTCCACCTTGAACCCCTGTATTTTGTTGCCAGCAAGCCTCGGCATCTAGTGTTAAGGCACAAGGTACACTGCCTGTAGTTACAGGTGGTATAGTAGGGATCGAGCAGTTTGGAGGGGTACCGGAATATCCAGCTGGACAACTACTAGAAGGTGGTGCAGGATTATACGTGGCGGTAGCTGCAACTGAAAGTGCCGATAGAATGCCTTGCGAATCGACTGTCCTAATACGGTAGCTATAGGTAGTGCTGGCAGTTAGGCTATTGTCTGTGTAGCTGAGAGTCTTGGAATCAACTGATGCCACCAAATTTCCATCTCTATATATATTGTATTTACTAATTGTTCCGCTGCTAGTGCCATCATTCCAGCCTACTATTATGTTAGTTCCATTTTGGGTGGCACTAACAGTGCTCGGTGGAGCGGGTCCTGTAGATGGTGCTATTAAGTTTGTCTCAACCACAACATCTACCCAGTAATTTGTAGATCGGTATCCTGCTCTAGGGTAAGCGCTGGTAGATGAGTAGGTATAAACGCCGTTGGCGTTGGATGAACCGGCATCTCTATTGGCCGAGAGTGGGCCATTTCTGTAGGTAGTACCAAAGTAGCCCTCGCTAGTGGAGTAGTGCCCATTTGGTGCATGATACGACACTATATATGTGACGTTAGCAGCAATATCTACCGACTGGGATAGCTTTGCAGTTTGCCATCCTGAAGCAGATTCGTCAGCGAATACTGTTGTGGCTAATTGGTGGCCAGAGGAATCCCATAGGCTTCCGGTGTGGGTGCCGGTGTTTTGAGATCCTTTATAAAATCGGATTGCCGTTACTTTGCCAGCGTACTTAGACCTAAACTTAACACCCAGCTCGACGCTCTTGTCATCTGGCTCATTTAGTACCTTAGGCACTGCACTGTCAGCCCAAAGAGTGCTAGTTACAGTCGAGGCATTTGCTAGTATAAAAGTCATGACTCCGATTATGGCAATTACTGCTACTGCTATAGCGGCCATTCGGAAATTAAATATATCTGTTCTCTTCTTTGATCTATTGTCTAGATGTCCGCTTTTGCCTAACGATGAATGCTTATCCACAAAACTACCCTCCTACTGATTAGTATTTAGCTATTATTATACTCTTATGTTTCGGCAATATATAGCCGCAGTAGACTTTAGCGAGCTGGTAATCAAGCAAATATAGTATCTAGCTTGGCCTTATCAAAACCAACAACTATCTCACCGCCAGCATCAATTACCGGAACTCCCATCTGGCCTGACTTGTCTACCATTTCTTGAACCCTATCGCGGTTTTCGGCTAGGTCAACTAATTCATAACTGATATCGTTATCGGCAAAATATTCTTTGACGTGCTTACAAAAAACACATGTCGGGGTGGTATAGAGTATCACTTTTTTATCACTTTTGGGGCTCATAATATTTCTCCTTTTACTTTATTAAGTTTAGCACCATTTACATCTTTGCCAAGTACTGTGAGGCCTGAATTGCGGCCTTGGCACCTTCGCCAGCTGCTGTAATAATCTGCTTTTCGATAACTGTAGTAATATCCCCTGCAGCAAAGATGCCAGATACAGAAGTCATATTGTATTCGTCTATGATAATTTCTCCAGCTTTGTTGAGTTTGACTAGTCCCTTCAAATAATCTGTTGCTGGTAACGATCCGACCTCTACGAATACTCCCGACAGAGGCAGGTCTTTCTGAAGCCCGCCATCTCTAGATTTAATTCTTATGGACGTAACAAACTTATCGCCTTCGATAGCCGCTACTTCAGTACTATTCATGACTCTAACATGTGGTAGGTCCATAACTTTATCAATCATGGTCTTATCGCCAGTCAGCTCGTTGGTAATATTTATAACGTATATCTGTTTAGCTACTTTGCTAACATTTAAAACAGAATCTAGGGCCGAGTTGCCGCCACCGATAATTGCCACGTCCTTACCCTTGAACAGTGGACCGTCACACCATGCACAGTAAGCAACGCCACGATTCAAAAACTCTTTTTCTCCAGGCACCCCAAGAAGACGAGGTACTTTGCCTCCTGCGATGATAACTGCTTTAGTAGTTTCGGATTTACCATCGCCAGTTGTTACTGTGAAGTGCTTGGCTTTCTTTTTGATGCTCTTAATGCCAGATATGCTGATTCTGAGTTCAATATCTTCCTTGAACTCCTCTAGATGGTCTTCGAATTTTTTAACTAAATCAGGTCCAGTAATCATACTAAAACCAAGGTAGTTCTCGATATCGCTACTCCAGGCAGCCTGGCCACCGATGTCTTTACTAATAATAAGAGTTTTGAGTTTTTTACGAGCAGTGTATACACCAGCTGTCATTCCTGCTGGTCCGGCACCAATAATTATAATGTCATAAAGATTGCTCATACCGAAGCGATTTCCTTTGGCTGGTAGTCGTGCGGGGCTCTAGCTAGAAGGTTAAGCAGTTTCTGTTTGTTTAGTAGGCCAGCTTGCGCACCGAGTTGCTGGACGACACTCATGGGATTTATGGGAGCCCAACGAAGTGCTGTCTGAATATTTTCGCCACTCGCAATAGCTGCCACAAAAGTAGAAGTATAGGCATCGCCACAGCCTGTTCGGTCGAAAGGCTTTTTGGGGTCCGGGTAGTTGCGCATACTATAGATTGTAGCTCCATCGCTAGCGTAACTACCCTTAGGACCATCAGTAACAACAACTACCTTTGGTCCAAAACTATGAAGTATCCTTATTAGCTTAGTGATGTCGCTGGTGTCATTTCCAGTTATAGTCTGTGCCTCTTCGAGATTTACAGCGAATATTTCGGTTTTTTGATATATTCTACGGAGCTTATTGACTCCCTCTCGTATTTGAAAAGTGCCGGGCTGAAAGGCCAACTTAACATCTGGGTTTTGTTCTAAATAGCTAGCAATATGTTCATGGATGTGCTTTGCTTTCTCGCCTATCGAACTTAAATATATCCATCTTGGTTTTTTGCTTGAGCTAATTTGTGGCCAGCGGTAAGGATAGGCTTCATGTTTGATCAAAATCGTACGGTCTGCGCCATAGGAGAGTACGTAGTGATAGTTGCTGCTCATCCCTTTATTTATAAAAATAAATTCGGTCGATACATTGTGTGCATGCAAACTCAAAAGTATTTCCTCGCCAACCTTGTCATCTCCGATGTTAGCATAAAGGCTCGAGTTAAGCCCTAGCATCGCAAAGCAAACTGCTGCATTGGGGCTATTTCCAACTCCATTAATTATGGTGGCTTTTTCAAAAGGTACTTTCGTACCAAATGTCATACAAAGCAGTGGATGATGAGAGTCCGGGTGCTTCACACTAGCCTCATGTGGTAATAATTTTATAAATGCATCTGTAACAACATCACCAATGCTTAATATATCTACTTTATGATCCAACTTATAAACCTCCTGTTTGAACATTCATAGTTCTTAATGCTGGCTTTTTTAATATGCCAGCTCTTGCACCGAATACCTCTAATACTGAGCAGGCATTGGCACTAGCAATGGTAAGGGCCTCGGGAACCGATTTTTGCTGGAACACAGAAGCCGTATAACTTGCCGAAAATACATCTTCGGAGCCTGTAAAATCTAGGGCGTTAATATTCTTATACTGACCGCAGCTATATAGGGTACTATCTTCATAGGCATAAGCTTCTTTATTTACATCATATAACAAAACTGATTTTGCTCCAAGGGCTACTAACTGTCTGATAAGCTCCGGCGGGTCAGTCACTCCTCCAAACAATTCTGTAGCAAAAGCAATGGGCATCATTATTCGGTCGACACTTGATAATACAAAGTTTAGGTGTCTACGCTTGTAGCTCTTTGAGCTGCTTATGTTAATAGCCAATTGGGCCCCTTTTAGCTTTGCGAAGTTTTCAAAAAATTTATATATGCGCAAGTCGGTCGGTAATTCTGCCAGATATATTAGTCGAGCGCTAAGGTCAGGAAATCTAATGTCGCTAGCCCTCAGCGAGTTAATCGAGTTTTGGTAAGTCAGCCTGATCTCGTGAGATCTCTCGGTAACCATGTGAATATTCATGTCGGTATGGTGCTCAGGGTTGCTTATCAACAAATCGTTCTCAAGCTCTTCATGCTTAGCTATAATCTTAATTTGATTAGCTAGGTGGTCCTTGCCTGTTCTGGCGATGCAACCTGTTTTAATACCCTGCCTAGCAAAAGTTATTGCCGAGTTTAGGCCTGATCCCCCAGCCTCATAAACCGAATGTTCGATGTCGTAACTATTGTCGTTTTGCAAATTTAGGGTACCATCGCTAGCAAATTGACTAGGCCTGATATCTTTACCACTAATAAAAATGTCAAAACCAGCCGAACCTACTGATATGATATCGAGGTTCATTTTTTGACTCCGCGTAGCATGGCTTTAGCAGTTTTAACAATCGCCGCAGAGTCTAACTCGTATTCTTTCCATAATTCTGTAATGGTACCGGATTGCCCAAATCTATCTTGAGCACCAAGCCGCTCGACATGAGTTGGTAGCTTACTACTTAGCAGTTCGGTCACTGCCCCACCCAATCCTCCGCTCACCTGAGCCTCTTCAAGAGTTATGACATGCTTGGTCTTGGCGGCGCTAGACAGGATTGTTTCAGAATCTATCGGCTTAATGGTGTGGCAGTTAATTACTTCTACGCTTATCGAATGCTTATCAAGATCTTCTGCTGCGAGCAAGGCCTCATAGACTAGTGGTCCGCTAGCTACAATCGTTATGTCATTGCCCTCTCTCAAAATATTGGCCTTACCAATCTCAAATATTGACTCATCGGTAGTAATGATGGCAGTTTTCTCACGGGCTAGCCTTAGATACGCTGGCTTATTAAGCTTAGCCAAAGCAACGGTAGCGCGGCGTGCTTCTTTGCTATCACAGGGCACCACTACAACCATATTTGGGAGTGCTCGCATTAACGCAATGTCTTCTAGCATTTGATGTGTTGCACCGTCAGGCCCTACCGAGACGCCAGAGTGGCACCCTACAATCACTACATTTCTATCATTAAGACAAATTGTTGTACGGATTTGCTCCCAGTTGCGGCCCGGGCTAAAACTGGCATAGCTAGCTACAAATGGTTTTTTACCCACCGCTGCGAGACCACTAGCCAAAGTCACTAAGTTTTGTTCTGCGACACCGACCTCAATGTACCTTCCTGGAAAGGCCTTAGCAAACGGCTCCATTTGTGTCGACTCAACCAAATCTGCACACAGCGCCACCACTGTAGTATCGAGTTCGCCTGCCTCGACTAGACCTTCGCCAAAACCTTTTCTGTTGGGCTCATATTCTAATTTGGTGGTATACAGCTCAGGGTTGAGTTCGTAGCTATTCATGCTCGCTCCTAATTTTGCCATTTAATGTTCTTAGCCTTTCTAGTGCTGCCTTGGCCTGAATAGCCTTTGGCGGATCACCTTCGATATCTTTAATTCCTGGTGGTATGCCATGCCAACGGTAGTCGTACTCCATGAAATCAACCCCTTTGCCTGCTATGGTATGGGCGATGATACATGTTGGTTTTTCCAATATAGCCCTACTCTGGTTAAAAGCAGCGATTATATCCTCAAAATTATGGCCATCAACTTCGATCACATGCCAATTAAAGGCCTGATACTTCATCGCAAAAGGCTCTAGGGGCATAACATCTTCAGTCATGCCATCAATCTGGATATTGTTTCGGTCGACCACAACAGTTAGATTATTTAATCGATTTTTACCTGCAAACATAATTGCCTCCCAAGTATTGCCCTCCTGATGCTCACCATCACTCGTAAAACACCATACCCTCTGTTGCTTTAAGGCATCCATCTTAAATCCGAGCGCCATACCAGCAGCTTGGCTAATACCACTGCCCAAGGGTCCGCTAGTGGTCTCGAGGCCTGGCAAACGAGTTCGCTCTGGGTGGCCCTGCAGCCTGGTTCCGAATTTGCGGAGAGTCATTAGCTCGGAAGCTGGGAAGTAGCCAGCGTGAGCCATAGTTGCATAAAGCACGGGATTAATATGCCCGTTACTTAGCACAAATCTATCGCGTTCTGGCCAGTTAGGCTCTTTGGGTTTATACCTTAGTACCTCAAAAAACATTGCAGTAAAAACATCTGCCATATCAAGAGATCCTGCAGAATGGCCACTGCCCGCCTCTACAAGCATCTTAATGATATCTTGCCTAATTTCGTTAGCTATTAGCTCTAGTTCTTTGGTGGTATGTATCATAATAAATAACCTAAAAACTCCGAATATCGGCTTAGCGGATCATCACTACTAAATATCGCCGAGTTAATATTGACGACATCAAATCCGGCCTGTAGGACTTTCTTGGCGTTGCTAGAGTTTACTCCTCCATCCAAACCAACCTCAGCGGCCGGAAACATTGTCCTTGCTTCTGGGAGTCTATCAAAAACTATCGGATCTAGTTTTTGGCCCTCAAAACCAGCAGAGTATCCCATAATCAAAATATGATCTAACAATTCATGGTAGGTTTTTATTTTGCTCAGTTTTGTTTCGGGGTTGATAGCAACCCCCGTGCTAAAACCGGCTTTTTTAATTTTTTCTAATAGCGGTCCAATGTCCTGTCCACACTCAAACTGAATAATAATTTTATTTACATTAAGGGCTATGCATTTATCGATATAAGGCTTTGGGTTCATCACCATGAGGTGCACATCCATCTTAATCTCGGTTAATCTTCCTACCTCATCAAGAGTAATTGTTTTATTATCTACAAACTCACCGTCTATGATGTCGAGCTGAAAACGATTAGTGAGTTGCTTTATAATAGCTAGTCGTGCCTGGTAATCTAGTCTGGTTTTAACCAGTATTGCTGGTACTATTTTGGTCATAGCATCTTGCCTTCTTCGAGCTGGGATATTTCCTCGATACGACGTTTGTGCCTAGCTAAACCCGAAAAGGGTGTACTGAGCCAGATCGACACAATATCAAAAACTTCCTTATCGGAAAGCTCTTTGGCTGATAGGCTCAATATATTACTATCATTATCCCGACGAGATAGTTTTGCTAGGCTCTCGTTGTTTGCTGAGACAGCCCGGATGCCTTTGATTTTATTTGCGGCAATTGCCATACCTTCACCACTCTTACAAACCAAGATGCCTAATGAGCCATGATTTTCACTTACTGCCATAGCGACTTTGCTTGCATACAATGGGTAGTCATCGTTTGGATCGAGCATGTACGGCCCCATGTCGTAAATTTCATTATGCTTTTTGCTCTTCTCAAGCTTTTCGATAAGCTCGTTTTTTTTAATGAAGCCGGCATGGTCAGATGATACAAATATCTTCATGTTACTTAGTAGTTTTACCTGCCTTTTCAACCATTTCAACTAGCCTATTGGAGTATCCCCACTCGTTGTCGTACCAAGCCACAACCTTGACCATGTTGCCCCCAACCACCTGGGTTAGGTTTAGATCAACCGTCGCAGAATGAGGATCACCAATAAAATCACTAGATACCAGCTCTTCTGAGGTACAGGCCAAAATATGCTTCATTTGGCTCGATTCGGAAGCGTGTTTGATAGCGGCGTTAACCTCTTCTACGGTGGTATCTTTTTTGGTTAAAATTGTAAAGTCAGAGAGAGATACTACTGGCACAGGAACTCTAACGCTTAAGCCTAAAAAATTGTCTTTTAGGCTGGGGATAATTTTAGTTGCTGCGACCGTGGCATTAGTGGTGGTGGGTACGATATTCTCGGCTGCGTTACGTCCTTCGCGCAAATCCTTACTCGGAGAATCCTGCAGAGATTGGGATGCAGTATAAGCATGCACGGTAGTCATCATTGACTTGTCTATGCCAAACTCCCGCTCCATAATAAAGGCTATCGGGGTAATGCAGTTGGTGGTGCAAGATTGGTTTGATATTATTTCTTGATTAGCAAGCTCGTCGGCGTTCACACCAATCAAAAAGTTTCCAGCCTTAGGATTGTTTTCGTCGTTTTTAATTGCGGCTGATACTACCACCCTCTTGGCGCCGGCTTTAATGTGCAGGCTGGCATCTTCGACTTTTGTGAAAAACCCGGTGCTTTCTATAACAACATCTATATTGAGCTTATCCCACGGCAATAGCGAAGGATCTTTTTCGGCCAGTACGGCTACTTTTTTGCCATCGACCAAGATAGAATCGTCGGTACTGGAAACCTCTTTGTGGTAAGTTCCGTAGTTGCTGTCGTGTTTGAGCAAATAGGCCAAGGTTTTGGTGTCGGACAAATCATTAATTGCAACAACCTCTAGCTCGGGGTTT
>Ga0194055_10000875_pt1 | contig 24393 bp, 15 predicted proteins | sample SepL449m_MetaG_FD_155482 | JGI IMG/M metagenome (GOLD analysis project Ga0194055, IMG submission 155482) | Anoxic zone freshwater microbial communities from boreal shield lake in IISD Experimental Lakes Area, Ontario, Canada - Sep2016-L442-9m | ecosystem: Environmental > Aquatic > Freshwater >... | reverse complement strand
CATCTTTGTAAATGATAATTTCCGTTTGATGGACAGCGGCGCACAAATGGAATTTGTAGCCGAGCGTTTACGCGGCGAAGTGGCACGTTTTGACATCACCGACAAGTCTGGCAAAGTGATTGTTGCAAAAGACAAGCGCATCACCGCACGCCATACACGCGAACTCGAAATAAGCAACACCACACACATCAGCGTCCCCGAAGACTTTTTGGTCGGACGCGTTGTTGCGCGTGACATCGTTGACGCAGAAACAGGTGAGATCATCGCCAAAAGCAATGACGAGCTCACCGAAGTGTTACTCAAAAAATTGCGCAGCAGTGGCATTCAAGATTTGCAATGTATTTACACCAACGAACTCGATCAAGGCGCGTACATTTCGCAAACATTGCGCAGTGATGAAACCGTTGACGAATTCAATGCGCGCGTTGCTATCTATCGCATGATGCGTCCTGGCGAGCCGCCAACTGAAGACGCAGTGCAAGCGTTGTTTCAGCGTTTGTTCTACAACCCCGACACCTATGATTTGTCGCGCGTAGGTCGCATGAAGTTCAACGCACGCGTTGGCCGCGACAACAGCGAAGGCTCAATGGTTCTCAGCAATGAAGATATTTTGGCTGTTGTCAAAATTTTGGTTGATTTGCGCAATGGCCGTGGTGAAGTAGATGACATCGATCACTTGGGCAATCGTCGCGTTCGTTGTGTGGGCGAGTTGGCAGAAAACCAATTCAGAACAGGTCTTGCACGTATCGAAAAAGCGGTGAAAGAGCGTTTGGGTCAAGCCGAACAAGAGCCACTTATGCCGCATGACCTCATCAACTCCAAACCGATTTCAGCTTCGCTTAAAGAATTCTTTGGCGCGTCACAGTTGAGCCAGTTTATGGATCAAACCAATCCTTTGTCAGAGATCACGCACAAGCGTCGCGTTTCTGCCTTAGGCCCGGGTGGTTTAACGCGAGAGCGTGCAGGCTTTGAAGTGCGAGATGTGCACGTGACCCACTACGGTCGTGTGTGTCCTATCGAAACACCCGAAGGTCCAAACATCGGTTTGATTAACTCATTGGCGCTTTACGCGCGTTTGAATGAGTATGGTTTTATCGAAACACCTTATCGCCGCGTGAGTGAAGGCAAGGTCACCATGCAAATCGATTATTTGTCTGCGATTGAAGAAGGCAAGTATGTGATTGCGCAGGCCAATGCATTACTTGACAAAGAAGATCGTTTAACGGGCGACTTGGTTTCTGCGCGTGAAAAAGGCGAATCGATTTTGTGTTCCGCCGATCGCATTCAGTACATGGATGTGTCGCCAGCTCAAATTGTTTCAGTGGCCGCATCCTTGGTGCCGTTTCTTGAGCACGATGACGCTAATCGCGCGTTGATGGGTGCCAACATGCAGCGTCAAGCCGTTCCTGTGTTGCGTCCAGAAAAAGCGTTTGTGGGAACAGGTATTGAGCGCGTTGCTGCGATTGACTCGGGCACCGTCGTGACTGCGCATCGTGGTGGTGTGGTTGATTATGTCGACGCAACTCGCATTGTGGTTCGTGTCAATGATTCCGAAACACAAGCTGGTGAAGTCGGTGTTGATATTTATAACCTCATCAAATACCAACGATCCAATCAAAACACCAACATCCATCAGCGACCTATCGTCAAGCGTGGCGACAAGTTAGCCAAAGGCGATGTCGTGGCCGATGGCGCATCAACCGATTTGGGTGAATTGGCTTTAGGTCAAAACATGTTAATCGCGTTTATGCCATGGAACGGTTACAACTTCGAAGACTCGATTCTCATCAGTGAGCGCGTGGTTGCCGAAGATCGCTACACATCGATTCACATTGAAGAGTTGGTGGTGATGGCGCGTGACACCAAATTGGGCGCAGAAGAAATCAGCCGAGACATTCCTAACTTGGCAGAAACACAACTCAATCGTTTGGATGGCTCTGGCATTATTTATGTTGGAGCAGAAGTCCAGCCTGGCGACGTGTTGGTGGGTAAGGTCACACCCAAAGGTGAAACCACACTCACTCCAGAAGAAAAGTTATTGCGCGCCATTTTTGGTGAAAAAGCATCTGACGTCAAAGACACATCATTGCGTGTGGATCAAGGCTCGCAAGGCACCGTGATTGACGTGCAAGTGTTTACGCGCGAAGGTATTGTTCGCGACAAACGTGCACAACAAATTATTGACGACGAACTCAAGCGGTTCCGTCTTGACCTCAATGATCAATTGAGAATTGTGGAAGCCGATGCATTTGACCGTATTGAAAAACTACTCGATGGCAAAGCAGCCAACGGTGGCCCTCAAAAACTCGCCAAAGGCAGTACCATCGAAAAAGCTTATTTAGAGTCTGTCGAAAAATTCCATTGGTTTGATATTCGTCCTGCAGATGAAGATGTGGCGATGCAACTCGAGAGCATCAAAAATGCGCTCGCACAAACGCGTCACAATTTTGATTTGTCGTTTGAAGAAAAGCGCAAAAAATTAACACAAGGCGATGAGTTGCCTGCAGGTGTACTCAAAATGGTCAAAGTTTATTTGGCAGTTAAGCGTCGTTTGCAACCTGGTGACAAGATGGCCGGCCGTCACGGTAACAAAGGTGTGGTCTCCAAAATTGTTCCCGTTGAAGACATGCCTTACATGACAGATGGAACACCGTGCGATATCGTGCTCAATCCATTGGGCGTGCCTTCGCGCATGAACGTGGGCCAAGTGCTTGAAGTGCATTTGGGCTGGGCTGCCAAAGGCATCGGTCAACGTTTGGGCGATATGTTGCAAGAACAAGCCAAGGCAACCGAGTTGCGCGCGTTCATGGAAAACATTTACAACAAGTCGGGTCGCAAGGAAGAACTTGCAAAAATGAAAGACGCAGAAATTGTTGAAATGGCACAAAACCTATCAGGTGGTATTCCATTTGCAACGCCTGTGTTTGATGGCGCATCCGAAGAAGAAATTCGCGAGATGTTGCGCTTGGGTTATCCCGAAGATGTGGCAAAGGCCAAGGGCCTCACCAGCACTCGCACACAAGCACAACTGTATGATGGACGCACGGGTGACGCATTCGAGCGTCCTGTCACCGTCGGTTATATGCACGTACTCAAACTTCACCATTTGGTGGACGACAAGATGCATGCCCGTTCAACAGGGCCTTACAGCTTGGTTACTCAGCAACCGCTGGGTGGCAAGGCGCAGTTTGGTGGTCAACGTTTTGGCGAGATGGAGGTGTGGGCGCTCGAAGCGTATGGCGCCTCCTACACATTGCAAGAAATGCTGACTGTCAAATCCGACGACGTGCAGGGTCGTACCAAGGTGTACGAAAGCATTGTCAAAGGCGAACACTCGATCGAAGCGGGCATGCCCGAATCTTTCAACGTGTTGGTCAAGGAAATCCGTTCACTCGGCATCGATATTGAACTTGTGCGTTCCTAAGGATTGAAATCATGAAATCATTACTCGACCTGTTCAAACAGTTCACCCCCGATGAGCATTTTGATGCCATCAAAATCGGCATGGCTTCTCCAGAGAAGATCCGTTCATGGTCTTTTGGCGAAGTCAAAAAACCTGAAACCATCAACTACCGCACGTTCAAACCCGAGCGCGACGGTTTGTTTTGCGCCAAAATTTTTGGCCCTATCAAAGACTACGAATGTTTGTGTGGCAAATACAAGCGCCTCAAGCACCGTGGCGTGATTTGCGAAAAGTGCGGTGTTGAAGTCACGCAAACCAAAGTGCGTCGCGATCGCATGGGTCACATCGACTTGGCAGCACCTTGTGCACACATTTGGTTTTTAAAGTCTTTGCCAAGCCGTCTAGGTTTGGTGTTGGACATGACATTGCGTGACATTGAGCGTGTACTTTATTTTGAAGCATATGTGGTTACCGATCCTGGCATGTCAACACTCAAAAAATACGGCATTCTCACCGAAGATGAGTACGACACACAAAAACGTGAGCTGGGTGATGAATTCACCGCCAAGATGGGCGCTGAAGGCATACGCGATTTGCTCGAGAGCATCGAAATCGATTTAGAGATTGAGCGCTTGCGTGGCGACCTAACCGGATCTGAAGTCAAGGTTAAGAAAAATTCCAAGCGACTTAAAGTGTTGGAAGCTTTCAAAAAGTCTGGCATTAAACCCGAGTGGATGGTGTTGTCGGTTTTGCCAGTGTTGCCACCCGATTTGCGCCCCTTGGTGCCATTAGATGGCGGACGTTTTGCAACATCTGACCTCAATGATTTGTATCGTCGCGTGATCAACCGCAACAGCCGTTTGCGTCGTTTACTCGAACTCAAAGCACCAGAAATCATTGCACGCAATGAAAAGCGGATGTTGCAAGAGTCTGTTGACTCATTGCTCGATAACGGACGTCGCGGTAAAGCCATGACGGGTGCAAACAAACGCGCACTCAAATCTTTGGCAGACATGATCAAAGGTAAGAGCGGTCGTTTCCGTCAAAACTTGTTGGGCAAGCGCGTTGATTACTCAGGTCGCTCAGTCATTACAGTTGGCCCTACACTTAAATTGCATCAGTGTGGATTGCCCAAGTTAATGGCTTTGGAATTGTTCAAGCCCTTTATCTTTTCGCGTTTAGAAGCGATGGGTATTGCAACCACAATTAAGGCAGCCAAAAAAGAAGTCGAAGCCGGTACCGCAGTGGTGTGGGATATTTTGGAAGAGGTTATCAAAGAGCATCCTGTGTTGCTCAATCGTGCGCCCACATTGCATCGTTTAGGCATTCAAGCGTTTGAACCGATTTTGATTGAAGGCAAAGCGATTCAGTTACACCCCTTGGTGTGTTCTGCTTTTAACGCCGACTTTGACGGTGACCAAATGGCCGTTCACATTCCATTGTCAGTGGAAGCACAAATGGAAGCGCGCACACTTATGCTCGCATCCAACAACGTGTTATTCCCAGCCAGTGGCGAGCCCTCCATCGTTCCTTCGCAAGACGTTGTGCTTGGTTTGTATTACACAACCCGCGAGCGCACCAATGGCAAAGGCGAAGGCATGGTGTTTGCTGACTTGGCCGAAATGGAACGTGCTTTAGAAGCCGGCGTTGTCGAACTTACAGCGAAAATCAGCGTTCGACTCACCGAGTGGAACAAAGACAAAGATAGCAATGAGTTTGTTCCTTCGCAAGTGATGCGTGAGACCACCGTGGGTCGTGGGTTGTTATCAGAAATATTGCCCAAAGGTTTGGCATTTGACAACCTCAACAAAGCACTTAAAAAGAAAGAAATTTCTCGACTCATCAACACATCATTTCGCAAGTGCGGTCTCAAAGAAACCGTTGTGTTTGCAGACAAGTTGTTGCAATACGGTTTCCGTTTGGCCACACGTGCAGGAATCTCCATTGCTATTGATGACATGTTGGTGCCTCACGAAAAGCACGCCATCATTGCCGCATCGGAAAAAGAAGTCAAAGACATTGAACAGCAATATGTTTCTGGCTTGGTCACATCTGGCGAGCGTTACAACAAGGTCGTTGACATTTGGGGCAAAGCGGGTGACGCGGTGTCTAAAGTGATGATGGACCAATTGCGCAGAGAAAAAACCATCGACCGTCACGGTAATGAAGTTGAGCAAGAGTCGTTCAATTCGATTTACATGATGGCCGACTCAGGCGCGCGTGGTTCTGCTGCTCAGATTCGTCAATTGGCAGGTATGCGTGGTTTGATGGCCAAGCCTGATGGCTCCATCATAGAAACACCAATCACGGCTAACTTCCGTGAAGGTCTCAATGTGTTGCAGTACTTCATCTCAACACACGGTGCACGTAAAGGTTTGGCCGATACCGCTCTTAAAACAGCTAACTCAGGTTACCTCACACGTCGCTTGGTTGATGTGACACAAGACTTGGTGGTCATTGAAGACGATTGCTTCACAAGCAATGGTCAGATCATGCGCGCCATTGTTGAAGGCGGTGAAGTGATTGAATCGTTGCGCGATCGTATTTTGGGTCGTACAGCAGCTGAAGATATCCTCAACCCAGAAACACAAAAAGTGTTGGTACACGCTGGCGACATGCTCGACGAAGACAGCATCGATATATTAGAAGCCTTGGGCGTTGACGAAATCAAAGTTCGCACAGCACTCAATTGCGATACACGATTTGGTTTGTGTGCCAAGTGTTATGGACGCGACTTGGGCCGTGGTGGTTTGATCAACGTGGGCGAAGCAGTCGGTGTGATTGCTGCTCAATCGATTGGTGAGCCAGGCACACAGTTGACGATGCGCACATTCCACATCGGTGGTGCAGCTTCGCGTGCAGCCGTTGCTTCAAGCGTTGATGCCAAATCCAATGGTGTGATCGGATTCAATTCCACCATGCGTTACGTTACTAATAGCAAAGGTGAGTTGGTCGTTATTTCTCGTTCAGGCGAAATCTTGATTCAAGATGAAACGGGTCGCGAGCGCGAGCGTCACAAAGTACCTTACGGTGCAATTTTGGCGATCAAGCCCGATCAATCGATCAAAGCCGGAACTATTTTGGCCAATTGGGATCCGTTAACACGACCCGTTATCACCGAGTTTGCAGGTCAAACGCGTTTTGAAAATCTCGAAGAAGGACTCACAGTTGCCAAGCAATTGGACGAAGTCACAGGCCTATCAACCTTGGTCGTGATCGATCCCAAGCGTCGTGGCTCCACCAAAGTGGTCAGACCACAAGTGAAGTTGATTGATGCAGCAGGCAAAGAAGTCAAAATCCCTGGCACCGATCACTCAGTGACCATTGGCTTCCAAGTGGGCGCGTTGATTCAAGTTCGCGACGGTCAAGAAGTGGGACCTGGCGAAGTGTTGGCACGTATTCCTGTTGAAGGTCAAAAAACTCGCGACATCACCGGTGGTTTGCCGCGTGTGGCCGAGTTGTTCGAAGCGCGTTCACCCAAAGACAAGGGCGTTTTGGCAGAACTCACAGGCACTGTTTCCTTCGGTAAAGAAACCAAAGGAAAGATTCGTTTGCAAATCACAGATCCTGATGGTGAAGTTTGGGAAGAACTCATTCCCAAAGAGAAAAACATCATGGTGCACGAAGGCCAAGTGGTTAACAAAGGTGAAAATATTGTTGACGGCCCAGCCGATCCACAAGACATCTTGCGTTTGCTTGGCATGGAAGAGTTGGCGCGTTACATCGTCGACGAAGTGCAAGACGTTTATCGTTTGCAAGGCGTGAAGATCAACGACAAACACATTGAAGTGATTGTTCGTCAGATGTTGCGTCGTGTGGTTGTTGAAAATGTAGGTGACGCAAACTACATTGCTGGCGAGCAAGTGGAGCGTTCCGAAATTCTCAACATCAACGAAGCCTTGTTGAAAGTAGGAAAAATTCCTGTAACGTTTAGCAACTTGTTGCTTGGTATTACCAAGGCATCGTTGTCAACCGACAGCTTCATCAGTGCGGCATCTTTCCAAGAGACCACACGTGTACTCACCGAGGCTGCCATCATGGGCAAGCGCGACGAGTTGCGTGGTCTCAAAGAAAACGTTATCGTGGGTCGATTGATTCCTGCGGGCAGTGGTATGGCCTACCACCGCGCACGCAAAGTTAAAGACGCGATGGACGAAGCGGAAAGACGTGCGATTGCAGACTCAGAAGCCGAAGAGCTGGCGCAAGCCAACGAGGCGTCGAGCGAAGTGGTTGATCAAGAACCCGCAGCAGAATAAACAAGGGCCCGCAAGGGCCTTTGTTTTCTGAGGCGATAACTGCACAAATAAAATAAAAGGTAGCTGAGCATGCTTTTATACGCTTGGTGGTTTTGGCTATTTCTTGCTCTGTTATTGTTTTGGTTTTTAGGCGCCTATAACCGAATGGTGAAACTGCGTGCATCGGTGTGCCAGCGTTATTTCACGCTTGAGACTTTATTAATGAAATACCAAGACTTGGTTCAAGAGGCCATTACTGCTGCAGCAACAGCACCGTATGGGTGGCGTTCAGCGGTCACTCCCGAAATGGGTGCGTCGCATTGGACGCGCTTACAAGTTGCGGCCAGTCATTGCGCAATGGCCGTTGCGCGCATGCACGAGCATCCTTTGTTGGTTTCATCTGCGCTAGAGCTCATTGCGTGTGAGTCAGAATTAAAGTCAGCGTGGCAAGAACTCACTCACCCCGATGTGTATTACGTATCCGTGCCCGACGAGCTCAAACAAAGATGGCAAGAACTTGGCGTATTGACGCAGCCCGATATGGAGCGATTCAATCAAGCCATTGTTGATTACAACGCAGCCATTTCACAAGTGCCTGCCAATTTCTTAGCCAAAACTTTTCAATTTGAGCCCGCACATATTTTGCAATGAACGCTGAAAAAAATGCGCCACTGTGGCAGCAATTGTTGTTAACGGCGCAAGCGCTAGCAGATGTTCAAAGGGGTCGATCGGCCACTCAAGTTTTAGAAAAAATATCATCACCATCGCGCCCAGGTGTGCAGGCTTTGTTGTTTCATGTATTGAGAAGATTAGGGCTTGCACAAACGCTATTAAAAAAACTCGCTAAACAATCACCTCAAAAACCAGTTGAAGCCTTGTTGTGTACAGCCTTGGCTTTGGCGTGTGATCAAAACGCGCTGATGTATCCGCCACATACTTTGGTGAGTCAAGCCGTGGATGCCGCTAAAAAAACTCGTCTTCTAAAAAACAGTGCGCCGTTTATCAATGCGTGTTTGCGAAGATTTTTGCGAGAGCAAGACTCATTGTTAAAAGACGTGCAAACTTCAGAGTTGGCTCAATGGAATCACCCGCAATGGTGGATTCATCAACTTCAAAAAGATTACCCTACGCAATGGCCAGACATTTTGCTTGCCAACAATTCGCCTGCACCGATGACAATGCGTGTGAATACAAAACGCATCTCGGTGATGGACTTACAAAAAAACTGGATGGATGCCGGTATGACAGCCACACTCGTGGGCGATGCGGGTTTGGTATTGAAGCAACCACTTGCCGTGCATCTCATTCCTGGATTTTTGGATGGATTGTGTTCGGTACAAGACTGGGGTGCGCAAAAAGCTGCAACACTGTTAAAAGAACAACTCCATCAAAAGCCAATTAAAAAATGGCGCATTTTGGATGCGTGCGCAGCACCAGGTGGCAAAACCGCGCATCTGCTTGAAGTAATGGACTGTGAAGTGATTGCATTGGATATTGATGACAGGCGTTGTCTCAAAATCAATGAAAACCTTGATCGTCTGGGCTTGCAAGCCACAGTGCTTGCCGCTGACGCTCAAAAGACGGAAGCGTGGTGGGATCGAAAGCTTTTTGACGCGATCTTATTAGACGCACCCTGTTCGGCGTCCGGCATTGTGCGCAGGCACCCCGATATTCGATGGCTGAGGCGAGAGAGCGATATCGCCGCTTTGGCCCTGCAGCAGTTGAGAATGCTCGAAAGTTTGTGGCCACTTCTTTCGCCTGGTGGCTTGCTATTATTTTGTACCTGCTCGGTTTTCCATGCCGAGGGGCAAGACGTCGTGCAAGCGTTTCTTACACACAACACCCAAGCGGCTATCTTGCCCTCACCCGGTCATTTAATCCCCAATATTGCAGGCGCAAGGGGCGAGGTGCAAGACAATGCAATCAGTGATCATGATGGATTTTTCTACGCGCTTCTTCAAAAAACCGATTGAGCTTTGGCGCCGACATGCCAAGGTGGTTCGTGCCATGTGGGTGTGGGTTGCGGTTTTATTAAGCACGTTATTAATTGTTCCATGCGTTTATGCGCAGACGCTCGCACTTCAAGACCTCAAAATTGAACGCCAAGAAGATGGCTTTTATATGGGCGCTAGCCTCAATTTTGAATTACCACCCAGCGCAGAAGAGGCCTTGGCCAAAGGCGTTCCACTTAATTTTGTAATGCGTTGTGACATCGTCAAAGAGCGTTGGTATTGGACGAACAAAAAAATTGTGCAAGTTGAACGTTATATGCGTTTGAGCTTCCAGCCTTTGTCCAGAAGATGGCGTGTACATATTTCGGGTGAACCCATCAAACAAACAGGTTTAGGCGTTGTGTTTGGTCAAAGCTTTGATAGCCAACTCGAAGCCTTGGCCGCATTGCGTCGTTTTAATCGCTGGCGCATTGCAGACGCCAATCAAATAGAAGGCGATACCAAATATCAATTGGAAGTGAATTTCAAATTAGATTTAACGCAATTGCCTCGCCCACTACAAATTGGCGCATTCGGAGCCAGCGATTGGACGCTCAACCTCAATCATCAACAAGTGTGGGCGTTGGAGCCTATCAGGTGAGCGAATTCAAAAAGCCCCCAGTCGCGCTTCAATCGCAACAACGGTGGGCCTTGATCGCTGGTGTTGCGATTGTGGTGGCCCTTACACTGATTTTGCTTTTTTTGCTCACGCAAGCCACGCAAAATTGGGATTTCTATGAGGAGTACTACACCAGTCTTTTTATTATCAATAGCTTTGTCGCAGCTTTTTTATTTTTAGTGATTGGATGGTTTGCATGGCGCTTAGCCAAGCGCGTCAAGCAAGGAAAATTTGGCAGTCAGTTATTGGTCAAATTGGCAGCGATTTTCGCATTGGTTGGAATTGTTCCTGGCATTTTGATTTACGGCGTTTCTTATCAATTCGTCACGCGATCGATTGAAGCTTGGTTTGATGACAAGGTAGAGGGCGCATTAGAAGCAGGGCTTAATCTCACCCGCACCAGCTTAGATTCGATGGCGCAAGAGTTAACCACCAAATCTAAATTGGTGGCGACCGAGATGTCATCGATCAAAGATGAAAATGTATCTGTTGTTTTAGAAAAATGGGTGCAGCAAACCGACTTCACAGACATGGTGCTTTGGTCATCCAACACAACGCCCATCGCCAGTGCGGGTGCAAGTCGCTATCAATTAAATCCAGAAAAACCCAACAGCATCGATTGGCGACGCGTAAAAAGCAGTGGAATTGCTTGGCAGATTGAGGGTTTGGATGAAGGTTTAAAAAATCAAAATTTAAAACCCCGCATTCAAGTGTTGGTGCAAGTCAATCAACCCAAGCTTGATTTGCGATCAGAAAGTCGTGTTCTACAAGTCATTCAAAACATCCCCGCAGCACTGGTGTCCAATGCGCAGTCTGTTTTAGAAGCCAGTCGTGAATACCAAGAAAAATCTTTGGCGCGCGAGGGGCTCAAGCGAATGTATGTGGGCACGCTCACGCTCACTCTATTTTTGGCTGTGTTGGGTGCGGTCTTGTTGGCTGTTTTATTAGGTAATCAATTGGCGCGTCCATTGTTGTTATTGGCCGAAGGTGTGCGCGAAGTGGCCGAAGGTGATCTGAGTCCCAAAGCGGTATTGCAAGGGCGCGATGAACTCGATGGATTGACGCGTTCATTTGCACGCATGACGCAACAGTTATTAGAAGCGCGGGTGAGTGTTGAGCAAAGCATGATGCAGGTTGATCTATCACGCGCTCACCTTCAAACCATTTTGGACAACATGACGGCGGGTGTCATTTTGTTATCCAACCAAGGCGTTGTGCTGTCTTCTAATCCTGCGGCCACTCGAATTTTGCGTGTGCCGATGGCCGTTTATGAGCATCAATCATTTTTGAAAATAACGGGGATGGAAACATTTGCCCAACAAGTATTAACTCAGTTTGATCAATTCGTGGGTGAACAGTTTCAGCACGGGTTTGATCATTGGCAGCAATCGTTTGATCTGGAGGCCGACGACAGTGAGGCCGTCACGTCAATTCAACAAACCATGGGCAAAGGCGTAACCTTGGTTGCGCGCGGTGCGGTGCTGCCTAGCAGTGAGTGGTTGTTGGTGTTTGATGATATTTCCGAAATCGTTTCTGCACAGCGTGCGCAAGCATGGGGTGAGGTGGCGCGGCGTCTAGCGCATGAAATTAAAAATCCACTCACACCGATTCAACTCTCTGCTGAGCGTTTAGCGATGAAGTTGGAGGGCAAGTTACAACAGCCCGAAATGTTGATACTGGATAAATCGGTCAAAACAATCGTCGATCAGGTCGATGCCATGAAGCGCTTGGTCAATGAATTTCGCGATTACGCGCGTTTGCCCCAAGCACAATTGCAACCGATTGATTTAAATCAATTGGTGAGCGATGTTTTGTATTTGTATGAAGCAGAAAATGATACATTGCAGTCTCGTATTCAAATCGATTTGGCGCCAGACTTGCCAAAAATTTTGGGCGATGATCAGCAAATTCGTCAAGTCATTCACAACTTGTTGCAAAATGCAAAGGACGCTACCCCCATTGAACTAGACGCCCATGTGGTTTTGCGAACCGATTGGCGCGATGCATCGCACAGGGTTCGACTGAGTGTGATTGATGGTGGTACTGGGTTTCCTGACGCGGTGCTCAAGCGAGCTTTTGAGCCCTACGTCACGACCAAATCCAAAGGGACGGGTTTGGGTTTGGCAGTGGTCAAAAAGATTGCGGACGATCATGGCGCTCGCATCGATTTAAAAAATCGGTTGGAGGATGGACAAGTGGTGGGGGCGCAGGTATCCTTATCCTTTCAGGTGGCACAATAGCAACATTCAAGGCATGAAATAAAAAAATGGCAACGATATTAGTGGTGGATGATGAGTTAGGTATTCGCGATTTGTTATTCGAAATTTTGAATGACGAAGGACATCAGGTTGAGTTGGCCGAAAACGCCGCACAAGCCAGAGCTGCGCGCTCGCAATTTCGCCCCGACTTGGTTTTACTTGATATATGGATGCCCGACACCGATGGCGTGACTTTGCTCAAAGAGTGGTCAACAGCAGGATTGCTCAATATGCCCGTTATTATGATGAGTGGTCATGCCACCATTGACACGGCAGTAGAGGCTACGCGCATTGGGGCATTGGCGTTTTTAGAAAAACCCATCACCATGCAAAAGCTTTTAAAGGCCGTTGAAACGGGTCTTGCCAGAAAGCCTATTCTTAAACCTGTTGTATCAAGCCCCGTTGCGCATTCAACGCCATCTTCTCAATCGCCTTCAAACAACGTACAACCACATACCGAGTACGCATCGATGAATCATCGCGAAGTGCATGCTTGGTCGAATCAACAAACATTTGATTTGAGCCGGCCTTTACGAGAAGCGCGTGACGCCTTCGAGAAGGCCTATTTCGAATACCACTTGGCACAAGAAGGCGGCTCGATGACTCGTGTTGCAGAAAAAACAGGGCTTGAGCGCACGCATCTGTATCGCAAGCTCAAGCAATTAGGTGTTGACCTGACGCGCGGTAAAAGAGGTTCTAATTAATTTTTCCAGCTTGATTTTTTGCAAACTTTGTTAAGCCCGTTAGATTGGCTATTCGTACAAATATAAAAGTACCGAATATGGCGCCAACAAAATCACCCACCACCATAATGGGCGGTTGAGAAACTGAAATCAATTGATTGGGGTCTGTATAAGCCCAAACCATGTGATGAAACAAAGCATTAAACAATGCATAAATACCTGCAAGAGTAGCCAAGTCATAAATTTGCGTGATGTGAATAGGGCGTTCTTTGATGAATTGAAACATGAGCAACGCAAACAAAGCACCCGAACAAGAAGCGGCTACATTGATTAACTCGGAGGGGCTAAAACCATAAGTAGTGATGCACAAAATAATTCCGCCGCAGGCTGTTGCCGTTGTACCTAAAGCCATGCCCAGCACCAAAACATTGAGCAGTCTGAAAAATGCTGGCAGATAAATCTAACTGACATGATCGCTTAAGCTGAAATTTTCGCTAATCCAAATATTAAAACCATGCATCAGCGCAAACAAGGTTGAAAATACAACCAACAAAATAATGTTTTCAATGATTAGGCGTGGCTTAATATGTGATCAATTGTCGCAGAAAGAGTTACATGTTTCTTCTGTATTGACCGCCCACCTCAAACAAGGCGTGAGTGATTTGCCCAAGCGAGCAACAACGCACCGCATCCATCAGCACGGTAAAAATATTGTCGTTGTTCATCACCGCTTGTTGCAAGCGCGAAATTTGCATTTGCGACTCTTTGCTGTGTAGCTGCTGAAAATCTTGCAATCGTTTGAGTTGCGATTGTTTTTCGTCTTCGGTTGAGCGAGCGAGCTCAAGTTTGGCCATCACCTCTTCGCCTTTGGGATTGCGAAAGGTGTTAACGCCAATGATGGGCAACTCGCCCGTGTGCTTAAGCATTTCATAATTCATCGATTCATCTTGAATCTTGCCGCGCTGATAGCCCGTTTCCATCGCACCTAAAACACCACCGCGCTCAGCTATGCGTTCAAACTCTGCGAGCACGGCTTCTTCCACCAATTCGGTGAGTTCATCGATGATGAATGCGCCTTGGCTGGGGTTTTCATTTTTAGCCAGACCCCATTCGCGATTGATGACGAGTTGAATCGCCATGGCACGACGCACAGAATCTTCGGTGGGTGTGGTGATTGCTTCATCAAATGCGTTAGTGTGCAAACTGTTGCAGTTGTCGTAGATGGCAATCAAGGCTTGCAAAGTGGTGCGAATGTCGTTGAATTGAATTTCTTGTGCGTGTAAACTGCGCCCCGACGTTTGAATGTGGTATTTGAGTTTTTGACTGCGATCGTTCGCGCCATATTTATCACGCAATGTGACCGCCCAAATGCGGCGCGCCACGCGCCCCATCACCGTGTACTCGGAGTCCATACCGTTACTGAAGAAGAAACTCAAGTTGGGCGCAAAGTCATCGATGTGCATACCGCGCGCCAAATACGCTTCAACAAACGTGAAGCCATTTGAAAGTGTGAATGCCAATTGCGAAATCGGATTGGCGCCTGCTTCAGCAATGTGATAGCCGCTGATCGATACGCTATAAAAATTACGCACTTGGTGATCAACAAAATATTGGGCGATGTCGCCCATTACTTTGAGACTGAACTCCGTACTAAAGAGGCACGTGTTTTGTCCTTGATCTTCTTTTAAGATGTCTGCTTGAACCGTGCCGCGCACATTTTGTAAAACCCAGGCGCGCAAAGCTTTTTCTTCATCAGAGTTGGGGTTTCGACCTTTATCATTCACAAAATTTTCGATTTGTTGATCGATTGCCGTGTTCATGAACATCGCAAGGATGGTAGGTGCAGGTCCATTGATGGTCATCGACACACTGGTGGTGGGCGAGCACAAATCAAAACCGCCGTACAACACTTTCATGTCTTCTAATGTGGCAATGCTCACGCCTGAGTTGCCTACTTTGCCAAAAATATCAGGGCGCAAATCGGGATCGTTGCCATACAAAGTAACCGAATCAAATGCTGTCGATAAGCGTTTGGCAGGCATGCCTTCGGATAACAATTTGAAACGACGATTGGTTCTAAACGCGTCGCCTTCACCAGCAAACATGCGCGTGGGATCTTCGCCTTCGCGTTTAAAAGTAAACGTGCCTGCCGCATACGGAAAGTGTCCGGGAACGTTTTCTAGCATCAACCATTTCAAAATTTCGCCGTGGTCTTCGTAAGTCGGCAAAGACACTTTGCGCACTGGTGTGCCGCTTAAAGATCGCGTCACCAATTGCGTGCGAATTTCTTTGTCACGCACACGCACAACCAATTCATCACCCGAATATGATTTTTGCATCTCGGGCCATTGAGTCAGTAATTGACGCGCATCGCCATCGAGCATCAACTCGCGCTTCATTGCCAAATCATTGGCCGCTTCTGCGGCTTTGGCTTTGCCAGGCTTATCAATTTCCAACATAGCAGCCGCTGCGCGCAGTTGTTGAATCTCTCTTGCCAATTGCGCTTGTGAATGCGCACGTTTTTTGTATGCGCGAACACTGTCGCTGATCTCTGCCAAATAGCGTGAACGTGCAGCAGGAAGAATCGGCGTTTGATTGGTGCTGTGTCGCACACTCACCTGTGCGAGTTTGGATGCAGATGTTTGAAGTCCGAGTTGCTGCAAGCACGGCAACATGGCTTGATACATCGCTGTAACGCCATCGTCGTTAAAGCGCGCGGCCATTGTGCCAAACACGGGCATTTGTTCGGTGGGTGTATGCCATGCTTCCTTGTTGCGTTGCACTTGCTTGGCCACATCGCGCAGTGCGTCTTGCGAGCCTTTGCGATCAAATTTATTGATGGCTACAAACTCTACAAAATCGAGCATATCAATTTTTTCTAATTGACTCGCAGCTCCAAACTCAGGCGTCATCACATAAATCGGAACATCCACATGCGGCACGATGGCCGCGTCCCCTTGACCAATGCCAGACGTTTCAACCACCACCAAATCAAAGCCTGCACATTGTGCTGCTGCAATCACATCGGGCAATGCTGCAGAAATTTCTGAACCGAATTCTCGTGTGGCCAACGAGCGCATGTAAACACGCGGTCCGTTGCGCCATGGGTTGATGGCATTCATGCGAATGCGGTCACCGAGCAATGCACCTCCACTTTTGCGACGCGATGGATCAATTGAAATCACAGCAACGCGCAATGCATCGTCTTGATCCAAACGCAAGCGACGCACCAATTCATCGGTGAGAGAAGATTTACCTGCGCCGCCTGTTCCTGTGATACCCACCACAGGCACTTTGACTTTTTTGGATTGTGTGCGAATCTCTTCAACGAGTTGTGAAGATGCCGTATTGTTTTCTAAAGCAGTGATGAGTTGCGCCAAACTGCGCCACGCCATATCGGTGTGACCGTGCAAAGTTTTTAAAGTGGTTGGCGCATAAGAGCTTAAATCTTTGTCGCAACGCATGATCATCTCGCCAATCATGCCTTGCAAACCCATGCGTTGACCGTCTTCTGGACTGTAGATGCGTGTTACACCATAGTTGTGTAATTCGCTGATTTCATCGGGCACGATTACCCCCCCGCCCCCGCCAAACACTTGAATATGCGCACCACCGCGCGACTTGAGCGAGTCAACCATGTATTTGAAATACTCAACATGACCGCCTTGATAGGAACTCACTGCAATGCCTTGCACGTCTTCTTGCAAAGCGGCCGTCACCACTTCTTCAACCGAACGGTTGTGACCCAAGTGAATCACCTCCGCGCCCATGCCTTGCAAAATGCGACGCATGATGTTGATGGCCGCGTCGTGCCCGTCAAACAAACTCGCAGCAGTGACAAAGCGCACCTTGTGTGTTGGACGGTATTCGGCCAAAGCTTTGAATTCAGCGGATAAATCAGTCATAAAAAGCTCCAGAGGCAGGTGCGAACAACACCCGTTTATTTGACGTTTACGTAAACGTCAATCATACCCATCGACGCTGATATTGTCATTCAAACCGCCTCATTTCGTCACGATTGAGACATTCATTGGGCCGAAGTAATGCTTATTGGTAGAAACCCTCTATCTTTTAAGTTGTAAAGTAGAAGAATACCCGTTCCCGTATTCGGTTTTCACAACAATGTTTTTTTAATTGAAGGATCACAATATGTCAGAGATACAAAAAAAACCAACCGCACGTCGCAATCTGCTCAAGGGCGTTGCCGTTGCAGCAGGCGCAATGTCAGCACCCATGGTATCGCGTGCACAAACCACGTCATTACGCTTTCAAAGCACATGGCCTGCGAAAGATATTTTCCATGAATACGCCAACGACTTTGCCAAAAAGGTCAATGACATGGCTGGAGGTCGTCTCAAGATTGAGGTATTGCCCTCTGGCGCAGTAGTGCCCGCATTTCAATTGCTCGACGCCGTCAATAAAGGCACATTAGATGGTGGACACGGCGTGTTGGCCTATCACTATGGCAAAAGCACGGCTTTGGCCTTGTGGGGTTCTGGCCCCGCTTTTGGCATGGACCCCAACATGGTGTTGTCATGGCACCAATACGGCGGTGGTAAACAACTTCTCGAAGAAATTTACAAATCACTCAATATCGATGTCGTGTCTTATGTGTATGGCCCTATGCCCACACAACCGCTCGGATGGTTCAAAAAGCCAATCGCTAAAGTGGCTGACCTCAAAGGCCTCAAATACCGCACTGTTGGCTTAGCTGTTGATATCTTCACCGACTTGGGTGTAGCAGTGAACCCGTTGCCTGGTGGTGAAATTGTTCCTGCACTCGATCGTGGTTTGATCGATGCCGCAGAATTCAACAACGCATCATCAGACCGCGTGCTGGGTTTCCCCGATGTGGTTAAAAACTGCATGTTGCAAAGTTTCCATCAAAGTGGCGAGCAGTTTGAGATTTTGTTTAACAAGCCTAAGCTTGATGCGTTATCAACTGAGCTCAAATCCATCATTGAATATTCTGTGCAGGCCAGCTCTGCCGAGATGAGCTGGAAAGCCATCGATCGCAACTCCAAAGACTATGCGGACATGAAAAAGCAAGGCATCAAGTTTTACAAGACACCTGACTCGATTTTGCAAGCACAGTTGGACGCATGGGATCGCGTAGTGGCCAAGAAGTCGGCAGAAAACCCATACTTCAAACGTGTGATGGAATCACAACAAGCGTTTGCGGCGCGCGCTGGTCAATGGCAAAACGACTACATGGTCGATTTCAAAATGGCCTACAACCGCTACTTCAACAAAAAAGCACCCGCTAAAAAAACATAATATTTAATTGCTTATCCTCAACCCATCCAACTTTAGTTGGGTGGGTGTTTTTCTTTTTAATTCTGTCACATGAAAATTCAAACTCTGCTTCATACCGCAGACCACATCAGCACATTGGTGGGCAAAGCCTTCGCATGGTTGATCATTGGGCTTATGCTCATGGTGGTCGTTGAGGTCTTTAAACGATACGCACTGAACGCACCCACTGCTTGGATCTTTGATGCCAGCAATATGCTGTACGGCACACTTTTTATGATGGGCGGCGCATACACCTTGTGTCAAGACGGACACGTGCGCGGCGACTTTATTTATGGCAGCGCCAAGTACACAACACAGGCGTGGCTTGATTTAGTTTTGTATTTTTTATTTTTTATCCCTGGTGTGATTGCACTCACATGGGCGGGATGGAATTACGCAGGCGACTCTTGGGCCATCAAAGAACACACGTTCAATGCAGACCCATTGCCTTTGTATCCATTTAAAGCGGTGATTCCATTTGCGGGATTGATTGTGCTGATTCAAGGCGTTGCAGAAATCATTCGTTGTGTCGTTTGTATTAAAACGGGTGAATGGACGCCACGCCTCAAAGACGCAGAAGAAATCGATGTGGTTGAACAACAATTGTCAGGCAGCACTTTGGTCGATGATGATGCTCGCAAGCAAGCCATTGCGAACGCCAAGAACATCGATGAGGCTGCGCATCAGCGTGGCCAGCAACTTACCAAAGGAGGCCATCATGAGTGATCCAGCCATGGGCCTGTTGATGCTCTCACTCATTGTGGTGGTGATCATGTTGGGTTTTCCCACTGCATTTACCTTAATGGGTTTGGGCATGATGTTTGGCTATGCCGCCTTTTACGATCCATCAGTTCATTGGTGGGACAATAAGGTTTTTAACTTGATGGTGCAACGCACGTTTGGCGCCATGACCAATGACACCTTGCTATCGATTCCGCTTTTTGTTTTGATGGGCTATGTGATGGAACGAGGGGCGTTGGTTGACAAAATGTTTCACAGCGTTCAACTTGCATTTAGACGATTGCCCGGATCCCTAGCTGTTGCGACTTTGGTGATTTGTACTTTTTGGGGCATTGCCAGCGGATTGGTGGGTGCTGTGGTGGTGTTGATGGGCGTGATTGCCATGCGCCCCATGCTCAACGCGGGTTACGACACGCGTTTAGCCGCGGGTGTCATTACTGCGGGCGGCACATTGGGCATTTTGATTCCACCTTCTGTGATGATCATTGTGTACGCAGCAGTAGCGGGTCAATCAGTGGTTAAGTTGTATGCGGCCGCGATGTTCCCTGGATTTTTTTTGGCGTTTTTGTATTTGGTGTACGTGATTGGTTGGGTTTTGATTGACCCCAAAATTGCACCTAAATTACCCGAAGAACAAGTGCGTGCTCAAGTCTCGCCTTGGGTTAATCACATTTCACAAACCTATTCGCGTCGACACATGTGGGCGTTGATTCAAGCGCTGTTTGGACCTGGCAAAGCTTTGCGCACAAGCACACAAGAGATGGCATTGAGTTGGTTCAAAATTTTCAAAGGTTTTTGGATGGCCATGGTGCCCATCGTCATGATGGTGATTTGTTTGGGTGCGGTATGGTGGTATGTGGTGATTTATTCACAAGCAGAAAACAATACCGCTGATGCAAAAGCTGTTGCGACTGAGCAAATGGCTGCTTCTAAAGAAACAGAGTCTTCCAATAACACCGAACGTGCGGGCGCGCAAGAGCTCCCTGGAGCGAGTAACGGTGTACAAGAACCACCCGGCGCAAGTGATGGCGTTCAAGAGCCTCCTGGCTCACAAGGCGTGCAATTACCACCAGGCGCGGAAACTGCAACAGCAAAAACAAACGATGAAGACGGGCCACTACAAGCATTGGGTGATGGTGATACATCCGAAGCACCACGAACCGAAGCTGTGCCAGAAAATTTTTATATTGGATTTCTCATCACGTCATTGTTGTGTGTGGCCTTGTTGACTTACTACTACTGGAACTTTGATGCAGAGCAGTTCGAAATTTTAGATATGTTGGTGCGCTCGGTCATGCCCTTGGGTGTTTTGACTTTGGTCGTGTTAGGCGTGATTTTGTTTGGTATCACAACCGCCACGGAGTCTGCTGCAGTGGGTGCGGCGGGCGCATTTTTGATGGCATGGTCTGCAGGCACATTGGATTTTGAAAAAATCAAACAAGCTGTGTTCTTAACTGCCAAAACTACATCGATGGTCTGTTGGTTGTTTGTAGGCTCGGCTTTGTTCTCCGCTGTGTTTGCTATTTTGGGTGGCCAGCGTTTGGTTGAAGAGTGGGTGATGGCTCTCAACTTGTCGCCCATGCAATTTTTGTTGCTGTCACAAGCAATTATTTTTGTATTGGGCTGGCCATTGGAGTGGACCGAAATCATTGTGATTTTTGTTCCTATCTTCTTGCCACTGTTGGCGCATTTTCAAATTGATCCCATGCTATGGGGTGTGATGGTGTTTGTGAATTTGCAAGCAGCATTTTTATCGCCACCTGTGGCCATGTCGGCTTTTTATCTCAAAGGCGTTTCACCGCCGCACGTCACCATCAATCAAATTTTTGCTGGCATGATGCCCTACATGTTCATTGTGATTTTGTGTATGGTGTTGATGTACATCTGGCCTGAACTCACATTGTGGTTGCCCAACTATTTATACGGCAAATAAAGCAAAAGGAAATCAAATGGAACGCAGAGATTTTTTTCAACAAACAGCCGTCATGGGCGCCGTCGGTGCTGGCCTCGCTGCCAGTGCATCTACCATGCCATTGGCAAATGCAAAAACGCCTTTCAATGTTGCGCTCGTTACGATTCCTGTTGTGGGCTCCGATGAAGTGTTTCCTGCGCGTCGCATTTATTGCATTGGACGCAACTACGCGGCGCACTCGCGTGAAATGGGCTCAGACCCCATACGCGAACCGCCTTTCTTTTTTCAAAAACCCACCGACGCGATTCAATACGTGCCGATTGGAAAAGTAGAAGACCACCCCTATCCCACGCTCACTAAAAACTATCACTACGAGGCCGAACTGGTGGCTTGTTTGGGCAAAGGTGGGCAAAATATTCCTGTTGCGCAAGCACTCGATTTAGTGTGGGGTTACAGCTTGGGTCTAGACATGACGCGTCGTGATTTGCAACGCGCTTTAGGTGATGAAAAAAAACCTTGGGAGATCGGTAAAAGTTTTGATCGCAGTGCGCCCATTGGCCCCATTCATAAATTGGCGCAAACAGGTCACTTCAAGCAAGGCTCGATTTGGCTCAAGGTCAACGGACAAATCAAACAAAATGCCAACCTTAATCAAATGATTTGGTCCGTTGCAGAGCAAATCAGCAAATTATCTGAGGCGTTTGAACTTTTTCCTGGTGATATTATTTATTCGGGCACGCCCGAAAATGTAGGGCCTGTGGTGCGTGGAGACCTGATTGAAATGCACATCGATGGTTTGCCCAATTTAAGTGTTCGGATTATTTAACCCATGAAGGTTTTGCTATGACAGATCAACCCATGGTTTTGCGCGACTTAGAGCGCAAACGTTCTTTGTGTGCCAGACTTGCGCGCGTAGAAGGTCAACTGCGAGGCTTGCAAAAGCTCATTGATCAAGAAGATGACGCCATCAAAATTTCGCAACAAATGAGTGCCGCGCGCAAAGCACTCGACAAATCTTTTTATGCATTGATTGCAGGCATGATTGAGCAAGGCGATCATCCGGTTGAACACGTGACCGAGGTGTTGACTAAATTTTCTTAAATAAAAAATGACTGCGCTGCATTCTGCATTAACACCTGCGCAAACCGATGCATTGATTGCGGGCATTGAAAGTAAGCGCGATGAGGTGGTTGCTCTTACACAAGATTTAATTCGCATACCGACTACCAACCCACCGGGTGACGCCTATGAAGCGTGCGCACATTTTTTAGGTGAACGATTGGCGCGCAAAGGTTTTGACGTCTCATATATTCGCGCACAAGGCGCACCTGGTGATAGCGACGCGTATCCACGCATCAATGTGGTGGCTCGCATCGAGGGCGCATCAAAAGGTTCTGGTGTTCACTTCAACAGTCACATCGATGTGGTTGAAACAGGTCGTGGATGGTCTGTCGATCCGTTCAGCGGCTACGTGAGTGATAACAAGATTTATGGTCGTGGCAGTTGCGACATGAAAGGTGGACTGGCTGCAAGCATCATCGCTTGTGAAGCCATCATTGAGTCTGGTTTGCCTTGGGCTGGCGCATTAGAAATCAGCGGCACCGTGGATGAAGAGTCGGGTGGTTTTGCAGGCGTTGGTTATTTGGCGCATCGCGGATTTTTCACGCCACCCAAAGTGCATCACGTCATCATTCCTGAGCCATTGGGTGTTGATCGCATTTGCTTAGGACATCGCGGTGTGTGGTGGGCAGAAGTTGAAACACACGGACGCATCGCGCACGGATCGATGCCTTTTTTGGGTGACAGTGCCATCAATCACATGGGCGCGTTCATTCATCTTCTCGAAACCAAACTGATGCCCACCTTGGCGCAACGAAGAACCAGTGAGCCCGTTGAGCCGCCAGGCGCACGCGTGAGTACTCTCAACATCAACAGCATCCATGGCGGTCAAGTGCAGCAACGCTACAGCTTAGATGCGCTCGGACAACCCACGGGCGATTTGCCTGCCCCCGTTGTTGCGCACAATTGTCGCGCTGTGCTTGATCGACGATTCATTGCAGAAGAAGATTTGCAAAGCGTCAAACAAGAAATCATAGACATGCTCGATGAGCTTAAACGCACGCGCGCTGGATTTGATTACGGCATTCGCGACATCATGAGTTTTATTCCATCAGCAACACCGCAAGATGCGCCTGTTGTGCAAGCCACTGCAATTGCAATTGCACGCGTATTGGGTCGCGAACCTCGTTTTATTTCTAGCCCTGGTACTTACGATCAAAAACACATCGTTCGCACCGCTGGTTTAAAAGATTGCATTGCCTATGGTCCTGGCATTTTGGATTTGGCGCATCAACCCGATGAATATGTGGAGATTGATGAACTGGTTCATTCAGCTCAAATCATGGCTTTGGCCGCTTGGCGTTTGTTACATACTTAGACCATGATATTTTTAGCCATCGACGTGGGCAATACGCGATTGAAGTGGGCCCAATACGAAAATCATCAACCGAATGCGCGATTGATTGCGCAAGGTGCTGTTTTTTTAGAAAATATTGCCCATCTTGCAGAAAAAGAATGGGCTACTTTAACTGCGCCCGATAGCATGTTGGGTTGCGTGGTCGCGGGTGAGGCGGTACGCCGACGTGTCGAAGAACAATTAGAGATCTGGGATGTTTCTCCGCAATGGGTGGTGCCTTCTGCCTTTGAAGCGGGAGTGACCAATGGATACGATCACCCAACGCGATTGGGCGCTGATCGATGGGTCGCCATGATTGGCGCATTGAATCGAATGCAAAAAGCAACCCAAAGCGCCGCACCCAAGCCCATGGTGGTGGTGATGGTTGGAACGGCCGTTACCGTAGAGGCATTGAGCCCGACGGGTCATTTTTTGGGTGGATTTATTCTTCCTGGACACGGCATCATGCTCAAAGCCTTGGAGTCAGGAACGGCGGGTTTACATGTTCCAACAGGCGATGTGGTGACTTTTCCTACCAATACCAGCGACGCACTCACAAGTGGTGGAACCTTTGCCATTGCTGGGGCCATCGAAAGAATGGTTCAGCATGTGCGCGCCCACTTTCACCAAGAGCCTCTATGCTACATGGCAGGCGGCGCAGGCTGGAAAATGGCGCCGAGTATGAGCGTGCAATTTGAACTCACGGAGAGCCTCATCTTCGAGGGCCTGCAAGTTGTCGCAAAAGCTAGACTCGGTTAATGGGGAAATTGGGGTCAGATAACAATTAATTCATAATTAATT
>Ga0194055_10000873_pt1 | contig 24402 bp, 18 predicted proteins | sample SepL449m_MetaG_FD_155482 | JGI IMG/M metagenome (GOLD analysis project Ga0194055, IMG submission 155482) | Anoxic zone freshwater microbial communities from boreal shield lake in IISD Experimental Lakes Area, Ontario, Canada - Sep2016-L442-9m | ecosystem: Environmental > Aquatic > Freshwater >... | reverse complement strand
GTTCGGTTGTTTCGAAGATCGATGAGCGTTGGTTGGGAGTCAGATCACTCGTTAATTGAGCAGGGTAGGGGGGAGCGACGGCAAACAGATCTCCAAGATCGTAAATGCGTACGACCATCCCCGTTTCTGCCTTGCGAGCCCGCGCGGCACCGATCTGAGTCACATTTCGTTTTGGGGGAGCACTTTCAATCGCTTCCAGTTGCTGGTGCAACTCGGCGATCTTCTGCCGGATTTGCTGAACATCGTCCTGAGCAGAGGCAACCGTCGCCAGACAAATCGCACTCAAGACCGCAATGCGCCGAATCATGATTGGAACTCCCGGAAATGGATTTGGTTGATCTGGTCTGCGAATAGTTCGTTAGGTCCGGCGGTATCTCGGCAGAGATTTGTTGAGCCGAGATTGCCAGTATGCACGGGTCGAATTTGTCGCGGACATCAGATTGGAGTTTTGGATGTCGATGCAGAGTAGCAAACCTGCCGGGGAGATTCCGAAGGAATTCCACCTCAATTTCGGATTTCTGTTCCACACGTGGGATGATGGCCGATCTTGAAATTCGAACTCGAAAGTTGCCCCTCCGAATCCAATCGGACATCATTTCAACGAATCCCGATATTTACTCTTGTCGCAAATCCCGCATCATTGCAAAATGACACAGCTTTTCCAAAAGGCGTCTTACATTTGATTCGTGAGTTTTCTGTCTTTACTTCCAATACTTTTCGTGGGGAGGGTTCGGTACTATGTCTCGAAATCGACGCACACGCGGTTTCACATTGATCGAACTGCTGGTGGTGATTGCCATCATTGCAGTTTTGATTGCGCTGCTGCTGCCAGCAGTGCAACAGGCTCGTGAAGCGGCTCGCAGGTCCCAATGTGCCAACAACTTGAAGCAACTTGGCCTGGCCATGCACAACTACGAATCCAGCAGCCGATGCTTTCCGCCAGGCAGTATCGGCCCCATGAATGGAAACTCCAGTTTCGCCGCACCCTGGGCGGATCCCGGCGTGGGAGGTTGCTGTCCGTGGGGACATTTCAGTTGGTCGGCAATCATCCTGCCGTTCGTCGACGGAGCAAATGTTTATAATTCAATCGACTTCACGGTCCCTGCCTACACGTTTTCCATTATCGAAAATGGTGCTCAGCGAGGCCCGGCGGGTGATCCCAAAAACAAGGTAGCAGCCAATTCACAGCCACCCGTGTTTGTTTGTCCGTCTGCTCCACGCGTACAACCCGTCACGCAACACAAGGACTATGGCATCAATGGGGGGACAGGAACCTGTTGTCCTGAGCGAAGTCAGGCTGGGATGACTGGAATCGGGTTTGTGAACAGTTGCATCAGGATCGGGGACATCACGGATGGGACCAGCAGCACCCTGATGTTTGCCGAACTGGCTCATACCACCAATCACAGCTGGATTGATCGCAACACAGGAGCAAATCCGTTTCTATGGGTTCATCACCCGTCGCAGGGATATGTGGATGCAACCCCACAAGACCTTCCTGATAACCATTCGTATAATAATCGGGCTGCGGAGTCCCACCACACGGGTGGTGTTCAGACTGTCATGGCGGATGGACACCTGAAATTCATCAGCGATAACGTCGACACCAATGTCTACGTTGCCATCTTCACCCGGTCGGGCGGTGAAGTCATCGGCGACTACTGAGTTCTAGTGCCAAAGCCCCACCGAGGTTGCCCCGATCTCGGTGGAGCGTTCCTGGCAATCTCCCGGTTCATCAATCGGGATCTCTCGTCAGTCTGGTGAACTCCACGTATTGCGAATTCAATTTCAAGAGATCGATGGGAATACCCCTCATGCGCGCTGACCGTTGGCAAACGACCATTTTCCTGTTCGCTGCAATCGCCTGTTCACTCAGTGGTTGTGGTCGTGCATCCAATGCCCCGAAACTTCACGCGGTATCAGGTATCCTGACAGTCAGTGGACAGCCCGCTCCAAACATCATTGTCCATTTCGTCCCAGCAAAAGGTCGCCCCAGTACGGGAGTCACTGATGCCAAAGGGGCCTTTGAGTTGAAATACGAAAAAGATGTTCTCGGAGTTGTTCCGGGTGACCACAAGGTCTGGATCGAATACCGCCCCGGCACGCCTGCCGAAGAAATGGCAATGCGAGAAGGGAAGTCGTCACTCGCCAAAGAAGTCCTGGAGGCCCTGCAGAAGTTTGCGACACCTGAAACGAGTTCCATGACCGTGAAAATTGACGGACCGAAAAAAGATCTGAAGGTCGAGTTGTAAACGCCAGGGATTCAAAGGTTTTCAGCCGTGAATTGAATGGGCAGTATCGCCAGACCGTTGAAAATCCAGTCGGGCGATCAGCCCGTTGAAAATCGGCAGAATCCGCCGTTCCCACAAATCCAGCCATTCGCTAGGATCGCCCAAACTGCTGTCGGTGCTTGGCAGCGGTGCGCAAAGACGACTCCAGGGAAGGAGACGGGATTTATGTCCGGAGTGACAATGGCGGACGAAAAACGGCAAGTGGCGAAGTCCGAACGATCCGTACGTGAAATCATCGAATCGGCTCGATCGGCTCAACAAGGTCGAACGAAAGCCATCGGCAGCCTGGGCGCCTGGGGTATGAGCCTTCTTTCTGCCGCTCTTTTGTGGTGCTGTTTTACCCCGGTCAACGCCAGTCCACTCGCCTGGATTGCACTCGTTCCGTTACTGCTGCTCGTCCGAATCGAAGACCGGACGCGCTGGATGTATGTCGCGATCTACACCGGCAGCCTGCTCGGGCAACTTGCCACATTCCAATGGATGCGGCTGGGGGACCCCACGATGTATATCGCCTGGGTCGCGCTGTCGCTTTACGTGGCGAATTATGCGGTTGTCTTCGTTGCCACCACTCGCGTGGCCGTTCACCGCTGGTCGGTTCCCCTGGTCGTCGCGGCTCCGGTTGTCTGGACGGGGCTTGAATATGCCCGCGCCTACCTGCTGACCGGTTTCTCGTGGTACTACCTGGGCCATTCTCAGTATCGCTGGCTGGAGTTCATTCAGATCTGCGATCTCGTCGGGGCCTACGGGGTCAGTTTTGTGATTGCGGCCAGTTCCGCAGCACTCGCACTGCTCGTTCCTCATTCCTGGCTGATCCGGTTCCGGCTGGTCCCGGCATCAACGGGTCCTGTCACCGCATCAGGTTTGACACTGGGTCAACTGGGGCAAGTCGGCATCGCGATCTCGCTCTTCGGAACCACACTGATTTATGGGTATGTGCGCCGCGCTCAGGCCGATTTCCAGCCGGGCCCGCGAGTCGCCTTGATCCAGGGGAATTTCCTGGCGTCACTGCGAGTCGCACCTGCTTCGGGGGACGAAGTCTTTATGACGCACCTGAAGTTGATGGCCCAGACCGTTCGCGAACAACCTGACCTCGTTGTCTGGCCCGAAGCGATGTTTCCCTGGCCACTGATGGAAGCGGCAGAAGGAATGACGGACGAGCAACTTCAATCCGTGGCTCCCTACGCACGCCCGGAATCATGGCGAAATAACGAAGTTGCGAAGATGCTTGTTCGCGAAAGCCAGCGTTCCGGCGCGGCACTTGTTATCGGAATTAACGCGGCACTGGCCGACCCGAAACGAGTCCATCAATACAACTCAGCAGCATTCGTCCGTCCGGATGTCGGGTTGGCAGGGCGCTACGACAAGTTGCATCGCGTCATTTTTGGGGAATACATTCCCCTGCGTGAATCGTTGCCCTGGCTCGCCAGGTTCACTCCCTATCGAGGCGACTTTGGGATCGACAAGGGCAAGGGGGGGGCCGTTTTCGAATATCAGAAATGGCGAATGACCCCTGTCATCTGTTTCGAAGATACCGTTCCGCATCTCGTACGTGGTCTCGTCGCTGCTGCATCCGAAAACGAAACGGGTAAGCCTGTCGATTTGCTGGTGAATGTGAGCAATGATGGCTGGTTCCATGGATCCAGTGAACTCGACCAGCACTTGATCACGGCGACGTTTCGAGCGGTCGAATGCCGTATGCCGCTGGTGCGAGCCGTGAACACAGGAATCAGCGCCATCATTGATGGCGACGGAGCGATCCTGGACCCCGATGTCTTCATCGACGGCGACGCCCGCAAGAACGCCCCTGCTCCGCCACGGACTAAGGCACGTGACCCGCAGACGGGAACATGGCACAAGCAACTCAATGCAGCGTTGGTTCATACAGTGCCGCTCGACCCCCGCCAAAGCCTGTACGTCCGGTTCGGTGACTGGTTTGCCGGCCTGTGTTGCATTGCAATGGTGCTTGCGATGCTGAGTCATCTGGTGCCGAAACGCGGCCTCAGGTTCGATCAATCCGCCGGAACGCACTAAAACTAACCGAGCAACTCAGCAATCGCCTGGCCATTTTCGATGACATTGCGCGGGCGGCCGCGGTTATCGAGGTACGTCACGTCGCGGGGAACTCCCATGTGATGGAAAATTGTCGCAGCCAGATCGCCGGGAGTGACGGGGCGTTCCTTGATCTGGCCGGCGTCTCGCTCTGTCGCTCCAATGATCTGGCCGTGCCGCATCCCGCCGCCAGCAACAGTCATCGACATCACGACCGGCCAATGATTGCGACCGTCAGTGCTTCCCTGGGTTCCGATTTGTGGAGTTCGGCCGAACTCTCCCATGGCCAGCACCAGGACATCCTCCAGCAACCCTCGTTCGCCCAGGTCGCTGACCAGTGTTGTGATCAGGTGATCGAATACCGGCAACAGTGGTCGCAATCCGTTCCAGATTCCACCATACGGGGGAATATTGTCGCCATGCGTATCCCAGGTTCCTGATGCTCCATGGTGACTCAGGTCAATCGTCACGAAGCTGACACCTGCTTCAACCAAACGTCTGGCGAGTAATGCCTGCCGCGCCCATTCGTGGCTGCCATACTTCGCCCGGACAGATTCTGGCTCCCGCGACACATCAAATGCCTCCCGGGCTGCAGGGCCTGTCACCAGGTCGATCGCCTGACGGGTAAACCGATCCGTGGAATCCATCGATCCCGACAGATCCAGATCACGGCGCAGGCGGTCGAGGTCCGTGGTGAGCAGCCGACGCGACTCCAGGCGATCAGGAGTCAATCCCACGGGTAATTCGAACAGTCGTCCGACATCGTTTCCCAGGAATGGATCGTAGCTGTGTCCCAGGTAGCCTCCCCAGGCGACATGGGAACGGGATTTCATATTGAGGACAACATAGGGTGGGATCTGCCGGTTTTGAGCAGTTCGCTTGCGAGCGATGATGGAAGCCAGTGCCGGAAACTTATCGGCTTCGCGATTGATTCGTGGTTCTGCAGCTAAATTCGCCGTCTGCATCACCATGTTGGGTTCATGGTTTGAGAACCGGCAATCGACCGAGCGAATCACGGTCATCTGATCCATCATTGCAGCCTGCTTTGGCAGGTACTCGCAGAACTGCACTCCCGGCAACGCCGTCGAAATGACGCCAAATGGGCCGCGAATTTCTGTGGGAGCATTCGGTTTGACATCCCACGTATCAATCTGACTGGGACCGCCTGTCATCCAGATCAGGATGACGCTCTTCTGTCGAATGCCACCAAGGTCTTCTTTCGCGGACAGCAGCTTTGGCAGCGACAATCCCGCCAGTCCAGCGAGGCTGGCCTTGAGCATGCTGCGCCGACCAACCACTGTCAGCCCTTCACGCTCATGCCCATGCAGGTGAGAGAAAGGATGCTGGTTCAAATGGGAATGATTGCTCGCCATCCATCACACTCCTGTTTGCGACCGCCAACGGCCATAGGATACCGTAGCGGAACGCGTTGGCGAAGGCCATTCAACGACTGGTAATTGGCATCATAGGATGTCGTTGCTCTCAGCCGGGCGGACGGCCGGAACGACGCTCTGCTGGCGGGTAGCTGAACAGTTGTGCCCCCACCGGGCCACGGGGGCGGACCGCGCGAGCCCGATAGTCGTCTCTTCAGCCGGTCGTGATTGCAATATTGATTTCCTCTGGACTTGCCCCAGAGTTACCAATGAATCATCTTGACCTGAAACCAGATCACGACCCGGACGGTTTCATCAATATCGGATTTGCCATGAGCCCACTTCGCGCTTCAGTCTTTCTGCTCATTTTGCTTTTTATCGTTTTCGGAGTCAGCCTTGCAGCAACGGTCACTCTGCTGCCGGAACAGGTGGCCACCCATTTTGACGCAGCGGGTGTTCCCAACGGATGGATGAGTCGGACATCACATCTGGTCTTTATCTCGCTGTTTGGTATCGGATTTCCCCTGCTGATCATCGGGATCTGCTGGAGTGTCAGATTCGTCTCGCCCGTGACGATCAATATTCCGCACCGTGATTACTGGCTCGCCGAAGAACGAAGGATCGAGTCTGTCGACTTTGTCTTTCGACATTCAATCTGGCTGGGATGTCTTGGCGTCGTATTCATTACAGGCCTGCATTGGGCCATGGTACTGGCCAACCGCCAGCAGCCGCCGCACCTGTCGACAGCAATTGCTTTGGGAGTTACTGGTGGATTTTTGGCAGGGGTGATCGTCTGGGTCATCTTCTTATACCGACGATTCCCGGCTCCACCAGCAGACTACAAAAAGCCGCCTGCAGAACCCGACGGAGGTAGCGTCACTGCGGCCGCAATCCTCCTCAGTCTGATGTTCGGAGCAGATGCATCAGCCCAACAACCGGCAATGATTACGGTGGAAGGCCAGCCGCTCGCCGCAAATGTGACCCGTGTTCTGGAATCGTATCAGGCGCTGGGATCACCCTTACCGAAGGAGCTTTCAGGCTCGTTGAAAGAAGCAATTCAGGCTCGTGATCCCGAGCAGATACAAAAGTTGCTGGACCCGCATGTTTTGTTCACCGTGCATATCAATCCCGAATCCCGCGTGAAAGTGCAACGCGGACCTGCGAGAGCCGAACTTCAACAGTTTGGATTCACGCCGGTTCTTGTCAAGATCCTCAATGACAGCACTGTCACGAAGCGTCTGCGGATGTTGAGTCCTCAATCCGGCGCTGTCTATGCAGGAGTCGCCAAGCTCAGTATGCAGCGCCAGCAATCGCTGGAATTGATGGCGAATGAAAATACGTCCCGGTCGACGGAACGCTTCTTGTCAGTCGCCATGCACGATCAGCCACCGATGCTGGATCGACTGAGCGGCCTGGAGGTCGAGTACGCGATCGGACTGATCCTTTCGACAGAGAAGGGGAAACGCGAAGCGAACATTGGCTTTGATCTGGGTGACAGTGAACAGGATCTGGGATCTCGTGGTGAAACGGCTGTTCTGTTCAACGTCAGCCCAGCAATTCCCGTTCGACTGTCCGTACTCGACGATGACGGCACCCCGGCGACCGCTGCACTGGTGATTCGCGACAAGCAGGGACGGATCTTTCCACCACAAGCGAAGCGGCTTGCTCCCGATTTCTTTTTTCAGCCACAGATCTATCGGGCGGATGGGGAAACCGTACTGTTGCCTCCCGGTGAATTCACCATTCAGTCGGGGCGCGGCCCCGAATATTGGGTCCGCACCTCGAACTGGCTCGTTGAACCTTCTGGAAAAGTCCGGCGAAATCAACCAGATGCGACGGCCAGAGTTCAGGCCGCAGCGTCCGACTCAAACGTCCTTGAGGTTCGACTGGAGCGTTGGGTCAATCCTCACAAGTCTGGCTTCTACTCAGGAGACCATCACATCCATGCTGCGGGGTGTGCTCACTACACATCTCCGACTGAAGGGGTCATGCCCGAAGACATGATGCGACAGGTAAAAGGGGAGGCTCTGAATGTTGGCTGTGTGCTGACCTGGGGCCCCTGCTATCGATTTCAGCGGCAGTTCTTCGGACCACGCCCTCATTCACTGAGCGAGCCGCTGACGTTGCTCAAGTATGACTTGGAAATCAGTGGCTTCGGTTCGCAGGCACTGGGACATGTCTGTCTGCTCAACCTTCAGGATCAGACGTATCCCGGTTCCGACGGGACCGAGACGAAAGGCTGGCCGCTGTGGACGACACCCGTGATGCGCTGGGCCAAAAGGCAAGGGGGAGTCACCGGTTATGCGCATTCCGCGAGTGGCCTGGCGATTGAACCGGTTCCTGCAGCGAAGCGATTACTCGCTCGATGCGATGTCGACGGAAACGGCAAGGTCTCCGTTGCCGAAGCGGACGGCACATTACTCCCGGAGCCATTTGCTTCGATCGATCGTAACAGTGACGGCATGATTGATCTGGCAGAGTTAACGGAGAGCCACAATCGCGTGTCGGATCAACTTCCGAACCTGGCGATTCCGGAAATGAACGGTGTCGGTGCGATGGAAATCTGCGTCACAACGGCCGAAGGGGTCTGTGATTTCATCAGTTCCATGGACACGCGGCGCATCCAGGAATGGAACACGTGGTACCACATTTTGAATTGCGGGTTCCCGCTCAAGGTCAGCGGTGAAACGGACTTTCCCTGCATGAGCAGTCGCCGCATCGGCCAGGGACGCGTTTACGTACAACTGGGGCAGGTCACGCACCTCGACTACGCCGCCTGGTGTCAGGGACTGGCGAATGGTCAGTCGTACGTCTCCGATGGATTTGCTCATGCTCTGCAGTTCCAGGTCAATGATCAGTCCCCCGGCAATGTTCCTGTCACACTCGCCGCGAATGGCTCGGTCACCGTCAAAGTCAAAGTTGTATTTGCACCGCAGACTCCAGAGACCGTCGCACAGGGGATGATTGTTCCCGATGCCGGACGACGGCTGGTCGGGGATACGGTGGAACTGCACGGTCCACGTTCTGACCGGCTCGTAACCGGTGGCGAACGCCTGGTGGAAATCATCGTCAATGGGCAACCGGTCGCCTCACAGAAGGTTGCCGCCGATGGCAAACCTCATGATCTGTCGTTTGAGATCCCGATTTCGCGGAGCAGTTGGGTCGCACTGAGGCACTTTCCTCAGTTGCACACAAACCCTGTCAACGTCATCGTGGCAGACCAGCCCATTCGAGCCTCGCGTGCGAGTGCCCGATGGTGCGATGATGTCATCGATCTGTTATGGAAAAACCGTCAGAAGGTCATTCCGGAAGCGGAACGTGTCGAAGCATTCCAGACGTTCGAGAAAGCTCGACAAACATATCGTCAAATCGCTTCGGAATCTCCTTAAGTCACGATCAAGGAACCTGCCACATGTCACGCCGATTCTTACTGGTGCTGAGTTCGATCTGCCTTCTCAGTCCGATCTGTCGCGCCGACGTGACCGATCCCCGGCCGATCTTCGTCGAAGGATATGCGGGCAAAGTCAGTTACAAGCCGGGTGAAGAGCTTTCACTGCACGTCTCGACCAGTGCCGCGAAATTCGCCGTCGAGATCACTCGCCTGGGCGCCAGACCCGAAGTTGTCTTTTCGAAATCGGATGTCCCTGGAACAGAGTCACCCGTTCCCGAAAATGCCTCGTCCCACGGTTGTCAGTGGCCTGCAGCCTTGAAGCTTCCTGTCGCGGAGACGTGGCGCAGCGGTTATTACCACGTCACGCTGAAGGTGGAAGATACCGGTGGCAAATTCTTTCAGCGGGGAAAACGGACGGCCGAGTCGAGTTGCTTCTTTATCGTTCGACCCGCGCAGCCCGGTAAGAACTCAAAGATCCTGCTGCAACTTTCTACGAATACTTACAACGCTTACAACAACTGGGGCGGGTTCAGCCTGTACAGCTACAACGGTCGGGCGAACGTGCAGGGACATCGAGTTTCGTTTCAGCGACCACCGGGCAGTCAGTTTTCAAACTGGGAGTCACCGTTTGTCTCGTGGGCGGAAAGCAATGGCTACACGTTTGACTTTGCGGCCAACTCCGATCTGGAATTCCATCCCGATGACTTGAAGGCGTACAAGCTGGTCCTGAGCGTCGGGCACGATGAATACTGGTCTGCCCCGATGCGAGACCACCTGGAATCGTTCATCGCCGCAGGTGGAAATGTCGCGTTCTTCAGCGGCAATACCTGTTGCTGGCAAGTCCGCAGTGAAGATGCAGGCCAGGCCCTGGTTTGCTGGAAGCAATGGTTCAATCTTGATCCCCTCTATCGCAGTGGTGACCATAGTCTGCTGTCGACGCTTTGGAGTCACCATCTGGTGGGACGTCCCGAAAACTCGATGACGGGGGTCGGTTTCCTGTTCGGGGGCTACCATCGCAGCCACGGACAGTACATGGATGGCAAAGCGTCCTATGCCGTTCATCGCCCGGACCACTGGCTGTACGAAGGGACAGGCCTGAAGCAAGGGGACGAATTTGGCGGCAAGGACACCATTGTCGGCTACGAATGTGACGGGTGTGAATTCGAAATGAAAGAGGGGCTGCCGGTCCCGACGTACAAGGATGGAACACCTGCAGGATTTGTCATCCTGGGGAGCTGCCCTGCCAAATGGCATCCGAACGACAGTGTCTTCTATGAGGCGTTTCCCAAAGATCGGATCGGTGCCGCCGTGCTGGGGTCGTACACTCGTGGTGGGACAGTCGTCACAGCCGGTTCAACGGACTGGGCACACGGACTGCGAGGCAAGGACCCGGCAGTCGAACGAATCACGAAGAACGTTTTGGATAAACTCGGCAAGTGAAGAGGGAGCTCGTTTCGTTGATACGGCCGAAGTCGTCCCTGGGTGCCACGGTCTTGGAGTCTTCGACAAGGCCGTGAATGGCACATTTGAATTGTTTTTCGTTGTCGGCACGGCCTTGTCGAAGACTCCAAGACCGTGGCACCCGTTAAAGCCCAACGGCCGCAGTGTGGGGAAAGGATTCCATTGATACTCGAATTGCTTGAATACCTGACCACTCCCTGTTCGTGGACGGCGCGGAAGCTGGGGTATTTGAATGGCCAGATCGGCATCAAGGTCCGACATCGACAGTGCCGTCGGGCGTGGAAAGCTCATCTGGAAAAGACTCGACAGGTCATTCGTGCGGCGATCCTGGATTGTCCCCGGCGTCGCAAGGCGGTTGTACTCGGTTCGGGACTGCTGCTGGATGTTCCACTGGCGGATCTGGCTGCCACGTTTGATGAAGTCGTCCTGGTTGATGTCGTCCACCCGATCAGCGTCTACCTGACAAAGCTCTGGTACCGCAACGTGCGACTGGTGCGGGCGGATGTGACCCAGACGGCTGCCGAACTGGCCAAGGTCGCTCACAACCCGGCACTCCCGTTGCCGCACGCAGTACCGCAGTTGTTTTGCGATGACCCCGACGTCGACTACGTCGTGTCGGTCAGCCTGCTGTCTCAATTGCCGTACGTTCCGACTTACTATCTTGAAAAGACCGCGCGGAACGAGAACGAGGTCGAAGCCTATGCGCGTGATTTGATCGACAGGCACCTGGATTATCTGCTGCGGTTGCCTGGTGTCGTAACGCTGATTACCGATATCGAAAAGTTGAAGATCGACAATCACGGCAATATTGTCGAGCGATTCGATATCCTGTACGGCGCGACATTGCCGTGGCAGACGATTGAGTGGACATGGGAACATATTCCGCTCAAGCATGTTTCTTCAGACTTCGCGTATCATCGGCATGTCTGTGCGGTCCAGAACGTGAAGTCCGCAGCGACAAAGTAAATAGAAAAAACTTTCATCAAGAGAGAATGCGACATGGATCTTGGGTTGAAGAATAAGGTGATTCTGGTGACAGGGGGAGCCAAGGGGATCGGGCTGGGGGTCTCGCAGCTTCTGGCTGCCGAAGGAGCGATCCCGGTGATCGTTGGCCGTAATGACGCCGATAACAGGGCCGCAGTTCAATCGATTGAAGCGGCGGGAGGTCAGGCGTGGGCTGTCACGACCGAATTGAATCAGACTGAGCAATGCCGACATGCCGTGGAAGCCACGGTGGCACGATTCCAGCGGATCGAGGGACTCGTCAACAATGCCGGGATCAACGACGGCGTGAATCTGGAACATGGTGACACAGAACGGTTCATCGCATCGCTGCGGAAGAACCTTCTGCACTATTATGAAATGGCACACTTCGCTCTTCCGGAACTGAAGAAGTCACGAGGGGCCATCGTGAATGTCGGTTCCAAGGTGGCCGAGACTGGCCAGGGAGGAACATCGGCCTATGCCGCGGCAAACGGCGGGCGCAACGCCCTGACGCGTGAATGGGCGGTGGAACTGGCGAAGTACAGCATTCGCGTGAATGCCGTCATTGTTGCCGAATGCTGGACACCGATGTACGCCACCTGGCTGGCAACGGTTCCCGATCCGGAAGCGACTCGCAACGAAATCGAAGCACGTATTCCGTTTGAACATCGCATGACGACCTGCGAAGAAATCGCGAACATGGTCGCGTTCCTGCTGTCCCAGCGTTCCAGCCACACGACTGGACAACTCATTCACGTTGACGGCGGATACGTTCACCTGGACCGATCCGTGACGGCACTCACGTAGGTAAGGTGGTGTTGTCGCCGGTATCGCTGTTTTTTCAGCAGCGAAAATTCTGGCTGAGCTCTGGTCATGAGTGTTGAATCGGAAGTTCTGGACGGCACCCACGGCACTGCGTTATCACACAATAAATCGCCCCAGATCCGTTGTCGATCGAAGCCATTGAAATGCAAATAGGCCAATAAAACCCATGTTTGCACATTATTTTTATTGACAAGCTGCTCAATGGTACCATTCCAGGATTTCGTGATGCGACTTCGACAATGGTTAAATGCAGTATTCACTCGACTGAATAGCTTGGCAACGTCGCGGCGCCGCCCACGGCGGCGATATCGAAGGAATGTGTACTACGCCTCCACCGTCCCGGCGATCATCGAAACGCTTGAGGCGCGGCGCCTGCTGAGCGGCGTTACTGCGGCACCAGACTCATTTATGGTTGTTCACGACCACGAACTGAATAACACGTGGGGAAGCGTCCTTCAGAACGATTCAGGTTATGACGACACAATGAGTGGAAGTATGCTGGTCGCATCACAGGTGTCTGGACCTGGGCACGGTACGCTATCCCTCAATTCCAATGGAACGTTTCAATACACACCCGATGCGGGCTATGTGGGTACCGACAGCTTCACGTACGCCGCTTCGATCGGTGGAGCGACCGCCACCGCCAGCGTCTCCATCAGTGTTTTGAATAATGCACCCTATCTTTATACGTCCGGTTCGACATTCATGGTCTCGCATGACCACACGTTTTCGACCGGTTGGCCCGTCGTGTCCGCCTACGATATCGACGGCGATCGGTAGCTGATTCGTATTTTGATTTTGCCACAGCGACGCCGAATTTCGGCATAGATACTGCGAACGGACTGCTGGTCAACGATTCCGATCCAGATACACCACATGCGAACTTGACAGCGGTCCTACAATCACAGGCATTGCATGGATGGGTGGTGCTCAACGCGGATGGGTCGTTTACGTATACTCTCGAGGACACCTCGTTTGCGGGCGATGACACGTTTACGTACAAAGTTCTGGATGGCACTGACTTCAGTTCGGTGGCCACGGTCACGATTCAAGTTGCACAATTGAGAATCAAGGATGGTGACGATTTTCCATTCGGAGACGTTTTCGCCAATGATGTTACCGGCCAGACTGCAGCAACGACCGATGGCTTCAAGAAGTATCGACGATTGGAACTCGCAAATGCTCACGGTCATGCGATCAAAAACGTCAACTGGACCGTTTCTGGAGACGCGATCGCAGACTATAAAATCAAAACAAATACGGTCACCGAACTTACCCCTGATGACCTGTCCGCAATTTCACTAGCTTGGTATTGGGTCGCGGAATCCGATTTGCAAACTGTGACGGTTACAGCGACCGTCGATGGAATCGCTGGCACAGCGACGACATATTTTGACGCCATTCGCCCGTCGGCGACCGTCGACGATATCATCATGAAGGATCCCGTGGTTTACACCAAAATTGAACAGGGGGCTTTTGGTCCAATCGAATCCACTTTCTTCGGGCTTGGTGGCGATGGTCAGAACGGCATTACGCTTAACCCTCATGGTAATGGTACGTTTGCTTGGATTCAGGTACTGGACGACACATACGCGACACGAAGTAAGGATGGCTACGTGGAGTATAATCGGCACTTCAATTTGTACGATTCACCGATAGGCGACGTTAGATATCCGACAGGCAGTACCCTAACGGACTCACCACGCGAGCCATTTCAATCCGCTTGGGATTCGCAATCTCGTGCAGATCACTTTACCGCGTACTTGATGTGCATGCCCACCAATGGCGGTATTTATGTTCCTGTCGGAAAGGTTGGATGGACATGGAGCGCGACCGTCTCAAAAGCGGCAAATGGAACATTTAAGGTCGATTCTTCCTCGAAGTCAAATACCGATTTGACTGATGAAACATCGTATCCACCGCATTGCTCCGGTCACACAGAAGACCTTATTGTCAATCCAGGATGGCAGGTCGCCTCGTGACTCGGGAGATTTTCAATCGATTCGATAAAGGATTCAATATGAATCTACAATGCGCATCGCATTTACATCTTAGCGTCGTCATTCCTGCAATGTGGCTTATTTTCTCTTGTCTCGCGCATGCCGACGAGGCCTTTGAGATTGAGGCCAAGGAGTTGCTGCCAGCACATACCTATCAATATGACGGAGAGGAGTTTTCTGCTTACCTTTCGTGCGAGGCGAATCATTTAGCCGCAGACGAATTGATAACATTGGATGTTGGTGTTGAATGCCTCTCCTCGGGGACTTACCTCCCTCTCGGGAATCCTTTCCTCGAACGCGATCTCCCCACATGTCTCGTCGTCTGTATCTATGACTCTGAGGGGAAGTTCGTCGGTTCCATTCCAGAATTTGATACACCCGACACCGAACGAGCGAGGCTGGAGCGACTTTCGATGACGCTTCAGACAGACCTCAGGGCCAATGAAGTCGTGGGCGCAAGCGTCTATTTGTCCACGGGACCCGTCAGTGCTTGCGATGGCAACAGACTGACGCTGTTTCTACAGAAGCCAGGAACCTATACGCTGCAGGCAGTCTGTGCCAAACGAATGTTTGACATACCACAGCAAGGGAGTCTCTCTGCGAATCAGCGTTTTGAGCGGATGTTAAAGCAGCGGACACAGAAGCAATTCGTCGGTGAGGCCTGTCGATCTGCTCCCATCACAGTGGTTGTCGCGGGGGAAGCTGAGAAGACCAGACCGACGAAGCCGAGCTCAACTGACCCGGAATCTCCTACCGCCTGTCGACTCGAACATGCTGGCTCAACAAACGATGGCGAAGCACTCGTGATTCTTCGCCACACGAACACCAGCCATGCCGATCTGTATCTTCATGAACCGGTAATGAGACTCACGAGAGACATCATGTCACCCGTGCGGATGTGGATGAGGAATACCGAAGGTGAACTCTTGGTCGATCTGTCGTATGCGAGGGCGGCTTGGCAATATAGCGGCTCTCACCCCATCGTGCGGCTTCCCCCCGGTGCCTTTATCGCCAAGAAGCACAAGGTTCCGAAGACATGGAACCATCTCGGCCGTACGCTCCAGGCTGGGTACTCTGAAGACTTCTTCATGACCAAGGCTTACGCCGAATATCGTCGCGATGGCGGACGGACGCCGCAGGGTGTTTCGAGCGAGGATTACTACAAATTACTCCTGAAAGATCGTCTGCGTTATCCGGTGAAGTCAAATCTTTTGGAACTGCCGGCGGTCAATCCTGATCGAGACGGATTTCATTGAATGTCGAGCGATTTGTTTCGGAATGGAACTCGACAACGCGCAGATGTTTTGCCTACGGATTCAACAGATCTCGCAAGTGGAAATGATGCTTGCCGAGTTTCCCGCCGTAGTTCCCTGCAGTGATCCTCAGGACGCCTGCAGATGCTGCGGCAGCATGAAGGCCGCGTCGCATTGCTGATTGAACGGCATCGAAGCTCAGGCCATCGATCACGATTTCATAGACGGCCTGACAACCCTTCGGCAGTTCAGACTCCGTCACGCCGCGCAGCGTCGGACAATAGGCGTCGTTCGTGCTCGCCTTCAGCTTTGGATACTTCGAACCGACCTTGCTTCCCGAACGGACCAGCCCTCCTGGAAAAGGCAGTGCAACATCGGTCCCCAGGCGAATCGCATCGACAGCCGCTTCGGCTGCCTGCAGTGCCGTCGCCGAGTTTGTCCCGCAGATCAACAGGTTACCACCGGCCACTCCAGTAATTGTGCCGAAATAGTCCTCACACAGGAATTCACCATCCATCACCGGAATGCGCCAGAAGCGGCGGTCTTCCAGTTTTTTGGACTTCTGGAAGGTATCCCCGAAATAACGAATTCCCCCACCAATCCGGATTCGCTTTTCCTTGGGGCAGTCGAAGATTCCATTGAAACAGGCGGTTGTGGGACAGGTGAGAATACATTGCCCGACCCGCCCCTGCAGTGACTTCGCCAGACTGTCCGTACTGAATCCAAACACCAGCACCGAAACACCCGGTCGACCGTCCGGCGTTTCATCTGCGGGGATATGCCGTTCAATGGCTGCTTCGACATCACAGGCGATTACGCTGGTGGCGTTGCCACACAGAACCGTCGCCGCGATTTCGGCCCACTTCGCGTTGACGGCCGTGATAATGAGTCGAGCCCCCTTGATCGGGAATGCTTCCGCAAACGTGTCGACGATTTCGACGCCGTTGAAGTTCAGCAGGGCTGGTGTTGTCGCGAGGTCCGACGTCATCTGGATGTCCGGAAAATTCTGGTTAGCGTGGAGGAATCACGCACGATTCGTGCATGTAATCGAGGCCGACCGGGTAGTTGCGCCACTGAATGGAATAGTACTTTTCAAACCACTCCTGGATGCTGCTTTCCACGTCGTGATCATAGTCAGGCTCAACATGCAATGTCTTGCCGATCAGCGGATCGCGGATCTCACCCTGCTCGACAACAACCCGACCCGACTTGATCACCAGTCGGGGAAGTTCGAACATGGTCTCTTTGTTTTCGTGCGGCGTGTAGATCGTGATATCCGCGTCGGCTCCGACCCCCAGGTGCCCCTTGTTCTTGAGCCCCAGGATGCGTGCCGGCCCCGCTCGCGTGATGATCGCAATCTCGTTCAACGTGTATTCGCGAGTCATGTCATTCAACGTGGAACGCTGCAGGATTTCGATCGGACAGCTTTTCAGAACATCCTGACGATAGGTTCGGTCCATCAACAGGCGAATGATCTGCGGATATGCCAGGAAGGAACCGCCGTTCGGGTGATCGGTACTCATCACGACTCGCCAGGGATCGTTGACGAGCAGGTACCACTCCAGCCCGATCGCCCATTGCAGAGAATGGACGAGCGATTTGTTCTTGTACTTGATTGGCGTGATGCCGCAGCCTGACTCCATTTCGGTATCGCTGCTGAACCACTTGCCGCCATAGACCTTTGACAGGAAGTAACCGAGAGGTCCGTCTCCGGTCATACTGGTCGTTTCGCCAAACAGCACCTGTCCGACGTCAACCGTGATGTTGGGGTGCGAATTCACGTAGTCTGCCAGCGGTATGACCTTGCTGTTGAACGTGTTCTCATCGCCATCCCCGCCACCATAGCTGTGGAACTGCACATGCGTCAGATGCCCGCCGTGCCCTTCGAGGGCCTGCATGGTGTCGAGGGTCGTGTGCCAGTTTCCAGGCATGCCAAGATTGTTGCAGTGGATGTGGACCGGATGCGGCAGACGTAATTCTGAGGCGGCTTGAGCCACGCCACGAATGATCTGTCGGGGTGTGATGTGAAAGTGATCGACATCTGAGTCGAGCCCGCTGACGTTGCCGGCCTGATGTGACTTCCAGACTTCCACACCACCTGGATTGACGAGCTTTGGTGCAAACCCACGTGTCGCCGTCAGCAGCCAGCCGATGAAGGCCTTGAGCTTTTGTGGCTCGTTCTGGGCGATCGACTGCATCACAAAATGGTTATTCCCCATCAGGACATAAAATCCCTTGTCCAGGCAGGGGGTATCATCGAATTCCTCGTGAGCGTGGCGGGCACCAAGAGGCGGGACAGCCGCATCGAAAGCGGTGGTATAGCCCAGTCCCGCATACTTGTAGCCCGTGGCAAACGTACTGGGGACACTTCCCATCGAACCGCTGTGAGCGATCGAAGTCCGCCGCATCTGTTCGCCACGACGCTTTTCTTCCGGACGCATTTTGCGGGCGACGTTGACCTTGGGCCCTGCGATATGACAGTGCATGTCGATCCCGCCCGGCATGACAACCAGACCTGCCGCATCAATCGTGCGTGACGGGCGGACAGTCGGATCAGTGGGGGCTTCGACGATCCGTCCGTCGGCAATCCACAGGTCGCGCACCTGACCATCGACCCCATTGGCCGGGTCGTAGATTGTCCCTTGCGAGATCTTCAAATAGTCCATGTTGGGCATTGAGTCGAATCTTTGCTGGGTGGAAAGCTGTCGGATTTCCGCAGTAGACGGCGAGTGACTGGCTAGCTGGTAATCCCCTTGATCAGCTTGACCCGCTTTTCGATTTGCGTCAGGACTTCGAAGTCGCTGGGGTGCGGCGAATCAAACGCAGGACGCAGTGGAATCGGAACATCGTCCATGCGATAGACGGTTCCGCCGGTGTTGATTCCATACGTTGCGACCGTAAAGGCTACGGCTGCAGCCCGCGTTGTCGGCGTCTCTTTGGCATCCAGCGCGATAAACGGGATCTTGGCCAAGTGTTCACGAGCGGGCTGCGAGAAATTCGCCATTGGGTCACAGGCGATCGTCATCGCACTGTCCGCTTCGCCGTTAGCCAATGTGTCCGACGTCGTGTATTCGCCGGGATTGAATCGCGGATAGCCACGCGAATGGTTCACGCCAAAGGGATAACCGGTTCGCCACGAGACCACGTTATCGGCACCCGACACGTTTCCATGTCCCCGGTTTGCCTTGGCGGCAAAACGAGTGAATGCGTTGAGATCACGAGTCAATGCCAGCAAGGCTTCGGTGTTGGCGTGCTTGCCTCGCGTCATTGTCAGTCCCATGCCGAAAAAGATGACGCCGAACTTGGCTGCTTTCATCTTGTCCATCAGTCCCTGCCAGACCGAGAGTTCGACCCCGGTGTCTCGCAAGACCGCTTCGGGATCGAGTTCGACTCCCTTGGCGAGAGCCCGCAGCGCCCACAGTGCCTCGAAGTCGGCACGTGGTTTGATCTGGATAAACTGGTCGGCGGCCTTGGCACTCTTGGTTTTGCGCACATCAATCAGCACACAGGTACGGTCCTTGCGACCATTCGGCAGAAACATCCCTTTGGGCATCAGGCTGTAGCGAGTGAAATGGCGCGGGTGACTTTCGGCAGGGTTGGAACCCCAGAAAATGATCAGGTCGCCACGATTGGCCACTTCACCCAGCGAACAGGTCACTTCACCGACCCCCTGGAATGCCATCCCGGAGGGACCGTGGCAGACGCTGGTGGTGGTGTCGATCGTCCCGTTGATCCAGTCGACGATACTGACCGCGACCCGCTGAGCTTCGCAGGGGGAATCGCTGAGGCCGTAGACGATCGGGTATTTTCCATTCGTCAGAATCTGCGCCGCGCGATCGTAGCCCGCTTCAAGAGTCGCTGGCTTACCATCGATCAGGCAACTTGGTCGATCTTCGATACTGTGACTCAGGAACCAGGCCTTGCCCAGCACGCAGGCCCGCTTGGCCTCGGTGATGTGATTGTCCTGCACCGTCAAATCGATGTCATCACAAACGCAGCCGCAAAAAGTGCAGGTTGCATCTGTCACGATCTTCAGAGCGCCCGGGACGGCGACCGTTTCAGTGGAACTGACCATACGAATGCCTCGTGAGAAATTCTGAATCATCGAAGACGGTAAATCTATTCGAAACTCTATTCTGACTCGACCGACGGTCAGACGCAACCACAATTACAAAAGGAGGTTCTGTTCACAGGTATCGGCTTCTGTAATGGGTTCTGGCCAGCAAACGACGTCAGCTCTTCAGAAATCATCCCTGGGAAACGACTTCCAGTTGAACATCCATCCCTTTGCTGGTGGGCATCCCTGAACCGTGGGTGTCCCCACCCATCAGGCGGCTGGAAATATCACCGTAAGCAATGAATAGCATTCCGTTCGGAAGCTCATCCTTTTTCGCTGTGGAGACAGCCACTTCCACCGACTGACCTTCCTCGCTGGTCAGCCGAACAAAATCGCCATTGGCCAGGCCAAGGCGTGACATGTCGCCGACGGCAACCATCAGCGTGTTGATTTCACGCTGGTATTTTTCCTGGAATTTTCCCTCGCTGATTCCACACCCCTGATCGCTGGTCCTGCCGGGAATCAGAATAAATGTTTCGGCCATGCGGTGATTACTCATGCGTTAACGAATACGAAAATCTGTCACCAGATCGTATCGAAGTGTCGGACTCGAGGCCATGCCAGAATTCATCGACAAGCCACAACAGTCGAAATGAACGGGGCTTAGATGCATCCTGACGTCAATGGTGTCGCGACGAAGGGAATGAGAATCTGGAAACACAAAAAGACAGAGATCGCCAAGGATTCTCGGCGATCTCCGTCTCATTGTGTTTCAGGCACGCCTGCTGGCAGTCAGCGACAACTGAAAAGAATCACGTTACTTCAGCTTCGACGAAGCTTCTTCGGCGGCCTTTCGCACGGCTTCATCACTGTCCTTTGCGGCGGCCTTCAGAGCATCGGCAGCTTCAGCCGAACCTTTTCCGATTTTGCCCAGGGTTCGTGCAGCTTCGATCCGCACGTCGTTACGGGGTGAACTTTGCAGGGCGACGATCATCAGTGGGATCGCGGTCTTTTTCGTTTCTTCGTCAGGGGCGATCTGGAGCAATGCCCATGCAGCAACGGTCTGCTCGTGATGAATCCGGCTATTCATCAGGCGTCGCAAAGCGGGAACGGCATCCTTGGCTTTGGGACCAATTCGGCCCAAGGCAAAACAGGCGGGACGTCGTAGCGACGGATCTTCACCGACGATCAACGCGATCAGATCGGCTACTGCGGGCTCACTGGCGGGGCCAATTTCTGCCAGGGCGATAATTGATTCGGCGCGAACTTCCGTCGACTCGTCACCAATCGCCTTTTGGAGTTCTTTCACCGCTCCGCTGGCCTTGGGGCCGAGCTTTGCCAATGCCGTGGCTGCTTCCAGGCGAACACGAGGGCGATCAATTGACAGGGCTGCGGCCAGGCGTGGGACCGCGATTTTCGCGTAGTCTTCGTTTTCAGGATCAAGTTGCAGCAGCGACCAGACACTCGCCAATCGCAGCAGCGGGTCTTGAGCTTCCAACGCACTCTTCAAGGCTGCCGTAGCTTCTTTTGACCCGATTTTTCCCAGCGAGAATGCGGCAGCCCCTCGATAGGCAAAGTCCTTATCGTTCATCAGTTTGATCAATTCTGGAACCGCCACTTTCGCCGCAGGTCCAATTCCAGCCAAGGCCAGAATGGCTTCCCGGCGTGTTTCCACTTCTTTCGCGTTCAGCAATCCGATCAGAGCGGGAACTGCTTCGGCAGCGTCAGGGCCAATCTGGCCAAGGACGGTTACGACAAGTTGCTGGAACTGAGCAAGCTTCAACTTTTCGAGCAATGGTGCGACGGATGGCTTGCCGATTTGCCCCAGTGCACTCGCAGCGGCGATCGTCACAGATCCCTTTTTATCGTCCATCGCAGCAGCCAGTGCAGGAACAGCAGACTTGGCACCAGGACCGATGCTTCCCAGAGCCGTCGCGGCATTGAGTCGCACGAATTCGTCCGCATCTTTCAGCAATTTCGTCAAATCATCGACCGCAACTGCTGCCGCAGGACCGAAGTCAGCCAAGGCTGCAGCGGCGTGGGTTCGTACTGCGGGCTTGGCACTGCTCAATTTTTTCACGATGGCGGGAATGGCAGCCTTGGGGTCCGCTTCGACAGCCGACAACGCTCGCATGGCGTGCCAACTGACGTCATCATCCGTTGAAGCAACAGCAGCCAGCAGTGCATCCGTCGCACCCCTAGCCCCGGGGCCGATGGCGGCCAGAGCATCAGCAGCGCGAATCTTCACCTGAGGATTTGGTCCCGAAAGAGCGACCTGTAGTGCTGGAGTTGCGGTTGGTCCGACAGCCGTCAGGCCCCGCACGGCATCGTTGGCAATTCCAGGAACCTGAGCCAGGCCAGCAATCAAGACTGGAATCACTGCAGCAGTATCCGCTTTATCGCTGGAAATATCTTCAATGGCAAAAGCTGCAGCAACGTTCGTCGCGGGATCTTTCGACGCCATCAGTTTTCGCAACTGCGGCAGCGCTGCCTTGGCGTCTGAACCAAACATTCGCAGGGAGTCGACCGCCGCGTGCTGAAGAATCGGGTCCTTATCAGAGAGGACACTGATCAGGGCGGGAACCGATTTGGCAGCGTCGGCACTGATGTGCCCCAGAGCCATCACAATTTCCAGCCGCAGCGCAAGATCTTCGTGGCTGAGTGATTTGATCAGGGCTGGAATCGCAGCGGCAGCTCGAGGCCCCATTTCACCAAGAGACTGTGCGGCACCGACTTGAGCATCAACCGACCCCGATTCCAGTTGCTTGACCAACCCCTGAAGATCGGCTGCAACGGCCAATTGGGACGCACACGCTACAACCACGACCGCCGTCAAAAAACTTCGCCATTGCATGTCACGACCCTTTGGAGTGCTATCAAAGCTTGAACGGAGGATGTCCGCTGGATACAACTAACCATTGTGAACACATTTGGTAAACGAGTTGCCACAGGCAATTCTATCGAAAGTGGCCACCGGGATGCCACTGTTCCCGTATGCTGAAAAAGTTACTTTCACCCGCATTTCCATTTCGCCGGTGAGAAAAGAGGTTAGCTGACATGAATCGAGTGTTCGGAATTGTCTGCGTTTTGACGATCAGCACACTGTGTGGTCAGGCTTCGGCCCAGAACCGCTGGTACGCACCGCACGTCGGTTACGGTGGGAATGGCGGATACGGCGGATACGGATTCGGTGGAGGGACTACACCTGCATCGGCAGCCGGGCATGCCATGGCGGATATGACCCGATCGCAGGGGATGTACAACGTCATGACATCGGCAGCGATGGTCAACGTGGAACAAGCCCGTGGCGAATACATCCAGAATCAGAAGCAGTGGACGGAAGTCTACATGATGAAGCAGCGAGTCGTGCAGGCGGAGCAAGCCAAGCGACTGGAAGAGGCCCGGGCCCGCAATGCCCGCATTGCCGAACAGCAGGCCGAGCATCCTTCCAGCCTCCCCCCGCGACTCAATAGCAGCGAACTGGATCCCGCGACTGGTAAAATTGCGTGGCCGTCCGCTCTGATGCGCGACACATTTGCCTCACAGCGCAAAGAAATCGAAGGATTGTTCGAAACGCGTGCTCATACTGGTTCGACCTCTGAACTGACAGACGCGATCTACAAGAAAGTACGGGGCATGCAGGATGAACTGCGAAAGCACATCCGCGACCTCGTCACGCAAGAGTATATGGAATCACGAAAGTTCCTGGATCGCCTGTCGCTGGAAGGCCGATTCCCCGTCGGCTGATCTGGTGATCGTGCCCCTCTATCACCTCGCGATGACAATCCAACAATCTTCGCCGCGAGTCATCGTGCTCGGTGGGCCGAACGGGGCCAATGGTCAAGGCGGGTTTGGCAAGGGTGCAGTGTCAATCGCAATTCTTCCAAGGCTCGACGGCGTACGGCACGTGAATCGTGGACAGGCGGCGTGACCTCAGACAATTTGTAAGTCCAACCCTGCTTCCGCCAGGCACCCGGGGTCATCAATTCGCGAGCCCCCGAAATCATCGTCAGCACGATAATGAACAGCAGCCCCACAGCACCACCAGACTCAACGCACGTCGATAGTCCAGTTGCGGGAGCAAGTCGATATCAGCGCGTAGCAAATTCCAAAGCCGTTTGACGACCTAGGCGCTGATCAGAACGCCTGCGGTAAAGAACGACAGAGCTTGCCAGCGAGCGTCCATTGCCCCGACAGGGCTTCCCGAATTCCAGCTTCGCGAAGCGTCGACGTTATGTTCCGCGGTCCAGGTTGTCGGGAGCGGGGCCGGCATCACTGCCATGGAAGGTGCCTGAATGAACCAGACCACCATGACAATCAGGGAGCAGAATCGGAGTGTCGACACGATTGTTCCCTCGGGACGACCACATTTTCAAACGTCAGTCGTTTGGCTGGATTCGCACTCGTTGCCGCAATTGCTCGCAGAGTTCGTTCAATTGAGGCAGGTCGTAACTGGACAGTTCTTCGTGGCCGGGTTCTGCAACGCCGAGGATTTCTTGAAAAGTCTCAATTCGGCCGATCAGCGCACCGCGTTTCTCGCCTTCGATCAACCCCTGCAGCCTCCCTTCGCTGAGTGCTTCGATGCGGGCACTCTCCATTCGCGACACTTCATCCAGTTGGTATTTCAACCGTGAAATGTAATTGTCCATTTGTTCGGGAGTGTTCTTGATCACTTCGAGTACTCCAGCCGCTTCCACGAATTCCGGCTCGGGAAATAG
>Ga0194055_10000871_pt1 | contig 24409 bp, 20 predicted proteins | sample SepL449m_MetaG_FD_155482 | JGI IMG/M metagenome (GOLD analysis project Ga0194055, IMG submission 155482) | Anoxic zone freshwater microbial communities from boreal shield lake in IISD Experimental Lakes Area, Ontario, Canada - Sep2016-L442-9m | ecosystem: Environmental > Aquatic > Freshwater >... | reverse complement strand
TATTTCGAGGACCAATTAGACGGAGAAGAAGTACTATACGTTTTTCACAAACACCCGATAGTAATGCGGAAGGGACTGATATTCTTCATGTTTTCCCTACTAGGAGGAGTATTGCCATCGTTATTAAATCCACAGTTCAGTTGGTTTTTCGGTGGATTGGGGGCCGGGCTTATTATTGGAATCATATTGTTTATGCCATCTTGGATTACTTGGCACTTCAGCATATTTATTTTTACAAACCAAAGGTTGATCCAGATTACCCAAAAAGGATTATTCCATAGAAGCGTAGTTGATATGGGGCTAAACCAAATACAGTTAGTTAATTATCAGGTAGCCGGAATTCAGGAAACTTTACTCGGTTCTGGTACAATAATGATGCAGACTTTTGTCGGTGATTTGATTATCCATGACGTTCATCATCCAGCAAAAGTTCAAAAGCATATTCTTGAAATACTTAGAGAACAAGGGATTATGGCCAATAGCTATAATTCTAATCAGGAGTCCACTTTAGAAATTAAACAGGAAGAGATTGATGAAGTTGAAGAGACCTAAGCCAGTCAAATTTGCAAAAAAACATTTTACTCGAAACAGAGACAAGTTGGTTGCGAGTCAATTCAAAGAAGCAATTGAATCTCTGCCTAAAATTACAAACGAGACAGTCAATGACCATAGAGAAGAGGTTTTATCTACTGCCAGAAAGTATATCTACCCGTTACAGCACTCTAAGCACAGAGTTGTTATCATATCGTCAACTTTGCTCACAGTTACACTCGTAGTCTTTTCAATTTATTGCGGACTCAGCTTGTATAAGTATCAGAATTATTCATCATTCATTTACGGCGTAACACAGGTTGTTCCGTTACCAGTTGCCAAAGCAGGCCCAAATTATGTTGCTTACGAAAACTATCTCTTTGAGCTTAAGCACTATATCCATTACTACCAAACACAACAAAAAATTGACTTCAAATCTATTGAAGGACAACAACAACTCTCGAACTTTAAAAAACAGGCTCTTCAAATTGTAGTTAACGATGCCTACATTAAGGAGTTAGCTAAAACTAATAAGGTAAGTATATCGCAGGTAGACATCAATAACGAGATAAACTTACTCAAGCAACAGAATCTTTTGGGAGATAATAATAAAGTTCTTTCTAATGTGCTCGCTCAATATTGGGGCTGGACACTAAATGATTTCAAAAGGGAACTAGCCAATCAATTATTAGCTCAAAAGGTCGTATCGGTATTAGATGCTGGAACAAACCAAAGAGCAAGAACAGCACTTGCTCAATTGTCAGCAGGAGCAGATTTCGGTGTAGTTGCTAAGAGTTTCTCAGATGATACAACAACTAGCGTAAATAACGGTCAATTTCCATTCACCATTAGTCAGGGCAACAAAGACTTGTCACCACAGACTCTTAATGAAATATTTCAGCTCAAAGCCGGTCAAGTATCAGGCATAATTAACATTGGCTCAGGTCTTGAAATAATAAAGGTAATATCGGTGCAGGGGAATCAGATAACCGCCTCACACATATTATTCAATTATAAGAGCATTAATTCATTCATTAGCCCCCTAGAACAGAGTCAAAAGACCAATTATTACATCAAGATTAGATAATAAAGCATTGCTTTTTATTCTGTGTAGTGATACTATGACCTCTGTTGTTTAGGTATAAGGGCTCGTGGTGTAGTGGCCTAACACGCCTCCCTGTCACGGAGGAGATCGCCGGTTCAAATCCGGTCGGGCCCGCCAGTAAGATTATGTTCAAACCTTTTAGTGATATAAAAGGTTTTTTCTTTTGTAATGTATATTCTAATTAACGGACGTATTATATTGAATAGACTTATAGACTAAACAAACATATAATAATAATTATGGATAGACTAAAATCACACCCTCACGTAATTAACCCCAGAGATCTAATAAAAAGAGAGAATAATTTCAATGATAGGCTAGCGGTATGGATTTCCACGCATGTAGGAAGCATGTACTGTTTCTATTTATTTAATGTTATAGCTCTTCTTTCGGCTAAGTCTGCTTTTCAGACCCATAACCTTGTCCCTATTGTTAACTGGATTTCATCGAATTGGATACAACTAGTATTGCTACCAGCAATAATGGTTGCACAGAATGTGTCCCAGAAAGCGACTGATGCAAAATCTCAATCCGACCACCAAACATTAACTTATCTTGCCAATCTTCAGGACGAACAAATGGTTGAACTAAAGAACCAAACCTATATATTGAACGTTATTAAAAAGCACGAAAAATAGTATATGCTAACCATTGTATCTGTTGAAAAGCTAAAACTAAGAACACAAATAGTGTTCAATAATGAATATCCTCGCAATCTACGTTATTCAGGAAAATATTTATTGTCTAAGATATGAAGATATTTAAAGCTAAAAATACTTTCGATAAATTTTTTGAGGTTGGAATCCTTATCAAAGGATTTGACGGTCTACTTGAAACAATTGGTGGACTTATACTATTAATTTTGAATCCTTCTAAAATTAGCTCACTTGTAGAATGGCTTACAAAATCAGAGCTTATTAATGATCCTCATGATTTCATTTCTACCCATTTAGTTAGGTGGGGACATAATTTAACACAGGGAACCCTTGTTTTTCTCGGGATTTATTTATTAGCCCACGGAGTTTCAAAACTTATTTTGGTAATTGAAATATTAAGAGAGCATCTTTGGGCCTACATTGGGCTTATTATTCTAACTTGTTTTTTTATCCTATATCAAAGCTATGAAATTTTATCAACTCATTCTATCAGCATGATTCTACTCACAATTTTTGATATAGTTATTATCTACTTAACTGTGGTCGAGTATGGTAGGCAAAAAAAACGCCTCACTCATATTCATGAGGATTGATACTTTTTTGTTGCTATAATCTATTTCATAAGGTGTTGTGCCACCTTAGCTCAGTTGGCTAGAGCGGCGCTTTCGTAAAGCGTAGGTCGCCGGTTCGATTCCGGCAGGTGGCTCCAAATTTTTTACTAGCGGGTATCGTACAGTGGTTAATATGCAGCCTTCCCAAGGCTGAGAGGAGAGTTCGATTCTCTCTACCCGCACCAGACTTAGCATTTTGTCACCGGATCATTCTTATTTGTTTCAAAAATCATTCATACTGCATTTTTTAGATGAAAATTATTTACGTCATTATTAAGGATGCATTCTCTAATAAATGAAAATCTATCAATAACTAATTTAAATGTTTTAGCTTTTGCAATCGAAAGGTGACTGCCCGGCATTATCTCAACCTCAATATTTGGATATTCATCTTTGGGAAATATGTTACGCCAATATTCTGGCTGTCCAGATATGTCATTTTTAAAAGAAATAATATCTAGGCTTTGATCTTTTGGCACTTCTGGGATGAATTTGCCGGTATCTCCGTTAAATAAAGTCGGAATATGAGCTATTTCATATATAACTGATTTTGGCGATAGATTTAAAGTATTAACATGATTAATCCCCAGACTTCCAATCAATTGTCTTAATCCGATAATTTCATTTAGCACTTGACCTGAGAATTCTAGCGATTTACTTATTTGAAATGGCCTCGGATAGCAGGGAGCTACAGCAAGGGCATAGGGAATTTTAATATCATATTCATCTTGAGATGCAATATTTCCTAGTAAGGTCATTGCGCCTCTAGACTCGCCGTATCCAATCATACTTTTGTTGTCCAAATCCAGCAGATCATTACGTTTTATAATTTCTTGAACATAATGAGCATTTTTGGATAAACATATGGCACCTAATTCTGAAATAGTGCCTCTTGGGTCGTTAATAAAATTAGCTATTTCATCCTTGAATGAATCTCTTTCACCCCCAGGTGTGCCAATAAGAATACTGGGAAGCCCTAATTCAGCTAGTTTTCTTTGCATGTTTGCATTCCTTCCATGTAGTCCTGTTGATAGTGCGGGAGTTATGACTACTGAAGTTTCGGTTATTGGACTGTTGGGCCGGCAATAGTTAATTCCCAGCTTGATTCCGTCATCAAATTTAGCTCTAAAGAAATGCAATGAAGCATTATCCTCCAGCACCGAGTTTTTATGCTCTATTTCTTCCAATATTTGATCATGGTGCCAAGGCAGACTTTTCTCTAGACCTGATTCTTGATTAGGCATCGTTCTTTCTGGTGAATATGAACTAGCTTTAATTTTCATGATTATCTCTTTAGAGTAATTAAATATAACTATAATACTAATGTTTTAAAAATCAATCATAAATATCTACTCGACTTGATTTTGCATAACAGCTACAATATATGAGTAATGGCAACACCCATAAAATATTTACACGACAAAACAATACTTTTACTACTTACTTCGAATTTAATGCTGGCACTTTTATCGGTGGGTTTGATCTTGCTCAGGCTGAATAATGGCAGAGCAGGTATATATATAAATCAAAGAAGAGCAAATCTGGGAATCGATCAATATACTCAAGGAGGAGTAGCTAATATTATTGGGTTCATGGCTTTCTCCTTGTTAATTGTCGTCGTGGGGTTCACATTGAGCGTGAAATCATTTAAAAACCAAAGGAGTGTTTCTCTGGCGATACTAAGCCTCGGCATACTGCTTTTAATATGTACAATAATAGTTAGTAATTCTTTATTAGCAATGCACTAAAATGACAGATATTGAAATACCCCTACAAAAAGATAAGACTAAGGCCTATAGGTTTTTCGAAGTGCTTCCAGGGATGCTGAGCTGGTTTTTCTTATTTTTGCCTTTTATACTTAGCTTCATTGATGTCAATATCGCAGTAGTATTCATATTGGGATACTTACTTTTATGGTTTGTGAGGTCGATTGGAATAGATATCAGGGCATTTCAGGGATATAAGATAATGAAGCTACATAAACAATTAGATTGGAGCTCAATGCTTGATGAATTACAGTCTGGAATAGTTGCCGATGGTGCAGTCAGGCCAGACTGGCATTTTTCTAACATCAAGCGACTGGCTGAATATCCAGATGCTAATAGGCCGGATGACTTATACCAGGTAGCCTTGGTGGCAGTTTATAACGAAAGCAAAGATGTGGTTGAGCCTACAATCAAATCTATATTAGACTCAGTCTATGATCCTAAAAAGGTAATTTTAGTTATTGCTTACGAAGAAAGAGGAGGCAAGAGAACCGAAGAAGTAACGAAGGATATTATAGGAAAATATAAAGGTAAATTCTTCCATGCGATGGCTGTTAAGCACCCCTCGGATATTCCGAATGAGATTATTGGAAAGGGCGGTAACATAACATTTGCTGCTAAAGAATTGAGGAAATTTCTGGAAAGTAAAAAGATTGACCCTATAAAAGTGGTTGTAACTACCCTTGATTCAGACAATCGGCCTGATAAAAACTACTTTGCAGCTTTAGCTTATACCTATGTTTCTTGCATAGACCCACTTAATATTTCTTTCCAGCCTATTCCTATGTATACCAATAATATTTGGGATGTTCCTGCTCCGATGAGGGTTATAGCTACTGGCAACTCATTCTGGAATGTGGTTCTTTCTCTTAGGCCTCATATGCTACGTAACTTTTCTTCGCATGCTCAAAGCATGAAATCTCTTATTGATACTGACTATTGGAGTACTAGAACTATAGTTGAGGACGGTCATCAGTTCTGGAGAACGTATTTTAGATACGACGGAAAACACAAAGTTTATCCTATATATACTCCTATATATCAAGATGCAGTTTTTTCTAGCACATATGCTAAGACTTTGAAGGCACAATTTATTCAATTAAGAAGGTGGACTTACGGCGCTTCAGACGTTGCATACTTTGCTCAAAAAGGATTTTTGACTAAAAATAAATTACCCAAAATAGATATGATATTTAAATTTCTAAGGCTGTTAGAAGGACATGTTACATGGGCAGTAGCACCTATACTACTGGCATTCTCGGCCTTTGTGCCGGTTCTGGTTAACCCTCAAAATTATGCAGCTAACGAACTTCCTATACTTGTAAGCAGGATTCAGACTGTTGCGCTGGCGGGCATCATAGCAACTCTATTTATTAGTTTTAAAACTCTACCGCCAAAACCAGCCCACTATAAAGCACATCGAAATATCTTTATGATACTTCAATGGGTTTATCTTCCAGTTACTACAATTGTGTATAGTTCATTATCTGCATTCTATTCTCAGACACGACTAATGTTTGGTCTCTATTATGATAAGTTTGATGTTACAGATAAGTCGGTAGTGGTTAAGAATAACAAGGGAACAACCAGAACCAGTTAATTGTTCTCATTTTTATCAGAGTAATATGCACGATAATAGGTTGCTGCAACTTTGTCAAAGTTATTTAAAACTTTGATGCAGTTAGAAAAAACAGTACTTTTTGGAATTGATCCATTGTTGGGCTTAGAAAAAGATAGACGCAGTATAGTTTTTGTTAGAGATCTGGCGTCCACAAGAGGGCTTTTTCGGTGCTTACATGACTCAAGTATGCTTTGGTAAAGTTTATCGAACGAAAAAGGCTCATATGAGCCGTCAGTGGCTTCAACAACTATGGCTCTATCTAGGTCTGGAACTTCATTGGTAGTGAATACCGCATTACAGTCTTTGCATTGTCTTCTTCTCCAAATAGAAACATCGTTCTTTGAGGATCTCGAGTTAGATACGGAGGTTAATCCATTACAATAAATACATACCATGTCAATATATTGACATAACCCTGGCAAAAATCATAGTGGAAAAGCATTATTAATTTGTGTATAAGAATAGCCTCTAGGGTACCTAAAGGGGGATTGTTGTCACGTTAAAATGATATTTATTTAGAAGATCTAGATCTTTTGATTCGATCTAACGATTTTGAAGTAAATAACTCTTCATAGAACAGCTTATAGCCGTCCAAAAAATTCTTTTTGACACTCACATTTTATCCCTGTTTAACTTGGTAATGCTAACACAAATATCAAATAAAGTCAATCTATTGCCCATAGTCTCTATGGCTATTTAAGGTTGAAAAAGTCTTCATAATAGAGTATATTTTGATATTTAGTGGACCCTTAGCTCAGTTGGCTAGAGCGCTTCCTTGACGTGGAAGAGGTCAGAGGTTCAAGTCCTCTAGGGTCCACCACATATTTTAAGTCCCAATTACGCTGGGATTTTTTTATATCACAAAAAGAATAATCTGAATAAGTTATCCCCAGCTAACCATGTATTAATAACAATAACATTTTACTAGCCTTATACTACTAATACTGGTATATTAATTAGAGTGAAGTTTTAGGTAGTGTTTTTAACACATAATTTATCGGCTTGAATGTACTTGCGATGACATTTAAGCCGATTTTTTTATTTGCGCTTCTTATCTGTTATTATGAGAGAATATGACAAGCGAAAATATTAAAGCTCAGAGACATTCATTAGCCCATATTATGGCCACAGCCATAAAAAGAAGTTGGCCAGATGCTAAATTCGGCGTTGGTCCAGTAATAGACAATGGTTTTTACTACGATATCGATCTAGGGGCAGATAAGCTATCAACTGATGATTTTGCGACTATCGAAAAAGAAATGAAAAAGATAATCAATAACAATGAAGCTTTTGAGCAATATGATCTCGATATTGATTCTGCAATTGAATGGGCTAATGAGAGTAATCAGCCTTACAAGCTCGAACTTCTCAATGACTTAAAGAGATCTGGCACGACGGAGGCTAAGGATATCGATAGCGATGAGCTTGGAATTGAGTCTGGTGATGATAGTAAGGTTGAAAAAGTGTCCTTTTATAGGAATGGTGATTTTGTTGACCTTTGTCGTGGTCCTCACGTAGAAAAAACAGGCAAGGTTGGCGCTTTTAAGCTTTTGAGAATTTCGGGTGCATATTGGAGAGGCAAAGATACTAATCCTCAGATGCAGAGAATTTATGGAGCTGCTTTTGAAACAAAAGAACAGCTAAATGACTATCTGCAGGCATTAGAGTCTGCTAAGAAGAACGATCATCGCAAGCTTGGTCAGGAACTTGATTTATTCATTATATCTCCATTAGTCGGAGCCGGACTGCCATTGTTTACTCCCAGAGGAACGGTTCTAAGAGATGAACTTAATAAATATTCTCAGGAAATAAGAAAAAAAATTGGTTATCAAAATGTGTGGACTCCTCATATCGCCAAGCAGGAACTTTATGAAGTTTCTGGGCACTGGGCTAAGTTTGGTGATCAATGGTTAACTGTAAACAGTAAAGAAACCAAGGATAAACTGGTCCTTAAGCCAATGAATTGTCCTCATCACCAGCAAATATATGCTTCTAGACCTAGAAGCTACCGAGATCTTCCTCTTAAGTATATGGAAACAACCACGGACTACAGAGATGAAAAAGCAGGTGAGCTATTAGGGCTTGCAAGAGTTAGGTCTCTTACCCAGGATGATAGCCATACATTTTGCACTCCTGATCAAATTGAAGCATGTATTTCTAATTTAGTTGAAAAAGTAAAAGAGTTTTATGATACATTGGGCATGAATCTTAAAGCTAGGCTATCCTTTAGAGATGATTCAGATAAATATTTAGGAAGCAAGGAATTATGGGACAATGCCCAGACTATACTTAAAAATATTGTTGAAAAATCGGGGCTTGAATATTATGTGGGAGAAGGCGAAGCTGCTTTTTATGGGCCCAAGATAGACTTCATGGGCACGGATGCTCTCGGAAGAGAGTGGCAGTTAGCCACTCCACAGCTTGATTTTGTTCAGCCTGAAAGATTTAGCCTTAAATATACAGATGAAGGCGGTCAGGAAAAAACACCTGTAATGATTCATTTTGCCCTAATGGGCTCATTGGAAAGATTTATGTCGGCATATATAGAAAACTCTAAGGGTAGGTTCCCAGTTTGGCTTGCTCCTGAGCAGGTTAGGATTATAACTGTTAACCAAGAAAATTCAACTGTAAGTTTTGCGAATGAACTTAAAGAAAAAGCCATAGACCAGAACCTTAGGATTGAAGTAGATAACTCTAATGAATCCGTAGGAAAAAAGATTAGATCTTCTGAGATGATGAAAATACCTTACACTATTGTTCTTGGAGAAAAAGAGATAGTCTCTGGTGCGGTTACGCCTCGTATTAGAGATGACTTAAAGTCTGGGGCAGAGCCAACACTATCAATTTCTGATTTTATTAAAAAAGTTTCAGAAGAGTCCACTGCTAGATCACGCACATCAACCCTGTAATGGACGTTCCTGAATGTAAGATTGTAGCAATCGTAGGGCAAACCGGTAGCGGGAAAACAGCTCTAGCAATTGATTTAGCTGCTAAGTTTAATGGTGAAGTAATTTGCTGTGATTCGAGAACTGTTTATTCTGGTATGAAAATTGGAACTGCAAGCCCCAAAGATTCTGAAATGAAAGGAATTAAACATCACTTACTGGAGATAACCACCCCTGATAAGCCAATAAATGTCGCGCAATTCAAGGATCTTTGTATTGGTAAGATTTCAGAGATTAGCTCAAGAGGCAAATTACCTTTTCTTGTTGGAGGTAGTGGTCTTTATATAGACTCAGTAATATTTAACTACGACTTTAAAGATTTATCTATAGACCAAAGAGAAGAGCTTAAAGGCTTATCAGAAATTGAGCTAAGGACTATTATTGCTGACAGAAATTTGGAAATACCTATTAATTCATCCAATAAAAGGCATCTCATAAGCACTATTCACAACAATGGCAAGAGGAAGAATAGAAAGCTTCTAGATAATTGTTTGGTTATTGGCACTAAAATAGACCCAGATAAATTGAAGAAAAATATCCATAAAAGAACCGATAACATGCTCCGAGAGGGTCTTGAAGATGAAGTTAAGGATCTGGCAAAGATTTATGATTGGGATATTGAGCCAATTAAATCAATTGGCTACAGAGAATTTCGCAATTACTTCGAAAACAACATTAGCTATGATCAATTAACGGCCGAGATAAACAAGGACACATTAAATTATTCAAAGAGGCAACTTACCTGGTTCAGGAGGAACAAAAAAATACATTGGATTGATAAACAGGGCGAAGCAGTAGACTTAATAACAACGTTTCTGAGCAAATAGAGTGTTTAAGTAGCAGCTACTTTGATACAATAGGAATATGATTGATCAATTGTTTGGTTCAAAGACACGGGTAAAGCTTCTTCAGTTGTTCTATTCCAACCCAAACAGATCTTTTTATGTTAGGGAGATAACTCGAAAGATTGATGAACAGATTAACTCGGTCAGAAGAGAGCTAGCGAATCTTCTTAGTATCGGAATTATTGTATCTAGGAATGAAAACAACAAGTTATTCTATGAGGTAAATCAGAAATTCGAATATAATAATGCTCTTTCTGAAATATTCTCTAATAAAAATACAAAGAATGAAGGTGGTGCTATAGTCTCAGGATTAAACAAAGACGAAAATATCTTCAAGAGCATAGGTAATGTCGAGCTCGCATTTTATACGGGCCAATTCACTAACGATGAAACATCGGGCATTGATTTGATGATAGTGGGTGACGTTAATAAAAATAAACTCGAAAAGTTTATTATTGAACTCGAGGCTCAAGAAAATAAAAATATAAGATATGTAGTAATGAATTTAGAGGAGTATGTTTATAGAAATCAGGTCAAGGATAGATTTATTTCCAATATTGGAGTATCAAAAAAGCAGATACTAATAGATAAAAACGGTATACTGGAAGTTAATGAAATGGTAATTTAAAAAAAGGAATATATGGAAATTCAATTTTACGGAGCAAACTGTGTATCAATAAGCTATAAGCAAACTAGGCTAGTGATAGATGATAATCTAAAATCACTCGGATCTAAGCCGATTAATAAAGCGGGCGATGTTGCTCTTTATACTTCTCTGGCTACAGAAGACGATATGCCTAAGTCTCTGGGAAGAATCATTATAAACAATCCAGGTGAGTATGAGGTAGGCAAGATCTCGGTGTACGGAATAGAGGCAAGGGCCCACATTGACGACGAATCAAATAAAACAGCAACAATTTATAAAATATTAGCTGGTGGATTAAATGTAATTGTTTGTGGTCACGTTTATCCTGATCTATCGGATAAACAGCTTGAGAGAATGGGCATGGTAGATGTTCTCATAGTTCCCGTCGGAGGACATGGATTCACGCTAGATGGCCAGGGGGCTCTAAAGTTGATAAAGCAAATCGAACCAAAACTCATTGTGCCAACACACTTCGAAGATGAAACCCTCAAATATCCTATGCCTCAAGACAGTCTAGAGAATGCGCTCAACTCAATAGGCATGCAGCCAAAAGAGACTATGGCAAAGCTTAAGCTCAAAGCTGGTGAGCTAAGTGACCTTAGAGAGCTAATTGTGCTAGATAAATCCTAGGCTTATTAAAATTAAATTAAATTTTTCTTTTTAAGAGTTCTTAGCGCTTGAGTTGATATTTTCATCCTAGTTTTTTTGCCATCAATTATGAGAGTTTTTGTCTGGAGATTTGGTTTCCAGGTCTTCTTTGTGTGTCTCATAGAAGGGCTGACATTGCTGCCAAACTGTTTTCCTTTACCTGTGATATCGCATATATTCATAATAGTTCCTTTAATAAGCAATTAAGTTAATATTCTATATTGTTTTAGGGAATACGTCAACATCTAAAGGTGTAAGTAAATGAAGTAATAGTTGTTATAATGATAATATGTTCAATAATTTATCATTTACTGAAATAGCAGTTGTTATCATATCTATCTTAATATCAATGGGTTTACATGAGGCTGTTCACGCTTTTGTGTCTCATTGGTTAGGTGATACTACAGCAAAAGACGAGGGTAGATTAACCCTTAACCCCTTGAAACATGTTGATTTATATACAACTATATTGCTACCTTTAATAATGATATTAATACATGTGCCCCCTATATTTGTAGCTAAGCCTGTACCGTTCAATTCCAGTAGAGTTAGGTACGATGAATTTGGCGTTGCTATGATAGGAGTTTCGGGTCCTCTGACAAATTTAGGTCTCGCTATTATTGGCGCTATAATCTTTAGAATATTTGGTCCCAACTCTATAAATCTGTCTAATTATTTAATATTGTTCGTAGACATAAATATACTCTTCTTTATTTTTAACATGATTCCAATACCTCCACTCGATGGATCTCGTCTTCTTTATGCTTTTGCACCTGAACCGCTCCAAGATATTATGCGCAAAATTGAATCATTCGGCTTTATCTCTATTTTACTTGTATTCATACTGTTAATTCAGGTATTGTGGCCAGTAATTTCTTTCCTTGAAATTAGTTTAAATAATTTATTACTTGGTTGAGTCGGGATATAACTTTATAATAGATATTGACTGGTTAGTTACGATAATATGATTATCTTAATAACATTCAAACGGGAGCCCAAGATTTCTGAAGACCGTGGTCTTCAGGTGAGAGCACCCACCTGGTTTTCTCCAGGCTAATCATTTCGGGCTATCCAGTCAAATATTATCAACGGGGTGTGGCGCAGTTGGCTAGCGCGCACGGCTGGGGGCCGTGAGGTCGCCGGTTCAAGTCCGGCCATCCCGACCAAACTAAAAATGAAAGTAAAATTATATGTGGTTAGAAACGAATAATAAGCTGTATAAACAGTTCAAATTTAAAGATTTTAACGAGGCTTTTGCCTTCATGGAAAAGGTTTCGGTTGTATGTAATGAGCTTAATCATCATCCAAAATGGACTAATCAGTGGAATGTAGTTGATATTTGGCTTTCTACTCACGATAAAGGTGAAGTAGTCACCAATAAGGATCATAATCTTGCTGAAAGGATTGACGGATTGTTAAAAAACAATGCAAAGATAGTCACCGAATCAGAGCTTCAACTCTATACTGACGGTGGATCAAGAGGAAATCCCGGTCCATCTGCCAGTGGTTTCGTGGTTTTGAATAAAGATAGCGAAGTTATTTTTAGCAAGGGCGTATATCTAGGAGTTATGACTAATAATCAAGCAGAATATCTTGCTCTAAAATTCGGAATAGAAAAGCTGATTGAATATAAGGCACGTAATATATCTATTTTTATGGATAGCCTACTAATTATTAATCAAATGAAGGGTACTTTTAAGATTAAAAACCAAGATTTACTGGTTATTTACAGAGAAATTAAAATATTGTTAAATAATTTCGACGATATAAAGTTTACACATGTACCTAGAGAACTCAATAAGCTAGCAGATGCAGAGGTTAATAAGGCTCTAGATAAAGCTATAGCTTAATGATATTTATTATGCTATAATATTACTATCCAGATTGTTGACTAGTCGCTTGTACTTTTTGTATAAGAGGAAAGTCCGGGCAGCATAGGGAGAGGCAGTTGCTAACGGCAACCAAGGGTAACCTTAGGGAAAGTGCCACAGAGACAATACCGCCTAATTTATTAGGTAAGGGTGAAAAGCACAGAAGTAAGAAGCTGTTTTTCTATCTGGTGACAGATAGAAATGGTAAACCCTGCCTGCTGCAAGGAGATGAATTTTACCTTTATGGTTAGTTCCCGCTATATTCATCACTATCCGCTCGATTTAAGTGGCAACGCTTAGACTAGATAGATGACTAGATAAAACAGAACCCGGCTTATGGATGGTCTGGATAAAAAAAAGAGCTCAATGAGCTCTTTTTTAATTGGTTAGGAATTATTTATTTAGTTTTAGTTGCAGTATCGATTACTGCCTTCATTACGCCAGGCTCATTCACGGCCAATTCGCTTAGAATTTTTCTATCGATCTGGATATGAGCGTTCTTCAAAGCGTTAATTAACTTACTGTAAGTAGTGCCATTAAGTCTAGCAGCTGCGTTAATTCTCGTGTTCCAAAGCTGCCTGAAGTCTCTCTTACGATTTTTTCGGTCTCTAGTGGCATTCTGTAGCGATTTTGTGATTGCTTGCTTACCACGACGAATGCTTGCCCTGTTGGAATGAGTCATTCCTTTAGTAGCTTTTCTAATTTTCTGATGTCGTTTGTGAGTTGTTACTCCTCGTTTTACTCTCATTTGTCTATACTCCTAATTTGGTCTTAATCATTTTACTGTTAGTATCGTTTGCTGTCTGCATCTGAGATATCTTTCTCTTAGTAGAGGGTGATTTCTTCTGCATAAAGTGATTACTGTTGATTCTACGGGTTCTAACTTTACCGTTCTTGGATATCTTTACTCTATCCTTGGTTCCACTATGAGTTTTTAGCTTTGGCATTTTGATTGCTCCTTATTACAAAGTTAAGTTGTTTACCAGCAAATTGAGGCTGTTGGTCAATAATTATTGTCTCTCCCAGTATTGATATCATTTTGTCGGCTAAGGTAAATCCTAGTTCCTTGTGTGCTAATTCTCGTCCTCTATAGACGATGGTTAGTTTTGCCTTGTGACCAGCTTCTAAAAATTTATTTACCTTATTAAGCTTAACGCCTAAATCATGATCGCTAATTTTTAGTCCAAATCTCATTTCTTTTAGCTCAACCACCTTTGTGTTGCGTTTAGTCTTTTGGTTCTGTTTAGTCTTTTGATAATTAAACTTTCCCCAATCGATAATCTTTGCAACAGGCGGGTTCGCTTCAGGTGATATCTCTACTAAATCTAAGTCACGTTCTTGTGCAAGATTTAGAGCTTCCTGTCTAGAAAAAATTCCTAACTGGTTACCATCTTGATCAATGACCCTTAATTGTGCTGCCCGAATGGATTGATTCAGGCGAGTGTTCTTGCTGATATACAGGACTCCTTGAATATTAACTTAATAATTATTATCTTGAATTATAACAGATAGACTACAGTAGGGCAATATCATTTTATATAAATGAAAAAGACCCATGTATACTTGGGTCTTTTTCGTGGTTTATTATTTTTAGGTTTTGTAGTTTTATTGTGTTTCTTTTATGGAACAACGGCTTGCGAGAAGCCGTTGTTGCGATGTCGTTTTTGTTTTGAGCACTTTATTTATTCAAGCGCCATAAACATCTTATAAAAAGCATAAATACATGTCAACACTAATTAAGCTTAAAATTTATAAAGCTGTGCATAACTTTAATCATGTTATTCAATTAGTGACCAAAAAATATTACTTATATTAAAAAAAGGAGGCATTTTATGGCGCTAAAATATACATTGATATAAATTAATATATTTTTTTTAAAGAAGCATTGTAATGAATTATGTATTTACGCTCGCACAAAAAAAACAATGATTGTCGCATTATTAATAAAAATTATTATTTTTGATAATTTTAGTATATGAAATAACCTACTACTAATTAAATAAATGACGTCATAAATTATTAATGACTTAGACATTTAGATAATCGATCCGATGCCATAACGATTTACTAAATGAAAATACATTTGAGAATTTCTAGATTTTTATTAACACTACAAAGATCCACTATTTGCCTAATTATTATTTTGAAATCCCCGATGCAATAAATATTTATGAATTACTAATAATTAAATATTAACGGCTAGATTCGGAAGGCCCGTGCTTATTATAAAAAAATGATCACATAATTTTTGTTCAACTTTTTTGCTATATTTTGATGTATTTATTTGTCTATGCATAACCGAGAATGAAGGTAATTGTAAATAATACTATATATATTTTTGCAATATAACAGATCAACGATGTTCGAAGTACTACAAAACAGTATTGACTATTATTAGTACTTATGCTAAATTAGATAGGTAGTTTACTACTAGAAAACTACACCGGAGAAATGGTTCCGTTAACGCTCTAATTATCAGAAATGATAATTGAGCGGTCAGTCTGCCGAGGACGATAAGCGCTAAATATTTTTTTAAAGAGCGGATTTATCGTCCAAAGCACCAAGTAGTCATGAAAAGTACTCAATACAAATTGAGTACTTTTTTAGTTATGGTTATTGTGAGAATATATATTAATGGGTATAAAATATAATTACATTATTCTGTCGGTTTCAGTCTTCGCTCTATCCGTCTTGGTTTTCTTTACTAACCCGAATTCTCTGCCTGTATACCTTTTTATTCTACCGTTTTTGTTCATATTTCTGTTTTTTCTATGTCTATTTAATATTCTTTCGATTAAAATTCTGTATTCTCGACTTGATTTACGGGGAAGACGTAAACGAATAGTCACCGTATCTACAGCTTTCCTGATAACCCTGTTGATAGCCCTTCAGTCCATAGGACAACTTACTCTTAGGGACTTCATCACAGTGATGATTTTGTGTATGATTTTAGTTTTTTATGTAAATAAAGCATCATTTGCCGAGTAATTTACTGTTTGGTTAATGCTTTGACTGATATAATATAGATTCATATGGACAATAAACAAAATTACCAGCCAAATCTTACTCTACCTCCACTCGGTGGCGAAACTGGCCATCGAAAAGAGATGGGTAACGCGGATCCGACTCTATCTGCCGAATCTTCTCCTGCTAAGATCAATTATCCAGATACGAATACTGTTAAGCCGATAGACTTTACTTCTTTGAATTATGCACCACCTGTGGCTCCACTCTCAACTCCTGTGGCTCCAGCAACAGATATTACTTCAACCGACGATAGCAAATCTGATATTCCCAAGGAGTGGATAGCTAAGGCTAAGAAGATTATTGATTCAACTAGGAGCGACCCAAGAACACAAAGTCTAGAGCTAACAAAGTTAAAGGCTGATTATCTGAAGAAAAAGTTTAATATAGATTTAAAGATTGCAGATGATGAATAATAAAGGAATTTTACTATGATGGGTCTCATCATCACTTTAACAGTGATAATCTTTTTGATTATGTTATCTGCTATTCCAATTTTTCATTACGTAAGGAAGCTTGCTAGAGCTGAAAAGAATTACGAGAGAGGTCTCAAGATGGTCACCTTGTTGATTAAAATTCCTCCAATGAGCGACGATGTCGATGCTAATGGCAGAGATAACAGGGACATTACAGAAGAATCAATTTCTCAGGCTCAAATCATGTACAACATCCTAAGTAGTAGCTATAGAAAAGGATTTAAGGATAAATTTTATGGTCAAAGGCACTTTTCTTTTGAGATTATCGGTTCTGGTTCATTAGTTTACTTCTATGCATCAGTCCCTGTCTCATTAATAGATCTAGTAAGACAGGCCATTATTAGCTCTTATCCATCTGCAATACTCGAAGAAATAGAAGATCATAATATCTTCAGTAAAATAGGAAAAATAAATAGTACGATAGGTGGCGAAATTACTCTAAAAGAAACTTTCGCATATCCTATTGCAACATACCAAGATCTAAAAAGGGATGCTATACAGTCCCTATTGAATTCGCTTTCAACACTGTCTAAAGAGGATGGTGTCGGAATTCAGATATTAATGAGGCCAGCAGATCCAGAGTGGAGGAAAGAAGCCTCTAAATTAGCGGGCGACAAGCGAAAAGGCAAAGAATCAAAGGTTGGCACTGATTTGATCTTCGAATGGACTAAGCATTTATTGATGGCGTTTTATAAGGCGCCAGAAGAAAAAAAGGGAGACTCTGGATCTGACAAAAAAGATCTATCATCTACAGAACAGTCTTTAGTTGATGCAATCGAGGATAAAACAAGGCACCCAGGATTTGAGGTGAGCATAAGACTTATTGCGTCTTCAAACGTTAACCAAAGAGCACAATCTATAATCAGTAATGTTCAGGCAGCTTTTTCACTTTTTGATTCACAGGGAAAAAATGGATTTAAATATACTCCAACAGAGGATATCGAGAATTTTGCAACTTCTTATATTTTGAGAACTTTTCCTCCGAGTAAGAAAAAAAACATCTTGAATTCAATCGAGCTTTCGACAATATTCCATTTTCCAGACCAGAGAAATATACCAACATCACAGCTCGAAAGACAAAATTCCAAACAGGTTGATGGACCTAGAAATATACCCGACAAAGGGCTCCTTCTTGGGTATAATATTTTTAGAGGAATAAAAAAGCCTATAAGGATTAGCGATGATGACAGGAGAAGACACATCTATACTTTGGGTCAGACCGGAACCGGTAAAACGACTCTACTTGAGAACCTAGCTCTTCAAGATATGATTAACGGAAATGGATTTGCTTTCATTGACCCGCATGGCGACATAGCCGACAAGCTTCTTTCCTTGGTTCCTAAGGAGAGAGCGGAAGATGTAATTTATTTCAACCCTTCTGATATGGATAATCCCTTAGGATTAAATATATTTGAATTCACAGATCCACAAAAGAAAGATTTCTTAATTCAAGAGTCGATTAATATGCTATCTAAGTTATATGATCCTAATAATCAGGGATTTGTTGGGCCAAGGTTTGAGCATATGTTTAGAAATGCAGCACTGTTGCTTTTGTCTGATCCAGCAGGGGGAACTTTTATAGATATACCTAAGTTATTCACAGATCCGAAGTTTGTGCAACAAAAACTTAAGTTCTGTACTGATCAAACTGTTATAGATTTTTGGACTAAGGAATTTCCTCAGGGTCAAAGATCGAACGAGTTTGGGGATATGATTAGCTGGGTCTTAAGTAAATTTGGTGCATTTCTTTCGAATGAAATGATGAGAAATATCATCGGGCAAACAAAAAGTTCATTCAACCTGCGAGACATAATGGATAATAAAAAAATATTACTAGTAAATTTGAGCAAGGGTCTAACGGGAGAGCTTAATTCAAAGCTTTTGGGAATGATTTTTGTGATGAAATTTCAGGTTGCTGCAATGAGTCGTTCAGACATACCCGATCAGAACGACAGGGTAGATTTCTCTCTTTATGTCGATGAGTTTCAAAATTTCTCTACAGATTCATTTGCGGACGTGATGTCTGAAGCTAGAAAGTTCAGACTAAACTTAATTGTTGCTAACCAGTTCACGACTCAATTGTCTGAGGAGATAAGAGCAGCAGTATTCGGTAACGTAGGAACTATAGTGGCTTTCAGGATTGGACAAGATGACACTGAGCCCTTGAAGCAATATTTCCAACCTGCATTTGACTCGGATGATCTGCTTAGGCTCGCTACTGGTGATACAATCGTAAGATCTCTCATTGCCGGCGTTCCCACTGCGCCTTTTAGCATGACATGCCTTATGTCACAGGGTAACCCTAATCCTCGGCTAGGAGAGGCTCTAAAGCAGTTATCTGCAGCAAAATATGGAAGACCTAAGGCTGTTGTTGATCAGGAGATTAGAGAGAGGCTAAAAACCATATCAATACCGAGCCCTGTAAGTCCAGCTGATATTTTTCAGACCAAAAATCCTATTGGTCAAAGTAGCCCACTCGGTTCACCAGTTGTCGCCCCATCCAAACAGCCCAAACAAGATTCATTCTTAGATCAATGGCTGGCAAAAAAGAAAAAAACAGACTCTGTCGGCACACCTATTGCTTCACCTACAAATTCATACAACCCTAATGACAACATGGGCGTTATTCCTATCGAAGAAGGCCATAAAACGAGTATTGATCCTTATAGAGTTAATGATGTTTCAAAAGTGTCTTCGAATGATGTTGATTTATCAAATGTGCCTACTGTAGCCAGTATTCAGAAAACTCAGCCTTTGCCAGTTTCGAAAAATGAACATCATATAAATCTTAATGATTCAGATACACCCAGCGAATCAGTTTTTCATATAGAGAAGGACTGAGCAGGGGTTGATTTTGTCTTGTAAATGTTCAATAAAGCATTTATAATATACAAGACAATTAAGTAGGGTGGCCTTAAATAATAATCTAGAGGGTACTGAAATAGTGGCTAAACAAAAAAAATACGATTCAGACGATATTCAAGTACTAGAAGGACTAGAACCAGTTCGAAAAAGACCTGGTATGTACATTGGTGGTACTGGTTTTGACGGCCTGCATCATCTTATTAAAGAGATTGCAGACAACTCTGTAGACGAGGCTATTGCAGGATATGCCAAGGAGCTTAAGGTATATCTTTTGGCTGATGGTGGTATTAGGGTAGAGGATGATGGACGTGGTATTCCAGTCGGCAAGGTAGCTAAAACCGGAAAGAGTGCATTAGAAACGGTTTTAACTATCCTCCATGCAGGTGGTAAGTTTGGAGGTAACGGTTATAAGGTTTCTAGTGGATTGCACGGTGTAGGAATAAGTGTGGTTAATGCGCTATCGAATAAACTTATTGCCGAAGTTCATACAGACGGATATTCATATACTCAGGAATACGAAAGAGGTATACCAAAGACTTCAATCAAGAAGGGTGAAAAGGTTGATGATACCGGAACTAGCATTACATTTTATCCTGACGATACCATTTTTGAATTAACTGAGTTTGACTACACTTGGGTGTTAGATTACTTAAGGCATCAAGCATATTTAACTAAAGGTCTTAGAACTTACGTTTACGATGAGCGAACTAAAGATAGATATAGTTTTTATTTTGAGGGCGGCATACAGTCATATGTTAAGCACCTTAACATCGGTAAAGATCCAGTCGACGAAGATATTTTTTACGTAGATAAACAAATCAAAGAAACACAGGTCGAGGTGGCCCTTCAGTACACAGAATCATACACTGAAACCATTAAAGCATTCGCAAACAACGTATTTAACCCTGATGGCGGTACTCATCTAACAGGATTCCGCTCAGCTCTAACGAGAATCGTGAATGAGTATGGCCGTAAGAATGGTTTTATTAAGGAAAAAGACGAGAACCTATCTGGCGAAGACTGTAGGGAAGGTCTAACAGCTGTAATTTTAGTTAAAATTCCTGATCCTCAATTCGAAGGTCAAACCAAAAACAAATTGGGTAACCCTGAAACAAGAGGTTACGTAGAGAATGTAATGACAGAGTACCTAAACTACTATCTTGAAGAGCATCCAGCTATTGCCAAGAAGATTATCGATAAAGCACTACTTTCAGCTAGGGCAAGAAAGGCCGCCAGAGCCGCTAGAGAGAATATTATTAGAAAAGGTATCTTGGAAGGCGCTAGTATGCCTGGTAAATTAGCGGATTGCTCTTCTAAGGATCCAAAAGACTCCGAGCTATACCTTGTAGAGGGTGACTCAGCTGGTGGTTCGGCTAAAAGTGGACGTGACAGCAAGACGCAGGCAATCCTTCCTTTAAGGGGTAAGGTTTTGAATGTTGAAAGAGCTAGATTAGATAAAATGCTAGCCAACAATGAAATCTTAAACCTCATTAAGGCTATGGGCGTTGGGATAGAGGAGTCTTTCGATGTAAGGACGCTTCGTTACGATAAGATTATAATTATGACAGATGCCGACATCGACGGAGCGCATATTAGCACCCTTCTTTTAACATTCTTCTTCAGATTCATGGCTCCTGTTATTGAGGGGGGTCATCTGTATCTAGCAAAACCACCGTTGTTTGAGTTAGTTAAGCCGGGTCGCAAGTCCTCAACATTCGTCTATGATGAAATTGACTTAGCTGAAGAGCTTAATGCGACTATTGCTAAAAGAAAAAAAGAGGGCCTTAAGGTTGACGCCAACGATGAGAAGTATAAGCAGGCTGGTTATGTTGAGCAAAAAAGATATAAGGGACTTGGTGAGATGGATGCTGAGCAGCTTTTTGAAACAACGATGAATCCTGAAAAAAGAGTTCTAATTCAGGTAAGAGTAGACGATGCCGAAAAAGCTGATGCTATATTTAATAAGCTAATGGGTACAGAGGTTGAACTTCGAAAGAACTTTATACAAACTCACGCTAAATTTGTTAAAGATTTGGATATTTAAGGATACATATGGAAGACAAGCAACTAGAACAACCACATATTAATATAGAGCCAAGATCAATTGAAGACGTCATGGAGAAGAGTTACTTAACTTACTCTATGAGCGTTATAGTCTCTAGAGCTCTCCCAGACGTCCGTGACGGTCTTAAGCCTGTGCATCGTAGGATTTTATACACTATGAATAGAGACGGCCTTAGGTCGGCTGCAAAACATCGAAAAAGTGCAAACGTTGTAGGAGCGGTAATGGGTGATTACCATCCCCATGGTGATGCTTCAATTTACGATGCTATGGTAAGAATGGCTCAGCCTTGGTCCATGAGATACATGCTAGTCAATGGTCAAGGTAACTTTGGTTCGATGGATGGAGATCCACCAGCCGCCATGCGTTATACAGAGGCAAAAATGGCAAAACTTACTGAAGAACTTTTGGTTGATATAGATAAAGAAACTGTCGACTTCAGAGAGAATTATGATGGTCGATTAAGTGAGCCATCTGTTCTGCCCGCCAAACTACCAAACCTACTTCTTAATGGTCAATTAGGTATTGCTGTCGGAATGGCTACCAATATTCCTCCACATAACTTAGGAGAGTTAATAGACGCCACAATTCACATGATTGATAATCCTGAAGCAACGGTAGATAATTTACTGGAATTCGTGAAGGGGCCTGATTTTCCAACAGGAGCAACTGTTTATGGCAAGGAGTCTCTTAGGACAGCCTATACAACAGGTAGGGGAGGTATTGTAGTTAGAGGAGTTGCAGAAATAGTAGAAAATACCAATGCCCGCACCCAGATAATAATTACGGAGATACCATACGGCCTAAATAAAGCATCACTAATTGAGAAGATTGCCGAACTTTATAAAGATAAAAAAATTACCGGTATTGCAGACATTAGAGATGAGAGCTCTAGAGGTAAAGTAAGAATCGTTATAGATTTAAAGAAAGATGCCTTTCCTAAAAAACTATTAAATCAGCTATATAAACTAACTCCTCTACAGAGTATGTTCCATTACAATATGCTTGCCTTGATTGACGGTATTCAGCCTAAGATACTTGGCCTAGTAGATATCATAGGTGAACATATAAAACACCGTCAGGTTGTTGTTCGAAGAAGAACTGAATATGAACTTAGAAAAGCACAAGAAAGAGCTCATATATTAGAGGGTTTAAAGATAGCTTTAGACCATATTGATGAAGTTATTACAACAATTAGATCTAGTCGAACAGCCGAAGAAGCTCATGCAAATCTAATCAAGAAGTTTAAGTTAAGCGATATACAAGCAAAAGCAATCTTAGCTATGCAGCTAAGGACACTTGCAGGACTAGAAAGACAGAAAATTGAGGACGAACTTGCTGAGCTACAGAAAATTATTGCAGCTCTAGAAAAGATTCTTGCAGATGAAAAAGAAATACTCAAAATAATTAAAGATGAATTTCTTGAGATTAAGAATGCTTACTCCGATGAACGGAGAACCAAGATTATTTCTGGCGAACTTGGAAAGATGAGCGATGAAGACCTCGTTCCTGATGAACAGGTTGTAGTTACTCTTACGTCGGCTAATTATGTTAAAAGAAGCCCAGTCGCAGATTATAAGAAGCAAGGTAGAGGCGGTAAGGGTCGTAGAGGAATGGTCACCAGAGAAGAAGACGTAATTGAACACGTAATAAACGCTAGTACTCATGACTTCTTATTGTTCTTTACCAATAAAGGTAGAGTCTTTAGGATTAAGACATACGAGATTCCAGCTACTGGACTTAATGCTAAGGGCATGGCAATCGTCAACTTGCTGCAGTTACAGCCAGAAGAACTAGTAAGCTCTGTAATAAACGTTAGCAAACTTAACGACACTAAGTACTTATTCATGTGTACAGTGCGTGGAGTTGTAAAGAAAACACCATTTGAACAATATCAAAACGTTCGAAGCTCGGGGCTTATTGCAATCAATCTTGATGAAGGCGATGAGTTAAAATGGATAAAAATGACAAATGGTGATAATGAAATTGTAATATCTACATCACTTGGTCAAGCAATCAGGTTCAACGAAGCCGGAGTTCGTCCTATGGGTAGGGCATCAAGAGGTGTTCGAGGAATAAGGTTGAGAGCCAATGATAATGTTATTGGTATGGACGTAGTCCTTGAAAACTCTAGTATTTTCGTCATTAGCAAATTCGGATATGGTAAACGAACAAAAATTTCACAGTTTACTCCCCACGCTCGCGGCGGTGTTGGTATCCGTTCGGCAGTAGTGAATACAAAAACTGGTAACTTGATAGGTGTTCAAACATTAAAAGACGAATCTCAAGAAGTTATAATACTTTCTAGCCAGGGCCAAGCAATTAGGTTAGGCATTAAGGATATTCCAGAATTAAGCCGTGCGACTCAAGGTGTTAGAATCATGCGAATGAACGAAAGTGATCAAGTTGTAGCACTTGCTTTAGTGAACATTGAAGACGAAATTCAAGAAACTGAAGAAAATAAATAATCTTTTCTTGACATTTATTGTATCAACAGGGTAATATGAGTCTTGAGATTTAGAGGTATATTTAATTTGTCCCTAAACTGGTCTTTAAAAACTTGAGTAGTGCAAATCAACGTCAGTTCATTTTATTTAGTATTTAAGTTAAGATTTAAATTCTTTTTTTGGAGAGTTTGATCCTGGCTCAGGATGAACGCTGGCGGCGTGCCTAATACATGCAAGTCGAGCGGTAAGGCCTCTTCGGAGGTACACGAGCGGCGGACGGCTGAGTAACG
>Ga0194055_10000869_pt1 | contig 24430 bp, 19 predicted proteins | sample SepL449m_MetaG_FD_155482 | JGI IMG/M metagenome (GOLD analysis project Ga0194055, IMG submission 155482) | Anoxic zone freshwater microbial communities from boreal shield lake in IISD Experimental Lakes Area, Ontario, Canada - Sep2016-L442-9m | ecosystem: Environmental > Aquatic > Freshwater >... | reverse complement strand
CTGCCGAGCAGGGCCTTGGGGTTCAGCTTGGCGGAGGCGTCGATGATCGCCGTGACTTCGGCGTGATAGACCGGGCAGCCGGTGATCAGCACGCGGTTCTGGCCGCGGCCGATGATCTCGCCATCTTTGGCGATCACCGCGCCGAACGGGCCACCCCAGCCCTTCTCGACCGACTCGATCGCGAGGCGGGTCGCCTCTTCGGCGAACTTCGGATTGCCAGCGTGAGGCGGCGCAGCGCGATCCTGACCGGCGGCCCATGCGGTTGACGTCCGCTGCTCGGCCACGTTGTACAGCAGCCAAGCCGTCGCCCCTGCCACCACGCTGCGTCGCGAGAACTCAGGATCATGGTCGTTCATCGTGGGTTTCCCTTCGTTGTCAGACAACCTTTGGAGCTCGGACTCTCGGGTTCCAACGCCTGATGCCACCGTCCCGCCGGATCGGCATTCCACCCGAAAGACACGTCGGCATGATAACCGCGGCGGCGGGCTGGCGAACTCACCGTCGCGTCTATAATCAGAGAGATGCGAACGCTCATTCTCGTGCCGACGGACCTCGAGCGCCGGGTTCTTGAACTGCTCGTCGCTCCCGCCTTGGGCCGCAACGACCTCCTGGAGCTCTGTGGCTTCGGCCCCGTGGCCGCCGCCGCTCGCACGTCGCTGCTGGTGGCCCGGCACCAGCCGGAGCGGGTCATGCTCGTGGGCATCGCCGGCAGGCTGGATGATCGCCTCGCCCTCGCCGCCGCCTATCGCTTCCAGCAGGTGGGCTGCTTCGGCATCGGCGTGGGATCGCGGAACGACTTCATCCCGGCTGGCAGCCTCGGATGGCTCCAGTGGCCGGGCGATACGGCCGATGGATCTCCCGCCATCGGCGACGCGATCGCCTGCGCGACCGACGGCATCGCCACGCCCCGGGCCGATCTGCTGCTCACGGCCTGTGCGGCCTCAGCCACCGCCGACGACGTGCTCGCTCGGAAGCGGGCGTTTCCCACAGCCGTGGCCGAAGACATGGAGGGCTTCGCCGTAGCGTTCGCCTGCCGGCTTGCCGGTGTGCCGTGCGAGATCGTCCGTGGCATCTCGAACACCGCCGGCGACCGCGACCAGAGCCGCTGGCAGACGACCGCCGCGCTCCACGCCGCCGGCGACCTGGCCGCCCAGGTGATCGCGGGGGCGTCGTGAGCCGCATCATCCGCCTGGGCATCTCGACCTGCCCCAACGACACCTTCGCCTTCCACGGCCTCCTCACCCGCGCGGTGGACTGGCAGGGACTGAAGTTTCAGGTGGAACTGCTCGACATCCAGCAACTCAACGACCGGCTGCTGGCCGGCGACTTCGACGTCGCCAAGACGAGCTTCCACGCCGCCCTCTCGCTGACCGACGACTACGTGGTGCTGCCGAGCGGCTCGGCCCTCGGCTTCGGCGTGGGGCCGCTGCTCCTCTCTGCACCAGCCGGCGGTGTGCCGACCGGCCCCGGCCAACTCACGCTCTGCCCAGGCAGGCACACGACGGCGGCGCTCCTCTTCGCGCTTTTTCACCCGCGCACCACGCGCGTGGAGCATGTGGTGTTTTCCGAGATCATGCCGGCGCTCGAGGCCGGTCGGGCCGACTTTGGCGTCTGCATCCACGAGGGACGGTTCACCTGGGAGCAGCGCGGCCTTGGCCTCGTGGAAGACCTCGGCACCCGCTGGGAGACCGAGACGGGCTACCCGCTTCCCCTGGGCGGCATCGTGGCAAGCCGGCGGCTGCCTGGCAACACGATCGCCGCGGTGCAGCGGGTGATCCACGACTCGCTGCGGCTCGCGATGGACGACCGAGATGCGGCGCTGCCCACGATGCGGGCGCATGCCCAGGAGCACGACGACGCGGTGCTCATGCAGCACGTCGATCTCTACGTGAACGACTGGACGGTGAACCTGGGGCCCGTCGGCATGCGGGCCCTGGAGGAACTCTCAGCCCGAGCCGCGTCGATCGGCCTGGGAACGGGCCGCCGGCTCGAGATCTTCGCGGGGTGTGGCAAGTGAAAGCCGACCGGCCGTAAGGCCGCGGGCGTCCTCCACGCTCACCCCTCGCTACACTCCCCAAACACTCGTCAACCAGAGGAACCCCAAGGAGTTCGCCGTCATGCGACGCAGCCGGCCTCACGCGATCTCGTTTCTGTTCGCCTCAGTTCTGTCGCTCACCATCGTCGCCACCTCGCGCGGCGACGTCGCCGACACGCTCTACACCGGTGGCGACATCATCACGATGCGCGGGCCGCAGCCCGAGATGGCCGAGGCCCTCGCCGTGAATGATGGAAGGATCCTGTTTGTCGGCCCACTCGCGGAGGCGAAGGCCCACGTGGGCCCGGCCACGACCACGATTGACCTCGCCGGGAAGACGCTCCTGCCCGGATTCATCGACACCCACGGCCACTTCGTCTACTTCGGCAAGAACCTCGTCGATGCCGATCTCTTCGGCTGCAGCGACATCCCCGACCTGCTCGCCCGGATGAAGAAGCAGGCGGAGCGGACGCCCGCCGGGGCCTGGATCGTGGGCTTCGGCTACCAGCCACGGCAGATGAAGGAGCATCGCACGCCCACGATCGAAGAACTCGACAGCGTGGCCGCCGACCGCCCCGTGATGGTGGTCGATTCCTCGGGCCATCTCGGGGCCGGCAACTCGAAGGTGTTCGAGGTCGCCGGCATCACGGCCGACACGCCGAATCCCGAAGGCGGCTCGTTCACAAGAAAGGCGGATGAACGATCGCTCGCGGGGCCGATGGAGGAGACGGCCCTCAACGCAGTCCGCAGCAAGCGGCCGCCGTTCACCGGCGAACTGGCCGACGCCGTGATCACCGGCGCCGCCACCCTCTGGGCCCGCTACGGCCAGACCACGGCGATGGAGGCGGGCCTCGGCCTCGGCAGCGACGATATCGAGGTGGTGGTCAACGCGATCGACAAGAACCTCCTGCCGATCGACCTCTACATTGCCGCCAAAGACTCGACCGTAGACGACACGCTCACGGCGGCCTACGGCGTGGCCTCGGCCTACAACCCCAAGCCCGACGGCACGCTCGAAAAGCTCCGCGCCGCCCGCACCGATCTCGACAAGCGGTATGTAAACCGCGTTCGGCTCGGCGGCATCAAGTTCTGGCTCGACGGCAGCCTCGACACTGCTTGGTTCACGAAGCCCTACGCCACGAATCCACCGGGCAAGACGGGCAGTTACTCGGGCTTCCGCCAGATCCCGGACGAGGTGATCGACGCCGCCTTCGACCGGTTCTGGCCGACCGAGATGCAGATCCACATGCACATGAACGGCGACGCCGCCGCCGACCAAGCGCTCGCCGCGATCGACAAGGCGGTGAAGAAGCACGGCATGCGGGACGCCCGGCCGGTGTTCGTGCATGGCTCGTGGCTGCGAGCCGACCAGATCGAAAAGATGAAAACGTGTGGCGCGATCCCGAGTTTCCTGCCCTCGGGCATCGTGCCGGGAGGCGACGGCGTGGTGAAACTTTGGGGGCCGGAGCGGGCGGCCGGCGCGATGGCTTCGCGGACGTTCCTGCGAGCCGGGTTGCCGTTTACCTTCTCGCACGATGCGCCCGTGTCGCCGCAGCCATGGATCCTGGCGCTCGTGGACGCCGGTACCAACCGCCGCAGCGGATCGGGGCAACTGATCGGACCCGATGAGCGCATCTCGCCCTACGACGGCCTCCGCGCCGTCACGGCGATGGCCGCGTATCAACTCAAGGAAGAGAAGACGAAGGGCACGCTGGAAGCGGGTAAACTCGCCGACCTCGTGATCCTCGAGAAGAATCCGCTGAAGGTCGATCCGGTTACGATCAAAGACATCGCGGTGGTCGAAACGATCAAGGAAGGCAAGACCGTCTACAGGGGCGACAAGTGAACATGGTTACCTCCATGTCGATGCTGCTGCTGGCAGCGGCAGTGATTCCCCCGGACCTACCCACGTTTCAGCGGGACGTGTCGCCGGCGATCCTCGCAGCCCGGCCGTGCGACGCGAAGCACTGGCGGCAGATCGAGCCGGCGGTGCACCACCTCGCGCTCCAGCACGCCGACCGGCTCGCGGCACTCGATGACGATACCCGCACCGCCACGCTCGCAAAGTTCGCCGGCTTCATCGACGGCGTTCGCAAGAAGGCCACGGGCACACCGGTGCTCGCCACTGGCCGCACGGTGATCGGCCTGCTCGATCCAGCCACCGGACTCGGCCCCAAGGAGATCACCACGATCGCCGAGTCGTACGGCGGCACGACGCAGGTGTTCAAGAAGGACGAGGATGGCGAGACGCTCGACAGCGTGGCCGATTCCTTCCTGGCCGCGATCCGCGACGCGACGGCCGGGCCGACACCCATCACTGTCGTGGTGCTTGGCCACGGCCTGCCGACCGAGATCCAGAGCTACCACATCCGGTTCGAGCGCGTGGCCGACGCCCTGATCGACGGAGCGGCCCGCCGCGGCTCCGGCAAAGAGGTCGATCTCCGCGACGTGGTGCTCATCTGCGACGACTGCTTCAGTTCGGATTTCTCGATCAACCTGCTCGGCTGCATCGAGGCCCGTTGCCGCGACCGCGGCCTCACGCTCGCCTCGCTGCCCGTCTGCATCGCCGGCACCAACCGCGACCGCTTCGGCATCGCCGACGTGGGGGAGAAGTTCGTGCCGCACTTCTGGAAGGACGTGATCGAGCTGTACTACGTGCGTCGTCCGCGGCCGGAGGCGATCGTGCTCCGCAACTTCTTCGAGAACGTCGACAACATGATGTATGGCTACGGCCGGGCGCCGATCATGGAGGGCACCACGATCACGGGCTGGCGGCTCCTCGATCCCGCGCTCGTGCAGGATCCGGTGGTGTTTGTGCCGCTCGACGACGCGGAGGTGGCCGACCTGCGCACGATCCTCGGCCTCGACGCCGACGCGCCGCTGCCCCGCTGGCTCGACATCGGGTGAGGGCAGGGGCGGAGCGGAGGCACAGGTTGAAAACCTGTGCTACGGGGGGGCGCGGAGGCACAGGTTACCAACCTGTGCTACGAGGAACATGTGCGACGAGTGACGAGCGAGGGGCTGCCCGTGCCCAGGAGCCGGCGTTGCTTTCTCCGCGAAGCCAGGATGGCGAAGCGGAGAAAGCATCGAGCGAGCGGAGGGCAGGATGCCCGTAGTGAGCGTCCGGCGATGGGCATGGGCAGCCCCGAGCGGCGCGGAAGGCACAGGTTGCCAACCTTTGATACGAAGAGGCACAGGTTGCCAACCTGTGCTACGGGGAGCCTGGGCTACGGGGAGGATGCTCACTCCGTGGACAGCGCCTCGAGCAGTTCCAGCTTCACGGCGCGGCGGGCCGGTAGCCAGGCCGCCAGGGCGGTGACCGCGAGGGCGGCCAGCAGGTTGGCAACCACGACGCCGGGGCGGATGTGCAGCGCGAGCGGATGACCGAGCAGGGGCTGGCTCGCAAACTGGATGAACAATGCGGTCGTCACGCCTGCCACGAGGCCGACGATGCCGGCGGCGGCGCCCAGCAAGACGCTCTGCAACACCACCATGCCGACCACCTGGCCGCGTCGCATCCCCACCGCCCGCAAGAGCCCCAGCGACCGCTGCTGCTCCAGCACGCTCATGGTGACGGTGTTGGCGACGCCGAGGCTGCCGACCACGAAGCCAAGACCGAGGATCGACCAGAGCGAGCCGACCACGCCGGAGACGATGCGGTCGATGAAGCCACGAAGCTCGCCAAACGACCGCAGAAACATCGAGTGCTTCCGGGCGATCGCCTCGAGCGGTTCTCGCAGGGCGGGCGAACGGCCCTCGGCCGCGGTCACGAGGAGCACGTCGGCCGCCTCCATGCCAAACAGCCGCCGGGCGGCGTCGCGGCGGAGCACAAGCGAGGCGCCTCCGGAGGTGTAGTCGACGACGAGCGCCGCAACGCGGACCGGCGTCTTGCGACCAAACACCTCGACGACCACGTCGTCGCCCGCTTTGAGGCCCGTTCGCTGGGCGAGCACCGTGCCGGCGACCGCCTCGCCCCGTTCGAGCGCCTGCCGCACGTCGGCCTCGGTCGCGTCGACCGGCACGAGCGGCAGCGGCAGCGCTGAGGGCAGGTCGCGGGCGATGACCACGCAGACCTGACCCGAGATCCGGCCCGTTGCCACGCCGATCCCTTCCACGTCGGCCACGCCGTCGAGCCCGCGAGCCTCCGCTTCCATGTCGCGCGATGCCGCCCCCCGATCCTGCCGCGACACGGAGAGCGCCCCGGCCTGGGTCAGCACCCAGTCGGCCCGGAGCATTTTGCCGTACCAGCCGAGCACGTCGTCGACGCTGTCGCGGATCGCGTGGCCGAGCCCGATGCCGTTGCTCACCGCCACCACGAGCACGCCCGCCGTCAGCGCGGTGCGAATCGGCTGCCGGACGATCTGCTCCACAGCGAGCCGGCCCTCGATCCGCCAGCGCGGAGGCACGAGCCGGCCAAGGATGCGGACCAGCGGGATGAGGAAGAAGGGAGTGAAGGCCACGAAGGCAAGGAGCAGCACCACGCCCGAGATCACCGACGCCCGCGGCGGCAGGAAGCCAAAGGCCATCGCCAGCTCGCAGCCGAACGCGACGAGGCTCAGAAGCACCGCCGCCACAAGCAGCACCCGCATCGACTCCCGCGGCGGCTTGGCCGGGAGCACCGACAGCCCCTCCAGCAGGTCGACCGACGTGGCCTGACGGGCGGGCCACCAAGCGGCGGCCACCGCGATGACAATACCGAGGGCCACCGCCACCGGCACAAGGAGCGGATGGACGACGACGTCGCCTGCGCGGGTCTGCAGCGCCCGCGCGATGCCGGCGGAGATCGGCGCCGCCGCCGCGAGCCCGGCCGCGGCGCCGACGGCGGCCCCCAGGGCACCGAGGATCGCGGCCTCGACGGTCACGAGGCGGCGCACTTGGCGACCCGTGCCGCCGAGCACCCGGATCAGCGTGAGCCCACGCCGCCGCTCGGCAACGTTCATGAGCATGGCGTTGCCGACGATGAACCAGGCCATGGCGAGCGTCAGGGCCGTGACGAAGTCGAGGCCCAGGTTCGCCGAATGCAGCACGTCGTCGGCCAGGCTCGCCCGACCGGCGGGCACCTCGGCGACGAGTTCCTCCGGCAGCCGCTCGGCGACCGCCGCCAGCACGCCCTCGCGATCGACGTCGGCAGCCAGCACGACCCGCACGCGGTCTACCTCCGCCGTCGACAGCGACATCGATTCCAGCACCTGGATGTCGGCGACGATGGTGGCGCCCTCCGCGAACCAGCGGAGCGAGTCGGTGGCGGCGAGCCCCACGACCCGCATCCGGGCGATCTTCCGCCGCGCGAAGAACAGCACCTCGTCACCCACCGCCACGCCAAGCCCCTTGGCGAGCGTGGCATCGAGCACCACTTCGTCGTCCTCACGGCACGGCTCGCCCGACTCCAGTGCGAGGAGCCCGGCAGACACGAGCGCCGCAACATCCACTCCCACCGCCACCTCGCGGAGCCGGCTTTCGCCGACGCGGAGGAGCGACGGCCGATAGAAGAGCGGCACCACCGCCCGCACGCCCGGCACGTCAACGACACGGGGCACGGCCATGGCATCGAACCGCTTGCCGTCGCGAGCCGTGACGTCGATCGTGGGCACTCCCGCCACCGCCTCGGTAAGCCGCTTGTAGCCGACCCGCGACGCGTCGGCCGCCGCCCAGGTGGCCACCGCCGCGCCGACCGCCACCGCGACACTCAGCGCCGCGGCCAACGCCCGCCCCGGGCGTCGCATCCACTGCCGGATGAGCAGCCCGCGGAGGTTCATGGCCGCGGCATCCCGGCCGAATCGGTGTGGATCAGGCCGTCTTGCATTCGCACGATCCGGCCCGCCGCCGCCGCCACCGCCGGATCGTGGGTGACGAGGATCACGGTCTGCTGCCGCTCGGCGACGAGTCGCTGGAGCAACTCGACGACGCGAGCTGAGTTTGCCGAATCGAGGGCGCCCGTCGGCTCGTCGGCGAGCACGACCGCCGGTTCGGTGACGAGCGCCCGGGCGATCGCGCCCCGCTGCTGCTCCCCCCCCGACAGTTCGTCGGGCCGGTGGGAGCCGCGGTGGGCCATTCCAACCGCCTCGAGCGCCGCACGGGCGGCCGTCTCGCACCGTGCCGGAGTCGCACCGTCGAGCGCGAGGGGAAGGGAGACGTTTTCGAGCAGCGAGAGTTCCGGGAGGAGGTTGTACCGCTGGAACACGAAGCCGATCCGGCGGCGGCGGATGGCGGCGAGGGCATCGTCGTCGAGCGTGGCGAGGTCGACCCCCTCGAGCAGGACGCGGCCCGCGGTCGGCCGCGTGATCCCGCCGAGCATGTGGAGCAGCGTGCTCTTTCCCGATCCGGAAGCGCCCGTCACCGCCACGAACTCTCCGCGGCCAACCTGGAAATCCACGCCCCCGACGGCGGCGACCGCCGACTCGGCGTCACCGCCGGAGAACGTCTTCTCGAGTCGCTCGGTGCGCAGGATCGTGGGTGGAGCGTGCATCGCGTGAAACCTGGGAGGCCACGCCATCGTAACTCGTCGGGCGAGGCTTAGCGGGAATCCGCTGCGATCTCGAGCGGCAGGCTGGCCCTGGCGGTCGTGCCGGCGAGCGTGTCGACCACGTCGATGTCGAGCCGGAAGACCCCGGCGGCCGCCGATTCTGGAACCCGGATCACATACCGCGCGAAATAGTCGCGACGCTGCGCCGCGCACGTCTCCGCGATCGGTTCGAAACTCCAGTCGCGGACCGTCGTGCCGTCGCCGGCGACGAGCGCGAGCGATGCATCGATGCAGGTGGTATGGCCGGCGGCAGACCGACCCGACGAGAGGTTGTCGAGTTCAAAGTAGACGATCACCTCCTGGCCAGGGCGGAAGCGGGCGGTCTGGAAGCGGTCGACCACGCCCCACGCCTGCACCCTGGTGGCGAAGCAGGGATTACGAACAGCCAGCGGGAGAGCGGCCGCTGCCGCCACCTGCTGGGCCTGGTCGTCCGGCTCTGGAGCGGATGACGCCGGCGCGGGCGCCGGTGCGACGGCCGGCACTGGGGATGATGCGACCACCGTTTCAGCCAGAGGCATCAAGGGCTCTGGCGCCGGCGCGATCGAGGCCTCATCGAGATCGGCCTTGGCGGCGGTGTGCGAAGCGGCAATGACAGGAGCTGGCGCATCGGCCGGTTCGATTGCCTCGTGTTGTTCAATCGCACGCGGGGGCGGAGATGCGGCGGCCAAGGACGACGCAAACGCCTCGACCACGACGGGCCAGTCTTCCTGCTGGGTTCCCTGCAGTGTCTCGACGAGCGTGGCCCGGGCGGCGGCGTCGAGTGCGCCGATCTTGGCAAGCCGCGCGACCGCCTCATTGATCGCGGCCTCACGCCGCTCCTCGTCGGCCGCCGCCGTGTCGGAGATCTCGACGGCGGGCAGATTCTCCGCATCGGCGATGGCGTCGGCCTGTGGCTCCTCCGCGGCGGCGTGGTCGGGGAGGTCCCAGAACGAGTCGCGGAGATAGGCGGTGCTGATGGCCGAGGTGCACCCGCTCGTCGCGACGACGAGGGCAGCGATCATCGCCGTACAGGATGCCCGGATCGACCAGACGGAGCCGTTCATGAATGGGTGCTCGACATGCAGCGCGGGCATCGCGGCCCGTCGCCAGGGTCCATTTCCACACGCGGGTGGAGGGTAGGGGGCCGCGATCCACTGGAGCAAGGTCAACAACTACGCTGCAGCGGCAAGCCCGTCGGCCCCGCAAATCCTCTCCAATTTGCTAAACTCCCAATGATCCCAGCCTGCCGTAAACCCCTCTCATGGAGAGGTATTCGGCACACCTCAAGACCATCTGCCACGCCGCATGAGCACCGCCGCACTCGCCCACGAGACCGTGCCGTCGCACTGGCGTCACCGGCACCTGCTCGACCTGGAGCGACTCACGCCAGACGAGATCCGCACGCTGCTCGACACAGCCACCCTCCTCAAGGAGGCGACCGACGGCTGCCGCCGGAAGCTCGCCGTGCTGAACGGCACCACCATCGTCACACTGTTCTTCGAGGCCTCGACACGCACGAAGACGAGCTTCGCCCTGGCGGCCCGCCGGCTGGGGGCCGACGTGGTCGACTTCTCGGCCTCGTCGAGCAGCCTCTCGAAGGGCGAGTCGTTCATCGACACCGCCAAGAACCTCGAGGCGATGGGAATCGACGCCGTCGTCGTCCGCCACCAGACCCCCGGTACGCCGCACCTGCTCGCCCAGCATCTCTCCGTCGGCGTGATCAACGCCGGCGACGGCCCGCACGAGCATCCCACTCAGGGGCTGCTCGACATCTTCACGATCAAGGAGCGACTCGGAGACCTCTCCGGAATCACCGTCGGGCTCGTCGGCGACATCGCCCACAGCCGGACCGCCCGGTCCAACCTCTGGGGCCTGATGAAGCTCGGCGCCAAGGTGATCCTCTGCGGCCCGCCCACGCTCGTCTCGGAGCGCTGGCGGGAACTGGGCGTGGAAGTGTCGCACGACCTCGACGCGATCGTGCCGCGGTGCGACGTGCTCAATCTCCTCCGCATCCAGTTCGAGCGGCAGAACACGAGACCCTTTCCGTCTGTCCGCGAATACGCCCACCTCTACGCGATGACCCGCGACCGGCTGAAGCGGGCAAAGAAAGACCTGCTCATCCTGGCGCCCGGCCCGATCAACCGGGGCGTCGAGGTCACGGCCGAGGTGGCCGACTGTCCACAGTCGCTGATCCTGGGCCAGGTCGCCAACGGACTCGCCGTGCGGATGGCGGTGCTCTGGCTGACGTGCGGGCCGCGGGCGGGCGGCGAGTCGTCTTCCTCCGCGACCAGGATCTACTGACAAGGATGCGCCGATGGCCACGCTCCTGATTCGCGGCGGCAGGGTGGTCGATCCCTCGCAGGGGATCGACCGCATCGACGACGTGCTCGTCCGCGACGGGCAGCTAGTGGCCGTGGGCCTCGCCGGCGCCCAGCCGATCGGCAAGGCCGACGAGACGATCGACGCCACCGGCCTGGTGGTGACGCCCGGCCTCGTCGACATGCACGTCCACCTCCGCGAACCGGGCCGCGAGGAGGACGAGACGATCGAGACCGGCACCCAGGCGGCGCTGGCAGGCGGATTCACGAGCGTCGCCTGCATCCCCAACACCGAGCCACCGATCGACACCCAAGCGGCGGTGGAGTTCATCCACCAGAAGGCGACCCGGGCGGACGCCTGCAACGTGTTCGTCGTCGCGTGCGTGAGCCGGGGCCGCGAGGGAAAGGAACTCGCCGAGATCGGCCAGCTCGTCGAGGCGGGCGCGGTGGCCTTCAGCGACGATGGCGCGCCGGTCTACGACGCCGAACTGATGCGGCGGGCCTTCGAATACTGCCGGATGTTTGACAAGCCGATCCTGGCGCACGAGGAGGTGCTGGAACTCTCGCGCGGCGGGGTGATGCACGAGGGGCTGGTCTCGCTCGTGCTCGGTCTCGGTGGGATGCCGGCGGCCGCCGAGGAGGTGCTGATCGGCCGCGACATCGCCCTGGCTGACGTGACCGGTGGCCGGCTCCACGCCATGCACGTCTCGACCGGCGGGGGCGTGGCCCTGATCCGCGAGGCGAAGCGGCGCGGCATCCGCGTGACGGCGGAGGCCTGCCCGCACCACTTCACGCTCACCGACGAGAGCCTCCGGGGTTTCGACTCCAACTTCAAGATGAGCCCGCCGCTGCGGACGGCCGCCGACGTCGAGGCGATCATCGAGGGGCTCGTCGACGGCACCATCGACTGCATCGCCACCGACCATGCGCCGCACGCCCGCGAGAAGAAGATGCTGGAACTCGACCGTGCCCCGTTCGGCATCCTCGGCCTGGAGACGGCCGTCGGTCTCTCCGTCACGCGGCTCGTGAACTCGGGCCGGATCAGCTGGCCGCGGCTTATCGAGGCGATGAGCACGCTGCCCGCGAAGATCCTCGGCATCAATCGGGGCACGCTCCGCCCGGGCTCCGTGGCCGACATCACACTCATCAACCCGAACCTCTCCTGGACGGTCGACGTTCATTCGTCCCGCTCCAAGAGCGTCAACTCGCCCTTCCACGGGTGGACGCTGCAGGGCAGGGCGGTGGCCACGATCGTGGGGGGCCGTGTGAAGTACCGGCTCGGCTGAATGACGCTGATTGTCGACGGCTACAACCTGCTGCATGCCTCGGGCGTGTTTGGCGAATCGCGCGGACCGAGGGGGTTCGAGCAATCGCGGATCGCGCTGCTCAATCTGCTCGTCGACCTGCTCGGTGAGAAGGCCTCCGACACGATCGTGGTGTTCGACGCGGCCCGCGCTCCCGACGGCCTGCCGGCGCGGCTCTCGCACGGCGGCATGCGCGTGTGGTTCGCCCGCGAGTATCCCGACGCCGATTCGCTGATCGAGGAACTCGTCGAGGACGACACGGCACCGACCCACCTCGTGGTGGTGTCGAGCGATCGGCGGCTGCAGGTTGCGGCCCGCCGCCGCCGAGCGAAGGCGGTGTCGTGCGAGGAGTGGCTGGCGGAGGCCCGCGAAGCCCGGCGCCGCCGCGGCCGCGCATCTCCCGACGCCAAGCCCCCGGAGCCCGGCCCCGAGGGGGCCGACTACTGGAAGAAGTATTTCGGGCTCGGCGAGTGAGCGGGGCCGGATAGCGGGGCGGCACAGGTTGACAACCTGTGCTACGGGGGACGATGGGGAAACAAGGCAGCGAGGGGCTGCCCGTGCTCCGAGAGCCGGCGTTGCTGACCAGCGCAGCCCGACCAATCCGCCTGCGGCGGATCGGTGCCCGGCGAAGCGCAGGCAGCATCGAGTGAGCGGAGGGCAGGATGCCCGCAGCGAACGTCCGGCGACGGGGCATGGGTAGCCCCGAGCGGCGCCACACATACGCAGGTTGGAAACCTGCATGCTGAAACAGGCACAGGTTGACAACCTGTGCTACTGAGAAGGCCACAGGTTGCCAACCTGTGCTACGGGGGAAGGCACGCGCCTACACGCGTGCCCACTTGGCAAGTTTGCGATCGAGCGTCGATCGCTCGATCCCGAGGATCGTGGCAGCCTTGGTCTTGTTACCCCCCACCGCCTCGAGCGTAGCCAGCACGTGCCGCCGCTCCATCTCCTCGATCGTCGTCGGTACGAAGGGCCCCAGCCGCGACACCGCGTCGTTGTCAGTGTCGCCGGGGACGGCGAGATGGCTGAGACTGAGTTCGTGGACGTCGATGAACTCCTCTTGGGAGAGCACCACGGCCCGCTCGATCACGTTCCGCAGTTCGCGGATGTTGCCCGGCCAGTGGTAGGCCTGCATCGCCTCGACCGCCTCGGGCGTGAAGCCGCGAAGCTTGCGGCCGGTCTCGGCGGCGAAGCGGCTGAGAAAATGCGCCGCGAGGGGCTCGATGTCTTCGGGACGCCGGCGGAGCGGCGGCACGATGATTTCCACCACCTTGAGCCGGAAGTAGAGGTCACGGCGAAAGCCACCGGCCGTGACGGCCTTCTCCAGGTCGCGATTCGTCGCTGCGACGACGCGCACATCCACCTGCACCCGGCCGCTGCCGCCGACGCGCTCAAACGGATGTCCTTCGAGCACGCGAAGAAACTTGGCCTGGATGGCGGGGCTCATCTCGCCGATCTCGTCGAGCATCAGCGTGCCCCGGTGGGCCGCCTCGAACTTGCCGATCTTGCGCTCGGTCGCACCCGTGAAGGCGCCCTTCTCGTGGCCGAACAGTTCGCTCTCCAGCAGCGTCTCCGAGAGAGCCGCGCAGTTGAGGCAGACGAACGGACCGCTGCTGCGATCACTCGCGTCGTGGATGGCACGGGCGATGAGTTCCTTGCCCGCACCGCTCTCGCCGCGGACGAGCACTGTCGCCTTGGTCGTCGCCACCCGCTGCATCTGGCCGATGATGCCCTGGAGCGCCGGGCTCGCCCCCACCATGTGGGTCTCCTGGCCAAGCCGGCGGCGGAGTCGCTCGTTCTCGTCGGCGGCCGTGGCGAGCCGGGTGGAGAGGACCTCGCGGGCGGCGAGATTGTCGAGCGCCACGCCGAGGGCGTCGCAGACCGCCATCACAAACTCCAGGTCGTCTGGGGTCGCCGCACCGCCCGCCTCGACCTCGAGGTGCATCACGCCGACCGGCCGGCCCCGCGAGCGGATCGGTGCGGCGATCGTGGTCGCGGCCCCACCCAACCCGCCATCACCTGACGCCAGCACCGCCTCATCGGTGAGGAGCACCGTGGCGGCCGCGGCGTGGGGAATCGCGCCCGGCCAGGGATCTGGCGTCGATGCGGTCGGGGCGACCATGTCGATGGTGGCCCGATCGAGGGCCACGTCGCCGAGCCTGGCCGGTAGGAGGACGATGCCGCGGGTGGCCGCCGTGCCCTGAAGTGCCGAGTCGACCGCAAGCCGGGCGATGCCGCGGGCATCATCGGCGCCGGCCAGCGCGAAGGCGAGGCGACAGAGGTCGGCGGCCGCCCGCCCCACGCGCGGCGCCGTGCCGGCCGCCTCGCTGATCACTTCGAGCAGCCGACTGTGGCTGCGGCGATGCGTGATCGACGCCATCCACTCGGCGGCGCCGGCCGGCACGTCACCGGCGATCGTGTCGGATGGCCCAAGCGCCTGGCTGGCGCCGGTCGGTGGTGCGCCATCGGTGAAGGTGATCTGCACGAGGCCAATGCAGACGACGTCGCCGGCAGCCAGAGGCCGCTCGGAGACCACCGCCGTGCCGTTGACCGTGGTGCCGTTGCGGCTCTGCAGGTCGCGGACGACCCAACCACCGGGAGCGAAGAGGATCTCGGCATGCACCCGACTGGCCCGCTCGTCGTGGAGGACGACGTCGTTGGAGGGGGCGCGGCCGAGAGTCACCCGTTTTCCGGGCTCAAGCCGGACGATGCTCTCGCCGACCGCAGGGTCGACCACGTGCAAAAAGGACTGGGTTACGGCCGTCATGCCATGCGTCGGGAACTGGGCTGGCCGCGTCGGCCCTCGCAAGTCGCTGGGGCGCCAGCGGCACGGAGCGTGCATCATGATCCAGGGGCGACCACTTGGCGAGGGGCAGCAAAAGGCGGCGTTTCCTCGCAAGAACCGGGTTTGCCGGAAAATGCGGGCCTTACTAGCATCGGGGACGGTTAGCCCCGGGGTTTTACACCGCCACTGCGAGGTCTCCATGTCCGCGATCCGCCTCCCCGCTGTCGTCCGCCGAGCGGCCTGCCTGGTGCCCGTGCTCGCCGCGCTGATGCAGTCGAACCTCTGCTTCGGCCAAATGGGCTTCGGCAGCCAGGCCGTGGGCGGCATCTCGGTCGACGCCGCTGGCATTGTGCGGACGCTCGAGCCGAAGGCGCTGGAGTCGCTGGCGGCCGAGCGGACCCGGGCCCTGGCCGATGCCGGATGGTCGGGCAAGGCAAGCGAGTCGCGCACGGTGTCGCTCAAGGCCGTCGCTGCGGCTGTGACGGAATCGGTCGCGAAGGGTACGCCGCTTCCGGCCGAGGTGCAGTTCCTTGGCGGCCTGCAGCGGATCGAACGCGTGTTCGTCGATCCCGATGGGCACGACATCCTCCTCTGCGGCCCCGCCGACGCGCTGGCGGTCGACGGCTCCGGAGCGATCGTCGGCGCCAGGAGCGGCCGGCCACCTCTCTACCTCGAGGATCTCATCGTTTGCCTGCGTGCGATCGAGGCGGCCCGCGCGGGCGGCATGACCTGTTCGATCGATCCCACCCCCGAAGGCATCGCCAAACTGCAGGCCGTCCTCCGCCGGCAGGGCACGATGGGCCCCGACCCGAAGGCGACGTTCACCGCGATGGAGCAGGCCCTCGGACCACAGAAGATCACCGTCGGCGGCGTGCCGACCGACAGCCGCATCGCCCGCGTGCTGGTCGCAGCCGACTATCGCATGAAGCGGATCGGGATGGGGCTCGAGGAATCGGGCCTGAAGGACCTGCCGAGCTACCTCGCCATGATCCCCGCCGGCGGCCGGGCCACCACGCTGCCGCGGTTTTGGCTCGAAGCCGACTACGACCCCATCGCCCGAGATCCGGACGAACTCGCCTGGAGCATCGGCGGCCGCCGGATGAAGTGCCTGACCGAGAGCGACGTGGCCGCAGAGGGCGGCATGAAGCGCGGGGCCGTCCCGACCGACGCCATCGCCAAAAAGTGGTGTGATGCCATGACGGCCTCCTACGACGACCTGGCGGGGAAGCAGCCGGTATTCGCCGAACTGGTGAACTGCATCGACCTCGCCGTGGTGGCCGCCTTGATCAAGGGCCGGCAACTTGACGGCCGAGCCGGGTGCGACCTCTCACCCCTCACGGACGCTGCCGGCCTGAAGATGCCGTCGTACGACGTGCCGGCGTCGGTGCCGACCGTGGCGACCGGTGTGAAGAAGGGGACGACATGGGTGCTGTCGGCATCCGGCGGCGTGAAGTTCCAGCCGTGGCAGTTCGCCACCAACACCGCCGAGGCCGCTGACCTCGCGGCGAGCAGGGCGGTCGCGATCGCGGCCCGGCCCGCCACGGTCAGCGGCTGCTCGTGGGACTGATGCCCTTCGGCACCGCCCACTCGATCCGCTCAAGATCCGCCGCGATGCTCGGAAAGTAATCATCGACCCATCCCGCCTGGGCGAGTGAGGCGAGGCTGCCCCTGAACTCCGGCGGCGGCACGCTTTTCGCGAGCACCAGCGCGGCACCGCACGCCGTGGCCACGGCGGCCGCGATCGAATCACTCGTCACGTGCCAGCCCACGGGCAGGTCGTCGTATCGGCCGGCCTGCGAAAGCCACGCGGCCGCGTCGAGGACAACGGCCCCTGCGGCATCAGTCGGCGCCGCTGCGAGCTTCAGCGAGGCTGCCTCCGCAGCCAATCGTGCCGTGATGCCCATCGCGTCTATGGCTAGCCGGTGCATGACCTCCACGGGGCACGGACTCGCCGCGTCGATCGCCCGCAGGCCGTCGACGACCGGCCCGCCGCCGATCACGATGGTCGTCGGGCCCACGCAATCCGCCACGAGCGATCGGAGTTCGTCGCGCCAGGTGCGCCGCACCAGCAGACTACCGCCGAACTTGACCACGGTTTGCGGAACGGCTGCGCCCGTGGCGGACCGGATCACGCCCCTCAGCCAGCCGGCGGTCACGAAAGCTCTCCTCGGGCGATGAGGGCGAGGGCATGGGCGGGTGCCGACCGGGAGACGGCCGCTCCGACGACTGCCGGCAACGACACAGCAGCAACGCTCCAACCGAGCCGATCGAGGGCCATGCGCGCAAGCGGCTCGCCGTGACCGGAATAAACGACGGCTTTCGGTCTTGCCCCGCACCGCCCGGCCACTCGATCAATCGCCCGGGCCACCTGACGGGCCTGGGCCTCGGCGATCCATCTGGCGGCCCGCTCCGCATCGGCAGCCGTCACCGCGGACGGCTCCAGGAGCATCGCCCGCGCCAGCCGGATACGGGAGGCGTCGCGGGTGAAGGGGCCGCCATCGGCGGTGTCTGTCGAAGCTGGATCCTCGGCGAGGCCCCCGAGAACGAGCCAGGCATCTCGCGACTCTGCAAACCGCTCGCTTGCGACCGGCCGGCGGACGCCCCGATGCGGTAGTCCGCGGACGATCGCAGGTGCGGGCGTCCGCTCGATACCGGTGTAGACGAGCTCGCCCGTCGCCATCCTCCCGGCATCGTCATCGGCCAGCGGCGCGGGCCGGCCGCCGGCAAGCGGCACGATGTCGCAGGTGGTCGAGCCGATGTCCACGAGCAGCGCCTGCGAGTGCGGCACAAACGACGCTGCGAGTCGTGCGACGGCGTGCCAGTTGCTCGCCGCGACGCCGAGCGGATCAGTAGCCACATCGCCTGGCGAAACGATCCGGCCATCGACACGGTAGATCCCGAGAGAACAGCACCCGCTGGCCTCGGCCGCCGCCGCCAGCGCCCCCACGATGCGCGAAACCCCTTCGGCCCGACCGGCGAAGCAATCGGCAATCTCGCCGGTCATCGTGGCAACGATCCGTCGCGGGCCAGCGTCGCGGATGATCCGTGCCAGCACTTCAGAGAGCCGCGAGGCATCGCGCCACATCGCGAACGGCTCCGCATGCGTCCAGCCAGTCCCATCGGCCGCCTTGATGTTCGCGCCTCCGACATCGAGGGCCAGCACGTCACGTCGGAAAGGCGGGGACGTCATCGGTGAGCGTGAAGGTGAATCCTGCCGGCAGTGCCGCAGGGCCGATCTCGCGGCCGGCGGCCGCATTCACGATCGCCCGAACGAGACTCGCCGGTGCCGCGGCCGCGAGCCCGACGAACGACGTCGTGATGCGAGGATTCACCTCCAGCACGCGGTCGTCGAGACCGTCGGGGCGGTCCCCGAGGATCATATCGACTCCAACCCAGCCGGCGCGGGCCGTGCCGCGATCGCGGCGGAGAAGGGCCTCGACGGCGCGCACGGCCAACCCTTCCGCCCGGCGCTGTTCGCCCCTGCTCCGCAGCGGCTCTCCACCGGCATAGCCAGGCAGCGGCCCAGATGAGAACCGCTGCACGAGCGCCGCGAATGGCACGACACCGCACGGCCCGATCAGGCACGACACGCCGACCGGCTGACCTGCACATTCGGCTTCGAGCCGCGTAGCCACGGGGGCGGGGCAGGGGAGTGGGTCGCCCGGGCGGACGATCACAAGGCCATCGCAGCCGGTGCTGGCCCGAGCCTTGCGGACGGCCGGCAGGTGAAAGCCTGCTGGCCACGCTTCGCCTGCTGCGAGCGAGCGTCCGGCGGGCACAGGAACGCCGGCCGCGGCCAGCGCGTCGATCGTGGCCTGCTTGTCGGCTGCGATTCGGATGAATGACGTCGAAGGGCCGAGCACCGTGCCCCCGGCCCGACGAATCGACTCCACCCGCGCCGCCAGCACACCCGCCGTCTCGGGCGCGACCAGAAGGACACCATCCGCCTCCCGAGCCGCCGCGACGAGCGTTTCGGCCTCGCGGCCACGACGCACGATAACCCGCCTCACAGCGGCCGGCAGGTCGAGCGGCAGCGACTCATCGACGAGGGTGGCGACATCGAAGCCGCCGTCGCGCGCGGCGTCGGCGACAATCGCGCGAAACATCGCCCGCCCCTCACGGGCGAGCGAGTTCACGTCGTCGCCAGGATGAACCACGAGTTCACGGTCCGGCCCGGCAAGCCCTCCTGAGCAGCACCATTCGTAGATGACGAGACGCATCAGTGTGTTCCAGGAGATGAGGATCACACAGGTTGACAACCTATGCTACGAGGAGAACACAGGTTGAAAACCTGTGCTACCAGGATCACACAGGTTGACAACCTGTGCTACGTGGGGATCAGCGAGGGGCTGCCCGTGCCACGGAGCCGGCGTTGCTGACCAGCGGAGCCAGGATGGCGAAGCGCAGGCAGCATCGAGTGAGCGAAGGGCAGGATGCCCGCAGCGAACGTCCGGCGATGTGGCATGGGCAGCCCCGAGCGGCGCGACACCGACAGCCCAGTGCGTAGCCGGAACAATGGGCACAGGTTGAAAACCTGTGCTACCAGGATCACACAGGTTGAAAACCTGTGCTACGTGGGGATCAGCGAGGGGCTGCCCGTGCCACGGAGCCGGCGTTGCTGACCAGCGGAGCCAGGATGGCGAAGCGCAGGCAGCATCGAGTGAGCGAAGGGCAGGATGCCCGCAGCGAACGTCCGGCGATGTGGCATGGGCAGCCCCGAGCGGCGCGACACCGACAGCCCAAAGCGTAGCCGGAACAATGGGCACAGGTTGACAACCTGTGCTACGGAAGCGACGAGCAGGCTCGTCAGAAAATTCCGAGCTGGTCGCGGGCCGCTTCGGTCATCCGGTCGGGCGTCCACGGAGGATCCATCACGATCCGAACTTCCACGGCCGACACCTCAGGGCTCGCGCCCACAGCACGCTTGGTGTCGGCGATCAGTTGCGGACCCGCCGGGCAGGCGGGGCTGGTCATCGTCATGTCGATCGACACGTGCTGCTTACCCGGCACGTCGGCCGCCGGCGAGAGCGTGACGCCATAGATCAGGCCGAGGTCCACGATGTTCACGAACAGTTCGGGGTCTTTCACCTCCTTGAGCATCTCGCGGACGCGGTCCTCGCAGAGCGGCCCGCCGGCGCCGGTCGATTCGGCCGTCGATCCGCCGGCCTCACGGCTCGCCGCGGGCGTGCAGCAGGTCGATGTCGGCACCACCGGCACCGCGATCGCACCGTGCAGCGGCGGACCGCCGGCCCCGGCCGCCGATCGGAGGCGAACCCAGACGCCACCTTCCTCGACCTTCACATCGTGGGCCCGGGTGGGCCGCACGGCGGGCATCGACAGGGCGGCCCCGGTGCGGATGTCAAACTTCGCACCGTGCCGCGGGCAGGCGATCTTGTAGTCGCGAAGTTCGCCGTCGGCGAGCGGACCGCCGTCGTGCGTGCAGACGTCGTCGATGGCGTAAAACGTGCCGCCGACGTGGAACAACGCGACCATGTCGCCGTCGACCTCGACGAGCGTCTTGCCCGGGTCGGGAATATCGGCGATGTCGGCGACGCGGACGAACTCTGCCATCGGTGTGCTCACGCAATCCCGTGGATGCGGCCGCCGATCGCCTTGGCAAGCGCCTCGCGGACCTGAGGGATCGTGATCCGGTCGAAGACCTGCTGAAAGAAGCCGGCGACCACGAGCCTCGCGGCCTCCTCGGCCGAGAGGCCGCGGGCCCGGGCGTAGAAGATCTGCTCGGCATCGACGCGGCCACTGGTCGCCCCGTGGGTGCAGCGGACGTCGTCGGCCTCGATCTCCAGGCCGGGGATCGAGTCGGCCCGGGCCTCGGTCGAGAGCATCAGGTTGTCGTTCCGCTGGTAGCCGTCGGTCTTCTGCGCGGCCTTGTCGACCTTGATCATGCCTCGCCAGACAAGCCGGCTCTTGCCCTGTAGCGCGCCCTTGTAGAGCAGGTCGCTGGTGCAGGAGGGAGCTTCATGGTGCTGGAGGGTGTTGTAGACGAGGTGCTGGCGGCCCTCGGTGAACATCACGCCGTTCACCTGGGCCGACGCGTTGCGACCCGCGAGCGCGACATCCTGGGCAACCTGCGAGAGTCGACTTCCGAGCGCGCCAAGCGTCCACTGGAGCCGGCCGCTCGCGTGCACCACCGCCTTCTGGCGGGCGAAGTGCCAGACGCCCGTGTTCCAGTTTTGCAGGTTCACCATCCGCAGGAAGGCGCCCTTACCGACGACGATCTCGGTGCCCCCGCAGTGGAAGCCTCCAGCCGTGCCGGCAGCGCCGCCGCCGGCCGTCTCGGTGAGTACCGTCGCCTCGGCGCCCTCGCCTAGGACTACGAGCACGTGCGATGTGTCGACACCACCATCGCTCATGCCGGCGATCACGTGGAGTGGATCGGCGATCCGCACACCCGGCGGCACGTAGAGCACGGTGCTGGCGGCATGGAATGCGGCGTGGGCGGCGGCGAACCAGTCGCAACCGGTGTCAATGACGCGAAACCAGTGCGGCCGGAGGGCGTCGGCGTGGCTGGCGAGCAGTTCGTCGGCCGGGCCGAAGACCACACCTTTCGCGGCCAGCGCCGGATCGAGTTCGTGGCGAACGACGTGACCATCCACAGAGGCCAGCCCGCCTGCCAGTTTCCCGCCGGCGTCAGGGGCAGCCACGGAGCCAGGCGACGCGTGCTGCGACGCAAACGGTGCCTGTGCCCGGTCGAAATCGGCGTAGGCATCGGCCGCCAGGTCGCCCGAGAGAATCGCAGGCGCGAGCAGGCCCTCGGGAGCAGTGGGCGACGTCGGGGCCGCACTCGGCCCCCAAGCCTGGGGCTTGAAGAGCCGAACATCCGTCCGCATCCAGTTCTCGTCACGGCGACCAGGCAGGCCGAGCGACACGAACCGGTCGAACGCGGTACGGCGAACGTCGCTTGCCCACGACGGCAGCGTCGACGAGGCGATGATCCGTTCAAGGAGGGCCGCGTCGTACGCGGCTCGTAGAGAGGCCGTGGCGGTGCTCATGGGGGTAGGTCAGCCCACCGAGCCTTCCATCTGCAGTTCGATCAGTCGGTTCATCTCCACGGCATACTCCATCGGCAGCTCCTTGACGAGTGGCTCGATGAAACCGCCGACGATCATCGTGCTCGCCTCCGCCTCGGTGAGGCCGCGGCTCATCAGGTAGAAGAGCTGCTCCTCGCCGATCTTGGAAACGCTCGCTTCGTGACCGATGGAGACATCCTGCTCTTCGATCTCGATGTAGGGATAGGTGTCGCTGCGGCTTCTGTCGTCGAGAATCAGGGCGTCGCAGACCACGCTCGACTTGCTCTTCGTCGCGCCCGGCTCGACCTTCACGAGGCCGCGGTAGCTCGCCCGGCCACCGTTTTTCGAAATGCTCTTCGACACGATCCGGCCGCTCGTATTCGGGGCGACGTGCACGATCTTCGCTCCGGCATCCTGATGCTGCCCTGCGGAGGCGAACGCGATCGAGAGGATCTCGCCGCGGGCGCCCGGCTCCATCAGGTAGACCGCCGGATACTTCATCGTCAGGTGGCTGCCGAGGTTGCCATCGATCCACTCCATCAGCGCCCCCTCGTAGGCCATGGCCCGCTTGGTGACGAGGTTGTAGATGTTGTTGGCCCAGTTTTGGATCGTGGTGTAGCGACAGCGGCCGTGCTTCTTGACCACGATCTCAACCACTGCCGAGTGGAGGCTCTCGGTGGAGTACATCGGCGCCGTGCAGCCCTCCACGTAGTGCACCTGGGCTCCCTCGTCGACGATGATCAGCGTCCGTTCGAACTGCCCCATGCTCTCGGCGTTGATGCGGAAGTAGGCCTGGAGCGGGAACTCGATCTTCACCCCTTTGGGGACGTAGATAAATGAGCCACCCGACCAGACGGCGGAGTTGAGCGCGGCGAACTTGTTGTCGGTGGGCGGGATGATGGTGCCGAAGTACTGGCGGAGCAGGTCGGAGTGCTCGCGAACGGCCGTGTCGGTGTCGGTGAAGATCACACCCTTCTTGGCGAGATCCTCCTGCAGCGAGCCATAGACCACCTCGCTCTCGAACTGGGCCTTCACGCCGGAGAGAAACTTCCTTTCGGCCTCGGGGATGCCGAGCCGGTCGAACGTCTTTTTGATGGCATCCGGCACCTCTTCCCACGTCTTGCCCTGATGCTCCGTGGGCTTGAGGTAGTAGTAGATGTCCTGGAAGTCGACGCCGATGTGGCCGCCCCAGTTGGGCATCGGCTTCGATTCGAAGATCTCCAGCGACTTCAGGCGGAAGTCCCGCATCCAGGCGGGCTCCTTCTTCATGTCGGAGATCTGCGCGACGATCTCCGCGTCAACGCCCTTCCGGGCCTTGAACACGGCCGGGGAGTCGGTACGGAAGTCGTACTTGTTGATCTCGCCGATTTCGGGGCGGACATCAAGGGTCGCTGATTCGTCGAGTCCCGTGGCCATGGTGAAAGCTCCTGCGTGTGCGTGTGAAATCGTGTCAGACAGCGGCCGCCTTGGCCGACTCTTCCATCGCCTTCTCCGCGGCGGCGGCGTCGGGATAGGCGGCCCGAATCCTGTCGTAGCCCCGCTTGTGAAGTTCCTGGGCGAGTTCCGGCCCGCCCGATTCCACGATCCGCCCACCCAGCATGACGTGGGTCTGCAGCGGAATGTTGTGCTCGAGCAGCTGCTCGTGGTGGGTGATGATGAGGATGCCCATCTCAGCGCCGCCGATCCGGGCGATGCTCTCGCTGGCGAGCCGCACCGCGTCGGCATCGAGGCCGCTGTCGGTCTCGTCGAGCACGGCGAACTTCGGCCGCAGCATGGCGAGTTGGAGAATCTCGGCCCGCTTCATCTCGCCCCCGGAGAAGCCGTCGTTGACGTAGCGGCGGGCAAACTCGGTATCCATCGAGAGTTCGGCCATCTTGGCCTTGAGCTCGTTGCGGAACTCCCGCATCGGCATCAGCTCCTGCCCCTCCTTGCGGTCGGGATTGCGACAGTTGGTGACCGCATGCCGCAGGAAGTCGGCGAGCCTCACCCCCGGAATCGACATCGGCCGCTGGAATGCGAGAAACAGGCCGGCCCGAGCCCGTTGGTCCGGTTCCATGGCAAGCACGTCGTGCCGCGCCCCGCTCGGATCCACGATCTCGATCGAGCCGGCCGTCACTTCGTAGGACGGGTGGCCCATGATCGCGTAGCCAAGCGTGCTCTTCCCGGAGCCGTTGGGACCCATGAGCGCGTGCACCTCGCCGCGACCGATCGTGAGATCGACCCCCTTGAGAATCTCTTGCCCCTCAACGGAGACGTGGAGGCCTTTGATGACGAGTTGTTCGGCGGCGGAAGGCATGGCAGTTGGGGGTGGGCAGGGGGCGGCGGGATAGAGAGACGGGAACGAGTGAGCGACAACCAACAGCGGTCGCCGCGATCAGGGCTGGACCTTCTGGTGGTTGAACACGAGATCATCAAGGGCCACCGCCGGCGCGACGTAGCCGGAGTGGTGAGGCAC
>Ga0194055_10000868_pt1 | contig 24453 bp, 23 predicted proteins | sample SepL449m_MetaG_FD_155482 | JGI IMG/M metagenome (GOLD analysis project Ga0194055, IMG submission 155482) | Anoxic zone freshwater microbial communities from boreal shield lake in IISD Experimental Lakes Area, Ontario, Canada - Sep2016-L442-9m | ecosystem: Environmental > Aquatic > Freshwater >... | reverse complement strand
CCTGAAGGGGTGCCCGTTGTGACAACTAAACCTACTGAACATACTTGCGAAAAATGCTCCAAACCCATGGTTATCCGTGAAGGTAAACGAGGGCCTTTCCTTGCCTGTACCGGTTATCCAAAATGCAAAAATGCCAAGGATGTTGATGCGCAAGGAAATCTTATAGTACAAACGGATCTGGGCGTTAAATGCGAAAAGTGTAGCGGCCCTATGAATGTCCGAAAAGGCCCCCGTGGTCCTTTCCTCGGTTGTGCTGCATATCCCAAATGCCGCAGCACCAAACCTATTCCTGAAGAATTAAAGGAAAAAGTTAACCTCATGTATCCACCACCACCAAAAGTGGATATCCCCGAAATCGAGATTACTGATACCTGCCCCGAGTGCGATGGGCCCATGAAGCTAAGGCCAGGCCGTAAGGGCTTTTTCCTTGGTTGCACCAAGTACCCCAAATGCAAGGGCACCAAACCTTTGGATCCCGAGTTGGCAGAAAAACTCGAGTTCCCCGGTATGAATAAGTAAACGATTTGTTTTCACCCAAAGCGAGGGTAGTTCCGTTAAAGGAATTACTCTCTTTGGCGGGTCAGATTTTCTTCGTAATCCAGCTTATGCAGATAGCTTTCCGTTGTAAACAAGGGCATGGGTAAGTTCGATTCCAGCTTTTGTAGATCATCTTCTAGTAAATTATTTAGCTTGATACCGCTGCCACGATAGATGGTCATGCCCCGTTTTATCGCAAGTATTTCTCTTCTGGTGCGACCGCGAGGCGCATCAGGCCAGCAGCCAATTCTTTCGCTGAAATTGAAGAAATGCGCAGAGGTACTTTTCATGTAATCCCAGTAGGCTTTGCTATCGGTTTGCAGAAAAATTTGCCCATCAGGCACAAGAACTCGGTGCACCGCAGCTAAGAACCTGGGAGTAAGTAATCGTTCAAGAGATTTTTCTGGAGCATGATAAGGCTGAGGATGATAACAGTGCAGTTCTGTAACCGAACCTTTGGGCAAAAGCTTTTCAACAAAGTTCAGCCCATCAGTAACTAGAAAACGCACATTCTTTAATCCCCGCTGATTCCCTCTGCGGGTTGCATATCGAATGACAACGGGCAGAATATCCGCACCCAAATGATCAAAAGATTCACGCCAAACGGAACTCCCTAAAATGAATCTTCCATTGCCACACCCTACATCAACAATCAAGGGTGCGTTGCGGCCAAATAATTCTTGGGTGTTTAAGGTTCCGTCTAAGGGAAGTTTTTTGAGGGCAGTTTGAGTCCAGTGCTGGGGGTCTAGAATTTCGCCCGCAATAGGAACGCCAAACTCGCGTTCAATTTTTCTGCGCTTTCGATCCTGCAAGTTGCCCCGTCCTTTTTGCTAAGAATTAAGCGCAGTTACCAAAGACCCGGCAAGATTTGCGATTGCAATCTTAACAGCAGGTAATCCAGCTTTTTCCGCAGTTTCAATATGCTTCACAATAGCGCTGCCTACAATCACCCCATCAGCGTGGTCGCGTAATACCTTTGCATGTTCAGGCTTGCTGATGCCAAATCCCACACATAAGGGCAGGGGAGTTTGCTTTCGTAACCATGCCAGGTTTGTCAAAAGTTCTTCGGGGATTTTGTCTCGTTCGCCGGTTATGCCCGATACGCTGACACAATAAACAAACCCGCTGCATGCCGAAAGGATGAGCAAAGCCCTTTCTTTTGGGGTATTTGGCGTGACCAAGAGAATTAAGGAAAGCCCTGCCTTTTTAAGATCTTTGGATATTTCGAGAGATTCTTCAACGGGTAGATCAGGAATGATCAGGCCTGAAAACCCGCCCTTTAAACACTCTGCAATAAATTTCTCTTTGCCAAATCGGTGGATGATGCTCATGGAAACCATTGCAACAAAGGGGACCCGGATTTTTTCTTTTTCTAAATCTAGCGAGACCTCTGCAATCGCCTTGAAAATATTTTCGATTTTCAAACCCTTATTAAGGGCCCGGGTGTAGGCAGCTTGGATGACCGGGCCATCTGCAATTGGATCGCTGTAGGGGAAGCCAATTTCAATCACTGTGGCGCCATTTTTTGCCAGCGTTTTAACCAGCTCTTTAGTGCTTTCAAGGTCTGGGTCCCCCGCAGCAATGAAAGGAATAAACGCCTTTTTATTTCCAGTCTTTAAGCTTTCAAACGCAGTATCTATTGCATTCATTTAATTGGTTCCTGATTTTATTTATCACAGGGTTTTTATTGCAAAAACTATTCCAGGCTTTCGCCTGTTACTCGTGCTATTTCGTAGCAATCTTTATCCCCTCGGCCTGAAAAACATACGAGAACCACATCATCCTTGGTAAGCTTGGATGCAATTCGCATTGCTTCTACAACTGCATGAGCGGTTTCGAGGGCAGGCAAAACCCCTTCCAATTTGGAACAAAGGTCAAAACCAGCCAAAGCTTCTTCATCGTTTACCTGCGTGTATTTAACTCTGCCGCTATCTTTCCAGTAACTATGTTCGGGCCCAACTCCTGGGTAATCCAAGCCTGCAGATACGGAATGTACATCCGCGGTTTGCCCATCGGCGTCTTGAAGCACATAGCTGAATGCCCCGTGCAAAATTCCTGGAGCGCCGTGAGATAAAGTCGCAGCATTCCCACCCGGTTTGGGCCCTCGACCCCCGGCCTCGACTCCCACTATCTCTACATCTTTATCGTGAATGAAAGGGAAAAACATCCCTGCAGCGTTACTACCCCCGCCGACACTGGCTACCACAACCTTAGGCAGTTTTCCTGTTTGAGCGATGCATTGTTCGCGAGATTCTTTTCCGATCACGGATTGAAAATCCCTGACAATCCATGGGAAAGGATGAGGGCCTACCGCACTGCCGATGATGTAATGGGTATCTCCTACGGTGGACATCCAATCGCGCATTGCTTCGTTAACTGCATCGCGAAGGGTTCTACTGCCTGTGGTTACCGGGCAAACTTCCGCCCCCATGGCTTGCATTTTAAAGACATTGAGTTTTTGTCTGCGGATATCTTCTTCGCCCATGTAAACCCTACAGGGGAAGTTAAAAAGTGCACAAGCTGTAGCTGTAGCAACGCCGTGTTGCCCCGCACCAGTTTCTGCAATAATTCGCTTCTTGCCCATTCTTTTTGCTAGAAGTGCCTGCCCGATGGAATTGTTTATTTTGTGAGCGCCCGTGTGATTCAGATCTTCTCTCTTAAGAAGGATCTTTGCCCCGCCTGCTTCTTTGGTTAGCCGTTCTGCGAAATATAAACGCGAGGGTCTGCCTACATATTCATTCAAATAGCGATGGAATTCTTGTTGAAAAGCCTCATCTTTGCAGGCCTTTTCGTATTCTGTGGTTAGTTCATTAAGTGCCTCGATAAGGGTTTCAGGTACATACCTGCCACCAAAAAGGCCGAATCTACCCATAGCATCTGGCGTTGATTGAAGTTTAGTGTTCATGTCCAACCTTATAAATGCAAAAAAAACATAATACCCACACTATTCAGACTAGACTCGAAGGTTCGAGGGGTCAAGCGAACGCATATAAGTTCTACATAATAACTTATTGCTTAATGGGTGGGATTGTTATTCAATATTTGAAGGAAACAAAAAAGAGAACAAAAAAAACATCGCAATGCGATAGAGTTAAGGTTAAAGGCATGCCAGAACTACCGGAAGTGGAAACTGTAGTTCGAGATTTAATCCCACTTTTAAGCTTAAAAACCGTAATAAAGGTGGAAGTTCCCGGAAAAAAATTAAGAAGGCCATGGGATCCGGTCTGGAGCCAATTACTTGTAAATCAAACGATTGAAAAAGTTACCCGTCGGGGCAAATGGATCATTATTTCGTTTCGCTCAAATGTGCAACTGTTGATCCACTTGGGGATGACAGGTCAGTTATGTGTATTTAATCAAAGCACGCCTCTGCAATCCCATACCAACCTTGTTTTTTCATTGGATTGTAAGGCAAAAGAACTTCGATTTCGTGATATTCGCAGGTTTGGATCAGCCGATGTGTTTCTTTCTCAGGAGGCGTTAAAAGAGTTTTTTGATTCGCGAGAGTTGGGCCCCGAACCTTTTAACATTCCCGAAGATTACTGGGTTAACACCCTCGCAAAAAGTTCACGCAACTTAAAAGCTTTCCTTCTTGATCAGAAAAACATCACGGGGGTTGGTAATATCTATGCCGATGAATCTTTGTACAAATCTGGCTTAAACCCCTCTAGAAAAGCCATGTCGCTATCTAAAAAAGAAGCATTATTGTTGGCGAAATGCATAGGGGAAGTGCTGGGCAGTGCAATTGAAAATCGGGGATCCACCATAAAAGATTATGTTGGCGGTTCTGGGTTGATGGGTGGGTATCAAGATGAATTTCAAGCTTATGGAAGAACCGGTGAGCCATGCAAAAAATGTGGGCAACCCATCAAAAAAATAGTGCTCGCAGGAAGATCCACACATTTTTGCCCGATTTGTCAGCCCAAAAAACCTCGCACACGCTAGAATCTCTTTGGTTCTTTAATTAGTCAATCATAGTTGTGGGAATAATGTCTTATCGTGCCTTTAAAAGACTGTTGGGCGAAACCAGCCTCGAGCGAAAGTGCCGATTCCTATTCGGCGGCTTTATCCTACTTTTAATCAGCGCAAGCTTTTCCCTTTACGCCTATCAAACCGAGCATCTTGCCTACGAGCAAATTCCGACAACCTGCAGACTGCTAGTTAATCAGATTGTGGATCATCTTTTAACCTCGGTGTGTAAAACTGTGGGAGTGGATGGTAAACCCGTTGATGGAGCACTTCCTGTTGCGCCAGATACTGCCAGGGCTTTGGCCGACTTTCGCAGACAATGGGAAAAGAACTGGCCCAGAGCCCTTAAGGAATATCGCTACCGTTTGATAACCCCAAATGCCACCAAGGCGGAAAACAAACCCGATGACCCTTATGGCCATGAACAGCTAAATGAGTTCATCAATAACCCCGATAGGAACGAAGAGAACAAATTGTTCCTTTCACGGTCGGTGAACCATTATTATGCAGCAATTCGTGCCAGTAAATCTTGCATGGCGTGTCATACGCAATTGCAGGGTGCCATCAAAGAAAATGATCTCCTCGCAATGATTCAAATCGATGTAGATATCCCGATCGATTCGATTGAAAAACAAGTGCATATCAACCGTGCAATTCTTATTTCTAATGCATTGATAACCGCGCTGTTAATCATGGGCGGAAGCTACCTGATTGTGCGGTATGTGATTGTGAAACCTGTCAAGCATTTAAAAGAAGTAAGCGATGCGATCAGCGCAGGGGAATTGAATGTTCGGAGTGAAATCCAAACAGGCGATGAATTTGAAGATCTCAGCCATGCGTTTAATCGAATGTTAAGAAACCTTGTAAGCATGCAGGATCGATTAAAAAAGGTGAACACCAATCTTGATCGAAAAGTGGATGAGTTGGCGCATGCAAACTTGGCGTTGTTTGAATCCAACAAGCTGAAAAGCGACTTTTTGGCGAAAATGTCGCACGAACTTAGAACTCCATTGAACTCGATTCTTGGTTTCAGCGACCTGTTGATCAACACCCAAAACTTTACTGAAAAACATATTCGCTGGGCGGGGAACATTCGAAGTTCTGGGGAACAACTTCTCAGCTTGATCAATGAAATTCTGGACCTTGCAAAAATTGAAGCGGGTAAGATGGAAGTCTCGATCACTGAATTTAGATTCGATGATGTTAGCGAAGGCCTTTTAACCATGGCCAGGCCCCTTGCTGAAAAGAAAAACATCGATCTTCAATCAGTCATCCCTGCGGATATTAAAAACCTCAGGCAAGATCGAGTTAAACTCAGACAAATTCTCGCCAACTTGCTTTCGAATGCGGTGAAATTCACCCCCGAAGGTGGCAAGGTTGTTTTGAAAGTTGAGCAGGAAGGTAAAAATCACATCATGACAGTCTCAGATACCGGCGTTGGTATCGCACCCGAAGAGCAGGAACTCGTTTTTGAAAAATTCAGACAGGCAGGGAATACTCTCACCCGCGAACATGATGGCACCGGCCTTGGTTTATCCATCGTTAGGGAACTTACCAAGTTGCTGGGCGGGGAAGTTTCACTTCAAAGCGAATTGGGCAAGGGTAGTACTTTCACCGTGGTGATTCCGATAGAGCTAAGCACCGAACCTAGGCTCGAGGTTGATTTGTATTATGGCAGTGTTGATTTTTCGAAGGCCAGACGCGTTGAGCCTCAGTTGGAAGATGATGGCTCGCAGGGTGGCAAAGATCCCGAAACCAAAGCTTCATAAAACCCAATCAAAAACTCTTTAACGGGTTTGCAGAAAATCTAGAACTTGTTCTTTGGTGGGAGCACCTTTTTGCGCTCCAGGATGCAAGGATTTCATCGCTGCAGCACCTGATGCAAATCTGATTCTTTCATGAATTGGTAAGCCCGCAGCAAGGCATGCGCTGTACACCCCATGAAAAACATCGCCACAGCCCGTCGTATCGATTGCTTTTACTTTAAAGGCAGGGAAGTGCTTTAGTATTCTGTTTTCTTCAACATACCAGCAACCCTCTTCGCCACCTGTAACCACCACGACTTTTTTTCCGGGTGTGAAAAGCTTGTGGGCAATTGCACCGGGTGAACTGCAGCCCGATATTTTGCGTGCGAATTTTATCGAGATGATGAGATGATCAACCAGGGAAAGCAATTCGTCGAACCCTTGCCATTCATTTCTTTCAAGGTCTGCTACAACGGGAATTCCCGCCCGCCTCGCAATTTTTGCACTGCGAATCATGCCCTCAATACCGTAGTGATCTACAAACAAAACTTTGCTTGAGAGGATAACACTTTCGGGAGGCGAGTCTGCAGGTGCGCCTGTCGAACCATTTAAATGAAAGAGTATGGTTCTTGTATCATTGGATTCATCAACAATGATAAACGAGTGGATGGGCATGGAATCGGTTTTCCAGGGCACATGATCCAGATTAATGTTCTCTTTGATAAAAGTGTTTTTGACAAAATCGGAATTGGAATCATGCCCCAGATGGCCAGCAAATGCACAATTCGCCCCAAAGCGCGAAGCAGCAACAAGAGCATTTCCTGTCAAGCCCCCACATTGCCTGTCGTAATGGGTTAACCGCACTTTGGTGTCTTGTTCGGGCCATTTTGGAATTCGGAGGATTTCGTCAACAGCGACACAACCCATGCCCAAAACATCGAAAGTATTATTGTCATTCATGTAGAATCAAGGCCTGTAAACAAATTCGTTGGTGTTAAATAAAGCGAGACATAAGTCTGAAAAAGCTGCAGATTGAATCGAGTCTATCTTTTGCTTTATAGAAGTTTTCGGTATGCGCAAAGCTGTCTTATTAGAAACATCAGCTCCGATTTTCTCTGCCTGCTCTTTAAGGAAAGTGAGCGCGTTTTCCTGCTCACTTGGTGTGGGCTTTCTCCCTAATACCCGTTGCCAAAGAAGAGTAATCCAGTCTTCTTGCTTGATACCAGCATCCTCAATAATATTGGCAGCCATTGCCAAACAAAGTTCTTGAGAAAGAGGCCCATTCAGCATGGTAAGGGCCTGGGGTGCATGCGTGGAAGAATTTCTTATCGGGCAGGTAACCAGTGTGTCGGGCTGATCAAATACCTCAAGCACGGGCAGCCTGACATTGCGTTTGTTGAACAAATAAACACTCCTGCGAAAATGTTCATGCGGATCAGGGTTGGCAAGCCATAAACCATCCGGTTCACCTTCAGTGAAAATAAGATCGTATATCTCGGGCTCCAAGGGGATTTTAATCATCGGCCCATGAAGCTTCTGGTTCATTTTCCCCGATACAAAGATCATCGAATCACGCAGGATTTCCGCATCCATCCGCTTACGATTCATCCGCCATAAATACTTGTTCTCAGGATCAACCTTCAACCATGTGAGGTTTTCATTTTTTGATGTCTGCCTATAAGTGCTCGATAAAACTATCAGCCTATGCATGTGCTTGATCGACCAACCGGAATTCACGAATTCCAATGCGAGCCAATCCAGTAACTCGGGATGGGTTGGCGGCATTCCTTTGATGCCATAATCGCTTGGAGATGCAACAAGACCAGCGCCAAAATGCTGTTGCCAGATCCGGTTTACCATGACTTTTGCGGTAAGTGGGTTTTCGGATCGAATCAGCCATTGCGCCAGATCCAGCCTATCGGGAACTTTAGCATTACCAGCTTGTAATCCCCCGGGTGCAAGCAATCTGGGGAAACCAGGTTCGATGCGAGCGCCTTTGCTTTTGGGATTCCCTCGTTTTAAAAAGTTCGTGCCTCCAGTGCCATTGTCTATAACGGTAAAAGTTTGTGGCGAAGGTTGGGGCTTTCGTGCTTCGATATCATGCATGCGGGCTTTAATTTTCTCGCGCTCTTCTTTGGCTTTGGGTGAGAGAGCTTCAAGCACTTCATCCCAGGTGACCTTTACCAAAGGGCTTGCCATGGAAACCAACTTGTGCTGTTGAGGCGATCGCTGTTTAACATCGGTTGCCAAGGCAATTTTTGTTTCCTTATCAAGGCTTTCGATTTTTGCCTTGGTGAGTTTATCGCGAACTGGTTTGTCGATGGCATCTACGGAAGCTTTAAGGGGATTTAATTGCTGCTTGTATTTAAATGATTCATCTTCACGAGCCTTTTTTTGTGCCGCACTTACCATGTCAATTTCTTTGAAATAAGTACTGCCAAAGAATGCCTGCATGCGGTAATAATCCACCTGGGAAAGTGGATCAAATTTGTGATCATGACAACGGGCGCACCCAATCGTAAGGCCCATGAAAACACTGCCAACCGCTGAGGTCATTTCTGTCAAATTTTCCTGCCTTAGAATCTCTTGATCAGAATTCCCACCAACCATGTGGGTTGGACCACAACGGTTGAAACCCACCGCACTTAAAAGCTCAGCAATTTTCGGATTTCGCAGGATCGCCTGGGGAATATCCTCGTTTGGCTTGATCATGCTCTTGGCAAGAATATCGCCACCAAGCTGCTCCAAGATAAATTCGTAGTAAGGTTTGTCTGAGTTGAAAGCATTTAGCACATAATCGCGGTAGCGCCAGAATTGAGATCGTTCCCCATCGGCCTCATACCCATTTGATTCGGCATATCGAGCTAGATCAAGCCAAAATAAGCTCCAGCGTTCGCCATAGTGTGGTGAGCTTAAAAGCCTATCGATCAAGGATTCGTAGGCGTTGGGATTGGTGTCATTTTGGAAGGTATTAATTTCTTCAATAGTGGGCGCCAACCCGATGAGGTCAAGAGTTACCCTTCGGATTAAATGTTCTTTTGAAGCAGAAGGGGAGGGCGCAAGTTTTTTTTCATCAAGCTTTTCGAGGATAAAAAAGTCGATGGGGTTGCTGGCCCAGAGAGGGTTTTTTACCGTTGGAAGGGGCCTATGTTTCGCGGGTTGGAAGGCCCAGTGAGATTTGTCTGCGGGTGTAAGTTCGGGTTCTGAGGGGGTATTTGACTGCCCTAGGGCAAGATTTATGACTACAAACAGGCCAATTGAAGCAAATAATGCAATCTTTTTAACATTTCGCAAAGAAATCTTGTCAAAGTAGGCAATATTCAATGGCAAAGGCCTAATAATAGAAGTGTTCGGAATTTTATTGCGCAAAGTTTTATTCATAATTGATTTTCTTCGATTTTGATCAGCAGGTGTTACTTAAAATTTATAAGGAACAAGTATTTTAGTCAAAAATTCTGCTTTTGAAACGAATGTGTGTACAGGTGTATATAATTTTTTGGATCAAAGGTTTCTCACTAAGGATGGTTTGAACAATGAAAAAAAGCATTAAAAAAACTCTAGTGACTCAGAAAAAAATTGTCAATCTTCCACCATCTGCAAAAACAACCAAGGCTGTATCTTATCAAACTGAAGAAGTTTTTTCTCCTGCATTAGCTGAAGAAATTTACACGCAAATCGAAGCTGAGGTTGATGAGGAAAATACTGCCAAATCAGAAGTCAAGGTTTTTGCCAGCCAAGGCGCAGACGATGCTTTGGGTTTGTACTTAAGGCAAATGGGTTCGATACCACTTTTAAACCGAAGCGAAGAGCTAAAGCTCGCAGTGAGTCTGGAGCGCCATCGGGCTCGATATCGGAAAGCTGCTTTGTCAAATCTCTTGAATCTAACTCGTGTAATCGAGATGTTTGAAAAGATTCAAGCGGGTGAACTGCCAATCGATCCCCATGTTGATGTCGTAGGTACCATGGGTATCACACGGGAAAAAATTCTGGCCCGAATGCCTTTTCATCTTCGAACCTTAAAGCGAATTGTAAATGCAGCCAAAAGTGATTTTCAAGCGATGTTTCGCACCACCTCGTTAACGGTGAAAAAACGACTGGGCAAAGAGATTTGGCTTAAAACCCGCAAGGGTATCAAACTTTCGGAGGAACTCGCGCCACGCATTGATCTTATCGATGTTTGGGTTGATGATCTTCAAAAGCGATCGTCCCGAATGAATGATATAACCCTTGATATGCAAGGAAGTTTGCGCTCTAGGGATCAAAGGGAAAAACATACCCGGCTTGTCAAAGAGCTTCGGGATCTCAGTTTTTCTTCGTATTCAAACGCGGATGACTTCTTTGCCTTCAATGATGTTTTAGTGTCCCGAAGAGAGCATTATCGTAAAGCTCGAAGGGATCTTGCGGAGGGAAATCTCAGGCTTGTTGTTTCGATTGCCAAGCGTTACCGCACCAGGGGCCTTGCTTTTTCTGATCTTATTCAGGAAGGTAATCGGGGCTTGATGCGTGCAGTGGATAAGTTTGAACATCGATTGGGCTATAAGTTTGGTACTTACGCAACTTGGTGGATCAGGCAGGGGATTACCCGTGCCTTGGCAGATCATGCCCGCACGATTCGCGTTCCATGCCATCAAGTGGGCATGCTTGCTGCAGTTGAACGGGTTCGTAATGAACTGTCTAGTTTGACGGGGAAAGAACCCACAGCCGAGGAAATCGCAAAAGTTGTCGGGGTAAGTGCTGAAGAAACCCAGCTATTGCGCATCGTTTCAAAAAACCCACTGAGTATTCACGAACCCATGGGGGGCGATGGAGAACGGGGGCTTGAGGATTTTCTCGATGATCGAAATACCTGCAGTCCAGGCGTTGCAGTGGATCAACATCTTTTAAAAGATCGTATTCAGGAGGTTTTGAAATCGCTGAGCCCGAGGGAAAGAGAAGTTTTAGAATTGCGATTTGGCTTGTTGGATGGGCATCCAAGAACTTTGGAAGATGTAGCTACCACTTATGGCATAACGCGTGAAAGAATCAGGCAGATAGAAGCGAGGGCCATTGTTAAACTTCGCCAACCTGCCCGAAGCCAGCGCCTCGAAGCGTTTAGGGAAAATAGTTTGTCTTAATCCCTAACCATCAGTTTTATATAATAAAGCCCGGTATCTCCGGGCTTTATTTAATTATTATCGGGAGGCAATTCCAAGGGTTCTTGATATGCCCTGCTTACTTCTTCTTCAAGATTTGCAAGCATCTTGGTTGCGTTATCCGCATTGATCTGGTCTGCCATCACTGGAACTTTGTCGTTGGACAATCCCCGTGTTTTTTCTTGGCTATTGCTGATTTCAGCTTTTTTGTCGACCTCGGGTAATGTTACGCAACCTGTTGTTGCAAAAACTCCCAGCAATAAAGCCGTGGTTAATTTCTTCATGACTAATTATCCTTCCGCTGGGCAGATTGATTTTTATTGGATTTGGTTGAGGATGGAGCAAGTAACTTTTCCGCATCTTTATCAAGGTTGGTGTCTAATTCTGATAGTCCACCCGTGGGCATTTGCGAAGGTAACGGTATATTTGCTGTTTTTCGATTGTAAACCGCTTGGATTTTTTCTTGCAGTGTAAGAATCTTTTCCTGCATGGGATTATCGTTTTTGGTGATTGCAACTTGCATCAGACGATCGCAAGCTTCAAGCCTTCTGAAATAGGCTTTTTCTTCGCGATTGAGAACTTTGCGATTTAACTCGCTGACCACCGACTTGGAGGCCGTATCTTTGTCGTTGATATCCGCTTCGGGTAGTGCTTCTTTTGTCGCAGTTCCGCCCTTACTCCACCAAGATTTAGATTTTGGTGCAGTCGTGCTTGTGCTTCCGGTTTCCCCAGAAACTAAGCTTGTTATCGAGATGGCAAAGATGCCTGCTAACGCTATTCTTCTAATTATCATTTGGTCCCCCGCTAAAAATCGATTAAACCTCAATCAGTACGCCCCCGCGACTGCTTGGTTTTTCAATCACTTGAGGGCCCTATCGTTTTTTATTGCCTACTTGTCTACCTCAGATTGGCACTTAATTACAAGTTTTTTTACTCATTTTTGGTGATTCAGGCAGTTGGGGGGGCAGGGGTGTCTTTGCTCTTGAATGCTTCTTTACAATACTTCTTAAATCCTTCCATGTTGTACGATATAAAAAGAAATGCATGATGCAGAGCCATATAATTCGGGTCTGTTGGCTCATCTTCATCCTGAAAATCTTTTCTTAATTCGTAAAGCTTGGCAAGCAATTGTTCGGGAGTCATGGCATTTTCCAATATAAGTATGATGATGATGGGAAATCGTATTGTACTAATAATTTTCGTTGAGATGCTCTGCAAATGCAAAAAGGTTTCTTTCGAGAAGATTAATAGGACTTGAAGTCTTTTTAGCTTGCGCAGTTTGCAGCTTCATGTTGATTGCGCTGTCTTTAAGAAATAACTTTAAGGATGCCTGAGCATGTTCTGGGGAGTTGCATTGCTCACTTAAATGCACTTGCACCAGATGCTTGGGCAGTTTGTGAACACCCAGGCTTTTTAAATAATCCAAGAAAGAAACGGCTTGATCGTTGGAAAGATGGCCCTCATTCCCCATGATGCGTTGAATCAAGAACTCTGGCCTTTTACTGTTTTTTTGAAGCTTCTCGTCATGATTAAATTCCAAGGCAAGTAAATCTAAGTCCGTGAATTGGTCTGCGAGTGCTTTGTCCCAGATTCCCAAGTCTGCAAGATAACCAATCGAAACGCATGGCCCTTGCTCGTTTTTTATGTCTAGGCGAAACCCAAATGTTTCTGAAGAGTCATGCGATATATTTACAGGATGCCAATACCAGCCTGCCGCGGTTTCAAAACGAGTGTTGGGAAGATAGAAATGAACCAACCCCGATTCATAAAAAGCTTTAAATTCAGGGTATTGATCGTAAATCGTTCGGGCATGGGTTTTGTGCAGATACCAAGGGATTTTCTTTTCCGCACAATACGCTAATAATCTTTGGTTCCAATGGTCGCCATGCGTATGGGTCAGAATAAGGCCACGGAGTCTTTGAGGTGTAAAGCCTGAAATCTTTAAGTGGGTTTCGAGGGTTCGTGGGCTGATGCCACCATCAATTAAAAACGAGCTTTGCCCATCATCGATGATAGAGCAATTGCCTCTGCTTCCGCTTGCCAGCGTGGTAAATCGCATCACCAACATCCTTGTTTTATTGAACTTCCTATCTAATCTTTCAATGCTAAACGATAATTCTTTAAGTGCAACAATAGTTCCGTAGGATGATTACTTTTTTGCTAATTAATTTAAAGTATTGTGTGGTTGCAAGAACATTGTTAATCTAATAGCTTCCTGCCTGTATTGTTTGTTAATAATTGAGGAATGATAAAAATGGTTGACTCTAAGACCATACTGCTGGTCGATGATGATTATGAGTTGAGTGATGGACTCAAGCTTATTCTTGAAAAGAATGGTTACAAAGTTCTTCAAGCAAGAGACGGCGTGCAGGGCAGGCAGTTGATTTATAATCAACGGCCAGATTTGGTGATTATTGACATGATGATGCCTAAAATGGGTGGATACCCCGTTCTTGAACATTTTAGGGGCAAAGATGATGTTCCGCCTTTTATCATGATGACCGCAAACGAAGGGCAACGCCATAAGGCCTATGCAGAGTACCTTGGTGTGGTGGATTACTTGCGCAAGCCCTTCTCGATGGATGATTTGCTTGAAGCGGTTAAAAAAGCTATCAATGCTCCTGCGAAAGCCAAAGAGTAAGTTTTTATTAATCTCCATGATTTAAAATATCACTTCATGACCATGGAGGAAGGTTTTGTCTAACCCTTTACCCGCTGCCTCGATAATTCTTGAGGATCGGTACTCTCCTGGAAGTATTTATCTGGTTCAACGAGCCAAAGCCTTGAAGTTTCTTGGCGGTTTCCACGCATTTCCTGGTGGTAAAGTTGATCCCCCTGATGCAGAAATAGCGCAATCCGAGAGCCCGTGGGATATTGCAGTGGTTGCTGCCATCCGCGAATTATTTGAAGAGACGGGCGTACTTTTATGCCGCGATAGTTCGAATAATTCAATCAAATCCAGCCCACAATTAGCGCAAATAAGGTGCGACCTTCTAGAGAAAAGAAGCGATTTTGCCTCAATCATCCGTGATAATAACTGGGTTTTATCTGCTTCAGATCTCTACCCCATTGGATACTTTACCACCCCACTTTTTTCTCCCATGCGCTTTGAAACCAGATTCTTCCTCGCAAAAATCCCCTCGGGCCAGACCCCCGAAGTATTTGAAAACGAACTCGAAAATGGTGTCTGGGGAACACCCGCAGAGCATCTGAAAAAATGGTACGCCGACGATATTCTGATCTCTCCTCCCGTCCTCGCACTCCTAGAGAAATTGAATAAATCCCCAGCTTCCGATTGGCGATTATCTTCTGATAAAGGCTTGATTACCCAAGATGAATTCGTTTTAGATAGAGTTCGTTTTGCTTCTTGGATCCAAGTCGTTTCTGTCGCTTGCCCAGGGCCTTCCCTTCCCCAAATAGGCAATGTTTTTCTCGTCGGGCTTTCTAAGTTCTATCTGATCGACCCAGGGGCGCTTGATGACCTTGGCGTGCTTGCCATCCAAAATGCCATCCAATCTAGAGTGAATGAGGGCGATTCTTTTTATGGTATCCTGCTTACCCATCATCATCCAGACCACACCAACTCTGCAAATCATTTTGCAGACCTTTGGGATGTCCCGGTCTTGGCTCATCTTGCAACTGCTGAAAAACTTTTAAACAAAATCCAAGTAAGCCAGCACCTTGATGATTGCGATCAAATACCACTGGGCTTTAACCCTTTTACATGTTCCAACCTCGTACTTACCGCTTACCATACCCCAGGCCATGCTCCGGGCCATCTTGTCTTTTTTGAAGCCAAAACCAAAACACTCTTTGCTGGCGACCTTGTCTCTACCTCTACCACCGTGCTTGTCTCTCCCCCCGATGGCCACCTTGCCACTTATATTCATTCCATAAATCGGATGGCTGATTTTAACCCTGAATTGCTCATGCCTTTCCATGGTTGCCCCAGCGCCAATGGTAAAAGTGTCCTGCAAACTGCGGTTTTTCATAGGGAAAAAAGAGAAGCTGCCTTGCTTCTTGCCTTGGCGAACAATTGCCATTCTTTAGAGGCGTTAGCTAATGAAGTGTATCGAGGGTTGCCCGACCCATTAATGAAGTTGGCCCAAAAACAAATACATGCTGGCCTGATTAAACTTAGTGAAGAGGGCATTGTTATAGCCCCACTTAATAACGCAAATGAGTGGAAATTAGCCCAATAAAAAAGGCGGATCCCATTGAAGGGACCCGCCTGATTAGTTCAAAAACCGATTACTACCGAGCAACTGTTTGCGTGGTGTTGAATTCAGCAAATTCAACCACTACGGAAGTGCCTGGCTTAATCGATACCTTCTTGGAGAAGGATACATTCTTGCCATCTTCTTCTTTCGTTGCCTGTACATTGTAACTGTAGGTTTTGCCATTTTCCAGAACGGGTGTTGCAAATGCTTCTTCAGTGCTGGTTCGGTTGATCACATTTCCTTCGATGGAAATCTTAACATCCAAAGGAGCTTTGAAAACAACAGTAGCCTTATTGGAATCGATTGCGCCTTGCTTGGGTGCTGGCAGGGGCTTTGCCTGTGGGGGTTCTTGGGATTTTGCAGGTGCGCTTGGAGCATACATTGGCATTGTTACCGCAGCGGAACCGTAGCAACCACCGCAAGAATATGCAACAACTGGGTAACCATAGCAACCAAAGCAGCTAGCGTAAGGTGCGTAAATTACTGGGCGATAAGCCAAATGGCCATAGCAACCACCGCAGCAAGTATAAACGCGTGGTGGGGGATAGCAACACTTCCACCAGCAATCGGGTGCCGCTGTTGAAGTACTCATCATCGCTGCAAGAACAACACTGTACATAGAAAACTCCTCAATAAAATAAGCGTAGATTCGAAAGGTTAAACTCGGGTAACCTTTACTAATAAAGTAAGATAGGGCAATTGGTTAAGCGTGTCAACAAAATAAGGGGGATATCGAGAAAATGTGCTGATTATTCATATTATTCAAATAATGCGGTTTTGAGCTCACTCGCTTTTCTTCCCACCTTTTAAAATTTACTCAATTCTCCACTCCCTTTATTCTTATGCTTTGTATTACAATGACTTTGCTTTGAGCGATGCATTGGCCCAATAATTTACATGGGCTTCAAAGGAGTGAAAAGTTATGTCTAAGCGCAACTTGGGTTGGTTACTCGGAATTATTGCTGTTTCTTTGCTTGGACTCGTAATTGTTGCCAACGCACCTTCCCGAGAAAATGACCGCGACTACGAGCTCGTCAGGCTTGTTGTTGATGTTCTTCACGAAGTTCGTGGTAGGTATGTCACCGAGATTTCTCCCGAGCGCGAACGCAAATTAGTGGAAGACATGATTAATGGCGGGCTCGAAAGGCTCGATCCCCATTCTTCCTACATTAATAATCGAGATTTCAAACAATTTAGTCGTAATAACAAGGGTAAGTTTGGCGGCATTGGAATCCAAGTCGGTTATGATCGATCTAACCGTGGTTTGCTTACAGTGATAAGCCCAATGGTTGGAACCCCTGCATATGAAGCGGGTGTTTTAGCGGGCGACACTATCGTTAAAATTGATGGTAAAAAAACAGATAACATGCGTATTGATGAGGCTGTTGATTTAATTCAAGGCGATCCAGATTCATTAATTACCCTTACTGTAGTTCATGATGGTGGCAAAGAACCCGTGGAAATTCCGATTCGAAGGGCCATTATTAAAGTGCAAAGCGTTTTGGGTGATAAGCGCAAAGAAAACAAGGAGTGGGATTATTACCTCGATCAGAATTCGAAAATTGGCTATTTGAGAATCAGTTCGTTTAGTGAAACTGCATCCGCAGAGGTTAAAGATGTACTCGTAAATCTTCAAAAAGAGGGTGTAAAGGGTTTGATTTTAGATCTTCGAAATAATCCTGGTGGGTTGTTAAAGGCCGCTGTAGAAATGTCAGACATGTTTCTTTCAGAAGGAAAAATCGTTAGCACCCGGGGTAGAAACCAGCAAGAAGAAGTAATCGATGCCCGCCCCGAAGGTACGATGTTTTTGCCCCCAGAAAAATATCCCATCGCTGTCTTGATCAATCGTAATAGCGCAAGTGCCAGCGAGATTCTTGCTGCTGCCTTGCAAGATCACAACCGAGCCGTGGTGATTGGCGAACGCAGTTATGGTAAGGGCAGTGTGCAAAATATCATCGATTTAGAAAACAAATCCAGTGCGCTGAAATTAACCACTGCAAGTTACTGGCGCCCGAGTGGCAAAAACATCCATCGTTTCCCTGATAGCAAAGAAACCGATGAGTGGGGCGTAAAGCCAAACCTTGGTTACGAGATTATTTTAAAAGATGAGGAAAGGCTTGAACTTCTGCTTGATCGAAGCGACAGAGATGTTATTCGCGTTAAGAAGCCTGATGCTAAAAAAGCTGAGAAAAAGCCTTTTGTAGACCGTGTGTTGGAAAAGGCGGTTGAGTATATCAACAACCCTAAGGAAAAAGCTGCGCTAGATAATCTTCAACCTCGGGCATCGTAAACAAATCCTTCCTTTAACTTTGTGAGCAGTATGTGGTTATAGAACCTAGGGTTTTATTTGAAGATAACCACTGCTTGATTATCGAAAAGCCTGCAGGATTAGCGACCCAGGCGCCTGATCCCTTCCCAAGCCTTGAGTCCTGGGCCCGTGCCTATCTTAAAACCAAATATGTAAAAGCAGGCAGGCCATATCTTGGCATTCCCCACCGTTTGGATCGACCCGTATCGGGAATTGTATTTTTCACCCGTAGTAGTAAAGCTGCTGCAAGAATCGCAGAACAATTCCGCGATCGATCCATCACCAAGCGATACCTTGCTTTGGTGGAAGTGGAACTCGACCCGGATGCACCCGAAAACCAATGTTGCTGGCTGGATTACATGGCTAAAATTCCTGACGAAGCCAAAGCGATGTTATGCCGTCCTGATCTACCCGGGGCAAAGTTAGCTCAACTTGAAATGAAAGCGATCAAAACTTTAAGCGGAAATTCTTTATTGGATATCCATCTTCAAACAGGCAGGATGCATCAAATCCGTTTACAAACTGCTTCCCGAGGCTTTCCCATTGTTGGCGATGCGCTCTACCTTTCAAAAACGAATCTGGATTTGAACCCTTCTGATAAGCGCATCCTCTTGCATTCTTATTTCCTAAAATTCCTGCACCCCATCAGTTACGAACCTGTGGAAATTCAGTCTGAATTACCCAGCTACTTTCCTCAATGGGCCCAAGATTTTACCCGCAATCATTTCTTCCCCTCGGTTTCTCAGAAAGCTTGATGCCATGCGTGTTATTGCTGCTATCGATATTCTCAATGGTCAGGTTGTCAGGGGATTATCGGGCATTCGCGAATCATACAAGCCTTTGATTTCAAAGGTTTCAAAAGCCATTGCTCCGTTTGAATTAATTATGGAAATGCGAGAGGCTTTAGGCATCACCGACTTTTATATCGCAGATTTAGATGCGATTTTAGCCGGGCAAAAGAATGAGCGCCTTTATTCTTCGTTGGTGAAAGAAGGCATAAAAATCTACTTGGATGCTGGTTCCAAGAATTGTGCGGATCTTCAATATTTGATGAGCCTAAATGTTTTTAAAGTGGTTGCAGGATTGGAAACTATTGAAAGCATTAGAGAGCTAAAATTCGCAGCCCAAATGCTAGGCAGTCGCTTGGTTTTTTCATTGGACATGAAAGAGGGCGTACCTTTTACCACCCGAGAGGAAATGGTTTTAAAATCACCCCAATCCATTATGATGGAAGCCATAAATGCAGGCGTTGATCATCTTTTTATTCTGGATTTGGCAAAAGTTGGCACAGGAAAAGGGGCTTCAACTGATAGCTTGGTTGCAAAAGCGAGGGCCCAATCAGAAGAAATTTTTATCATGGCGGGGGGTGGGATTGGAAGTTTTCAAGATGTGATAAGCTTGAAAACTTCTGGTGCGAACGCCGTGGTCGTTTCTAGTGCGTTGCACGATGGAACTTTTGATAGAGAAACATTAAAGTTAATATCAGCTTTGTAGTTCGCAGGTTGCAGATTGGCCAAAACTTTCTTCGACCTCAACCCTTAAAATATCAGGCGTATAATTGTGCTGCTTCTTCAAGCTTTCAAGCAGGCTTTTTCCAATGTAGAGCGCCAACTGCTCTGCAGTGGTGTTTGATATGGGCAAAATCACACAGTCTTCTGCTGGAAAAATCCATTCCTTTTCTTTATGCTTCACACAAACCCGGTTGCCTTCTTCTCGAACTTCTATGAACGCGTTATTTTTTGCAAGCATCATGCGATGATCAAGCAGATCGGTGATTTCTTTGGTTCGGTGTTTTAGAGCGATAAAGTCAAAAACATAATGGTTTTCGTCGAGTTTCCCTTCGATTTCAATCTTGGCCCGATAGTTATGCCCATGAATTCTTTCGCATTTGCTGTTTTCATAGCTGATGAAATGCCCAGAACAGAAAACCAGATGATCTTTGGTTACAGTGATCTTGTATTTTTCATTTGCCATGCCGTTTTCCCGTCAATGAATGAGTGCACCTTGTTGAGGAGGTATTTTATGAATAATTAAAAGTCTGGCGCAGATCTTCGTAAAGCATTTTCAATTCCATCGGACCAAGGGAAGGTTAAAGGCAGCGAGATTTGCCCAAGTCGTAGGGCAATAAAAAGGGTGACAGCAATTAAATCAGCGGTCGCCCCAGGGTTTCTCTTGTTGTTTTCCATGCGAAGCCAGCGGTCAAGTTCTTTGAATTCGGCCCAGCCAGATTCTTTCAATGGCCATTGTTTTTCCAATACTTTTTTTGCCCTTTGAGAAGATTCTTTGGCGTCATTGGGGCCACATTTGCGCAATATTAGAGAGTCGGGATATTTGCCCATCAAATAGAGATGGGTAAAAATGATGGCAGCTTCCATGCAGCCGAGTTGTTCTAGCGCCCCGCCAAGCGTTGGAATTGCATCATTGAAAATTGCAGAATAACCATCCGCATATTGTTTGGCAATGAGGTCGCGATCCTGGGCCAATTGCATGGCTTCTAAAAGGGTGCAAGTGGGGGTATCGTTAATATCAGCTTGGGGTTCTTTGCCCATGCCGCCCGGGGATGCAAGTCGGATTGCATCATAAATAATTTTGGTTTCATCGATGGAGATCCCTGCAATAGCTTTTTGTATTTCTTTTTTAAGTTCAGCGGGATTGGTTGCGAATGAAACAGGGGCAAATAAAAGAATGATTCCTAGGTTGGTGTTGGTGCCTACGGAGGTTTTAGTTGCTTTGACTGATTCAAAAATAGCATTGCCCAAACCCAGTTTTCGAGTTTTGCAAAGAATGGGAGCAATGGCTCCAGCACTTAACAAAAAATCTGTAAAATGAAGATTGGGAAACGAACCAAGAGGATGAACATTCCCGATTTTTCGTGCAGTTGATTCCCATATACAGGCTGCATGAATTTGCCTCGAGAGTTCTAATTCCAGCTTGGTTTCTTCAGGAATGATTTGCATAAATAAGAATTTCTCTTGCGATATCGATTCCTGTTACTGGTGCAAATGCCTTCCATCCTGGAACAGCATTGACTTCCAACACCAACCATTTTCCGTTCTCATCCAAGATCAAATCAACGCCTGCAATTTCAGCACCCACTGCTTTACAAGCTTTAATGCCAATCGTTTCAAGATTGGAGTTTAGCTTGTATGCTTCGCCTTTTCCACCTTGCGCAACATTGGTCATCCAAGCGCCTTGGGGAGCGGTTCGTTTCATGCCTCCAAGAACTTTTTCACCGAGAATGAAAATACGAAGATCCCATCCTGGGTGTTTGATATAAGGTTGCAGATAAATTACACCACCGATCTTTTCGATCGCTCGGAATACTCTCCATGCAAGTTGCTCATCTTCGATCCGTAATATTCCCCTGCCTTCTGCACCAAATAAAGGTTTTACAACGATATCTTTGCCAAATCTTTCGAAGGCTTCCATTGCGGTATCAGAATCTTGACAGCAAAAAGTATGCGGAATATCTAGGCCGTGTGATTGCAGGAGCTCGCTTGCAAGAAATTTGTCCACTGCAGATTCGAGCGCCCGGGGTGGGTTTAAAACTCTCTTTCCTTGGCGCTGAAGGGCATGCAGTACATCCATTCTAAAAACAACTTGCTCCAAAGAACCCGGAGGCATGGTTCGGATGATGGTGCAATCTGCTTCTTCAAACGCTTGTTTTGAAGGCTGTGCCAGAGAGTGGGATATTAAGCGGAAGTCGGTTACATGGGCTTTAAACCCAAGGGATTGTGCTGCCCGCAGCAAGTCTTTGACATGCCAACCTTCTTTGCCACCCATGATGTTGAAAATCATAAATAATGTCCGTGAATGAAAGTGGAATTAGTTCCAAGATTTGTTAAGCAAGTTGGTTTCAAACTTACCGAATTGGAAACATCTTCCCGTTTTCAAATTGTAAAAGTGGACAGTTGCAGGGGAAAAGAGGAGGGGATCAATTTTGTAGAAATCCCCTTTCACTTTGCGAAAGATTTCAGCGAAAGGTTGTCCATGATCCGAAGATGAGTTTGAGGGAACTTTTGGGCCAAAGCTTGCAATGATATCATCTTCGGTATCGACCCAAAGATGCACTGCTGCGCCATATAGTATTGCATCATTAGTGCGGCCAATCGCTTCGGTGAAATCCGGGGACGGTGGCGACAGGGGCGCCCAACCTGCACCTTGTTTGATGGCATCTATTGGGAATTTTAACTCATGAAGTTTGTGCATTGCTGTTTCAACACTTCGTGCAACTATCTGAATGGAGCCTGCAATACTGCCCGTTGGTGCACCCAAAAGGGTGATGTTTTCATGAGGCAATTCCAGCTTGGACGATAAATAATCAAAGACTGCAGAGTCGGGCGCTTTGCTTGTTTCGAGGATGCCAACAACATGGGTAGATTTTTCTCTGCCTGGAATATGGTTGAATAAATCTTCGCTGCCATAGTGGGCGCGCATGGGGCCTGAACCCATTGCAAAAAACTTTCCCACAGCAATTTGCCAGCCCGCGTATTGCGATGCCAGGCATGAAAGAACGGGGTGATCGGTGGCAACTGCGATGGCGGGCCCTTTCCATAAATCTAGATGGCTGGGGGCCAAAGAAATTTTAGCAAGGCCCGACATACAAGCCCGTGCTAGTTCCAATCCTGCTTGAATTCCACCTTTTGCTTTGATGCCAAAATCAAGGAAAGTTCCATTTGCTTCTGTTTTGCTTACTTCTAAACCAAGTTCGTTTATTCTAGCGTGGGCACGATTTACAATGCGCAGGGCGCCAGCATTAAGATTTAAATTGACTGTCATGCGATCCTCGATTTTATGTTAATCAAAACTAATACCTTTAATCAGACAATTAAACCAAGTTGTTTTGCAAAGTGCCAACATGGAATAGTGAGTCTAATTGAGAAGTTCGTGTTTTCAATTGCGCTTTGACTTCGTTTAAAGAGTCTGCTTTTGCGAAAATAGTGACAACAGGCGACCCCTTATCAATAGCAGAGTTAGCTCTGGGAATATCTGCAAAAGTTGAAAATAACCGAGGATTTGCCTCGATTGAAACCCAAGGTGCATCCTCTGGAATCAGAACATCATGTGGAGCATAGTAAATGGCTTTCCCAATCACCGAGGTTTCGGTGCGGGCAGGGTTCTCACAAATAGTTTTGAAACCAAAAGCTTGCATGTGTTTAGTTATAAAGTTTTGCCCGAGTGCTAATTCCAATACTTCCATGGAAGCTGTATAGCGAGGATTTATCTCCAGTGGATAGACCCTTGATTCATTTAAAATGTAGTCCATCCCTAGTAGGCCACGGGGGCGATAATTGCTGGATATTATTTTGCCAATAGTTTGAAGGTCTTTTAGTTCGGAGTTACAAAGTTTTACTGGTCCCATATTGCCCGAGTATAAGTAATCATTTGCATGCAAAGATTGTGCGCCTGAAGATTGAATGCTCGTTCCTAAAAGTTCAAAGCCTGATTCAGTAAAGCAAAAGATGGCACTACGGCTTTCGCCTTTTATGAATTCTTGATAGTAAAAATCAGCATCCTCTACCATTGTTTGTTTACTTGGTTCAAAAGGCTTTATTCCAAGCCCCCCAGAACGGTATTTAGGTTTGCGAAGATATGAGGTTTCTTTATTTAAATCCTTGGTACTTGTAATAATAGTAGGGGTATTTATTTGCTTGGACTTTAGCAAATTATAAAATTCAGGAGTATTTCTGAGATTGGTGAGCGTGTTCCCAGTAATGCCTAGAACTGTTCGTTCGGCGGAGAGTAATTGCAATAGTGCTGAATGGTTTTCTAGGCCACCTGTATAAAGTATGGGCACTTTCGGGGCAGTTTTGATCAAGTCCGAGATTTCGTCGGGAAACGATTTTGTAATTAGGGTGGTGGGACAGTTTTTTGTGAGGTCTTCATCTGCATAAAGATCGATGCACCATGGTTGATATCCTGCTCTTATGCACGAAAATGCCAACGCCCTTACACTTGCACCTATTAATATTAAGGTTGCATTATCGTACTTGCGGGGTAAATTAAAACTTTCTGCCACGATTAAGAACCTTTTAAAAACACTTGTATTAAAGCAGTCTACTGGAAAACAGGATCAATCATGAAATTAACTCCAGTTATTTTATCAATTGGGACGCTAATATTTGGGGCCATTGGTTTGATGGGCCAGAATGCTAAACCTCTGGATTTAAGTAATCCGGGTGCCCTGACTCCTGCCGAAGAAAAGAAAACATTTCAACTCTCACCCGGATTTAAAATCGATCTCGCAGCATCAGAACCAACCATCATCGATCCTGTTGCACTTGCAGAGGATGAACAAGGTAGGTTGTTTGTCACCGAAATGATTGGTTATCCGAATGGAGGCGTTGGTACGGGCGATGTTTCTTCGGGGCGAATCAAATTGCTAGAAGATAAAGACAAAGATGGGTTTTACGAAACAAGTACTATTTTCGCAGAGGGTTTGCGCTTCCCTATAGGGTTATTTCCTTGGAAAAAAGGCCTTATAGTCGCAAATGCGCCAGATCTTATTTATCTAGAGGATACTAACAACGATGGTAAGGCAG
>Ga0194055_10000867_pt1 | contig 24453 bp, 20 predicted proteins | sample SepL449m_MetaG_FD_155482 | JGI IMG/M metagenome (GOLD analysis project Ga0194055, IMG submission 155482) | Anoxic zone freshwater microbial communities from boreal shield lake in IISD Experimental Lakes Area, Ontario, Canada - Sep2016-L442-9m | ecosystem: Environmental > Aquatic > Freshwater >... | reverse complement strand
GTGGTACGCTATCGCGTAACCGGCGGGTGTAGGCCTCCTGAGGATGGTCTAGCACGCTTACGGTCGACCCCGCTTCGACAACCTGCCCTCGGCGCATAACGATTGCGTCGCGAGTCAGTTGCCGAACGACCGCGAGGTCATGGCTAATCAGCAGATAAGTGACTCCCGTGGCCTCACGGATATCGGCGAGCAGGTTGAGAATCTGTGCCTGAATGGACACATCAAGGGCCGCCACCGATTCGTCCAGAATCAGAACACGGGGCTCGGCTGCCAACGCGCGGGCGATGGCTACCCGCTGACGCTGACCACCGGACAGCGCAATGGGTCGAGCCTCGGCCTGGCGCTGATCAAGGCCCACCATCTCGGCCAATTCCTTAACCCGGCGTGCGACTTGGTCGCGGCTCAGGTTCGAGTGAAGACGCACTGCTTCGGCTAGTGCCGCTTCTACGGTTTGCCGTCGGTCGAGGGAGGTATACGGATCTTGGAACACAATCTGTACGTCACTGCCTCGCTGCCGACGAGCCCGCGCGCCACGCGGTTTGGCCGTGCGGTCTAGACCATCAATGAGAATCGTCCCCGCAGTGACTCGCTCAAGTCCAACCAACAGTTTGGCGATGGTTGATTTACCCGAACCTGATTCACCCACGATGGCCAGAGAACTGCCTTGTTGCACGGAGAAGGACACATCGTCTACGGCGACGAAGTCAGTGCGCTGGCCGTCTTGCGTAACGGGATAGGTCTTGCGCAAACCTATGACTTCAACAATCGCAGTGTCAGCCATTGCCAGCCCCCGCGCTCTTGGCGCCCATCGTGCCGCGCAGTTCTGGAAGGCGTCGGCAGCGGCTGCGTCCGGTGTCAACGTCGAGGAGCGGAGGCACTGCCTGCGCACAGGCTGGCTCGGCGTGAGGGCATCGTGGTCCAAAGGCGCAGCCTGGGGGAGCCTCGAACGCCGACAAGGGGCGACCGGGAATCGCCAGCAGCCGCTCGTGCGTCACGCTGATGTCCGGTCGTGCCTGAACCAGAGCTGCGGTGTAGGGGTGGAGGGGATCGGAGTCGAGTTTGAGTGAGCGCTGCTCTTCCATCAGCAATCCCGCGTACATCACCGCGGTGCGGTCGCAGACGGCCGCTGCCAATTCAAGGTCGTGGGTGATGAACAGCATCGAGACACCGCGTTCGCGGCGCAAGGTGTCGAGAATCGCCATTACTTCGGCTTGTGTCGTCACATCAAGCGCCGTTGTTGGCTCGTCGGCGAGTATCAGACGTGGATTGATCAACAGGGCTGCAGCGATCATCACTCGCTGCAACATGCCACCCGACAGTTGATGCGGGTACTGTCGCATCCGCCGTCGTGGATCATCGATGCCTACCGCATCGAGTAGTTCCGCGGCGCGTGTGTTCGCGTCATCTTGCTTGACTCCCTCGTTGGTGACCAGGGCTTCGGTGAGGAAATCGCCCACGCGGCGCACGGGGTTAATGGAGGCACGCGGGTCTTGAAAGATCATGGCGACGCCGTGGGTGCGGTAGGTACGTAAACCAGCCCCATCAAGCTCAAGCACGCTGTCGCCATCGAACGAGATGCGGCCTTCGCATTGGGCACCGGGCGGTAGCAGCCGCCCAATGGCCCGCGCCGTCATCGACTTACCGGAGCCAGATTCACCGACAAGTCCGAGTGCCTCACCTTGCCCCAGAGTGAACGAGATGTCACGCAGTACCGGTTGCTGTAGTCCTGCGACTGGCAAGGTCACCGTTAGGCCGTCGACTTCCAGCAGGGCGCTCATCGGCCACCCTCCGCAGTTTCGGTCAGGCGGTCACCCAAGAAGTTCACTGCGCCAACGACCAACACGATGCAGGCACTGGCATACAGCGATTCCTGCGGATATCCCTGCAGAAGCCCCGGCACGCCGTCTGCCACCATCACACCCCAGTCGCTGGCCGGTGGTTGCACACCGAGGCCGATGAACGACAGGGCAGCCAGATCAATAAGTGCGTAACCGTACGACAGTGTCGCTGCCGCCACAATGATTCCGCTCACATTGGGCAAGATATGGCGCAGCACAATGCTCGTTCCGCCCAAACCCTGCACAGTGAGCGCCGAAACGTACGGAAGGCTGCGCTCCTGCAGAGCCGCACTGCGGATAATCCGCGCGACATACGGTGTGTAGCCAATCGAGAGCGCGATCGACGCGGCCAGCAATCCCGGACCGACGAGCGAGACGGCGAGGATCGCCAGAAGTAGACCGGGAAACGCGAAGAGCGCGTCGATGACGCGGGCCACAACGGCGTCGTAGGCACCGCCAATCCACGCAGCACTCAATGCGATGGTTCCGCCAAGTACGGTCGAAATGAGTACCACAAGAATCGGCCCCAGCATCGACGAACGGGCACCGTAGACAAGTCGAGCCAAAAGATCGCGACCTTGGCCGTCAAAGCCGAGCGGATGACCGGGTTGAGGTGGGCCAAATGAGTCCATCAAACTGATCGATGCCGGATCTGTGGATATCAGTAAAGGGCCTAATAGCGCGACCAACATGAAGAAGACGAGGATCCCGAGCGCGATCCATGCACCGACGCCCATCCGGTGCGCACGACCGGCTGACGACGTCGGCATCTCAACGGGTTCAGGTGACGCTGACTGCACAGCAAGAATGCTCATGCCGACTGCCTCCCCGCCGAGATGCGTGGATCGAGAACGGCGTAGAGGACGTCAACCACCGTGTTCAGCACGATGAATACGGCCACCAGAATGAGCACGATGGCCTGCACCACCGGAAAGTCCTTCTGTCCTACTGCTTGCACGAGGTAACTGCCCAAGCCGTTGAGTTGGAACACTTGCTCAATGACCACAGCCCCCGCGATGAGGCTTCCAATGGTCAGACCGGCCACCGTGACGATGGGGATCATTGCGTTGCGCAAGACATGCCGCGAGATCACGGCGCCACGTGGTAGACCGCGGCTCACCGCCGTCTGTACGTGATCGGAATCGGCCTCAGTGCGCACGGCTGCTCTGGTCAGGCGTGCTACGTAGGCCACGGACGCAAGGGCTAAAGCGATGCCGGGTAAAACGAGGTGGTACAGCCGGTCACCCAAACTGTCACCCGCCCCGAATACCGGGAACCAGTGCAGGTTGACGGCGAAGATCAGCACCAACACGATTGCCGCGACGAAGGCAGGCACCGCCATCGCCCCGGTAGCGCCAACCATCAACGTGCGGTCAACCCAGCCGCGCTTAAGTCCGGCAGTGATTCCGACCGTCAACCCGATAATCAATATGATGATGCTGGCAAAGGCAACGAGCATGAACGTGTTGAAGGCCCGTCCTCCCAGTAATGACAACACCGGAGCCTTACCGAGAATCGACGTACCAAAGTCACCGTGCAGTACGCCGGCAACCCAGTGGCCGTACTGCGACAAGAACCCTTCATCGAGGTGGTACTGAGCTTTGATGGCTGCCAGTTCTTCGGGTGTGACGGTGCGTCCTCGGGTCAGGAACGAAAGGGGAGTACCCGGGGCTAGATACAGTGCCCCGTAGACGGCAAGGCTCGCGAGCAACAACGTGACAACGAGTGCGATCAACCGTCCAAGAAGAAACCGACCAAGGCTCATAGACCGATTCCGTGCCGATCTACAGAAGGCCGCCACTGCGGATCGGCCCACCAGCGCATTTCTCGCTCAGCGGCGGCGCCAATTCGGAACGCGGTGACGTCGTCGTAGGTCGGCGCAACGATCTGCACACCCATGGGAACTCCGGTGGAGGAGATTCCAGATGGCACGTTCAGCACTGGATGTCTGCTTGCAATATTGAACACGGGGGTGGTCGCCGACATCAAGTAGAAGTCCAACGTTTCACCCTCGATCGTGACGACATCGCGGTCGGTGCTGAAGTCGGCTGCTAACCCCAGCGTTCCCAGAGTGTAGACAACCAAGGCGTCAAAGCGCTCGAAAGCATCACTCAGGATCGAATGAACCTTGGCCTCAAGCAGTTGTCCCGGCACGATGCCCACTCGGGCGAGTCCGTTCATAGAGCGCTTGAGGAAATCGCGCGTGTAGTCCATCAGTCGCGGATCGTCGACACTCACCTGCATTGACGGTCCCATCAGCGCGCCGTAGTGGGCGAGCGCCGCATCACTGATGAGGTCTTGGGTCATGGGTAGCGTGATTTCTTCGACAAGCGCACCTGCCCGTGCGAGTACCTCACCGAAAGCACGCGTTGCTGCCACCACCTCCGGATCGACGAGGAAGTCACCAAGTCGCGGCACCAATCCAATGCGCATCCCCTCGATGCCGGGCAATTCGTCGGGGATGACAAGCGCGGGACTCAGTGACACATGGTCTGCTGGATGCGGACCCACGATGGTGTTCTCAAAGAGAGCGCAGTCACCGACTGAGCGCGCCATCGGACCGTCGTGACAGAAAACATCGAAGTTGTAGGGGGGTAGTGCGGGGACGCGGCCGTAGGGCGGCTTGAAACCGATGAGGCCACAGAACGACGACGGGATGCGGATTGAGCCACCGATATCCGATCCCGTGGCCAGGAAGGCCATGCCGGCCGCAAGCGCTGCGGCACTACCGCCGGAGGAACCGCCGGGAGAGAGATCAAGATTCCACGGATTACGTGTGACACCCCAGAGGGTGCTGTGCGTCATGGCCGCACAACTGAATTCAGGTGTGGTGGTGCGCGCGTGCAGGACGGCGCCGGCATTCATGAGTCGCTCGACAACCGGGTGGGTTGCTTCACCCACCTGACCTTCAGTGAGCAGCGATCCGTAACGCATCTGCCAACCAACCACGGGTTGCTCTTCCTTGACCGCCACCGGTAAACCTTCAAGGGGACGCGGCTCTCCTCCAGATCCGGCATAGCGTCGTTCGGCTTCGAGTGCGCCCGCACGAGCCGACTCACGATTTACTTCGGTGAGAGCGTTGAGAAGGGGGTTGACCTCGTCAATTCGATCGAAGACCGCCTCAAGGACGTCAACGGGCGACAACTCTCGGGCCCGAAACGCAGCCAGCGTGTCGACGGCTGAGCCGTACACAATGTCGTCCATCAGCCCGCCCTCTCCCGCAGTCATTGCCTAGCGCCCCACGGTAGCGGATCGCCTCTGCTAGCGTCCGACCGTCAGCTAATCCCAAGGAGGAGCGATGCCCGCACAGCGCGCCGTCATCAACGCTTCGATTCGCACGATGGACCCCGACTTCCCGACGGCGACCGCAATCGCAATCGATGAGGGCAAGATCGTCGCGATTGGCGATAGCAACTCCATCCGCGACGTGTGCGATGCGCGTACCGAGGTAATCGATGCCCAAGGCTGGCACGTCACACCCGGTCTCGTCGACGGGCACCAGCATCTATTCATCGGCGCCGAGTTCGGCCAGGGTCCATCTTTCGACCGGGTCGACACACTCACTGGAGTTCGTGAGGTATTGGCGGCTGAACGCCGTCGTGTCGGCCCGGGGGAGTGGATTGTCGGATTCGCCTTCGAATACTCGGCATTGGAAGGGGCTGCCTTCCATCACTCGCTCATTGACGACGCAGCCGGCGACGGGCCTGCGTTGATCTATGCCCTTGACGTGCACACTGGTTTTGCCAATGCTCATGCGCTGCGACTTGCGGGGGTAACAGGCTCGCGGGAGTTCAACGATGGCTCGTTCATCGTGGTTGACGACAACGGCTCACCGACGGGTGAGTTACGCGAAATGTCAGCCATCCAGGCAGTGCTTGACAATCGGCCTGAGCCCAGCGACGCCGATCGCTTACGGTGGTACGCGGAAGCAATCGCGGCTCAGAATGCGGTGGGCATCACCGGTATTCACCAAATGAATGCTGACGCCACGACCCCGGGCGTGCTGACAGCACTTGAGCAATCAGGCCGGCTTGGTATGCGGGTGCATGTTCACTACTTTGTCGACCCCACCCTCGACGAGTCAACACTTACTGAACTGTTGCGCAGTCGCGATATTCACGGCCGACGGTGGCAAGGTGACGGCGCCAAATTCATGATCGACGGCGTGATTGATACCGGCACGGCATGGCTGGAGGAGCCCGATACTCACGGAGACGGTTTAGATCCCATGTGGCCTGATCCCGAGCTCTACCGCGCCACGATCAAACGATTCGATGCAGCGGGGTTTCGTCTGACCACCCACGCAATCGGAGATCGTGCAGTACGCGAAGTTCTCGACACGTACGAGGCCTTGCCGGCTAGTTCACGGCGTCACCGAATTGAACACATCGAGACGGTGCCTGACTCGACAATTGCTCGATTCAAGCAGCTCGGAGTCACTGCGTCGATGCAGCCCATTCACTTACGCTGGCTCACTCCCGACCTGTTAGATCCGTGGTCAACCCGTCTGGGTCAGCCGCGTTGCCATCACGTCATGCCCTCCGGTGATCTCTCGGCTGACGGAGCTCTCGTGGTGCTGGGTTCTGACTGGCCCGTGGCACCGTACGACCCACGGCTTGGGTTTCTGTCGGCACAATTGCGTCGAGCGCCTGACCGGCCGGCGCATGGACCAATCGGTCGAAGCCGACCGTTAACAGGTCTGGAAACGCTCGCCGGGTACACGGTGAACGCAGCCCTTGCCACCGGAGATCCGCACCAAGCAGGCATGCTGCGGGTCGGCTACCGTGCCGATCTCGTGGCGTGGGGAGATGACATCGCCCTCACCAATCCCGTTGATGTCGTCGATCTGCCTGTGCACCTCACCATGGTTGATGGAGACATCGTTCATCGATCCGCTTAACCACTATCAACCCTTTCGATTGTTGAGGAGTACCAACGATGGCGAACTTCGCGGACGTGGTGATCACTGGAGCTGATGTTTGGTGCGGTGACGCATCACGCAGTTGGGCGAAGGCCGTAGCAATTCAAGGCGATCGCATCGTGCGCGTCGGCACCGATGACGATGTGCGCGACCTGATCGGCCCCGCGACCGATCACCGCCATCTGCCGGGGCGCATGGTGACGCCAGGGTTCCAAGATTCACACATTCACCCGCCATTCGGTGGACGAAACCGATTGAACATTGCTCTCAACGACATCGAAGGCCGTGAGAACTACCTCGCCGTTATCCGCGCGTATGCCGATGCGAACCCCGATGCCGAGTGGATTATTGGCGGCGGCTGGGCGATGGAGTATTTCCCGGGCGGCACCCCGCGTAAGGAAGATCTCGACGCCATCGTTCCTGACCGACCTGTCTTCCTGTTCAACCGCGATGTGCATGGTGCCTGGGTCAACAGTCGAGCCCTCGAGATTGCGGGTATTGACAGCACGACACCAGATCCCAGTGACGGACGCATCGAGCGTGATCCTGTCACCGGTGAACCCTCCGGCACCTTGCACGAAGGTGCCGCCTACTCGCTCAACGACACGTTCGTTCCGCTACCGACCGATGATGATTGGCAGCGGGCGATTCTGAATGCTCAGGAGTACTTGCATGCATTTGGAATCACCGCGTGGCAGGACGCGTGGGTGACACCCGACACGCTGAGTGCGTACCGCTCTTTGGCCTCGACTGGACAACTGACGGCCCGTGTTGTGGGCGCCCTCTGGTGGGAAAGGTCGTTGGGGGTCGAGCAGATTTCAAACTTCGTCGAACAACGCGCCACAGGTGCGGCAGGTTCATTTCATCCAACGACGGTGAAGATCATGACCGACGGTGTGCTCGAGAATTACACAGGCTCGCTGCTGCAGCCGTACTGCGACGGATGCGGAGGTCATACCGACAACAGTGGTATTGCCTTCATCGACCCCGACGTACTCGCAGCAGCGGTTACTGAACTTGATCGACTCGATTTTCAAGTGCATATGCACACCATCGGTGATCGCGCAGTGCGTGTGGCGCTTGACGCGGTGCAGGCGGCACGCGCAGTCAACGGTGCGCGAGACAACCGGCATCACCTTGCACACATTCAGGTGGTGCAACCTGCCGACGTGCCACGCTTCCGCGAATTGGACGTGGTTGCCAACTGCCAGCCCTACTGGGCGCAAATGGAACCGCAGATGGCTGAACTCACCATTCCCTTCCTCGGCGAGGATCGTGGAGCGATGCAGTATCCGTTCGGCGATCTGCTCAAGCACGGAACGGTTCTTGCGATGGGAAGCGACTGGTCGGTGACCACCGCCGACGTTCTCGCGGAAATCGAGGTTGCTGTCACTCGAGTCGATCCCGAAAATCGGCACAATGCCCCTTTCCTTCCTGATCAACGCATTGGCCTGCACGACGCTCTATCTGCCTTCACTGCCGGAACCGCGTACGTGAACCACGACGAGGCCGACTCAGGGTCGTTGCGGGAGGGGATGCGTGCCGACCTCGCCATCATCGATCACAATCTCTTCGCGAATGGCGCACCTCCCATTGCCGATGCCTCGGTCGAACTCACAATGGCATCGGGTCGCATCGTGCATGATCGCACTGCCTAGTGCGCCCAGGCAGGCCCCGTGCGACGCCACACGCTACTCAAGACCGGGGTGGGGAACCTGCTCGGCAGCCGTGAGTGGCAACACGCAGCTCGACTGGTGCAACGACTGCAATGGCAGACGGGCGCTCGACACGGGCGACAAGTGAACACATTGCGCTGTCGATCTCTGTGCGAGCAAACTCAGGGTGTCGCGTCGCTCTTGCCCCTGAACTAGATAGGGCAGCCCGGCATCGGTGTAGGTGGTGGGTCGCCAACTATAGGAAGCCGCGCGACCCGCATGCACCTTGACCATCAACGCCGCACTAGGGCGACCGGCGATCGAGTACCACGCGAAGTTTCCGAGTGAATAGGCCACGACCGAACGTCCCATAAAGCCGGCACCTTGAAGCACATGCGGGTGCGATCCCACAATGACATCAGCGCCGGCGCGCGCCAAAGACAGCGCAACAGTGCGCTGCATCGAGTTGGGACATGTGGCCATTTCGTATCCCCAGTGCACGTACACCACCACCACGTCGACCTTCGTCGACCACGCTCTCACTGCCGCAAGAATCGCACGCGAGTGGTTGTGCCATACCGCGAGCCCAGGCCCATCGACGGTCGCTGGCCAACTCCGGGCAACAGCGGAATTCTCCTCGTAGACCAGATCAAGTCCGACGATGCCAAAGAAAGCAACGCTCGTGCCTTTGACCGTCGTCGTATAGGGCTTGATGGCATCGGTTGTGTTCTGGCCAACTCCCACGATGCGTACCGGTGAGGTGGCACGGGCAGCAAGTGTCTGGCGTAATCCTACGGAGCCGTAATCGATACCGTGGTTGTTGGCAATGGTCACGACGTCGACCCCCGCGCGTGCGAGCGTGCGCAAGACTCCAGGCCCAGCGCGGAAGTTGAACTCCTTGGGGGTGGGGGAGCCGCTGGTCGTGATCGCGGTTTCGAGGTTCACCATCGACAGGTCAGCACCGGCAAAGATTGCGGGCAGAGAATGCAGCCCACCTGGACCCGCTTGCGCGCTGGCGGCACCGCTGAAGTGCACGTCGCCACCGAAAGCGAGGGTGAGATCGCCTTTGGCGAGTGGAACGGCGCGCGTGGCCGCTGACAGATTACGGCCGGCCAGATTCACTACACCGATGCGCACGAAGTACTCGGCACCGCCGATCAGCGACGTGATGCGACAGGAGCGAGTCAGTAATGCGCCAGTGCACGTCCCGCTGGTCGGTGCGACCCATGCGCCCAAACGGCCCTTGCGAATGAGAACGGCATAGCCGGTGATACTCGAACCCCCGTCGCTGGGGCTGGGAGCCCACGTCAGGTTGAGCAATTCGTAACCTGCACGCACCACCGGCGCAGGCGTCTTGTCGGCGCGCGTGTAGGGGGTAGCCGAGGCGGCGAGTGACGCAGCGCTCGCACCATTGTCATTCACCGCAATGACGTGAACGTAATACGTGGTTCCGTTCACTAGGTCAGTGATCGTGCACGAGAGAGTGAGTGCGTCGACAGCGGCCGCGCACGTGCCGGCCGACGGCGCCACGAAGGTTCCGCCCTCGGAGGTCGCGACTTCCACCTGGTACCCGATTAGCCGTGACCCGCCATCGTCGGGAACAGTCCAGGTCACCGTGAGTTGCCTCGATGAGGGAGTCAGCGTCGCAATCGCAGGGGCGCTCGGTGGACTGCCGATGGCGTGGGCCGGTGAACCGCTCACTCCAAGGAGCAGCGCGAGCGTGAGTGCGGCCACGAGCGACGCTGCCCGGCCACGAAAACGCCTCATCGTGCTACACCCTCTCGAATCAACTCGACTCGGATGACTGTAACCCGCCACGCGCCTCACCATCGGCACGTGGTGATCGAGGCGAGCCGGCATAGCGAATCAGTGCCCCCGATGCCACCAGCAGGACGATCGCCACCGCGGCATTGAGTGGTAAGCCGGCGAATTGCACGACGCGGGTTGGAAAGCCGGCAAGGCCGGTTCCAGAGATCACCAGCGTGCAGATACCGACTCCTACGGTGCCGACGAGTGCCAGTACCGACGCGAGAGTCCCCTGCGGTGCCGCACTTCGCGGCGGACTGTCCCACCACAGAAGTGGCGCATGCTCAAACGGCCACATCAGGCGTACCACTGCCCATACGCCGACTGCGAAGACGAGGAGGAATCCCACTGTGCCCCACCAGAAAGCCCAACCATCGGGAATGGGTAAGCCGTCTGCACGCAGCGTGACTGGCCGATCCAGACGTAGCAGATGCAGCGCAAGTGTGACGCCTACCAACACCGGTAGGTGCCACAAGTACAGGGTCATCGCGCACAGGTTGATTCCGACTACCCGTTGCCACACGGCCGCCCGGTGTAGCAGAGCGGTGAGCGGCCTGTTGAACACGGTGATGACGCACACCCAGACCACCGAGTGCAGCGCCAAGATCACAGTCGGCGGTGCCATGTTGCCGATGGGTTCATCCGGAAGCCCGATGAGCGACAGCGGCCAAGGACCGATACGAATGAGAAGTGCACACAATCCCAGCGCGAGGGCTGCCACAATCGCGAGCGCCACGACAGGTACCCGCGCGAGAACCCCTCGTGATCGAAGTGCTCCGAGATAGGTCGGAACGCACCACACAATGACGAAGTTGAGGATGCCGATCGCCATTGGCCAACCCCAGTGAAAACGCGCCACATCAACGGCGCCGCTGATTGCCACCAGCCCCAACACCAGTGCGGTGGCTCGCAGAGGGCTCAGGATCGTGAACAGAGGAGTGAGGGCCGTCACGACCAGATAGACGCCCAGAAACCACAACAGCTGCGTAATGACACCCAAGAGTGCATCGGAATAGGCGGCCGTCGTGAACAGCGATACCAACGTGGCAATAAGCGCGCACGCAGCGAGGTACAACCACGCGGGACGCAATAGACGTGCCGCTCGTGCCCACACCCACTGGGCATACGTGTCGTTCTTGGCACCTCGCCGATCCCACGAAATAGCGTTCGCTGCTCCACCGGCGAAGAACAACAGGGGCATCACCTGAAGCACCCACGTGATGCCCTTGAGAGCGGGAAGCGCGGACAGGATGTTGCCGACACGCGGACCTTCGGCGCTCCACGCCACCACGCCCATCAGGCCGTGACCCGCGACCACCACGATGAGTGCGAACGCCCGCACTCCGTCGACGACACGATCCCGACCGGCCGGGGTAGCCAGAGCGGCATCGACCGCGGGAACTTGAAGGAAGAGTCGAGCCATGTCAGCCTGCGGCGTACCGATCGGCAGCGAGCATCGCGTCGTAAATGAGCTCAGCTGTTACTTCGAAAGGCTCGTGATGGGCTGTCTCACCCGGCTCCACGGTGCGCTGAGCTGCCGCCCACAGTTCGTCGGTTGCGTTGGCGCTCATTCCTACCTGTGACAGTTGGGTGGGGAGTCCGACCGATGTCGAGAAGGCAATCACTTCATCGAGTTCGTGCGTGGGCCGACCCTCGGCAACAAGTTGCACGAGCAAACCGAATGCCACCTTCTCACCGTGAAGATACTCGTGGGAGCCCGGTGCCGTGGTGATGCCGTTATGCACCGAATGCGCGATTGCGAGCCCTCCGGATTCAAAACCAAGACCCGAGAGCAGAGTGTTGGCCTCCACGATTCGCTCGAGTGCGGGGGTCACCGCCTGCACCTCAACCGATCGAGCGGCGGCGACACCATCCGCCAGCAAAGTGCGGTAGCAGAGTTCAGCGAGAGCGCCAGCAGATGCAGTCGTCAACCCTTTCACTTGGTTTGGTGAACGGGCCTCGATGACCGTGCGCGCCTCGAACCACGTGGCCAATGCGTCACCCATTCCAGAAACCAGAAGCCGCCGCGGTGCCTGAGCAATGACGGAGGTGTCGACCAGCACCAACGCCGGGTTTCGTGGGTAGAACTGATAACTCTCAACCGTGCCGTCTGCCGCATAGACAACCGACAGAGCGCTGCACGGAGCATCGCTTGAGGCAAGTGTGGGGCAATTGACGATCGAGATTCCCAGTCGGCTTGCGACGGCCCGCGCTGCATCCAACGCTTTGCCGCCTCCGACGCCGACGACAATTCGCGCGTTGCATGCCGTGGCCGCAGCGACACCTAGTGCGATCTCATCCTCACTGCACTCACCACCGAATCGCCCGATGACAAATTCCAGGCCCACCTCGGCGAAACTCTCAGCCCAGGTAGCCCCTAGGAGGTCTTCAATGCGTGCGCTTGCCAGCACAAAGACTGGACCCTCAAGGCCGATCGCTCGCATCTGAGTGCCAAGCTGTCGGCTGGCGCCCGGACCCTGAACATAACGCGACGGTGAGCAGAATATGGACAGCATTGCTTCCTCCAGAACGTCACGGGACGTGGGGCAACGTTAGCGTCTGCCACACCTCCACAACCAGCAGTCCGTACGCTAAGTACTGTGCCCCAGCCCATGCATCCCACTCGGGAACGACTGATCCTGACCACCGTTGCCCTACTCGACGGCGGTAGCCCCGACAAAGTGCATGTTGAAGAGGTTCTTACCCGCTCTGGAATCTCGCGGGGTTCGCTCTACCACCACTTTGCGGATTTAGACGATCTCATCGAAGCCGCTCTCGTCTACCGATTCAGCGCGACAGTTGATCTATCCATTGAGGCGATTGTCGAAGTGGTCGCACTGTCCGAAACGCGCGACGCGTTTTTCGACGGCATCAAACAGGTCACCCTTGCTACTCAAGGTCGCGACCTGGCAGCAAACAGGTATGAGCGCGCACGTTCGGCCGGCATGGCCGGCAGCAGCGATCGGTTCCGAGTTGCGCTCGGAGTCGAACAGCAACGCGTTACCGGGGCTCTCGTTGACCTCTTTCGCGAGGCGCAGTCGAAGGGCTGGATGAACACCAACTTCGATCCGCACGCCGCAGCCGTTCTGGTTCAGGCCTACACACTGGGCAAGGTTGTCGATGACATCAGCCCAGAACACGTTGATGAACAGGCGTGGGTCGATTTGATCAGTCAACTGGTTGACCGGCTTTTCGGATAGCTGTCGTCGTAGGAGCCTTTAGGTCGGCGCTGTTCTACCGGCTGCCCGTCGAATTCGCTGTAGCGCCCTCCACGCAAGCCACGCCAACACCACGATCAACACGATCACCAGCAATGGAAAGAGAATCGCAGCGAACGACATGACCACCGAGAAAATATCCTCGACGGTGCTGAGAACCGGCGCTGCAATCCCGCCTGTTGCCACGTTCGCCACCGGACGTACCGAAGTCTTCACCGCATGCACGGATCCGGCTGTCACCAGTCCGGCGATCAGTCCTAGCGCCTGACTCCAGTCGCTATTGGGCGCGATGGCCCCGGCAAAGAGCACGGCACCCGATGCTGGCCGCACGAGTGTCTGCACCACGTCGTTGAACGAATCAATCGCTGGAACTTTGTCAGCGACAATCTCAACCGCCAGCAGTGCGATCAAGATGATCAACGCTGGCCATGAAGCGAGCAGGTCATACGGGTTCGCGAGGTGAATCACGCCAAAGTGCGCCAAGAGCCCGGCGATGAGAAGGGGGATATACGCGTTGAGACCCGCGGCGACAGCAAGCCCCAGCCCGGTGAGAAGCAGGAACCCGCTGACGTCCATAGCGTGAGGGTAATCCGCTCACTGCCTCACAGGCTGTAATGACGCGGACGGGTAGGGCGGCTGCTAGCGTCACACCATGTCAGGGTCCGTCCAGCCCAACGATCGGTTTGGTTGTCTGAGGTCCATCGGCGTGGCTGCGATAGTGCTGATCGTGCTTGCTGCCCTCGTCTTCTCAACGGCGCTTTTCGTGCATTCTCGTGAGAAGAACAACGCAGCCGCCGCGCTTGACCCCTTCTACGAAATCACGATGCCCATTCCCGTGACCCCCGGTGCGATCATTCGGTCCGAACCACTTGGCTACTCGGTGCCGGGCGGCACCGGCTACCGCATCGTGTACACAAGCATCGACGCGCAAGGAAAGCCCGTGGCCGTGAGCGGCCGCATCTTCATTCCGACGGCACCAGTTCCTTCAGGTGGGCGCAAAGTCCTGGCCTACGCGCACGGCACGGTCGGACTCGCTCCCCAGTGCGCGCCCTCGCGCAACTCCACTAACACCGAATCCGAATGGCTCGATCCCGCGCTGCAGGCGGGCTGGGTCGTCACCGCGACCGATTTTCTTGGACTCGGAGTAGAGGGCCCAGCGACCTACCTCATCGCAGATCAGGAAGCGCGCGATGTTGTCAACAGCGTGCGCGCGGCCCAGCAGTTTGCTCAATCTCTTGTAGGTAAGGAGTGGGTGGTGTGGGGTTCGTCGGCGGGTGGTCATGCTGCCCTGTCGACTGCCAGCCGGGCAGCAGCACTTGCTCCTGAGTTGCATCTGGTTGGAGTTGGGGCCGCCGCACCGGCGGCAGAATTGGCCGAGATCTTCGGCCAGCAATGGAATACCGCAGTGGGCTGGGCCGTCGGACCGTACGGCTACGCATCGTGGAGCACGAATTATCCCAAACTCAACTTGGCACCGGCGGTCAGTGAGTACGGAATGAGAAATCTCGACACCCTGTTAAGCAGATGCGTTGTCGAGGGAGCAATAGTCGGCGTGGTTCAAGATCAACTGGGGCGATCGTTTCTGAGCAGCGATCCCAATCATGATGCCGCGTGGAGTGCCGTCATCGCGGAGCAAACTCCGAGTCCGCCACCCGCAGGAATGGCCATGTTCCTTGCTCAGGGAACCGCCGACACCGTCGTGTTGGCTTCGTCCAATGCGCTCTTGAACAACCAGTGGTGTGAGGCAGGGGTTCGGCTGCAGACTCTGTGGCTCGGGGGAGTAGTCCACCAAAATGCCGTTTTGGCGGGAGGACCCGCCTTCATCGCGTGGGCGACCGACAGGTTCACCGGTAAGCCCGCGCCCAGCACGTGCGGACAGCCAGTCCCCGCCCCGGTAGTGCCGTTAGCACCTGTCCATCCAGCCACGTGACTTCCTCAGAAGAGGGGCTGAAGCCTCCAAACCGCAGTCGGCATTGGTAAAGTCTGACCTGTGAACGTCCCAACCCGGGACGTCTGGAGAGGCGCAAGTGATGACCCTAGACGAGAGCAAGCGAGTGCAGACGGCAGTAACGTGGCCCGACAACGATCCCGCTACCTGGCGCAAGGTGCCCACCTCGTCGATACCACTTGATCCCGCCCGCGTCGCGGAACTCACCGCCGCGGAGTGGGCCCGATTTACGACCACCACGGTCGAATCTGGACTGCACAACAAGCGCGCCAGCGACTCGCTTCCGATGGGCGTCACCTCATCATTCCAATACTGGGACCCCTACCCGATTTCGATCAAATCTGCCAAGGGTGCCTGGCTCACCGATGTTGACGACAACAAGTTGCTCGATCTCTCGATGGGTTTTGGTGCCATGCTGGTCGGCCACCTGAACTCAGTCGTGGTTGCTGAGGTCACCCGAGCCCTCGAGGTTGGCACTCTGTTCGTCACGCCGTCACCATCAGCGACGGAGGTTGCCGAGCGTTTCCAACGGCGCTTTGGCCTTGAGATGCTGCGCTTCACCAACTCTGGCACTGAGGCGACCATGTATGCGGTACGTACCGCACGCGCCTACACACAACGCCACGGCATCGTCAAGATCGAGGGCGGATACCACGGCGGTTATGACGCACTGCTGGTGTCGGTGAAGCCCGACGTTTCCGAGGCTGGTCCCGAAAACGCGCCGACTCCGGTAACCCCCTTTGATGTCGAGGCCGGCACCGTGCACGTGGTGCCCTACAACGACCTCGAGCGCCTTGAGCAGATCCTGTCTCAGCACTCCAGCGAAATTGCCGCAGTGGTCCTGGAACCGGTGCTCGAGAACATTTCGATCGTGGTGCCAGACGCAGGTTACCTGGCGGGTGTGCGCGCACTGTGTGACAAGTACGGAGTTCTGCTCGTGTTCGATGAGGTCAAGACCGGCCTCACCGCTGGACACGGGGGAGCCTCGCAACGCTTGGGAGTTACCCCCGACCTCGTGGCTCTGGCCAAGAGCATCGGCGGCGGACTTCCGCTCGCAGTGTTCGGTGGTAAGGCCGAGTACATGCAGGCAGTCGTCGACAACCGCATGCCACACTTCGGCACCTACAACGGCAACCCGCTCGTGATGGCCGCCGCAATGGCCGTCGACGAGGTGTGCACCGAAGATGCTCTCGCTGCCGCTGAGTCACTGAACGAGGAAGCGATGCGGGCGATTGACGCTGTCATCGTTGAGAACGCTCTTCCGGCCCACACGGTCGGATTTGGCGTCAAGGGCGCCGTGACGTGGGCATCCGCTCCTGTGCGCAACTACCGCGACTACAAGCGCACTGATTTCGCTATCGCTGAGCTCAGTTGGCTCTGGGGCGTCAACCGTGGAATTCTCACCCCTCCCGGACTCGATGAGCAATGGCTCGTGTCGCTCGCTCACACCTCTGCGGATATGAACTTGCTGGTCGAGGAATTCGCCGAACTCGCGGCAGCGCTCCGCGCCTAACCTGCTGTTCGCGCACTCGTGCAGTCTCCATAGGCTGCACGAGTGCCCGAGTCGTGGACCTTCGTACTGGTGGCGATTGTCGGACTTGCTTCGATGATCTATGGCGTCAGTAAGACGGCCCTTCCCGGCAGCGGCATTCTGGCTGGAACACTGCTCGCGGCTGCGCTTGGTCCCGCGGCTGCCTCAGGTTTTGCACTTCCGCTTCTCCTCGTCGGCGACGTGATCGCATTGTCGCGCTATCGTCGCGGCGCGAATTGGCGCATCATCCTGGGCCTCCTACCGTGGGTGCTTGTCGGGCTGATCGGTGCCGCAGCGCTCTTCGCATTCCTCGACCGCACTTCCCTGTCACGCATCCTCGGAGTGCTGATTCTTGCGTCGGTGCTGCTTGAGGTACGCCGCAGAAGGCAGGGCGAACACGCGGCCGATTCATCGACACCACTGTCCCGGCAAGTAGCAGTTGGCTTCTACGGAACGCTCGCCGGCATGACCACCATGACCGCAAATGCCGGTGGCGCAGCAATGACCCTGTATTTACTCAAGATCCGCGTACCCATGCTGGCCTTTCTCGGAACCTCCTCATGGTTCTGGGCAATCGTCAACATCACCAAGGTGCCGTTTGCACTCGGACTGGGCACGATCACGACGGAATCTCTCCGCGCCGACCTATGGTTTCTCCCCTTCTTGTTGCTGGGGGCGGGACTGGGTGTGTGGCTCTACCCACGGATGAGTCAAACATTCTTCTCAGCTGCGGTGTTAAGCCTGAGTGGAGTTGCCGCCGTGTGGTTGATCATCCACGGCTAAAGTCGCCTCTCGCACTCTAGGCTTGCGGACATGTGGCAACACCTCACCTTGTACCCAGACATCCCCGGCGCACGTACCCGACAGGTTTTGCTCGACCTGTTCGTCGTCGCACTCATCGTGCTGTTCATCTGGATTGGCATTCAGGTGCACGACCTCGTTTCCGCGCTGGCCGTGCTCGGCACGGGAGTGAGTGCCGCCGGGACCGGCATCCAGAGTGGGTTCAACTCAGTCGGTGAGGCGATCAGTAACGTTCCTGTAGTCGGTGGGTCGATCGGCGATGTGTTTGCGTCGGTGGGGCAGAGCACGGGCGGCAATCTTGCTGCAATTGGGCAGCAGGGCCAGGACGCCGTGTACCTGCTGGCGACAGTGATTGGAATCATCACCGCTGCGCTTCCGATCATCGTCCTTCTCGTTGCTGTGGTGCCACGCCGTTGGCGCAAAATTCGCGAGATGAGCTCAGCACGAGGTCTTGCCGGGTACGTCGATCTCAATGATCCTGAGCGCGCGCGACTCGTCGCGATGCGAGCAGCATTTGGATTGCCGTACAGCGAATTGATTCGGTACACCTCTGACCCATTCGGCGACTTGGCCGAAGGGCGTTACGAGGCACTCATCAATGCTGCGCTCGCTGACGTCGGACTGATGCCACGCACGCGCGCGGTCAGTTCTTGACAGCCACCAACACGTCGCGCTGAATGGATTGATCGACCCGATGCTCGAACAGTTCGTAGGGCCCACCCTCAAGCACGTCGAGCCCGGCAGCGCTCACCGCGGCCACAGCATCACGCCTGGATGCGACCCTGATATTCCACGAGATTCCTAGAGCGCCTCCCGATCGCAAAAGTTGTGCCCACACGGGCGCGGCCTCAGCGATGAGTTCGAGTGGACTGCGGGTAAGGGTTGCTCCGCCTGTTCGGCTGCCATGCTGCACTCCATAAGGAGCGTCAGTAACGACGAGGTCAACCGAGCCCGGACGCATGAATTCCAGAGCTCTCGTGGTGTCGGTATTGACGACGTCGACTCGCTGAACATCTCCATCCTTGAAGTCTTCCTTCGTCACCGCAAACGTCGCCTCGAATCGTCGCGCAACAACCTTGCGGTCGCGTCGTACAGGCCCGTACTCGCTTCGGTGTTTAAGTCTCTTGTCCTTCAGCCAGCGTTGCAAGAACGTTGCATACGCATCAACATCGCGCGCATCCGCGTCAATGCCGTAGGCGTCGAAGCCACACATCAGAGCTTGGTTCAGCGTGGTTCCGCGCCCACAGAGTGGATCGAGAACTGAGAATCGCCGGTCAAGCATGTCGGCCCCGAAGCGCGAGGACGCAAGCGTCACGTTGAGCAACAGTCGGGTGAACTGTTCATTGGTTTTACCGGGGTACTTCATGATGGTGAGTAGATCGCTGTCGAGGCGGTCGAGCGAACGCAGCTCTATCGGGCGTAATCGGTCGCTCTCCCGCTGATACAGCGCGTAGATTGCCGAGACATTCCCCAAGAGACTGAGGTCTCGATCACTGAGTTCAACACCGTCGAAGGTGATGTAGGCAACTCCCGCGATGGTCTCCGTACTGATGCCAGTGATTCGACCACCAAGTAATCGCACACTGAAGACTTCGAGTTCGGCCTGCACCAGATGCAGGGCCGCGTCAGTGTAGACGCGGTTCACCGAAGGCAGCAGCAGCGCTGCGTAGGTACTCATCAAATCCTCCAGTGTTGCGGGCTCACGGTCGGCCGAAGGCTAGCACCTAGGATTTGTCCATGGCATTGGACGAGGAGAACGGCACCGAGCGCGAGATGATGGAGGCTCACCTCGACGGCAACCGCGCCACAGCGGTCGCCAAGGTTTCTGGGCTGTCATGGGAACAGGCAACCCGTCGACTCGGACCATCGGCGACGAGTGCGGCCGGAATCATTCGTCACCTCACCGATGTCGAGCGATGGTGGTTCCGGCGGCACCTCGACGGGCAAGATGACGTGACTTTCGCGTGGAGTGATTCTGAACCCGACCTCGAGTTTGAGTTCACCGCCGCAGACACCCTCGATGCAGTCGTAGCCGAGTATGAGGCTGCCTGCGCTGAGAGCCGAGAGGTCGCAAGTCGATACGCCCTTGAAGATCAGATGTGTCGTGCCGAGGAGAGCGGCAATCGACCAAGCCTGCGCTGGATCCTGTGCCACATGCTTGATGAGACGGCACGGCACAACGGACACCTCGATATCTATCGCGAGTTGCTTGATGGGCGTACTGGTTACCTCGGCTGATGAGCGTCCTGCTGTCCCGGGAACGTGTTCGGCATTCGGGGTGGAGTGATTTGGGCCATGCGCACTGACATGTTGCAAGCGCTCATGGCATGCTCGGATGATTGACGGGGGGCCGTCGCACGAAAGTGGAGACTCATGGCCAAGACCGTTGTCATCGCAGGAGCCTCAGGACTCGTCGGACAGGCTGCCCTCAACCATTATCTTGAGCAGGGCTGGGATGTCGTCGCTCTTTCACGACGACAGCCCATGATCCTCTCAGACCGTTCGTACCGGCATCTGTCAGTCGACCTTCGCGATGCCGACGCAACGCGTGCAGCTCTGGGGTCTCTGGGCCATGTTGATCAACTCATCTACGCCGCTCTATTTGAGAAGCCCGGACTCATTCCTGGCTGGCGCGACGCCGACCAGATGGAAACTAACGAGCAGATGCTGCGCAATACCGTGGGCGCCCTTTCGGAATCGGGTTTGTCTCACGTCGTACTGCTACAAGGAACCAAGGCGTACGGGGTACACGTCACCCCGTTGCGTATTCCAGCCAAGGAAAGCCAGCCTCGCGTACAACACGAGAACTTCTACTGGCTCCAGGAGGACTACCTGACCGGCGCCGCTGCCGAATTGGGCTTTGGCTACTCGATCTTCCGGCCGCAATTCGTCTTTGGCGATGCGATCGGATCGGCGATGAACCTCATCGCCGTGATCGGAATCTACGGTTCGATCTGTGCGCGTGAAGGACGACCTTTCAGCTATCCCGGTGGTGCGTCGTATGTAGCCGAGGGCACCGATGCCCGACTCTTGGCTAAAGCATTCCTGTGGGCGGAGTCTGCGGAGGCCGCCCGTAACCAAACCTTCAACATCACTAACGGCGACGTCTTCGAATGGCGCGATATGTGGCCCGCACTCGGCACCGCTTTGGGCGCGGAGGTCGGCGCTGATGACCCCACGTCGATGGCCGAGTTTATGCCTGCACATGAGGCGACCTGGAATGAGATCGTGCGCGACAACGGACTACGCGACCTACCGATGTCTGCGTACCTCGGCGAATCTCACTTCTACGCCGACTACGCATTCGGCTATGACTCTCGCGATCGGGTCAGCGATCACGGAACGGCCCCGGCATTTGTCAGTTCGATCAAATTGCGTCAGGCCGGGCTCGTTGATGTCTACGACACTCAAGAAACGTTCATCGAGTGGTTCAACATCATGCGTCGGCTGAAGCTACTTCCGACTGTCTAAGTCTTTGCGGGTCTCAGTTGCAGATCGCGTAGCAGTGACTGCGTGGCAGCAGTTATTTCATCAACCGCGCGATCAAACGCCTCTCTATTCGCTGCTGAAGGCGCTCGCATTCCCGCGACCTTGCGCACGTACTGCAAGGCCGCTGCATGCATGTCGTCAACGGTTACGTCGTCTTCGTACGGGGGACGAAGTGTCTTAATGCTTCTGCACATGAGCCAAGAATAGGCAACGAACGGGTTAGTGCCTCACTTCTCAAGCGCGCGCTTGCGGCGCGCCACCAACACCATAGACACGGCCGAGAGCAGGTGCCCGATGCCGTATGCGAGGAAGAGGTACGTGTACCAGCTCGAGGTCGGCAGGGCGCCTGGGTTGGCCGCCTGCAGAAGATAGCCGAACGACCAGATGTAAGCACTGATGATTCCGGTAATGATGGCGACCCGACCGAAGCGGTTGCCGAGGTGGTCGAAGTGCATGGTGAGGGCAATGCTCACGAGCAGGCTTCCGACTACCGCGAGCAGCCAGTGGAACCGGCTACCTGACTCGTCGACGCTGAGCCCCAGGAAGCCCACACCCCAGACCAGTAGTCCGAGCGCGCCGATAGTGATGGAGGCGAAGGAGGAGTGGATGTTGTCCTGGCACATGCATCCGGGCCGGCACTCGGGATGTCCGTCGTGTACGAAGTGTTCCAGATCGGCCTCTTTTCTGGCCAGAACTAGCAGCATGGCCACGCTGCCAAGGATCAGTCCCACCCCGTACACGGCATAGCCGTACGACACGTACTGACTCGACTCGAGGTTGGAGGGATTGATCCCGAACGGCAGCGTGGAGATGCCGAGGGCGATCGATCCGAGCACTCCAAAAGCCACGGCCGATTTTCCGATGCGGCGCACGAGACTCTCGACGAACATGATCATCGCCAAGGCGATCAGCAAGGGGCCAACCACCTCGAAGATCCACCCGAGGCGCGACTCGTGATCGGGGATAAGAGCGAACCATCCCAGTGCCCAGATGAGGAACCCGACCGCTCCTACCCCGAGAACGGCGTAACTCACATGCGGGGACTCCGGTCGGTCGTCGTTCGGCCTTGCAGTGCCACTTTGGGGGGTCACCACCTTCTCAGAATCCATGACGTGTTAACTCCTAGGTCTCGGCGTTGTTCATAATGGAGGGACGGCGCGCGACCGAGAGTGTGTGTCTCAACGCGGGGTAACCATACGACACCGTGCTAGCACGGTCTTTCGGCCGTCACGCTCAATAACGGGAGGACCGAAAAGACGATAGGGCCCCGAGCCGTCGCCCGGAGCCCTATCGCAGTCTCAACCTTACGTGTCCGAGGGGGGACTTGAACCCCCATTCCCCGTAAAGGGAACTAGCACCTCAAGCTAGCGCGTCTGCCAATTCCGCCACTCGGACGAGTGGAACCGCTCAAGAGCGGCTGCGCGGCAACTATACCGGGCCGAGACTGGCGCAACGACGCGGGACGACGACGGGGGAGTTGCCCGGCACCGACGAGGTGTGGGAAAACTGAGAGGATCGGCAGGTCGCTCGAACCTGTCGTCGAAATCGATCTGCCCAAAGAATCTGATCTGCCCACTGAATCTGATCTGCCCACTGAATCTGATCTACCCACTGAATCTGATCTACCCACTAATGAGGTGAGTTACCTGGCATCGACAATCGTCGCGCTTCTCCCACTTGCTGCGGTGAACATGCTGATGCCTCTCTGGCTCATCATCGAAGTTCAGTTACTCAGCGGAGAGCACGGTATTCGAAAGGCCGTCGGGTTCGTCACCGGGATGACTTCCGTGCGCTTGCTGCAAGGAGCACTGTTTGCGCTCTTGGCCGGTGGTGCATCGAGTGAAGTGACAACGCAAGAGACTCACTGGCTGGTTTCCGGGGCGCTGTCGGTTCTGGGTCTGCTACTCGTGATCGCCGGCATCCGTATGCTCCTCGGTGAACCCGATCCCGATGCAGCACCCCCGCGATGGTCACGCATGGTTGATTCGGTCACTGTTCCTAAGGCGGCCGGTCTCGGTGCCGGACTTGTGGCGGTGAACACCAAAGCGTGGATCTTTACTCTCAGCGCCCTCGGCATCATCGTCGAAGGTGAACTAACTCGGCCAGCTCAGATCGGTGCTTACCTCGGCTTCATTCTGGTCGCGCAAGCAGTGCTGATCGGCCTGATCGTGGCGTGTGCGCTCATGCCAGCGCGAGCTCAGCGATGGATCAGCGCACTGTCGACATGGCTGCAGACCAACAACCGCGCCCTCTCAATCGGAGTGGCCCTGCTCTTCGGCTGTCTCTTCCTGTTCAAAGGTGTGAGCGATCTGCTGAACTAGCGACCATCGCGCGGTGACGCGGTCGACCCACGCGAAACGAGCCTGGTGGGAACCAACCCAGGCGCCCGCTCGGGTGGTGGAGTAAGACCCAGGACTGCAAGCAACGACTCGGCAGCGAATCTGCCCATGCTCTCGACTGGCTGTTCAACCGTGGTGAGGTCGATGACCTCCGACTGTGGGTGCCCGTCAATCCCGATCAGCGAGATGTCTACTCCCGCAACGAGTCCGCGGCGCCTTAACGCCACCGACGCCCCAAATGCCATCTCATCAGACATGCAGAAAACAGCTGTCGGCATGAGCGGCAGATTCAGCAGTTCAACCATCGCCTGCTCGCCACCCTCGCGAGTGAACTGTCCGAATGCGACAAACGTCGGGTCGGGCTCGATTCCAACGGTTGAGAGCGCGTCGCAGTAGCCCCGATACCGGTGCTCTTGAGTGGTGTAGATGCTTCCGATGCGACTACCCGAGATGACGGCGATCCGTCGATGTCCCAGATTGAGCAGGTGTGCAGTCGCCTTGCGAGCGGCTTCCGCGTCGTCAATGGCAACACACGGAACGTCGGGAACAAGACTTCCGACAATGCTCACGGGCAGGTTCGCGTTCAGCAACGCTCGCACTTCGGGATCATCAGCGGGAAGCGCAACGATGATCGCCCCGTCCGCTCGCTGACGCAAGCGCTGCTCGGTCGGAACCTCGCTCGGTCGGTCGGGATCACCCACTCCGAGAAGTAACAGATCCAGACCCGCGTCGTGCGTGACCTGTTCGACTCCAGAGAGCACCGTCGAGAAGAACCAACGAGCGATAAAGGGCGTGACCACCGCGATACTGCCCGTGCGACCGCTCGCCAACCGCGAGGCACTCGGCGACACGACATAGTCAAGATTCGCCGCCGCGGCGAGTACTCGCAGACGGGTCGCGTCATCAA
>Ga0194055_10000866_pt1 | contig 24457 bp, 15 predicted proteins | sample SepL449m_MetaG_FD_155482 | JGI IMG/M metagenome (GOLD analysis project Ga0194055, IMG submission 155482) | Anoxic zone freshwater microbial communities from boreal shield lake in IISD Experimental Lakes Area, Ontario, Canada - Sep2016-L442-9m | ecosystem: Environmental > Aquatic > Freshwater >... | reverse complement strand
GCGAGGCGTTCACGAGGCTCGGGGCTGCCCATGCCCGTCGCCGGACGTTCGCTGCGGGCATCCTGCCCTGCGCTCACTCGATGCTGCCCTCGCTTCGCCGGGCACCGATCCGCCGCAGGCGGATTGGTCGTGGCTTCGCTCGGCCAGCAACGCCGGCTCCCGGGCACGGGCAGCCCCTCGCTCCTCCGGTAGCACAGGTTTTCAACCTGTGCCGCAGCCGACGCCTCCCGGCGTGGCGCTGTGAGACATGGCCGCACACGGTTCATGGAGAACCTGCCTCAGCCCGCTCGAGGCTGGTGCTCGAGCCGCTTCATCTTCTCGCGGGCCCGCGAGAGGGCTGGGCCGATCGAGTTGAGCGGCATGCCGGTGAGGTGGCTGATCTCGCCGTAGCTGCGGTGCTCGAGGTGGTGGAGCCGGACGAGCCGGGCCTCGTCGGTATCGAGTCTGCGGAGCAGCGTCTCCACCTGTTCGCGATCCGCGGCCTGCGCGGTCTCGTCGGTGGCCATCACGTCGGCCCGCCGAAGCCGCGGGTGCGGCACCCGCGGCGCGGCATCACGCGCCATGTCGCTGAGTCGTCGAGCGACGACCCGTCGCGCGATCACGGCCAGGTAGGTGGCGAGGCTCGAGCGTCCGGCAAACGATCGCAGGGCGGCGGCGTCGTCTCGCAGGCATTCGACAAGGACGTCGGCGACGAGGTCATCGCGGTCAGCTGCCGCGAGCGTCAGCCCACGCTGCCGGGCGCATCTCGAGGCGATGAAGGCGAACAGTCCCGCAAAGCGGCCGACAAACTCGTCCCACGCGCCCGACGTGCCGGCGAGGCAGGCGTCGAGGAGGCCGCGATCCTCCCCCGGGAGGGCCGAACGGGGCTCTGGCGGGCTCGTCACGGAGGCACCTGCGGTGGCGGCCAAGGGGGCGGGTCAGGGTCGCCCCGACACCCCGTCGCCGGGTTCATGTTTTCCGCCCGGAAGGCCGATGGTGTTGTCATCATAGGGACGGCCGCTGGAAGCCACCAACGCCACCCGGATCCTCGCATCCTGGCCCCGGGGAATCGCGGGCCGGCCAGTTCGTTGACAGGTATGTGAGATCCCCCTAGGATGCCGCGCAGATGGCCGTATCGGTGCCGGATTTCGCCGGCAGCGGCTAGGAACAGCCGAGCGCCACACACGCGCCACCGTCACAGGAGTTGATCATGACCCACGTCGTCGCCGAGCCATGTTTCGCCTGCAAGTACACCGACTGCGTGGTGGTCTGCCCCGTCGAGTGTTTCTACGAAGGGGACAAGATGGTCTACATCCACCCCGACGAGTGCATCGACTGCGAGGCGTGCGTGCCAGAGTGTCCGGTGGAAGCGATTTTCCACGAGGACAATCTCCCGGCCGAATGGAAAGACTTCACGGCACTCAACGCCGAGATGTCGCCGCAGTTGCCGGTGATCACGGAAAAGAAGGATCCGCTCTGCTGAGAAGGATCGCCCGTGATCCTCGCGGTCGAGTGCGTGGTGAGTTGAAAGCCGACCGGCCGTAAGGCCGCGGGCGAATCACGCTGGACGCGGCCCCCCTGTCGGTTCACCCCACGCCTCACGGCGTTGGGCTTGTACGGCGGCTGTGGACGGCGTGTCCCGGAGCCATTTAACGGAGGTCGACCAGCCAGTAGGCGTTGTCGACGAAGCTCTTCCAACTCGCGTACTTCGGGTTACCGAGTTTGATGGAGAGCAACGGGCTCCGCTTGGGCTTCACCGGCTGACGGATGAGGTTCATGCGTGCCTCGGCCGGTGTGCGGCCACCCTTGCGAACGTTGCAGGCGACGCAGGCACAGACGATGTTTTCCCAGGTCGTCGAGCCGCCACGGCTCCGCGGCACGACGTGGTCGAGCGAGAGTTCGCTGGTCGGAAAACCCTTGCCGCAATACTGACAGAGGTTGGCATCGCGGGCAAACACGTTCCGGCGGTTGAAGCGGAGCCCCTGCCGCGGGCCGCGGTCGCACGAGATCAAGCGGATCACCCGAGGCGCCTGCAGTTCGTAGCCGACGGCCCGGATCCAGTCCTGATCCGGGCTGCGATACGACGCACGAAGCGAGGAAAGTTCCCGCCACGAATCGAGGTCGTAGGCCGCATACTGGCCCTCCTCGATGTGAACGACTTCGGCCAACTCACGGAACAGGAGCGTGACTGCCCGACGCACGTTCGTGATGTGGACCGCCACGAACGAGCGATTGAGCACCAGCACACTCAGCCCGAGCGTCGGCGATTGATGCGCCGGCACCGCGAAAGCATGCGAGGACATGGCGGAACGGGATCCTCTGGGGTGTCCCTGAGTCTAGCGGCGGGGCCGCTCAGCTGACAAACCCGCCGGACACCCCGTCTCCGGTGCTTGCTTCGGCCGCAGGATGTGGTCACACTCAGGGCATCATCACGACGCCGCCGAAGACCACCGCGAAAAGCAGGTGTGTTTGGCTAGGCAAAGCCTGAAACTGGAGGACTCGATGCTTCATTACTCGTGCGACATGTGCAAGCGGCCCATCGTGGCCGGCACGGACCTGCGGCATGTTGTGAAGATCGAGGTGTTTCCCGCCGTTGAGGATCAGTCGTGCGGTTGCTCCGGCGGCACCTCCAGCGACCACGACTCCGACAATCTCGACGAGATGCAGGAGTTGCTCGAGCGGCTCGATGAATCGGAACTCGCCGATCTCGAAGATGACACCCGGTCGCTGCGGTTCGACCTCTGCGATGACTGCCGCCAACGGTTCGTGAAGAACCCGCTCGGCGCGAAGGGTGGCAAGCAGCTCGACTTCAGCAATAACTGAATGTACGCCGCAGCGGCCTCGTGCCCGCTGCGGCTGTTGTTATCGTCGACATCGTGTCGCCGTGGAGTCCAGCGTTGGGGGGCGGCCTCGTGCCCGCTGCGGCTGTTGTTATCGGCGACATCGTGTCGCCGTAGAGCCAAGCGTTGGGGGCGGCATCCTGCTCGCTGCGGCTGTTTCTCATCGGCGACATCGTGTCGCCGCGGAGCCCAGCGTTGGGGGAGCGAGGGGCTGCCCGTGCCCGGGAGCCGGCGTTGCTGGCCGAGCGCAGCTAGGATGGCGAAGCGAGGGCAGCATCGAGTGAGTGGAGCCCAGGATGGGCGCAGCGAACGTCCGGCGACGGGGCATGGGCAGTCCCGAGCGGGGAATCGAGCAGGTTGAAAACCTGCGGCCACCAGCGGCATGAGGGTTCCGTTTGGCCCGCGTCCCGCGTAATCTGGCGGGCCCACGGATTGCCCACCCCATTCCCGCCCACGGAGCATGCCCGCGATGGCCTCGTCGACCCTGAAGATCGCCGCGATTCCCGGTGACGGCACCGGCCCCGAAGTCACCGCCGAGGCGCTCAAGGTGCTCGACGCCGTCTCGAAGATCGACGGCTTCGCCTACGACGTGGAGATGCTCGACTGGGGCGGTGACCGCTACCTCAAGACCGGCGAGATCGTGCCCGAAGGCGGACTCGACCTCCTGCGCACCAAAGACGCCGTCTTCCTCGGCGCGATCGGCCATCCGGGCGTGGCCCCCGGCATCCTCGAAAAGGGGCTGCTCCTGGAACTGCGGTTCAAGCTCGACCAGTACATCAACCTCCGCCCCGTGAAGCTTCTGCCGGGCGTCGAGACGCCGCTGGCGGGCCGCGGTCCGAAGGACATCGACTTCGTCGTCGTCCGCGAGAACACCGAAGACCTCTACTGCGGCGTCGGCGGCTACCTCAAGAAGGGCACGCCAGACGAGGTGGCCGTGCAACAGGCCATCTACACGCGGAAGGGCTGCGAGCGGTGCATCCGCTGGGCCTTCGACTACACGCGGAAGCGGAACAGCCCCAAGAAGACGCTCACGCTCGTCGCCAAGACCAATGTGCTCACGTTCGGCCACGACCTCTGGTGGCGGACGTTCCAGGAGGTGGCCAAGGACTACCCCGACGTGAAGACCGACTACAACCACGTTGACGCCTGCTGCATGTGGATGGTGAAAAACCCCGACGCCTACGACGTGATCGTCACCACCAACATGTTCGGCGACATCATCACCGACCTCGCCGGGATCCTGCAGGGCGGCATGGGTGTGGCGGCGGGTGGCAATCTGAATCCCGACAAGGGTGGCGTGAGCATGTTCGAGCCGATGGGGGGCAGCGCGCCCAAGTACACGGGTCAGAACGTGATCAATCCCGTGGCGGCGATCAACGCGATGGCGATGCTCTTGGAGCACAGCGGCCACCCGACGTCGGGCGCCCGCGTGGAGAAGGCCGTCGCCCACATCACCGGCACGAAGATGAAGAGCCAGGCCGCCGGCAAGATGGGCTACGGCACGAAGGAAGTCGGCGACCTCGTCGTGGCAGCACTGGGGTAAGGCGGGCGGCAGCGGGGATTTCCGAGCCCCGAAAAGTGGGCGTTCATCGGCGAATAGCCCGTGCTCTGGGAACGCACCGAACAGGCACAGGTTGAAAACCTGTGCTACGTGGAAGTGATGAAGTGATGAAGCGAGGGGATGCCCATGCCCCGGGAGCCGGCGTTGCTGACCAGCGCAGGCATGGATGCCGGAGCGCAGGCAGCATCGAGTGAGCGGAGCCCAGGATGGGCGGAGTGAACGTCCGGCGACGGGGCGTGGGCATCCCCGAGCGGCGCATCGGCATGAGCCCGCGGCCTTACGGCCGGTCGGCTTGAACACGAGCCCCAGCGTGGAGGACGCCCGCGGCCTTACGGCCGGTCGGCTTTCGGGGCAAACGGGGGCACTGCTCAGCCCAGTCGCACGCGGATGCCTTCGGCGACGCTCTTCTCGGCGGCCTCCACGATCCGCATCGCGAGGAGCGTGTCGTCGAGGCCGCTCGTCTGGCGGACGAGGGCCCGGCCCATCTCTCATGGAGGGGCGTCCCGCTGTTGACACCACTTCTTGTCTCGCTATGCTTCGTCGGAGGTGGGGGTCCAAAAGACGGGGTATATTCCCTTGTCCTGCGGACGGAGGGCGATCCGTTGAAGGAATGATTGGCTCCGAGATGTCTTCACCTTCGGGAGAATCCACATGGCAATCTCACGTCGCAGTCGGCGAAACGGCCGTCATGGTAGCCGTAGTGGGCGGGCAGGAGATGGGCGGCGTGGGCTGCTCATAGGAATCGAATCGCTTGAGTCCCGGCGCGTGCTGGCGGCATTTAATGTCGTGAGTGGAACGACGCAGGTCGCTTCCAGCGTTTACGCAGGTTCCCAGTCGCTCGTGAAGCAGGGCGCGGGCACTCTCGTGCTCTCGGCCGCCAACACGTACTCCGGCGGCACCGTCGTCGAGCAGGGCACGCTCGTGGTCCGGAATCCCGCCGCGCTAGGAAGCGGCGTCGTGGAAGTGCGCTCCGGTGCAAAACTCGTGCTCGACGGTGGCGGTAGCGGTCGATTTGAGGTGTCGAGCCTGGTGCTGCAACCGGGCGGCCTGATCGACGTCGGCACGAGCCAACTTTCGATCCAGAGCGGGTTCACGCAGGCCAACCTCTTGGCCGCGCTCAACCAGGCCATGGGAGCCGGCTCCTGGAACGGCCAGTCAGGAATCGGGTCGAGCGTCGTCAGCAAGATGGTGGCGAGTGGCGCTTCACGCACCCTAGGCTGGGTGGGTTGGCTGACGAACGATGATTTGTCATGTGTCGTGGGTTTCGCTGCGGCGGGCGATACCAACCTCGATGGGCAGGTCGACTCAATTGACTATATCAACTTCATCAGCGGTTTCTCCAACCCGGAAAACGAGCAGACGTGGAGTACGGGCGACTTCACGTATGACGGATTGACGGACTTTTTTGATGCGCTCGATTTGGTTGCGGCCGGGGCAGCAGACACAAACTATCGCCCAATCGATCCGCCAACCGCGCCGTTGAGCCTCAGCGCGGCGCCACTGTCGACCACCGCCATTAAGCTTGACTGGATAACCGTCGGCAATCCTCAAGGCTTTGAAATCGAGCAATCGGCTGACGGGGTCTCGGGTTGGCAAGCGGTCGCGCCCGGCCGACAGAACTTATCCCGTTCTGGTACCGCGACATCTGTGACGATTGGAGGCTTTTCGGCCGGTCAGTCCGCATTCTTCCGGGTGCGTAGCTATGACAACAGTCCATCGTGGTGGTGGGACGATCGCTACCGGTCGGCTGACACGCCCACGGTGTCGGCAAAGACCCAGATCGCAGAGCCGACGAACTTGTACTGGGATCCTGATGGCATCCCCTCCAACAACAACACCATCACGGGCGCCGGGCTTGGTGGAAGCGGCGTGTGGTCGGACGGTGGCGAGGCCGATTGGTTCGATCCGAAACTTAATAACGGCGCAGGAGGTTACGTTCCCTGGGACAGCACGCGTGACGTCGCGGCCAACTTTGCAGGCGCGGGCAGTGCGGTGACCATTGTTGGCACCGTCAGCGCGTCTCAAGTTGTCTTTTCCGGGTCCGGATACGTTTTGAGTGGCGGGGCTTTCAAAACCGCTGCCACGGTCACCGACTTCAGGGCGATGGTCAGCGCGGAGATCAAAACGCCGATTCAGGGCACCGGTGGGATCAATAAGAGGGGCGTGGGCACGCTCGTCGTCAGCGCGTTAGTCAATACCTACACAGGCGACACGACCGTCGCGCTCGGAAAGCTGGATGTCCGTGGCACAATCCAGAGCCACGTCAAGCCAACGTCGCCTGACTATATCATCTCGGGAGTCATGTTCTACGATCCGGACCTGGCGATGTACGTTCGCGACGCATTGGGCCTGCCCGGTGATGTATGGCTGACCCAAGCGGTCTTGGCTGCATGCGAGCCGCTCACAAATCTCGCGGTCAACGGCACTGCCATCGGCGATCTGACGGGTATCGGCAACCTGTCGTCGCTGACGTCTTTGAGCTTTATTCCCGCAGACTACTCGGTTGCAGCGGTGGGGATCACGACGCTCGCACCTCTGGCTGGACTCACGAGCCTGACGAAACTGCGGCTTCACGATGTGGGCCTGACAGATGCCGTCCTTGACACACTGCCGAACCTTTCAGCATTGAAGTCGCTCGATCTGCGTTACAACGCGCTTACGACGGTTCCTGCGTCGATCGCCAATCTGCCCCGCCTCAGCCAGCTGTTCGTTCACGGCAACACGCGGCTCACCGATAGCCCGCTCACGGGTCTTGTTGCACTCAAAGGCAAGGCGATCGACGTCGATATCGCCCCCAACCGACCGGAGCTGGCCACGGATATCCAGGATCTGGCGAACCGCCTCTATCTGCTGCCGCTCAAGATGCTGGAATACGTCACCAACACGATTGCCTATCAGCCGTACGTCGGCGCCATGAAGGGACCGCTGGCGACCCTCCAAACCAAGGCCGGCAACGACTGGGATACCAACTCACTCTTGGCCGAGCTGTACAAAGCCGCCGGTATTCGGACCCGATATGTTCCGGGCATCGCGCGAGTGACTACGTCCCGGCCACTTATGGATTACGTCGGGGCGCGAGACCCCTCTGCGGCCCACGAGATCCTCCGACTGGCTGGGTTACGAGAGCAGGATGACCGGCAAGGTACCTTCAGGCACACGTGGCTGGAGGCGCTCGTAAACGTGCCGACGAACGGCGCACCGGGCTGGGTAAGGCTCGATGCATCGTGGAAGCTGCGAGATTTCCGCCCTGGGCTGCCGGGCATGCTCAGCAACGTGCCATTCAGTCCCCTCGAAGTCGACTATCTCAGGCAAGCGCGCTGGCAGAAGGAGTCCGTTGCCGCGTACTACGAGGCGCAGGTGGCGGATTGGCTTGCTCGGTACCGAGACGGTCTCACGATCGCCGACGTAGGGTATGACGGCCCTATCCGCATGCAGGCATTCAAGTCACTGCCCTCTGACTTGCCGTATATCCGGGATACCGAGCCACCAGAATTAGAAAGGCCGACACAAATTCCGGATTCGGCAAACTACCGGGTAAACATCAAGTTGGCGAACGGCGCCTCGCAGCTCTTTGGCGACAGTGGCGTTGAATTTGCATCGCTGGCAGATGTTAGCCTGAGCCGGCTGACGATTGATCCTCAGTTCAGCGCAGACACGAACACCTCCAGGCCCGTGCTTCGTCGTGACGGCGGTTTTGTGACTCCACCCGCCGCCGCGACCGTCATCGCCAACGCTAAAGCCACGCAGCTTGCGCTCACGGTCACTGTCAACGCTCCCGCAGGGGGAACGACCTATTCGCAAACATTCATTCGTTCGGCCGACCGTTTTATCGCGATAGGCCTTGACGCCAATCAGTTCTCGGAGTCGCTGCTGGCCACAAAGCGCGGGATCGCAAATGCTCAGCAGCTCAATCAGGCCAACGGCATGCCGGTGGATCGCGAGCAGGCCATAGGAGGCCTTCTCGATCTTGCGATAACGCAGTACTTCACGGCCGCCGATGCCGATGAAGCCTCCATCGCGGCGCTCACGTCGGCCGTGCCTGATCGCACGACCGTCGCTCTCGGTATCGCCACAAGCGGACCCGCGTTAACGCCCGTCAACCTCTCGACTGGCGAGACACTCCAACTGCAGTTCCCATACCTTCCCACGAGCATGAGAATCGACGTTCCGAGGAACGTATGGGGAGGGTTCGCGATCGACCAGTTCGACGATGCGAGCAAGAAGATTGAGATTGATCTCGCACGCTATCTACTCATGGGCTACGCGAACTCCGCACTCGAGTCCCTCACGCTCGAGGAACTGACGAACTTTGAGAGCGTCTCCACAATGAAGGCGTTTCAGATCGCTGCGGCATCGGCAGACGATCTGTCGAATTTCGTAGAGATCGACAGCAGCAATGTGGGGGTTCTGGGGCAGCTATCTTGGGGCTCCTCAGCGAAGTGGGTGGCGATTCGTAGCAAAATTGCCGACATTGTCCAAAAGGGCATCCCGGGTATCGACGCTCTGGCGGGAATGAAGTATCGAGTTCGCGTGCCCAAGATTCCGATCACGATTGGCAGCGGCGATACGCAATGGAGCGGCGTCGGGTACACCGTGACGTCCTTCACGAGTGATCCGACAAAGGCGCATCTCAACGGCAAGACAAACTCTTACATCATTCACGGCGGCATTGGTAACGACCTTGACACTCTAGACGGCGGCGCGGCATCGAATGTCCGTGTCGCTCCGACGGTGATCAAGGCAACCCTCCCTGCCAGTGACCCGAACAACTACAAAGGCGATCCGGTCAACGTTGCCAACGGCAATGTCTACCACGAGGAAACCGATTTCGAGATCCCGAATCTCGGTACGCCGCTCGCCTTCCGACGGCGGTATGACTCGATTCATACGGTTTCCGGTCTGAGTAGCGCGCCGCAACCCTGGTCCGATCGTGGCATGGGCGAGGGCTGGTCGTTCAGCTATTCCGATCGCATCGAACCTGAGGCCGACGGGGCAAACACGGTCACGTGGTTCACCGATATCGGCATGCGCCTCGTGTTCACACGCAGCGTTAACGGATTCACAAACCCGGCCGGAACCTTCGGCAACCTCACGGGCTCCGCTGCAACCGGTTTCACCTGGAAGGACTACGATGGCAACACGACCAAGTTTGGCGATGCTGCGAATGGCTTCTGCCCGATCACTTCGACGAGGGATCGGTTTGGCAATGGCGTCGCGATCACGTACGTCGCCGGCACGAACCGGATCGACAAGGTTTCCGATCGGCGCAATGCAGGCCGCTGCATCGCGTTTACCTATAACGCGGACGCTCGCCCCCACATCGAGTCGATTCGCGACTCTACCTCGACCGTTCGCACTTGGACGTATGGTTATCAAGACGGCCGTCTACAGACGAGAACGGCCCCGGCTCCCGAGGTAGGCACCGCTGAGCCGGTCGTTCGATACGACTATCATCCCGATGCCGCGCAGCGCGGGCTGCTCAGGCAAGTCACCGACCCGAGTGGCTTCGTGACGGCGTGGGAGTACTACGCGAATCGCCGCGGTTTCCGCGTCATCGACGCAGAAGGTTTACGTCACAGTTTTGCGTACAACCTGTTCCGACGGCAATCGGCCTTTATCGATGAGCGCGGCAGTGCCTTCCGGTACTCATACGACGTACAGGGCAATCTTCTGGGTGTTCAGCAGCCTGATCGCACGATCGAGCGATCGACGTGGTACGCGAATGGGCTTCGACAGTCATCCACGGACGCCTACGGGCAGATAAGGACGTTCGAGTACGACCCGGTGATCGGGAAGGTGACAAAGGTTATTGATCCCACGAAGAGCGTCACGACAACGACGTATACGACCGGCCTGTTTCGCGACATTGACACGTTGACGAAGGGCAATGACCCGACCGTCTCGTCCGATGACGTGGTAACGGACTTCGTGTACGACGACAGCGAGCGGTTCCTCACGAAACGTATCGAGGACTATGGACCCGGTCGACTCAACCTCACGACCTTGTTCGAGCCCACGACCGATGGTCGGGGACTCGTGTGGACAACCACTTCACCGGGCGGCACCAAAACAACGTACGCGTACAACGCCGCAGGGCAGATCGAGTCGACGGCCGTGGAAATGAAGGCTGGCGTCGGGACAATACCGGCGGAAACCGAAGTCGAAGTGATCAAGTATGACGAGTACGGCAATCCGCAAACCCGCACGGATGGCCGTGGCAACGTCACGACGTACGGGTTCGATAAACTGGGCCGCAAGGAAACCGAGACATCGGCCGACCCCGATGGTTCGTCTGGCCCACTTCCCGCTCTTAAGGTGACTACCCACTACGATGTGGCGGGGAACGCGGACTCTTCGACGCTCGGGGACGGCCGCGTCACGTTGACTGCCTACGACAGACGACAGCGGGTCGTAAGACGTACCGAGGCTGATGGCACATATTCCCTGCGGTCGTACGACGCCGCCGGCAATCTGGCCACGTCGACCGACGCGCTCGGGCGTGTCACCACGTACGTGTATGACGCTCGTAATCGACTGGTCGCCACGCTTCTGCCCGATGGCACGACCACACGTGTTCGCCTCGACGGTGGCGGCCGGATTGTGGCGACGATCGATCAGAGCGGGGCAACGACCACCTTCGCGTACGACACCCTTGGCCGCAAAATCCGCGAAACGCTTCCCGATCCTGACGGTGCCGGGTCCGCCGTCGCGCCATCCACCGCCTGGGGCTACTATCCCACGGGCTTCCTCAAGTTTGTGACACCCAATGTCGCCAACCAGCCGGACGTAGAGCTAGGCGACCGAAATTGGTCCACGACATACACGTACCAGGACGCTCTCGGCCGCAAAAGGAAGGAGAGGCAGGCCGACCCAGACGGCACCGGCCCGGTGGACCGGCCCGTAACCTCCTTCGAGTATGACGCCGACGGCAACTTGAAATCCGTTACCGACCCTCGAGGGTTCACCACTAACGACCCTCAAGGGTTCACCACGTCCTACGGCTACGACAGGCGCGGCCGCAAGACGTCGGAGACGTCACCGGATCCTGACGGCGCCGGCCCTCTCGGCCCTCTGGTGACGAGCTACCGTTATGACAAGGCGGGCAATCTGCAGTACGAGATTGCGCCCGGCGGTCAAGACGAGAACGACGGCTCCTACGTTACATCTCACTTCTACGACGCGCTGAATCGGGAATACAGGACGAGTCTTCCCTACCCTGACGGCCCCGACGGCACACGCGCCCGGCCAACATCGTGGCGCACGTTCAATGCCAGTGGCTACGTTGATTCCACGACCAACGCACGCGACTACTCCACGACGTTCACGTACGACAAGCTTGGTCGCTCTTACGCCGTCACCGACGCGCTCGGTGGAAAAACCCGCACCTTCCGGGACGCGGTCGGGAATATCGTGATCTCGACCGACGAGTTGGGCCGCAGGACGTTTACGACCTATGACTCGATGAACCGCCCGGTCACCGTTCGGTCACCGCGGCCGGATAGCACTTCGGCGACCCCGGTCACGACGACGACGTACGATGTCGTTGGCAATCCCATCGCCTCGACCGACGCTCTCGGGCGGGTCACCCAGCGGCAATACGACACTCTCGGGCGCCAGATCAGCCAAACTGACGCGCTTGCACTTCGACCAGGAGACTCGCAGCACACGACGCGCACCGAATACGACTCGGCCGGTCGCGTCACCGCCACCATCGACGAGCTCGGCCAGCGCACGGACACGGTCTATGACAACCTCGGCCGTAAGATTCGCACCGTTGCGCCTGACGCTGGGCAGGGCCCGCGCACGACGTACTTTGGCTACGACGCCGCCGGAAATCTCCGCTATACGACCGACCCGCGCGGGGCAGGCCCACGTGCCCTGGGGTTCACCACCTACATCTTCTACGACGCCCTGGGCCGCAAGACGTCCACCGTCGACGCGCTGGCCCCTGTCACTGTCACTGGCTACTGGTCTGACTCCGACGCGGCGATTCCCGACTTGTTGCCGAGCACGGTCACGACAAACGTGACCCGCACCGTCTACGACCCCCGCGGAAGGGTTCAATCGACGATTGATTCGCTCAATCAGAAGACCGACTATTTCTACGATAACCTCGGCCGCAAGGGCTCCGCGATTGCCCCCGACCCGGATGGAGCGAGCGGCCCGCTTGCCCGCCCGGTCACCTTGTATGGCTACGATCCTGCTGGGAACGTAACGAGCGTCTACCGGACGAGCTGGGGCGCCAAACTGAGCATTGGCGAGACCTACGCCTACGACGCCCTCGACCGCCGCACGACGGTCACCGATGGTCGCGGCTTCTCCACCGTCACGGCCTACGATCTGGCTGGCAACGTCACGAGCGTCACCGACGCATCTCGCAACGTCACGGGCTATACCTACGATCGCCTCGATCGCGTTGTCACTGAGACCGATCCCCTTAAAGTCGGTACGTCGTACGCCTATGATCTCGTCGGCAACAAGATCAAGGAGACCGACCGACTCCGGCGCGTCACATCGTTCGTCTACGATGCGGCTGACCGCCTGATCGAGGAGCAGTGGCAAGCCTCGGCTTCCGCGGCGGTCTCCCACACGATCAAGCGGTATTACGACAACGCCGACCAGTTGCTCGGCGTCACGGAGACCGACACCGCCAATCCTGCCGCCACCGCCGCCTGGCAGTACACCTACGACGCCGCAGGCAACGTCGTAAAAAGCCGGATGGCGCCCGGCGAGTTTCGGCAGACACTTGCCGTGAGTAGTTACCAGGGCATCCTCACCAGTACCGATCAAGAATGGGATTGGGACAGCGACGGAAAGGCGGAACGTTTTGTCGGCAGGCAAATCACGCTCGCCGCAGGGGACCAAGTTCTGATCAGGGCCTCATCCTCGGTTTTTAATGCCGTTGTGTTTTTGCAAAGGCCCGGTGGCAATGTACGCACTGCATTCTTCGCTGAAAGCTCCGGCGGCGGGACAGCAGCCGAGCTGCTCGTTGCAGCCGACGTCGCCGGCACTTGGACGATAGGCGTCACATCTCGCGATGAGAGTGCAGCGGGAGCTTACGACTTGAAATGGACTAGCGGGAACGTGATCGTCCCCGGGGCCGCGGTCGAGTATGACTTCGGCTACGACAAGGCCGGAAACCTCGCCTGGGCTACGGAAGACCAGGCCGCTGCCGCGGTTTCCTTGCTGCTCCCCTCGGGGCAGACGCTGAACGGCTCCGTCGCCAATGGCCTTGGGATGAAGACATCCTACGGGGTCAACGCCCTTGATCAGGTGAAGAGCTACCGCCAACTCTTGAGCGGAACCAACGGCATTGCTGACGTCGTCGCCAAGCGTGCCCTCTACAACTACCGCGATGACGGTTCAGTGGACACCGTCACCCGCTATGCGGCCGCGAGCGATACCGCCCCCGTGGGCACCTCCACCGCCTCCTACTACTACGACAGCCGGCTGAAGGGGATCACGCATGCCCCCTCCTCATCCAGCGAGAGCATCTCCTACGGCTATACCTACGACGCCGCCGGCCGAATGGAGACGATGACGACGCCGGAGGGCAAGAGCACCTTCACGCTCGACGCAGCCGATCAGCTGCTATCGGCGAGCGGCACGAACGAGAACTATACCTACGACAACACGGGTAATCGCACAACGCCGTCCACCGTCGGCGGCTTTGTCAGCCTGACGGGCACCGGCAACCGCCTCGTCTTCGACGGAGCCTATCGCTACGCCTACGATGCCGAGGGCAACCGGACGGCGAAGTTCTTGGATCTGGATCTCTCCCAAACGCTTTCCCCCGGCGACACCGACGTCACGGCCTACGCCTACGACCAGAGAAACCGGCCGGTGGCGGTGAGCCATGTGAGCGCGTGGACAACCGCTCAGGAAGACGCCCGGGACACGCAGTCCACGTCCGGCCTGCCCGGATCCGATCTCGATCTTCTGTACACCTACGACTACGCGGACCGTCGGATACGGCGAGTGATCGACGAAGACGGCAAGGCCGGCAGTGGGTCGGCGAGCGTGTCGTTTGCGGCCTACGCGGGCGATGTCCGCACGCTCGAGATCAAGCAGCAGATTCGGATAGTAGCCGGTAACCAGTTCCTTGGAATGTTCGGCGAGGTGATCCAGCGGAACTTCTACGGCAACGGCCAGGACGAGATCCTCGCCGTGGACAAGATCACGTGGAGCGGCCCGATCACGGCGCGCACGCCCACGACGAGCACGTTCTGGACGTTCACCGATCACCAGGACTCGGTGCGGGACATCGTCTCCGGCAACGCGGCTGACCGCGGGAAAGTCGTCGAGCATCGGCAGTACGACAGTTTTGGGAAAATCGTGAGGCGGACGACCGGGCCGCAGGCAGGGGCGGCCACGACCGCAGGCGTTGAGGTGGAGTTTGGATATGGGGGGAGGCCGTTCGAGGCGAGGAGCGGACTCTCCGATAACCGGGCGCGGTGGTATGAACCCGGCACGGGAAGATTCATCAACGAAGACCCCAGCGGCTTCAAGGGGGGCGACGTCAACCTCTTCCGTTACGTGGGCAACGACCCACTGAACAAGGTCGATCCGAGCGGGCTGGCCCCAAATTGGACCGGGGGCGCAAAGGCGAGTGTGCCGGCGGCAGCATGGGGGGGGTTCGGCTGGCAGACGCCAATCACGCCGGCCACCACCCCGAGTACCTCAGCAATGGCGTTCGCGTCGCTCAGGTCCCAACCTGTAGCGGCGACGCCGACCTTTAGCATTCCCGCCCCGACGCTCACTGTTTCGACGAGTGGCGGCAACGTGTACTCACCCGTGTCAACGCAAACGTACTCGCCTAGCAGTTCTGTCGCCGCAGAAGGCGGTTACCTAACTCGCTCCGTAAAGAGCCTTGTTTTCGGAGATTGGACAGATACGAACCCCACCGCCCTGTCTATTGGAGTTGGCGTCGGTCTCGGCCTTGTCGGTGCCGACCTGCCGATGGACTTGCGAGATCTCGGTCATACGGTAACCCACCCCGAGTGGTCATACGACTGGGGCAAGCGGCTGGCCATCAACAGCATCGCCGTGCTCCCAATCGTGGGAGCAATCAAGTACGCCAAATACCTTGACGATGCCGCAGCCTTTCAATTACCCACAACTTCCGCGAGAAGCGTTGTAGCCGATTTTGCGTCTGAAGGCGGTGAGATTGGCGGGCGGCTCTACGGTGCTGAGCGGCTGGGCAAATTGGGACGTTATCTGGAACGGCGTGGCGTCACGTTGGAAGTTGGTTCTCCTGCCCTAGAAGCGGGCAAGGCAGGTTCCTTCGTCACGTACCCAGGCGGAAATGCCCGCTTGCTGCTGAAGGCTGATCCGACGAACGAGTTGGTATGGCACGAACTCGGTCACTTCACTCAGTGGCGCCGATTGGGCAATGACGCATATCGCGCCCTGCCAAGGACACAGGCGTTTAACGCCCCCGAGCAGCACGTATTCGACTTGCTTGAGCGCCCGACTCGGTGGAATCGGCTGACTCCCGAGTACCGCATTCACTCGGCAGAGTATATTGAGGACGTAGGAGGTTTTCGATGAACAAAGTCGAGGCGATAAAGAAAGCTGCTGAGTTTACGCTTGAGGCGATGGGGAAAAGCGCAGAACCAGAGTCTGTAAGGTTCGTGGAGCGCCCTGACGGACGTCGATACTGGTCGATTGTCTATCGACAAGAAGCGTTCCACCCTGAGGAAGCAGCTGCAGGCGCCGTCATGGACGGTCCTTATGTGCTCCGCGTTGATGACACCAGCGGTGAGGTTTCTGTGCTAGGCTGACTTCACCTCCTCGGCCTTCCGCGCATCCGACACCAACTATCCAAATTCTCTCCCGATCTCGACTCCGAAGTGAATGTCGGTGAGCCTTGTCAGTCCGCGCCACATCACGATGTTGCCCGGCGGGCCGTCGTGCTTGCGGGCGAGATAGCCGCCGAGTTTGGCGACGACCAGCAGGTAGCGGGCGATGGTTTTCGGCGGCTTCTTCGGCGAATCCCCTGCGACGTGGTTGAGAATCGCGATCTCGGTTTCGGTGAAGACCGCGTCGGCGGGCGTCTTGGGATTGGTCCGATGGACCATTGTCAGCCAGAAAACCCGCCAGGCGACGATGCAGAACACCGCGATCAGATTGGTCAGCCGCTCGGCCGTGCGGAGCTTGGTGTCCTCCGCCTTGCAGCCTGATTTCAAAATCTTGTGAAAGGTCTCGATCTTCCATCGCTGCGAGTACCACAGGAAAATGGTGGCAGCCACCAAAACTGGGCAAGCGGAGGATAGAGGATAGCGCGGCCAATGGCACTTCTGCCAGCATTGCCGAGCTGATGAGCGGCCGGTGAGCATGTTCGAGCCGATGGGTGGCAGCGCGCCCAAGTACACCGGCCAGAACGTGATCAATCCCGTGGCGGCGATCAACGCGATGGCGATGCTGCTGGAGCACAGCGGCCACCCGACGTCGGGCGCCCGCGTGGAGAAGGCCGTCGCCCACATCACCGGCACGAAGATGAAGAGCCAGGCCGCCGGCAAGATGGGCTACGGGACGAAGGAAGTCGGCGACCTCGTCGTGGCGGCGCTGGGGTAAGGCGGGCGGTAGCGGAGAGTCGCGAGGCTACCCGTGCTCTGGGAACGCAACCGGACAGGCACAGGTTGAAAACCCGTGCTACGGGGAAGCCATGAGGCGATGAAGCGAGGGGATGCTCATGCCCCGGGAGCCGGGCTATGGGAGCAAGCGCAGCCAGGATGGCGAAGCGCAGCGGACATGCAGTGAGCGTCGGGCAGGATGCCCGACGTGAACGTCCGGCGATGGGGCGTGGGCATCCCCGAGCGGCGCATCGGCAGGAGCCCGCGGCCTTACGGCCGGTCGGTTTGAGCACGAGCCCCAGCGTGGGGGACGCCCGCGGCCTTACGGCCGGTCGGTTTGAACACGAGCTCCAGCGTGGGGGGCGCCCGCGGCCTTACGGCCGGTCGGCTCTCTGGGCGGACGGTGGCACTGCTCAGCCCAGTCGCACGCGGATGCCGTCGGCGACGCTCTTGTCGGCGGCCTCCACGATCCGCATCGCGAGGAGCGTGTCGTCGAGGCCGCTCGTCTGGCGGACGAGGCTCGTCACCATCCGATGGAACTGGCCGAGCATCCGCTCGCCCACCGGCCGCTCGCTCTCCAGCGACTCCTGGTGGCGGCCCGCGTCGTCGAACCAGACGAGCGTCTGCGGGAGATCCACGAAGGCGATCCCGCGATCGCAGACCACCTGCAGGCCAGGCGGCGGCCGGAAGCCGACCGCCTCCTCCCAGGCTCGCGGCATGTAGTAGCCGCAACTGATCTGGGCGAGAGGGCCGTCGCCGGTCCGGCCGGTGGCCGAAAAGTCGAGGCTCATCATCCGGTAGTCGTCGGCCTCGGCACCGACGGCCTCGGCGTGCCGCACGGAGACCACGCTCGTGGGTGCGACGCCGGCCACGTAGTTGCACCAGTCGACGAGTTCCATCAGATCCCGAGCCTCGCTGGCGCGGTCTCTCGCCGGGGTGGGGCCGGAGGCCGCCGAGAGGGGCACGCGGCGATGGCAGAAGAGCATCCGCGGAGATCCGAGCCGGGTGGCGATCAGTTCCTTGAGCCGCACCGTGGCGGCGGCATGCCGCCGCGGCAGTTCAGCCATGAAGGCGATGCCCGACTCCTCGACACGCCGCCCGAGCACCTCGGCCTCGGCGGGATCGAGCGGGAACGAGATGGCCGAGTAGACCGCCTTGCCGTGGTCGCAGGCGGCGAGGATCGGCGTGGCGCCAAACCACTGGTCGGCGAGAAAGAGGATCGCGTCGATGTCGTCGCGGGCGACGAGTGCCCGAAAGCCGTCGACGGCGGCGGTGGCGAGTTCCTTCGCGGCCCGCTCCGCGCGATGCGACACCTGCTCGCAGACGCCTCGCACCTCGAACCGGTCGGCCAGCATCCGCAGCGCGGGCAGGTGACGACCCTCCCACTGATCACCCAGCCCGACGATGCCAACGCGGAGTTTCATGAAGCCGCCGGCTCCTCGCTTGCGGCTTCGGCCGCGAGGAGTTCCCGTTCGCGCCGCAGCCCCTTGTCGCCGATGTCCTTGCGGCACCAGGCGCCGGCCCAGCGGATCTCCTTGACGCCGGTGTAGGCCTGGAGTTTGGCCCGAGCGAGCGACGAGCCGAGGGCCGTCACGGCCAGCACGCGGCCACCATCGGCGACCACCGCGCCGTCTGCCAGGCGCGTGGCCGCATGAAACACCTCCACGTCGGGAAGACGGCCCGCGGCCTCGAGCCCGCGGATGGGCTGGCCCTTGGAGACGGGGCCAGGGTAGCCCTCGCTCGCCATCACCACGCTCACCGCGGCTCCGTCACGCCATCGCGGGGGCTGGCAGGTTTCGAGCGTGCGATCGACCGTGGCGTCGAGGAGTTCGAGCAGGCTCGATTCCATCCGCAGGAGCAGCGGTTCACATTCGGGGTCGCCAAACCGGGCGTTGAACTCGAGCACCTTCGGGCCCTGCGCGGTGAGCATCAGCCCCGCGTAGAGGACTCCCTGGAAGGGCACCTTCGCCCGCCGCATGGCGTGCACGGTGGGCACGAGAATCCGCGCCTCGATCTCGGCCAGGAGCGGCTCGTCGACAAAAGGCGTGGGGCAATAGGCTCCCATGCCGCCGGTGTTCGGGCCCGCGTCGTCGTCGTGCGCGGCCTTGTGGTCCTGAAGCGGTGGGAGCGTGACGATCGTGCGGCCGTCGGTGATCGCCAGCACGCTCACCTCGATGCCATCGAGCCGCTCCTCGATGAGGATGTTGCCCGACGCGGCGGCCAGGAGCGGATCGGCCGCCAAGGTTTCGATGGCCGCGAGGGCGGCGGCGCGGTCGTCGCACACGAACACGCCCTTGCCTGCCGCGAGGCCGTCGGCCTTCACCACCACCGGAATGTCCTCGCGGACCTCGATGTATTCCCGGGCCCGCGCGGGCGAGCGAAACTCCCGGAACATGGCGGTCGGCACATCGCCACGGTGGAGGATCTGCTTGCAGAACGACTTGCTGCCCTCGATCTGGGCGGCCCGCTTCGTGGGGCCGAAGATCCGCAGGCCGGCTGCGGTGAACTCATCGACGATTCCCGCCACGAGCGGCACCTCCGGGCCGACCACGGTGAGGTCTATGCCGCGGCGGCGGGCGACTTCGAGCAGCCCGGCAATATCCGCGGCGGCGATGGGCACATTTTCCGCGATCGAAGCCGTGCCTGCATTGCCCGGGGCCACCAGCACTTCGGCGCCATCCTGAGTGAGTTTCCAGGCCAGCGCGTGTTCGCGTCCGCCACTGCCCACAACGAGAACGCGGCGGGATGCGGGCACGGTCGGGCTCCTCGGGCGGCAGGCTGATACGGACGGAACTCTTTTCGTCCTACGCGGGATCGTGGTTGTACCGAACTTGGTGGCCATGCGAACCCTCGGGTCGCTCCGCATTGGTGGCCCTGTGGACTCCGAGGGGGGCTGGAGAGGGCTTTCGCCGCCGCAGAATCCGGAGAGCAGCACTTTCAGGGGGGAACTCTGGCTCAAGTCGAAGTTGACAGTACCGGGCGTGCCGATACAGTTAAAAGGAGTTCGTGAAAAACTTCACGAACTCGCGCAAACGCGGCCGAAACATGCTTTTTACGTGGCCCCGCGTCCCGTCGGCGGTGTTTTGGCCCCGCTGACCGAGGGCGGTGCCGCGCCGAGGAGCTCCTATGGCAGACAAGAAGAAGATGTCGGTGGCTGAGATTCTCGCGGCTGCCCGGTCGTCGGGCGGCAAGGCCGGGGCAGCGCCTGCGGTCGCAACCCCGGCCGCAGAAGCGGAGCCTGCCCAACCGGCCGCTGAGGAAACGCAGGCAAAGGCGATCGCCGAGAAGCCGAAGCCCGCCGCCAAGCCGGCTGCGGGCGGCGCCCGGCCGAGCGTTGCAGACATCATGGCCATGGCCAGGGCGAAGAAAGAGGCCGGTGAGGCCCCGGCCGCCAAACCCGTCGCCGCCAAGCCTGCAGCTGCTCCCGCCGCCAAATCAGCTGCTGCCAAGCCAGCTGCGAAGCCCGTCGCGGCCACCGGGGCGGCCAAGACCGGCGTGCAACGTGATACGGCCAGTATTCTGGCCGCCGCCCGCGCCGGGGCGAAGCCTGGGCCGATGAGCAAGGCCGACGCCCCGTCGCGTCCGGCACCGAAGCCCCGCGAGGCGAAGCCTGTTGAGGAGAAGGCCGCGCCGCCGCGGACGGTGGCCACGCTGCCCCCCAAGCCCGTGAAGCCCGCCAAGAAGGGCGAGGACGCCGAAGACCGCCGGGGCTTCCTCCAGATCGCCCTCGGGTCGGCGATGGCCGTTGGCTTCTCCGCCCTGGCGGTGACCGGCGGCCTGTTCTCGCTCGGCCTGGCACGGTTCTTTTTTCCGAACGTGCTTGCTGAGCCGCCGAGCAAGTTCAAGGTCGGCTTCAAGGATGCCTTCCCATCGGGCAAGGTGGAGACGAAGTACGTCCCGCAGTACGGCGTCTGGGTCGTCAACGGCGACTTTCAGGGCCTGCAGCAGATCTACGCCCTCAAGACCGTCTGCACCCACCTCGGCTGCACGCCCAGCTGGCTCGAGGCCGAGCAGAAGTTCAAGTGCCCCTGCCACGGAAGCGGCTTCTACAAGGACGGCGTCAACTTCGAGGGGCCGGCGCCTCGTCCGCTCGAGCGATATTCGATCCGCGTCGCCGACGACGGGCAACTCGAGATCGACAAGAGCAAGACGTTCCAGGAAGAGCTCGGCCAGTGGGCCGACCCCGATTCATACGTGACCGTCTGACGAAGGGACAGCGAGCAGACCATGGCCATCGGCGAGACCATCCGCAACTCTCAGATCTGGAAGAGCATCTTCCGCCATCCGATGCCGCTCGATCGGCGCAACCGGATCGTGGTGATGCTTACCAACTTCTTCCTCCACCTGCACCCCGTGTCGATCAAGAAGCAGGGCATCGCCCTGTCGTTCACCTGGTGCATGGGCGGTGTGACCTTCTTCCTGTTTCTGGTGGAGACGGTCACGGGCGTGCTCTTGATGTTCTACTACCGGCCCACGCTCGAATGGGCCTACAACGACATCCTCGCCCTCCGCGACGTGACGAGCCTTGGCATCCTTCGCGAACTCCATCGCTGGGGGGCGCACGCGATGGTGATCACCACCTGGCTCCACATGTACCGGGTGTTTCTCACCGGCAGCTACAAGCCGCCGCGAGAGTTCAACTGGGTGATCGGCGTGATCCTCCTGTTGCTCACGCTCCTGCTCTCGTTCACCGGCTACCTCCTGCCGTGGGACCAACTGGCGATCTGGGCCATCACGGTGGGTTCGAACATGGCCCGTGCCACCCCCTTCCTCGGCTACGAAGGCCCGGGGCAGCAACTCCTCACGGTGGGCGGAATCGACATGATCACCGACGCCTCGGACGCCCGCTTCGGCCTCCTCGGCGCCCGGTTCGTGGGCGAGGAAACGCTCAACCGCTTCTACGTGCTCCACTGCATCGCGATTCCGCTCGCGGTGGCGCTGCTTCTGGCGATCCACTTCTGGCGCGTGCGAAAGGACGGCGGCATCAGCGGGCCGCTGTGACGACACAGACATGCATTCCAACGGCTTTTTTCTGAAGGACGTCGCCGGCTTCCTGGGCGGCTACTACTCCTGCATCGCGATCATGAACGGGATCGCCGCGCTGATCCTGTGGCGGAAGAAGGGGCAGGTGGGCTGGGCGCTGGTCTGGACGGCTCTGGCGGTCGCGATGATGGTGCTCGCGAGCCTCGCCCTCTCGGCCTCTCCCGGGATGGTGCCGGCGCTGCCCGCTTCGGTCCGCAGCCTCGTGAATCGTTTCTCCGGCCCCATGATCTACACCCTCGGCACGTTCGCGCTGCTGGCGGTGCTGTTCGTGTTTCGCCGTTTCTTCGTCAAGCCGATGGTGGCCTGGGGCATCCTCAATGCGATGCTCGTGCTCATGGGCCTGTCGATGGCCGACGAGAACTTCGCTGCGATTGTGATGAAGCCCGACAACGTGCCGATCGTGGGCCTCGTCTTCCTACTCGCCTTCTTCACCTGGCTCGCCACCAAGCAGGCCGTCGTCAACGACGACCGGATCGCCCGCGGCCTGCCGACGGTTGAGAAAGAGAACGACGAGAAGGTGCTCGTCTGGCCCGACCTTGTCTACACCGAACTGATCTGCATGGTGGCCGTGATGGCGTTCCTGCTGGTGTGGGCGATCTTCCTGCCAGCGCCGCTCGAGGAGCCGGCCAGCAGCGTGAAGACGCCGAACCCGTCGAAGGCCCCGTGGTACTTCCTCGGGCTTCAGGAGATGCTCGTCTACTTTGACCCCTGGTACGCGGGCGTGGTGCTGCCGAGCCTCGTCGTCTTCGGCCTGATGGCGATGCCCTACCTCGACTTCAACAAGAACGGTAATGGCTACTACTCGATCGAAGAGCGAAAGTTTAGCTATCTGACCTACCAGTTCGGCTTCTTCGTGCTCTGGATCACGCTGATCATCCTGGGCACGTTCCTCCGTGGTCCCAACTGGAACTTTTTCGGGCCGTTCGAGTATTGGACGCCCTACAAAGTCGAGGTGCTCAACAACGTGGACCTGCCGCAGATGTTCTGGGTGAAACTGCTCGACCAGCCTCTGCCCAAGGCGCCGGCCGGTGCGAGTGGGCTGGTCCAGGCGGGCTACGTCCTGCTCCGGGAAGCTCCCGGGTTGCTCGTCATGGGCGCTTACCTGCTCCTGCTACCGCCGCTTCTGGCGGTGACGATCTTTCGCGGGTTTTTCGCCAAACTGGGGCTCGTCCGCTACATGGTGATGGCGAACCTGATGCTGCTCATGCTCACGCTGCCCATCAAAATGATCCTTCGCTGGACCTTGAACCTAAAATACATCATCAGCATCCCCGAGATCTCGCTGAACTTTTAAAGATGGCTGGCGGCGCCGATCGCGTTAGCCAGCACGGTGCTCATCGCCCAACACGCTGCACGGTCGCCTCGACGGCGAATACTCCTATGCCCGCAACAGAACAGACCTGGTGGAACCTCAGACTCCTGCACGTGGCGTTCGCGGCGACCGCCGTGGCGCTCCTGGTGGCGACCGTGTTTGTGTTGACGGGCGATCACAACCGTCCGTGGAAGCAGTACGCCCGCGAGTTTCGCGAACTCGAGACCTGGAACGCGCAGGCGCGGATCGACGAGCAGGATTCCAAGTCCTACGAGGCCCGGCGAGACGAACTCGAGGCGGCCCTCGGCGACGCGCGGCGGGCCGATCTCGACGGCACTGTCGCCCAGGCGTTCATCGCCGAGGTGAGAACTGTGTCGGAGGACGCCCAGGCAGCCGATCGGGCGGAACTCGACATCGACCAACTGAAATCCCAGCAGGACCCGGAGCAGCGGCTGGTGGTTCGCGGCGACCTCCTGGCCCGGCTTCGCGACATCGTCAAGCGAACGAAGTTTCGCGAAGACAACCTGGCCGGCGCGCTGAAACTGCGGCGGGCCGAGCTCGACAAGAACCGCGCCGACTACGAGCTCGCCGTGGCCGAAGAAGCCCCGGCCGACCGCCAGGCTTCGCTGCTCGTGCTCGCCGATTCCAAGCGCCAGGAGGTGGCTGCCGCGAGCCTGGCGTTTCAGGATGCCAACACCCACCGCAAAAAACTCGACGCTCTGCTGGGGCAGATGACCAAGGGCGAGGATGATGCGGCCAAGGCCTTGGCCGACCATCGCGCTAAGCTTGTGCAACTCCAGAAGACGCTCGCCACGCGGGAGTCGAATGCGGGGAAGAGTCTACTCGAACTCCCGGTGCTCGAAGCCTTCAACAGCCCGATCAGGGTCGATCAGATCTGGCTGCCGCAGCTCACTCTCAACAACAACTTCCGAGACGTCGCCCGCTTCGACCGTTGCACGACCTGCCACCGCGGGATGGACAAGTCGATGGCTGGAGCGCCGACCGAGCCCGGGTATCCCGAGGCGTCGACCATGACGGTGGCGCTCGCGACGCCCGCGGCGAAGCCGGCGGCGGCGGCCGGCGACGGGAACGACGGGCTCGAAGCCTCCTACGGTCTGCGGCTCGCGGCCCACGGGCTATTTGCTTC
>Ga0194055_10000865_pt1 | contig 24493 bp, 17 predicted proteins | sample SepL449m_MetaG_FD_155482 | JGI IMG/M metagenome (GOLD analysis project Ga0194055, IMG submission 155482) | Anoxic zone freshwater microbial communities from boreal shield lake in IISD Experimental Lakes Area, Ontario, Canada - Sep2016-L442-9m | ecosystem: Environmental > Aquatic > Freshwater >... | reverse complement strand
CTTCACGCCCCTCTGTGCTACCCCTGCGCGAGCAGCGCAAACGGGGGTTGGGGGAAAACCACCAATCTCCCGATCAAATACCTTTAAATCAACAAGCTGGTAAGCGACCGGCTGTTGTTTTGATTAGCCGCATCGCGTTAGCGGCGGTTGCCTTTCCGAAAACCGGGGCTAACGCCCATCGGCTAATTGTTGCGGTTGTGTTTTCGATACTATCAACTAGCCGGTAAGCGACCGGCTGTGGCACGCTGCCAGCGATTGTCACACGCTTTCTTATGCATCGTCGGGGGATTCGGGTTCCAGCGAACCGCCGCCCGGCGCTAACACTTAGGGCTCTGACGATTCAATGCGTCCCTTGCGACTTCAGCGGGTAATGACTATCCCACAGCTTACAAAGCTGCAGGATAAATCAACCAGCCGTTGAGGGGCTGGACGGTGTCTGTTACCCTGGCTAGGAGATAACGTACCTTTTCCCGATACTCGAATCGTGTCGCACATGAACGTTTTGATTTGCGGATCAATTCTCTAATTGATCCGCAGCATGCGTTCGGCGGTTGTTCACTTCGTGCTGATGCGTTCCTCCGTCCTTATCCATTCATGATTACTCGCAAACCGATTTTCCCCCATGTGATCGAGCTCAATATGCAAGCCGGTCACTTGATGGGCTGCAATGTCTACTTGGTCTACGACGCGGACGAATGGATGCTCTTAGACATCGGCTATGAAGACACCGTCGAAGAAATCGTCGATTTGATCCGCGACCTCGATTTTCCGTTGTCCCATTGCAAGACGTTGCTCGCGACTCATGCCGACGTCGATCATAGCCAAGGCTTTGCGAAAGCCAAACAGATCCTTAAGACGTCGGTGACGGCCCATCCGCGAGCGGCCCATTTGCTCGAAACCGGAGATCGGTTGCAGACCTTTGCCGAGATCGATGCCCAAGGCATCCACGAAAGCATGCCGCCGGTCATCGTCGAACACAAAGTGAACGAGGGAGATACGCTTCGGGTTGGATCGCTCGAATTGGAAGTATGGTCGACTCCGGGGCACGCCGATAGCCAGCTTGCCTTTCGATTGGGCAATCTGTTGCTGAGTGGCGACAACATCTACCGCGATGGAGGGGTGGGGGCGATCGATGCGCACCATGGTAGCGACATCCCATCTTTCATTCGTTCGTTGGAACGCATTCGGGATTCGAGTATCGAATGGCTATTGCCCAGCCATGGACCCTATTTTCGCAAGGATGTAGCGATGATCAATCGGGTGCTCGATCGATTGCGCGGCTATTTGCACCTGTCGGATTTTGGTACGTGTGCCATCGATTGGCCATTGATGAAGCTGTGGGAACAGGAAATCGCGGAAGGCAAGTTGCCGGAGTAATTCCTTCGTCGATGGGCAGCGAATTGCGACCCGAGGCAAAAACCGTATGAACGATCGATCAGGCAAACATCGCATGCAGCCTCAGACAACGCAATCGCATTCAGCGGTCCCTCCGAATGTGGTGTATACGACCGACAGTCTTCCCTCGTCCAGTAACAAGACAGGCGTGGTCTCAAAACAATCCAATCCTCAATCGAAATGGGAGCAGTTGCTCTCCAACCGCCGGTCGATCTTGCTGTTATTGTTTTGCGTGACTGGGTTTCTCGGCTTGCCACTGCTGTGGATGAGCCATGCATTTTCCAGGGCGGAGAAGATCGCATGGTCGATCGTGAATACGCTATTTACCTTGGCGTTGATCGGGATCAGCGTCGCCATTTGCTATTGGTGCTACAATCAACTGGTCATGTCTGGCGTGCTATAACAGTCACGCGGAAACCGGACGCTAACGCGTTCCGGCTGATTGCCGAGCATCCATTCGGAAGCGAACTTGTCTGCACTACGAGCGGAAATAGCCATTTGCTATTGGTGCTATAACGAACTCGCAGTGTCTGGCGTGGTCTATAGAGTCTCAATCAGCCGGTTTTCCATTAGCCGGAGTGCATTAGCACCCGGTTCTACGGTCCGACGCGGAAACCGGACGCTAACGCGTTCCGGCTGATTGCCGAGCATCCCGACGGACACTTGCCTGCCTGCGTTACGAACGGAAATTCTCGACGATGCCGATCGACGTCAGGCCGGCCGCTTGGAGGATTCCAATGGCGTTATCGACTTTTTCTTGAACGCTGAGTTCCGAGTCGACCACGATGACCGCGGCGTCCAGCGTTTCTTCGTTGGAGAATCCGATCAGGTTGGGTTGCTCGGCGTTGATTCGGCAGGAATCCAAGATGACCAAATCAAAATGGGAAGCGATTCGCTGAACGAACTTGGACGCCTGCGGCAACACCGATTCGAATTGATCGACCGTCAAGGCTTGAGTGATAGGGAACAACGTAATGCGATCTTCGATCGAATAGACCGCAGACTCTTCCAGCGGTAATCGCTCCAAAAGGCAATGCTGCCAACCGCGATCGATATCTAACTTCAGTTGATCCAACAAACTGGGATGAAGAACATCGGCATCGACCAGCGCGACGTTTAATCCAGCGGCTGAGGCAGCGCGAGTCAGATGCATGGCCACGGTGCTGCGACCGACGCCCCGTTCTCCGCTGGTCACCGCCAGAATTCTCAGCCCCGATCGATTGGATTGAGCGAGATGCTGGCCGATCTGCTGGTAGGATTGAGGATTGGATTCTTCCAGCTGAATCACAACTTCGGGCCAAAACAGTGTGTCGACTTCCCACGATGGAGAAAAGGAATTGGTTCGATTCCGTGAGGCATCCGACGACGGCGGAAGTTGGTCATTGAGCCCTATTCCCTCCTCGTCTTCCCATTCGACCGCGGAGTTCCCTGCATCGGTCGAGGTATCGAAGCGGGTTGTTTGCAAGTGTGGATGTTCGGCCGCATCGAAATCGGCCGTGACAATTGTCCATGGCTTGGTGGTGATTTCAAACGTCGCTGGATAAACGACAGAAGTGACCGCATCGAATCGGGTAGCGTTGTTTTCGGTGAGAGGATGACTGACTGCTGGATCGATGCGTAAACGATTCAGGCTGCCGAGTGATATAGGCCTCGCAGGAGTGAAGACTTGAGGTGCCCTGTCCTGCCCTGTTAGTGAGGGAGCAGAAGGTGGCTGCGGCGAGGAGGATGAAGTCGCAGGATTGGATGTTGCCGCATCGTCGCCACGATTGGAAGAGGCTCGATAAGGAACTTCGCGATCGACTCGACGTTGCCTGTCCGCGACATCGATCGAGCGAACTGCCCGCCGAGCGGCGTCTGAGAAATAGTTGTTTGGAAACGAAGGATTTTCGCGACTCATAGCAGTTTCCAACAAAAGTGATTCGGGCTGAATTTGGCGAGTGACGAATGAAATTGTTTTGACGATCGAACCGATGCTCTACCAATGATCTACCGTCAAGATGGATCAGGTAGGACGGGAGCCATCGGTGTGTACGGAACGGCTCGGGGCGGAGGATTGGCTCCGGTGACATTGGGCGTTATCGTCGATCCTGTAGGAGGAAGGAGCGAACTCCCGGGCACCTCCGAAGGCAGGGACATCGTCGGAGCGGCGAGGGGATGATACGGGGTCGCCGGTGGAGTGATTTCCGGTGACAGACCCGATGAATGCATTCGATCGGCCGAGAGGATTGGCTCGTATTTTTTGCGCGGGGCAATGGGCATGGAAGTCCCCACTGAATTCGAGTTTTCCGTTTCAACTGTTTTGATGGAAGCACCGATAGGTCGTGCGAATGCATTGGTTCCACCGGCAAACACGACCGTCGTATCTTTGGTCGGAGCCATGGACGATGGCTGATTGATCTTGGAAAAGTCACGACCCTTGCGCTGTCCGTTTCGCAGTTGGATGATGTCGCGCGTGTTCAATGTCGATGACTCAACTTGGGGTCCATCGAATGGTGGGTTGCGAGGTGCAGCTTGGTTGCTTGCATCCACCGATGGAGAAGGTCCTGCATCGCGATTCGCTGATTGTTGGGTGGCTTGCACAGGTTCCATAGCAGACGCTAGGCGCACGGCGTTATCCGAGTCCGCATCGGCTGAATACGCGAGCGGGTTGGACTGCGCATCCCATGCATTGCGATCGCGATCGTTCGCCGCCTCAACGTGGATCTCGGCATTCGGATGGGACACCATGGAGTCAACATCATTCGCAGATATCGATACGCTCGGCATCGGTTTGCGCGGCCCGCTTTGCAATCGCGAAGAGTCCCATGCTTCGCCTTGGACGGGCATGCTGGGACGATGATTCGCAGGGATCGATGCGCGTGGCTCGGGATTCGTAGGGAGCAACGAGGGGACACGCATCGGAGCTGGATTGGATCGAATCGAGTTTCCAGTGGCGGGTGTTCCCGAATTTGCAGGTTTCGTATTCGGGGAGGACGCAGGAACATCGTGGGTTTGTGAAGCCACAACCCCAGGAATGGAATTGGCGCTCGCGGGGCTTGCGAATGTGTCCCCGGCGGAGAGAGAGCCAACGACCGACTCTTGGGATGGACTCGACGAGGATACGGATGCGGGGGGCGTCTTGTTGGTGACGGAGTCGGGTAGGTAAGGCCGAGTCCGACTCCAATCCACTTCAGGCGAAGAGGAGCCCGCGGCAGCGCCGTTCGTCGACGTGGAGATCGTCGGAGTGGAGTTTACGGCCGAGACACTGGTGCTCGAGGGAAGGCTGGAAACAGAGTCTTTGGAAGGCAAAGTACTCGACGAATTTCGAAGAACCAAAGCACACAGTGCCAATACCAGAACACATATGGCCGCATTGGCTAACGTATTTGACCATCGTCGGGCCAAGGCCGCGGGAGTGGGACCAGGGACGGAATCGACGCTGACTGGACCTGCGGTTTCGAACGGCTCAATCGCTGCGGAATTCAATATAACAGTTTCGTAACGCAACGCCTGGGTGTCGTTGATGAGGTGGGCAGAAGGGGTTCGGGCCGGTGGGCCGGCCTTAGCGTCTGGTAGGGGCGTCCGTTGCGGAATTGGCTGGGTTGCTGAGGATTCGGGGTTTCCGACCCAGGCAGCCGATTGGATGGTCGGCAAAGAGAACAAAACGGGGATCGCTTCGGACGTCGCGCTGCGCGGGTAGGGGCGTTGTGGCTTTTTCGCTTGGTTCATCGGAGCGATTCCTTTCGTCGATGGTCTGTGGCCAGGCTACTTTTCCCGTTCGTGGGAGCCTGGCATTTTCGCAGTCCGCTTGGGTCCGCGCCGAGGCAATGTTTCGGATCGGATCGATGGAGTCGGGGGAAGCGCCTTCTTGGCATTTTTCCCTGGCAACATGTCCGATTCGGCCCAGCGGAGGACTTGATCGGGGACTGTAGCGACGGTTTGCGTCAAAAGCTATATCGTCTGTGGAGTGTTTGCGGCCTAGTCAAAATGGGGGGCTACAGGAGAGATTGTGGCATTGAGGGGAGCCAAACCCGCCCGCGTTGGACTTGTGACCTTTTTTCACTCGCCGTACACTGCTCGATTCGAGTGATTTTGCGGGTTTTCGTGTTCCGTCGGGAGTCTTTGCTAGCCTTATGGGCAATCTGAGTCGGGTAGGTTGGAGCGCATTGTTGTTACTGAGTTTGGTTGCCACTGGCGGCTGGGCACAGGATCAAGCCTTGCGAACATCCGACGCGAGCGAGATTGCCGGTGGAATGGACGGTGGAAACGGTCCCTTGGCTACAGGGGATTCGCCATCGCGTGGATCGGATGGGAACGAATCGGGACTGGACGGATCATTGACCGCAAGTGAAACGGTTCCGAGCGGAACGGCTTCGGCCGGGCGCGGGGCCTCGATCACCTCGCAAGAATTTTGGATGCAGTTTTTTTCAAATCCCATCTCCTACTTGCTGCTCGTGATGTTGGCGTTGTACTTGCTGATTATTTTGCCAGCACAACGGACGACTCGAAAGACGCAGCGAGAGCAAAAGGAGATGCTTACCAGTTTGAAAAAGAACGATCGCGTTGTGACTTCGTTTGGAGTCCACGGTGTCATCTCGAACATCCAAACGGAAGCCGGGACGGTAACCCTACGCATCGATGAAAGCACAAACGCAAAACTGACCGTGAATCGCGAATCGATTCGAGTCGTAAAGAAGGACTGAGAATTCAATGTTGGATAGTCTGCTTAGCTTGGTGCTCGCTCAGACCTCGAAGGTGCCCTCCTTGGGCTCAGGGGATACGACCGTCACAGATAATACTTTTTCGGGGCTACTGTCGGTAGGATTGTTCCTATTGGCGGTCATCGTGCCTTTCATTCTAGGCAAGCTCGTCTCGGCGCAATTGAAGATGCCAACGTATGCGGGAGCCTTTAGCTGGATCCTGTTGGCGATCATCGCAACGTCCATCGTATTGGCGACAGGAACGTTGAAGCTCGGCCCGGATATCAAAGGTGGTACCAATCTGATCTATCAGATCGATCAATCCACGGTCGGCAACGCCGGATATCGGGCAACTTCCAAAGACTTCATTGCACCCCTTCAAAACCGCATCAATCCGTCCGGCATGAACGAGTCGGTCGTTCGACCCGCTGGTGACGACAAGATTGAAATCATCATCGCGGACGTGGAAGAATCGGAGATCGAAGAGGTCAAACGCAAGATCACCAACGCCGGTATTCTGCAATTCCGGATTGTGGCCAATCAAAACGACCATGAGGAATTGATCAAGACAGCCCGAATCCAAGCTGAAGACCCTAACGCGGACATTCGATTGCGCCGCGATGTTTACTTGACGAACAAGACCTCCGGAGAGCCGGAGGTGGTTGGCATTTGGCGGACGTTGGGGCGAGGTGCGGAACAGAACGGGGCCCGACAAGTCGAAGGGTATCAATTCGGCGACACGATCCGCAACGCGCGGACTGGTGAGATCCTCAACCCGGTCATTGCCGGTCGTCCAAACGACTTTGAAAACTGGCTAGCGAGCCAAAAGATCGAAGACGTCGATATGTTGCTCTCGCTGCAGCGGAACGGTGTCCCCTACATGGAAGTGAATGGTTCCGATTTGTCGCGGGCAAAAGTAGAGTTCGGCAAGAACGGCAACTACGAAGTGGCCTTCAAGATGACCACAGCTGGGGCTGAAAAGATGTTGAAGCTCACGGGAGCCAACCAGCCCGAACCGAATCGAGACTTCAAACGCCGGATGGCCATTTTGCTCGATGGTGCGGTCCTGTCGGCCCCGAATCTCAATAGCCCCATCCGTCAGGAAGGGGTGATTCAGGGATCCTTTAGTCTCAAAGACGTCGAGTTTTTGGTTCAGATTCTCAATTCGGGTTCGTTGCCAGGTGCCATCAGCAAAGTCCCTGTCAGTCAGAATGTGGTCGGAGCCAGCATGGGCAAAGACGCGATCGCCAAGGGGCAATTCGCTAGCTGGTTGAGCTTGGCCACGACCGTGCTATGCGTGATCGGCTATTACCGATTCGCTGGGGTGATTGCCACGATCTGTTTGATCCTCAACTTGGCCATGATCATGGCATGCATGATGCTCTTCCGCCAACCATTGACCTTGGCAGGTCTCGCGGGGCTGGTTCTGTCGGTCGGCATGAGCGTCGATGCGAACGTCCTCGTGTTCGAACGCATCCGCGAAGAGAGCCAGCGGAAAGCGACCCCGCGGATGGCGATTCGCAACGGCTTCGATCGTGCATGGACCACCATTTTCGACTCGAACTTGACGACCTTGATCAGCGCCTTGGTTCTTTACTACGTGGGAACTGAACAGATCAAAGGCTTTGCAATTACGCTCATCATCGGTCTCGCGATCAGCATGTTTACGGCCGTGTTTGTGGCCCACAAGCTTTTTGAAATCGCGGAGCGATGGGGTTTTGCATGGCTCGGCATGTCGGACTACGTGAACTCGGCCAAGCGAGCTCTGGTTGGACCTGGCAACATCGACTTCCTCAGTTACCGCAATATCTGCTACGCCATTTCAGGAGTCTTGATCCTGATCGGATTGCTTGCGACCTTCTTCAGGGGTCGCGAGATTTTGGACATCGACTTCAACGGCGGGACCTCCGTGGTCTTTGTGTTGGAGAATGGAATGGAGCCGGACAAAGTCCGAGCACTCGCTCAAAAGGCTTTTGCTGAGGACGAAAAGGGATTGCCCATCCAGACCACCCTCACGAACGTCGAAATGAAGGAGTTTGACAAGAACTCCGTCTACAAACTGGACGTCTCCCTGCGCGATGAAGCCCAAGTTCGAGACCGATTGATCAAGAACTTCAGTAAGGACACGAATGCGGCGCTCGTCACGTACGACATGGAAGCAAAATTTGCGAACGGGAATCAATCTCGATTGGCTCCCCATTCCAATGTCCAGCTGGTTTCATTCCAAGATCCAACACCTTCGGTCGGAGATCTACCTGCGGTCCCTACTCCCGCGAACGGAGTACCGTCGCAACCACCTGGCGAGTTAGAGACAGCTGTCCCGCCTGTTGCTTCAGACACTCCCACCGCACCCACGATCGAAGCCAGATCACCTTTGGCTCCCGCGTTTACTACCGGAGTCGATCTTTTGTTCTCTGCCACAAAGGGCTCAAACGTCGCCAAGCTGAATGCGAACCAAGTCATCGAAGGCTTGGTTCAAGCCGCTGGACAGGTCGGTCGAACACTGGTCGATTCGCAAGTGGAACTGCAGCCTGTAGGCGGAACCAACTGGATCCGTTCGTCCGAAGTTGGGTTTCCAGAGTGGAAGGTCAAATTGCCTTTCGACGAAGCCACGACAAAGAACGTCGTCAAAAAGATGCAAGAACAGATTCGATCCAAGCCCGTTTTCCAATCGTTCAGTCAAATCGAAGGACGGGTCGCAGGTGAGATGCAACAGCGAGCCATCCTCGGTTTGCTGCTCAGCTTGATCTTCATCACGATCTATATTTGGTTCCGATTCAATAAAGTGTCGTACGGTATCGCGGCGGTCATCGCGCTGATCCACGACGTGCTCATCACAATCGCTTTCATCGCGATAAGCCATTGGCTGTTCAAGCCGCTCGGCTTCATGTTGATTGAAGACTTCAAAATCTCGCTGACCATTGTGGCAGCGATCCTGACGATCATCGGCTATTCCCTGAACGATACGATCGTCGTGTTCGATCGTATTCGGGAAGTCAAAGGGAAGAGTCCGAATTTGACCGAGGAGATGATCAACTCCAGTGTGACACAAACACTGAGCCGGACGTTGCTGACATCGTCGACAACGATCGTCGCTATCTTGCTGATGTACATTTGGGGAGGTGAAGGGATTCACGGATTCGCGTTCTGCCTGTTGATCGGTATTCTGGTCGGCACGTATAGTTCGATTTTCGTGGCAGCACCCATCCTGTTGTGGTTGTCCAAGCGTGAGCAAGCGGCTCGCGCAGCTTCGAAAGTTTCCTAAGCATGCACGCTTATCGCACGCATCATTGCTCCGAACTGCGGTCGGCCAACGTCGGCGAGACGGTTCGGCTGTCCGGTTGGGTCTATCTCAAACGCGACCATGGAAAATTGATCTTTGTCGATTTGCGCGACCATCATGGCGTGACTCAAGTTGTCGTCGATCGAGACAGCGATGCCTTCGCTGTCATCGAAGGGATAAAACTCGAATCGGTGATCCGAATCGAGGGTCGCGTCTCTTCCCGCGGCGTCGACAAAATCAATCCCGACTTGCCCTCCGGCGAAATCGAAGTCAAAGCATCCTCGGTTCAGATCCTTTCGGAAGCTGCCGAATTGCCCTTCCCGATCTTCGGAAATGCGGAGTACCCCGAAGAAATCCGGCTGAAGAATCGGTTTCTCGATTTGCGGCGGGAAAAACTGCATGCCAATATTGTGCTCCGAAGCCAAGTGATTGCGAGCTTGCGCCGCCGGATGATCGAAGCGGGTTTTACCGAGTTCCAAACCCCGATCCTGACTGCATCCAGCCCGGAAGGGGCACGCGACTTTCTCGTTCCCTCGCGCATCCACCATGGCAAGTTCTATGCGCTCCCCCAAGCGCCTCAAATGTTCAAGCAATTGATGATGGTGGCTGGGTTTGACCGCTACTTCCAAATCGCTCCCTGCTTTCGGGATGAAGATGCTCGAGCGGACCGCTCGCCCGGCGAGTTTTATCAGCTCGACTTTGAAATGAGTTTCGTCACGCAAGACGATGTCTTCGCTGCGATCGAACCCGTTTTGTACGGCGTGTTCGACGAATTCTCAAAAGGGCGCGGCGTTACGAAACCACCGTTTCCTCGTATCGCCTACAAAGAGGCGATGTTGAAGTACGGCTCGGACAAGCCGGATCTGCGCAATCCGATTGTCATCTCCGACGTTACCGATGTTTTCCGAGATGGCCCGTTTGCCGTTTTTGCAAAGAACATTGAAAGTGGTTCGGTCGTGCGCGCCATCCCGGCCCCCAACGCTGGAACGCGCGCCCGCAGTTTCTTTGATTCCACCAATCAATGGGCACGCGACGAGGGCTTTGCAGGCTTGGCCTACATCAACTTCAAAGGAGGAGAAGGGGGCGGCATTGCGAAGAACTTGGGACCTGATCGGGTTGCTGAGCTTGTCAAAACGATGGGTTTGGGACCGAATGACGGGGTCTTTTTTGCATGTGACAAACCGGCCTCTGCCGCGAAACTCGCGGGCTTGGCACGAACCCGCGTCGGACAAGAACTCGAGCTGATCGAACAGAACACCTTTAAGTTCTGTTGGATCGTCGACTTCCCGATGTACGAATGGGATGAGATCGAACAGCGAGTGATCTTCAGTCACAATCCTTTCTCGATGCCGCAAGGGGAGATGGAAGCTCTCGAGAACAAAGATCCACTCGATATCTTGGCCTATCAATACGACATCGTTTGCAATGGCATTGAGCTTTCTTCGGGTGCTATCCGCAATCACAAACCCGAGATCATGTACAGGGCCTTCGAGCTGGCAGGATACGATCGATCCGTCGTCGATGAAAAATTCCGAGGCATGATCAACGCGTTCAAATACGGGGCACCTCCGCACGGCGGATCGGCACCTGGAGTCGACCGCATCGTGATGCTGCTGGCCGACGAACCGAACATTCGTGAAGTCATCCTGTTCCCGATGAATCAACGGGCAGAGGATCTCATGATGGGCGCGCCATCCTATGTATCTGAGAAGCAACTTCGCGAGCTGCGAATCGCGATCGTTGGGGATCCAAAGAAATCGAATCCTCCTGCTGGTTGATCGCTAGATTCTGCTCAGGTTGGCCAGCCCCATGCACCGGTGGGCAAGCCCACCGGCAGGAGATCTTGTCGTGCCTCCGGCACTTTGCTGGATTCTCTATCCTTTGTCCTTGCACCGGTGGGCCAGCCCACCGGCAGGAGATCTTGTCGTGCCTCCGGCACTTTGCTCGATTCTTTATCCTTTGTCCTTGCACGGTGGGCCAGCCCACCGGCAGGAGATCTTGTCGTGCCTCCGGCACTTTGCTGGATCATTCAGCATGTTCCAAAGCCCCGATAGGGGCGATCAGATCCACTGCTGGTGACCTTGGTCACCGGTTGCATAGCTCCCCATCAACAGAGAGCCCCGGTAGGGGCGATAAGAACCCACGCAATCGGGCGAGCCTTCTCGCTAATGCGCCAACCCGCGAAACCACAAGCTCAATCCCACAAAAAACGCTCGTCATATTCGACACCTGCCGCCATTAACATGCTGACGTACTCCTGCTGAAACGACTCTTTTGCATGGTGTCGTTCTTGATTCTCAATGTATCGAACGACAGCGTCTTTCGCTCCAGGACTAACGGAAAAGGCACCGTAACCATCTTGCCAACCAAACTTATGAATGAGTCCGCTGGTTTCATTGACATGCTTGGAGGTTCTTGATTTCAATTCTCGCATGAAATCACTAAGCATGTGATTCGTCTTGAGCTTGACCAGCAGGTGGACATGATCCACCCAACCTCCAATGCAAATGGGTATCCCCTCCAAGCCATTCACTGTCCCTTCGAGATATTCAAGCACCCGAGCGCGCGTTTTAGACTGTAGGTAGGGCGACCTGCACTTGGTGCTAAAAACAAGATGATAGAGCAATTGATGGTGAGTGCCTGACATGGTTCTGAAAACTCTTCATTGTCTTATTAGCCCGGTGGGCCAGCCCACCGGCAGGGGATCTTGTCGTGCCTCCGGCACTTTGCTCGATCATTCAGCATGTTCCAAAGCACAGATTCCGAAGCCCCGATAGGGGCGATCAGAGCCCCTGCCGGTGACCTTGGTCACCGGTTCGCTACCCTCTATTAGGTGGTGTATTCCGAGTTGAAGCGAACGTACTCAGTATTAAGGTCCGTGGTCCAATGGACAGCGGTTCCAGGGCCCAGGCCGACTTCGATCTCGATCCGCGTCAGCTTCTGTGAACGGATTGATTCGCTGACCTGTTTTGCATCGAAAGGCAGAGGTTCACCTTTATCGAAAATCGGAATGCCATTGAGTTTCAATGCCGTTCGAAGAGGTTGGATCGGGACACCCGCGTAGCCCGCAGCGGAGACGATGCGTCCCCAATTGGGGTCCCCTCCTGTAATGGCCGTTTTGACCAAATTGCTGAGCGCGATACTGCGAGCAATAGCATCCGCATCCGCATCGGTATTGGCTCCATCGACATGAATTTCAATCAGATGGGTCGCGCCTTCTCCATCGTCCGGAATCTTCTTCGCCAGCTCAATACACAATTCCGTCAGATCGGCGGCGAAGATGGCTTGGTCGACATCATCGAGCGCGGGTTGTTCGGTCGACGGCTTTTTTGCGAGCAGGACCAACGAGTCATTGGTGCTCATGTGCCCTTCGACGCTGATGCAGTTGAAGGAGCGATTGGCAGCCGCCTGCAACAGCCGTTGCGCTTGGGCTGCTTCCAGCGGAGCATCGGTGATAACGATCGCGAGCATGGTTGCCATTTTTGGCCCGATCATGCCGGCTCCTTTGCACATCCCTACGAGTCGATGCTCACCCCGCGTGGAGTAGGTGCTTCGGTGAGCGATTTTTCGAAACGCATCGGTGGTCATAATACCATCGACGGCATTCAGGTAATCGGACTCGGAGTAGCCAAGATGCTTTGCGGCCAGATCGATTCCATTTCGAATCTTCTCCATGGGCAGAAATCTGCCGATCACGCCCGTACTCATCACCACGAACTGCTCGGGAGTAAGAGGCTCGGTATCGCTCGCGGCGGCGGCGGCCAGGCGTGTCATTTCGATCGCGTCGTCATGCCCGCGCGTACCGGTACACGCGTTGGCGTTGCCGCTGTTGATGACGATACCTCGAATGTGATCGCTGGGGGTTCTCGATCGAGAAATCACGACCGGTGCTGCGACGATCTGGTTGGTTGTATAGACACCTGCCGCAACGCATGGCTCATCGGAAACGATCAGCGCGACGTCTTTGGTATTGGCTCGGGTCTTAATTCCGGCGGAGACTCCCGCGAACCGAAAACCATTTGGGAGATGCATCGAAAATTGCTCCGTCTTTAACAAGTAATTGCACTGAAGTAACTGGGGATGAGCCGAAATCACCACTGAAATTGGCTAAGACAAAATCCAATGGAAAGCAGCCGCTGGGCAATGCATTGAACAGCCCTTCTCGGAAATTTTTGACATCACGTTCCTTCCGTGGCAATGGTCGTCTTCGTGAGCCTGAGGCGCTAGCCGAATGCAATGGGACGTGAACGGAAAATCAATCACCACCCACCAAATCGGCGATATAGAAGCTGCCGTAGGTATGGACGCGATCCAACTGATGCAGTCGCTGGGCCAAGTCGGTGTTGAACTTCAAGAGTTCCGGTAGCAGTACGGATTGCCCGTTGTGTCGCACCGTCACATCGTTGATGAAGTCGGTCCGGAGTCCACCCGATCGCCACAGGATACGCGTATTCGGGGCGGCGCGGTTCAGAATCGCTTGCCATTCGGACTCGAGGAGAGGGAAGTAGTGGTCGCTGAGCCAGTCCATATGGTCAAGCAAGACGAAACGAGAGATTTGCCCGTTGTGTTTGCGCAGAAAGCCCTCGACGGAGTCGGTCGAGATCGTTAATCGATCGAGCCCGCTCTCCCGAAGCTTTTCAAAGTTTTGCTGCTTCAAGTATTCCGGGCAACATGTGGGGGTGTACGAACCGGTGATATAGACTCGCCAAAAGTAGTTATCCTGCAGCGGGATCTTCGAAAAGACAGCGTCGAGCGAATCCTCGACGAACTTGACGATCCCACCAGGGTATTGTTCGTCGATTTGTTTTCTTTGTGCTTTTGGAACTCCGAGCAGACTGAGGGTCGTATCGCGATTCATCGCGAACTGCAACGTTTTGGACCAAATCTTCTCTTTCAGTTCCGGATAGAGTTCCTGTTGCTGAGCAAGTGTTTCTGTATCAAGCAATTCCAGGATCTCTTTACGACAGCGAGCTACCTGCTGGACGTAGCTTCCGATCATGTGGGCAAAGGCTCCCGATGTTCCACGGAAATAGAAGGACTTCTTGGGATGGTCAAAGAACTTGATCCATCGATCCCAGTACTTGCGGCTGATCGAGGAGAGAGAACTACGAAGTTTTGCCGCGTAGATTCCTTCGACTCCTGGCAGGCGCCCATTGCCGAACATTTGAAAGAACTGCGCGTGCTCCAAATTTCGGATGGCGGAAGCTTTTAGTTCCAGCAATGCATTCTGCCGTGGATTCATGTCCACAGCGTACACATGACCGACCCCACACAAGAGGTAATCCAACGCGTTACATCCCGCAGATGTGATTACGAGCAATCGATCGTGCGTGGAAAGCTCTAAGGCTTGTCGATCAAGTCGCGGATCCTCCCAGCACGTGTTGTAGACGAGATTGTTCCCATGGACGAATCGAAAGACCCGTCCGCTAACCCATTCGCTGATTTGCATATCAAAAGATTACTTAGGTGGCTTCTTGTTGTTGTTATTTGGGTTGTTGTTATTTGGGTTGTTGTTTTTGGGGGGTTGTTGATTGCCGGCGTTGGGATTGGCTGGATTGTTTGGATCGGCATTCGGATCCGCAGCGTTGTTGCCAGCGTTACCAGCATTTCCGTTGGGGTTCACGGCGGGAGGTTTGCGGTTCCCCGGACCCATCATCGGACGAATCACATCCCCACCGACCGCGACGAACGGGTTCATTTGCTGTTGGCCCGAAGTTTCCATGGCTCGGCTCCAAGGAATTGTGAACGCAACGAACTGGCCTAACTTGACATCGACGACGTACAGCAGCGATGCAGCGGCACGAACGTTGGAACCTGAGGGAGGGGACATGGCTCCACCGCTGACGAGAAGATATTCAGGGTTCTTTCCTGGAGGTCCTAGGAACTGGATGACATTGGTGGCGAACAAACCACCGAAGGCCTGCATGCGCGGATAATAAACCCAACCTTTGAGATCCCCTGTCAAGTAATCGAGGGTGAAAAAGCCTTCAGCATTCTCATCGACTTGAGCGGTGCAAACGGCCATGGTGGTAGATCCATGGGTTGCAGACGCTTTCAGCAGTTCGGGTGGAATACGATGCGTCGGCACGTCTCCAAGTCCCAATTCATTGAGGGCTACCGAAGAATTGGGGGCGGTCACGCGACCGAGATAGTAGGACGCTCCAATCACGCCACAGAGCACCAAACCTGCAACGGTTCCCCAGACGAAAGGCTTCCAGGAACTGGCTAGCGAGAACCGGCTTGTCCATGCACAGCACGATTCGGCATCATTGGTGTTTGAATCCAAAACTTCAAGAGACATGATTTGCTCCGAGAAAAGCCTTAACGGGTGGGAGAACCGACCACTCTCTTTCAGTGTATCCGTTTTTGTTCGCGTTAAGCACTCGGAGCCTTGAAATTCGTGAAGTAGGCATGGGCCCGAGGGACCAATTTGTTGGATTTTCTGCTGCGGCGTAGGGGGCCATACCCCCAGAAACGCAAAGAGCCTCGCCAGTCGTTGGACGGCGAGGCCCCAATGCAATTGAAATCGAAGGCTTCAGCGACTAATTGGATGCAAGCTTGTTCGCTTGATGGTCTGCGAAATTGAAAGTCATTTCCAGTTTATCGCCACCGATCAATCGGATGGTTTTCTCTTTCGTGACACCATTGTGCGTCACTTGGATTTTGTAGTCTTCCCAAGCTTCGCCGGTCTTGAGCTGTTTGGTGCGATAGACTCGGGTGAGGCCCTCGCTCTTGGTGGCGTTGTTGGCCAAAACCACGGTCGCGTCCTCGGGGACAGAGAGGGTCAAGATGGTTTCGACAGGATCATCGCTCTCGACGCCATCAAACGCGAGTTCTTCGCTGGATCCAGCCCTGGCGATCACCGTCCTGGTCTGTGACACTTCCTTGCCATCGCGGTTGTAAATGGCTTGCACTTCAAAACGGTAGGATTCGTTGGCTGCCAAGTCACGACTGACAAAGCGTCGAAGACTGCCCTGGGATGTCGTGGTATTGCCGTTGACGATGACCTTGGCATCGGTAGGGACGTTCACCAGCAATTGAACTTCATTCGAAGAAACAGATTCGCTCGTGACCATGCGGTTTGCGGCGTAGGTCGTTTCGAGGTTTGGTGTGTAGCTGAGAGGGGCTTCGAATGCGTCGTAGCTGCTGGGGGTAGTGCGACCATAGCTGTTGCTGTAGCCGAAACCGCTGCTGTAGCCATTACCACCGGACGAGCCGCCACCAGAGGAACCGCCGCGATAGACCGATGAATTGGCACCGTAGTAACTCGAACCGGACGAACCGCCGGAGGAGCCTCCCGACGAACCATAGTAGGAACCGGAACTGCCGTAGCTACCGGAACTGCCGTAGCTAGGAGTCTGTCCGTAGTAACCCGAGGAGCCACCGGAAGAACCGCCACCACTGGAACCCAATCGGGCCGCATGCCGCGCTTGCTTCGCGGCAAGATGCGCATGGACTTTGTCATGCATGCGGCGAAGAGGGCCAACGCGACCACCTGAGCTCCCGCCCGAGCTTCCCCCACCAGAAGATCCGGTGGACGCGCCATAGTACGCAGCGCCCGAAGAGCCTCCTCCGGTTGAACCCGTGTAATAGCCGCTGGATCCGCCACCTGTGGAGCCCTGTCCACGATGCATTCCGAAACCTGCGAATGAAGAACCGCCAAACACACATGCGGTGACTACGGCCACCGTCGTTGCAAACCATCGCCTGATCATATTTCTCTCGTCGCTCCTCTTGAATCCAATCGATGGACCGTTCGTGTTGCGTCCGTCCGCAACCAAGTCCTGAGGATACCTGAAAAGATGGGCAATTCAAGGTAATTGGATAAGATTTACCGACCAGGCTGCAAACCCGTATCCGTTGCGAGAATATCGAAAAGAAACGGGGCTTCGCCCAGGCCTTGAAAGATCACTGCTGCCCCTGAGGATTCTTTAATAAAGCACCCCTCAGGGCCTGCAAAACTCGCGATTGCACGTCGCCAAATTCCCCCTCCAAGAAGGCGCCTGCAGCGGCGCGGTGGCCCCCTCCACCAAATTGGCGAGAGACTTCATTGCAATCGACGTGGCATCGGGAACGGAAACTGACTTTGTAGCCCCCCTTCATTTGCTCGATCATGATCAATGCCACCTTGGTTCCTTCGACGGCCAAGGTCAAGTTGATGGCATCTTCGGTGTCGCTAGGCAGGGCTCCCGATTCGGTGAAGTCTTCTTTCCGAACGTAGGTGTGCACGAGTTGCCCATTGCATTCGACGGTGGCGCGGGAAAGGATGCGACCCCGCAACCGAACGCGACCGATGGTGTCACGTTCGTACAGATCCCCATAAATCGAAGATGGCGAAGCCCCGCGATCCACCAATTCCGCGATCACGCGATACGTGTCGCTGGTCGTCGATGCAAATCGAAACCAACCGGTGTCAGTCGCGATGGCAGCGTACAAGGCATTTGCCATCGGTTTGGTGATCGGAACACCCGCATGCTTTGCACATAAAGCGACCAAGTGCCCCGTGGCTTCGGCGCTGGTGTCTTTGAACAGTTCCGCTCCTAGATCATCTTCTCCCACGTGATGATCGATCACTAGCTTGGGTCCATTGAATCGTCGGACGACTTCGGCCATCGGTCCGAGTTGGGCCCAAGCGCTCGTGTCCAGAATGATGAGACAATCTCCCGTGACTTCATCGGCACGGATATTCTCCCCCAAAACGCGGATGACTTGACGAGGATCGAGAAAGGACAAGATCGGAGGTGTCGAGCTTCCATTGACGATAGAAACCTGCTTCCCCAGTCCTTGTAGAACGCCCGCCATTCCCAGCTCGCTCCCCAAAGCATCGCAATCGGGCCGGATGTGGCTGGTCAAAATAAATCGCTGGTGCGATTTCAGGATCGGTATCAATCGGTCCCAGGAAACAGTCATAGAGCGTGCATTCTAAGCGTGATGCAAAGGGGAATCGAAGACGAGTGCGAATTGTATCATAGCCCAAACATGGACGGTTCGTTGATGGGGTGCGAAACCGGGAATTCGCGGTGTATCGAACAAAACAAGGTTCAGCGAATGGCACTCGATTGACCGCAGGCCGGCGGTACGCGTTACTCTCCAGTGCCAGCCACCACCGAATCGCTATGGATGCAATGGCATACGGCAAACGTGGTATACTCACGTCGCCGCGCGGGCGCCTCCCCGCACTCGTCACACGCATATCTTCTCGCCAGCCTTGGTACATCTCCCAGCGGGGAAAGCATGAACCCTGAAAACTCCGAAAATCCGCACGCTCCGAATCCGTACGCGGTTGGTGCCGATCAAAACACATTCGGAGCGCAGCCCCCTGCGAGCGAAGAACTGCAACAGGGAATCCTGAGCCAGATTCGAGTGGTCGCGATCATGCTGATCGTGCACGGTTCGATGTTATTGCTGGCAGGAATCTTTTTTCTGATTATGGCAGCCTTTTTGCCCGGCATCATTACGTCGTCCCAGCAAGTACAAGCCGCGCCGGCGAACCAAAATGGTCCAACCCCAGAGCAACTCTCAAAACTTTTGACCGGCACTTATCTCGTAATGGGTCTGGCGGCATTTCTTCCGGGACTAATTCAACTCGTCGCTGGAATCCGGAATCTCTATCCCAAGGGACGCACCCTTGGAATCATCGCCCTGTTCTCGGGGCTCCTGTCGGTCGCTTCCTGCTACTGCGCCCCAACCTCGCTCGGTTTGCTCGTTTACGGATTGATCATCTATTTCAATCCAACCGCAGTGCGAGCGTTTGAGCTTGGGAATCAAGGAGTGAAGCTAGATCACATGCTTCAAGGCAAATAGGGAATTCTCCGAAGCTGTTGATCGAAGCAGATAGGGTTGATCGACAGGACTACGGACAGGACTACGATCGACTGCACTCAGTGCACAAACAAAAAAAGGGCCGATGGAATGATCCATCGGCCCGTGTTCCCTGGCACCGGAGCAACCCTAGATGGATTGCTCCGGTGCTCAGTCGTCAGCTCTATCGTGAAGCACCAGCGAAACGCAATTGACCCAGTAACCACGGATCGCTGGCTATATGCTGCTCCAACCCAGGAGGAAGGCCAGTCGAGTATTCCCGCAAATTCTCGACCGACGATAGAGCCTGTTGATTGACTCCGGTATTTTCAAAGATCAAATCGCGACCGATCGTTCCTCGAGGAGCGAATTTCGAGGACTCATCGCCCAACGGAGGAGATCCGTTTGACGTCTGGCACGATCATCGGAATTACGAAATTCGCAGCGAGAGTGTCAACATCAATTTGAGCTTGTCGGCACGATAAAATCGGTTCGCCGACTCCGATGGATGCGATCCGCCTTCAAAAACATAGGCTTTACGTTCGCGGAAGGGGTTCAAAAGAACCGTGTGAGCCTTCGTTTGCGACCGATGTTCGCATACGCGGATTTTAGCCAACCCCCCCGAAGCCCCCGTGTTCTCGGTTCTCGCGAGTGCGATTGCTTTTCGCAGGCGCGCTCCGCTTCGTGAATTCAGATTGGTTCGCTCAGTATTGGATCTTGGTCGCAGGCAACTTCGACTGGAGGGCTGCCACAGCTTTCTTGCTGAGGGCGGTGTTGGTTAGGATCAATGTCTTTAGGTTGGTCAGCTCGGAAAGTTTGGCTGCTCCTTCGTCGGTAATAGCGGTCTTGCCCAAATGCAAGAACTCCAGTGACTTGATTGGAACGATGGATGGGATACCCCCGTCCCCAATATTGGTATCGTCGAGGTTCAATCGTTTCAGCTTGCTCCCCGCCAAAGCTTCCAAGCCACTATCGGTGACCCGAGTGTGCCACAAGTTTAGATCTTCGATCTTGGGAAGTTTGCCGATTTCGACTAGGGCCGCGTCCTTAATCGTGGTCTCGCTCAAATCCAACACGGTGAGGTTTGGGAACTTGCCAATATGTTCGACAATCCCTTTGGTCGTGATAGCGCAGTCTCGCAGTTTCATCTTCGACATTTCTTTGGCACCCGAGATAGCGGCAAGTGCATCATTGCCAACACGGGTTCGGAAGATATCGAACTCCTTGAGTTTGGTCATTCCGGACAGAGCGCCGAAACTCTTGTCCGTAACACCGCAATCTTGAAAGGAGATGGCGACCATGTTCTTCAATCCAGACAGGTGTTGCATACCGTCATCGGTAATGCGTGGTCCCCACAAACTCAAATTGCGAAGTTTCGTAAGCCCACTGAGGTAGCTCAAGCCGACATCGCTGATCTGATTGCAGTCGGACAAGTCAAGCAGTTCCAGTTGGACGGAGTCCTTCAAATACGCCAATCCCGCGTCCGAGAACTTGGTTCGTGGGGCGCGAATCCGTTTGATCGTTGGCGAAGTGGAAAGACTTTTGAGACTCGCATCGGTCACAGGACAGCGATCCAGATTGATGTCATCGAGCATGGGAAATTTGGCTACTTCGGCAATCGTATCATCGGTGATGGCGGATTGCTCCAATCGGAGCGTGCGCAGGTTCGGCAATGACTTCAGCGAAACGATGAGTTCGTGCGTCGCCAAAGGCCCGCTGACCGAAATCGTCTGAATGGTTGGGATTTCGAGTACCTTAGGAAAAGTTTTGATCCAGTCGTCGCCACACTTTCGAAAATCAACGCCGGTGACTTGTCCCTCTTTTTCCGTCACCGCAACGCCAAGCATTCCTTGGATCGCGGCCACGGCTTCTAGGCTAGTCGCGGTAGGCGCAGAAGATTCCTGCGCGCGAGCCTCCGACGGAAGCGTCCCAAAGATCGGAATGGCGAGTCCCGCGATGGCAACGAGAGTGGCCCGTTGGATAAACGAGGTGGTTGCAAACAACAGCCGAGGGTGCCGGAGAGAGTGCATATAGTTACGTAGATGGCTGGGTGGGTTGCGGATTGGGCAAGATGAGTGACTCGCTGGAAATGATCGTCCAGCGAAACCAAAATAACAAGTCAGCAGAAGGAAAAACCCACTTTACGGAGTGTACTGATCCAGCCAATGCCACTCGCCATGCCACGCCTGGACCGCGAGCTTCGCCCTCCGAATGCTTGCTAGGCCCCGGAAATCTTGGATTGGCGACCGTCCTCCTCCGAGGGTACGCTTTGTTGTCATTTCCGGCGCATTCAACAAGGTCCGCGTGCTCGATCGCCGCTCGCTAGATGGTCGATTCCGGTGGACACGGCATAAAACTACTGGAAACTTTGGGTTTCGATTTCAGACGCGAGAACGGGACGTGGTAAGGTTTTGACGACTCGATACGTCCATGCATTTCCATCCCGATAGGATCAGAACACCCCTATGCTCATGCGGAACCCGCTTCCCGATCTGCAGTTCACGTATCGATTGCCCTACGGCGCTAGCGTCACGGATCGTGGTGTGCAATTCACCGTCTTCAGCCGTTCCGCAACCGCCATGCGGCTTCTCCTGTACAAGCACGTCGATGACCGTGAACCTTCGGAGATGGTGGATTTCGATCGGAACAAAGATCGATGGGGAGATGTCTGGAGCATCCACCTGCATGGGCTTCAAGCGGGACAACTCTATCACTTTCAAGCCAATGGACCATTCGACCCAGAATCTGGTCAATGGTTCGATGGAAACGCCCGACTGATCGATCCGTACGCCAAAGCCCTGGCCGGATGTTTTCAGCATACGACCGACGGCGTCATCCGACCTCCCAAATGTGTTGTCGTCGAGGACACCTTTGATTGGGAGGGAGATCGGCATCTTCGGCGACCGATGAGCGACACCGTCATTTACGAAATGCACGTCCGCGGATTCACGCAAAGCAAAACTGCCAAAGTCAAACACTCCGGCTCGTACCTTGGCGTGATTGAGAAAATCCCTTATCTCAAAAGCCTGGGCATTACGGCTGTCGAATTGATGCCGGTGCATGAATTCCCGATTCATGATATCCACGGAAACGTTCCGGCTCGCCCCAATTACTGGGGATACGATCCGATGGCGTTCTTCTCCCCGCATCGCGGCTATGCTTGGTCCAAAGAGCCCGGCGCCCAAGTCAACGAATTCAAACAGATGGTCAAGGCGCTGCATCAGGCAGGTATCGAAGTCATCCTTGACGTTGTCTTTAATCACACGTGCGAAGGGAACGAACGCGGTCCTGTACTGTCCTTCAAGGGGCTTGAAAACCAAGTCTATTACATCCTGAACTCGGGTGGTGCCCACTACAGCAACTATTCGGGATGCGGTAATACATTCAATGGTAATCATCCCGTATGTCGAGAGTTGATCTTCCACTGCTTGAGGCACTGGGTACACAACTACCACATCGATGGTTTTCGATTCGATTTGGCGAGTATCCTATCGCGGGATCGACATGGCAATCTCGTCCAGAACCCCCCCTTGGTAGAACTGATTGCCGAAGACCCAATGTTGGCGGATACCAAAATCATTGCCGAGGCATGGGATGCAGCGGGCGCCTACCAAGTCGGCTCTTTCGGAGATTTGCGATGGGCTGAATGGAACGGCCGTTACAGGGATGACACACGCCGATATTGGCGTGGTGATGAATCCATGGTAGGTGCGATGGCTACGCGACTGAGCGGCTCCTCGGATTTATATGAACAAGCAGGTCGAGCCCCCTACTCCAGTATTAATTTCATCACTTCGCACGATGGATTCACCCTCAACGACATGGTGAGCTATCGAGACAAACACAATGAAGTCAATGGAGAAGGAAATCGTGACGGCGATAACAACAACTACAGCGATAACTATGGCCAGGAGGGGCCGACCAAAAAGAAAGCCATCGAAGCCATTCGATTGCGCCAGATCAAGAACATGTTCACGACTCTGCTCCTTAGCCAAGGCGTGCCGATGATTGTCATGGGGGACGAAGTACGTCGCACTCAAAAAGGAAACAACAACGCCTACTGCCAAGACAACGAAATATCATGGTTCAACTGGAACCAAGTCGATCAACATGCTGACGTTTTGCGTTTTGCAAAAGCCTTGATCGAGTTCCGCCGCATGCAGCCATCTTTGCGCCGCCAACAATTCTTGACCGGCCGCCCCCAGGATCATCGAGGCATCCCGGACGTCAGTTGGTTTGAATCGACCGGCAAGCCGATCTATTGGGATGCACCCGATGGAACCCTGGTGTGCTGGCTAAGCAAACCTTCGCTAGCCAGCGACCCAGAGGAATTCGGTCGCGACATCCTCATCATGCTCAACGGTACACCCGAGACCAAGACGTTCCATTTTCCTGCCGCGACGCGCGGTTTGCGATGGCGAACGTTTGTCGATACCACCAAGGACTCGCCCAACGATATCTTTCCGAATCTCGATGGGCCGATCGCTCCAGCCAATCGGCAAATCGAGCTACTGTATCGCACGTCCATGGTCTGGATCTCCGATTAGGAACACTCTGCAGGGACTCTGAGAGGCTCCGGCTCCAGAGGTTTCTACGAAGAGACTCCGTGGCGTTTGAATGCTGGATCGCAACTTTTTTAGTTGCGATTCTCCGGGTTTCTCTCGTACTCGTACTCGTACTCAATGAAATGGTACTCGTACTCGATGCGGTATCGTCTACTCGATGCGGTATCGTCTACTCGATGCGGTATCGTCTACTCGATGCGGTATCGTCGAGTACGAGTACCGCTAACGCTGAGTACGAGTACGAAGTGCCGAGGGACAATGCGGATTGCGACTCCGAGACACTGGAAATGCGCAACTTCAAAAAAAATGCGCAACTTCAAAAACCGCATCCCATGCTAGCCCAGCCTGGATCAATCCAGCACGCGGATGCGCACGTTGCGATACCAAGCTTCGGTCGGTGGTCCCGAGTGGATTTGCAACGCGATGATCCCCTCGCGCGCGATGCTGGCGTCAGACTCTGTGTATTCGATCGTCAACTTTCCATTGAGCCATATTTGAATGTTCGGTCCAACTGCCCGGACCATCAACTCGTTCCAGTCATTGGAGTGCAAGGCCTCGGCAAGCCGCTTCGGTTCTCCCTCGGCTAGCATTTTGTTGCGACGCGACTCATCGTATAGACCTCCCCAGACTGGTCTTCCCCAAGCGGATCCGATGTCGCATTGGTAACCGCTAACCTCGGTCGAGCCCGGGATGCGAGCCGTGCGAAACTGAACCCCAGCGTTGTCTCCTTTGCCTTCGAGCTTGGCTTGGAATCTCAACTCGAAATTTTT